>Ga0070696_100001084_pt1 | contig 17566 bp, 19 predicted proteins | sample KBSK1253metaG_FD_65474 | JGI IMG/M metagenome (GOLD analysis project Ga0070696, IMG submission 65474) | Corn, switchgrass and miscanthus rhizosphere microbial communities from Kellogg Biological Station, Michigan, USA - KBS K1-25-3 metaG | ecosystem: Host-associated > Plants > Roots >... | reverse complement strand
CGTCCGGTTCCGCATCACCGACCGCGGGCTGGTCGTCGCGCTGGTCTCGGACGACGTGTTCTTCGAGAACGCGAGCGCCGAGCTGCGGCCGCGGGGGAGGGCGGTGCTGCGGGCGATCGGGCCGGTGGTGCGGCCGCTGCCCGAGGAGGTCGCCGTCGAGGGGCACGCGAACCGGCTGAAGATGCGCGGTGGCGCCTACCCCTCCAACTGGGAGCTGTCCTCGGCGCGCGCGTCCGGCGTGGTGCGCTACCTCATCTCCTCCCAGCACATCACGGACGGCCGGCTGTCGGCCACGGGGTACGGCTCGTCGCGGCCGCTCTACCCGGCGTCCGACTCCCGCGCCATCCGCTACAACCGGCGCGTCGACCTGGTGCTCGTGAGCAAGCAGCCGGCAGCGGTGCGCGCCCTGCTCCCGCAGGTCGCCCCCCAGCTCTCGGACGACCGATGAGGCGGACATGGCGGACATGGCGGACAGGGCGGACATGGCACGGACCGACGCACGACAGCGCGAGGAGAGACTGATGGCCACGACGACGCTGAGGCCGCCCAAGGAGGCGGGGGCGGCGGGCAAGACGGACGCGAAGTCCGGCGGCAAGGACGACACGTCCGGCGGCGGCTCGAAGAAGAAGCTCATCGTCGTCGTGCTCGTCCTGCTGCTGGCGGGCGGCGGCGGTGCGTGGTTCTTCCTGCTGCGCGGCCCGAGCGCACCGCCGAAGCCGAAGCCCGGCGCGGTGCTCAAGCTCGACCCCATCAACGTCAACCTGGCCGACAGCCACTACCTCAAGGTGGGCCTGGCGCTGCAGACGACGACGTCCGCGTCGCCGGACATCGACGGCAGCCAGGCGCTCGACATCGCGATCAGCCAGCTGAGCGGCCGCGCGATGGGCGACCTGGCAGCCCCGGCCAAGCGCGAGAAGGCCAAGGAGGCGCTGGTGAAGGCGGTCTCGGAGGCCTACGACGGCGAGATCATGGACGTCTACTTCACGGAGTTCGTGATGCAGTGACGTCGCGCCGTTTCGCCGGCGAGGTGGACCCATGCGGATCAAGGATCCGGCGTGGCTGCCGATACATGAGTCATGCCCGAGCTGGACCCTGTCATCGACGCGCCTGCGCGCCGCTCGTCCAAGCCCGTGCCCTACGACTTCCGGCGGCCCACGAAGCTGTCGCGCGAGAGCGCCCGCACGCTCGAGATGGCCTACGAGACCGTCGCCCGCCAGTGGTCGACGCTGCTGGGTTCGGCCATCAGCGCCCCCTGCCAGGTGACGTTCGAGGCGGTCGGGCAGCACAGCTACGACGACTACGTCAGCGCCCTGGAGTCCCCGACCGTGCTGGCCGTGTTCAACCCCGAGCCGCACCCCGGGCACGGGTTCCTGCAGCTGGGGCTGTCGACCGCCTACAGCTGCATCGACCGCATGCTCGGCGGGCCGGACGGCCCGGACCAGCCGCAGCGCACCCCGACCGAGATCGAGGCCGCCATCCTGGGCCGGCTGGTCGAGCGGCTCCTCGGTGAGCTGCGCTACGGGCTGACCGCGGTCACCGAGCTCACCCCGCGGTTGCGCACGCTGGAGTACAACCCCCAGTTCATGCAGATCGCCGCGGCCACCGACCTGTTCGTCGTCGCCCGCTTCGCCATCGCGATCGGAGGCAAGAGCGCCGAGCCGACCTCGGCCACGGTCGCGCTGCCCATGTCGGTGCTCGTGAGCCGGCCCAACCACGACGACGAGGACGCCGAGACCGTCGCCCACCGGCGCGCGGCGCGCACCGCGATGGTGGCGCTCGTCGACGACGTGCCGGTCGACGTGAGCGTCCGGTTCGCCTCCCGTCCCATGTCGTCGACGCGCATCCTCGCGCTGCAGGTCGGCGACGTCGTCCCGTTGCACCATCCGGCCGACCGCCCCCTGGACGTCGTCGCCTCGGGCGTCGTCTGCGCCCGAGGCGTCGCCGGCACCCAGGGCTCTCGGGCCGCCTGCCTCATCGTCTCCGCCGAGCACTCCGGAAAGGCCCACGCATGACCAGCCTCAGTGACACCGCCTCCGACCTCACCGCGGACGCGGTCGCCGCGGCCGAACAGGCCGCCGGGCTCGTGCCGTCGAGCGCGCCGCTCGCCGTCGGACGTCCGACCGACGTGGCTGCGGTCGTCGCAAGCCTGCCGGCCGGTGCCCTGGCAGTCGTCGCGGACGTCGTCGGCGCGACGTCCGGCACGGTGCTGGTCGTCGCCGAGAACGCCCTGGGCGACGCGCTCGCCGCGTCCCCGATGGGTCCGCTGCCGCTGGTGGACGCGCTGCGGCCCACCCTCGACGCGCTGGCCGCGTCCTTCGGCACCTCGGCCGTCGCCGACGTCCGCGAGCTGCCGGCCGACCTGGCGCTCACCGAGCTGGCGGCCCGGCCGCTGCACGTGGTCGTGCCGCTGACCGGCGAGGCCGGCGCGCAGGCCTGGGTGGGCATGTCGCGCACCCCCGCCGTCCCCGTGCCCTCGCCACGAAGCGGCGGTGCTCCGACCGGCCGCGGGCTCGAGATGCTGCACGACGTCGTCATGGAGCTGACCGCTGAGCTGGGCCGCACCCGCATGACCGTGCGCGACCTGCTCGCCCTCCAGCCCGGCACGGTCGTCGAGCTGGACCGGCTGGCCGGCAGCGCGGCCGACCTGCTCGTCAACGGCCGGCTCATCGCCCGCGGCGAGGTCGTTGTCGTCGACGAGGACTACGCCTTGAAGATCACCGAGCTGCTCTCCGGCGTGGACCACGACTGATGGAGCTGGCAGGTCTGCTCCTGCGCGTGGTCGTGTCGCTGGGGCTGGTGCTCGCCGTTCTGTGGTTCGCGGCGAAGGGGCTGCGCAGCAGCCAGCGGCGCTCGCGCGCCGGGGTGGACGTCGACGTGCTGACGCGCCAGCCGCTCGCGCAGAAGTCGTCACTGGCCGTCGTGCGGCTCGGTGACCGCGCCCTGGTGCTCGGCGTCACCGAGTCCCGGGTTGAGCTGCTGCACGAGACCGCGCTCGCCGACGTCCTCGTGCCGGACCAGCCCGGCGCGAGCGACCTCGACGCGTCGGTGCCCGCCTCCACCGGCATCGTGCGGCAGCAGGCCTCCCGTCCCGGGCCGCTGACCGGGTCGGCGCTCTCGCCCCAGACGTGGTCCCGGGCCGTGCAGGTGCTGCGCGAGATGACGGTGCGCCGGTGACCCGAGCGATCCGCGTCGCGGTCGTGCTGCTGCTGGCCCTCCTGGCGCCGCTGGCCGTCGCGACAACCGCGCAGGCGGCGTCCGGCCCGCACCGCCTGACCGGGCAGCGGGCGTCGTCCGTGCAGGCCGTCGGCACGCCGAACGCACCCGGCGGCGCGGTGAAGTCTCCTCGCGCACCGGCGGCGCCGTCGTCCCCTGCGGAGGCGGACCCCGATGCCACGACGGTCACGGTCGACATCGGCGGGTCGAAGGGGAAGGGCAAGCCCAGCAGCTCCGTCGTCATCATCCTGGCGGTCACGGCGCTCTCGGTGGCGCCCGCGATCCTGCTGCTGACCACGAGCTTCACGAAGATCTTCGTGGTGCTGAGCCTGACCCGCAACGCGCTCGGACTGCAGAGCACCCCGCCGACCCAGGTGCTGGCCGGGCTCGCGCTGTTTCTCACGCTCTTCGTGATGAGCCCCGTGCTGACGCAGGTCAACAACGATGGCGTCCAGCCCTACCTCAAGGGCCAGATGACCCAGTCGCAGGCGTTCGACGCGGGTGTCAAACCATTGCGGCAGTTCATGGTCAGCCACACCCGGTCCGAGGAGCTGGCGCTGATCACGAAGGCCGCCCAGCAGCCGCGGCCGAAGAACGCGGCGTCCGTGCCGCTCTCCACGCTCGTGCCCGCGTTCGTGCTGTCCGAGCTGCGCAGCGCGTTCGTCATCGGCTTCGTCATCTTCGTGCCGTTCCTGGTGATCGACCTGGTGGTCGCGGCCGTCCTGATGTCGATGGGCATGATGATGCTGCCGCCAGTCACGATCTCCCTGCCGTTCAAGATCCTGCTGTTCGTCCTGGTGGACGGCTGGGGACTGATCGTGCAGTCCCTCGTCGCGAGCTACCGGTAGAGCGCCGTGCAGGACCAGACAGTCATCGAGATCGGCCTGGGCGCGATCATCCTGGCGGCCAAGCTCTCCGCGCCGCTGCTGCTGACGGCGCTGGCCGTGGGCTTCGCGATCTCGCTCTTCCAGTCCGTGACCCAGATCCAGGAGGTCACGCTCAGCTTCGTCCCGAAGGCCATCGCGGTGGCCGTGGCGCTCATCGTGTGCGGCAACTGGATGCTGCACGAGGCCGTGTCGTTCACGACGGAGCTGTACGAGCGGATCCCGAGCATCCTCAGCGGCGGCTGAGGTGCCACGGTGACCCTCGACCTTCCCGCGGAGATGCTGCTGGCCGCCCTGCTGGCCAGCGTGCGGGCGGCGGCGTGGCTGATGATCGCGCCGCCGTTCTCGTCGCGGGCGATCCCCACCTCGGCCAAGGCGCTGCTGTCGGTGGCCATCAGTCTGCCCATGCTGCCCAAGGCCGTGCACGGCGTCCCGTCGCTGGAGCTCGCGCCGATCCTGACGGCGGTCGTGCTGCAGGTGGCGGTGGGGGCGGCCCTGGGCTTCCTCTGCTACCTGATCTTCATCGCTGTGCAGGTCGCGGGCGACCTCATCGACGTGTTCGGCGGCTTCTCTCTCGCGTTCGCGTTCGACCCGCTGCAGCAGACCGGCTCGTCGATCTTCGGCCGGCTCTACCAGTGGACCGCCCTGGCCCTGCTCATGGCGTCCGGGGGCTACCTCATCGTCCTGGGCGGGTTCCTCCGCACGTACCGCACCATCGGGCTGGACGGCGGGTTGCCGCAGGGGCCGCTGCTGCACACCCTGACGGTCGGCGTCGGGCAGATGATGCTATCGGCCGTCCAGATCGCCGCGCCGCTGCTGGCCGTGTTGTTCCTGGCGGATGTCGCGCTCGGGTTGCTCACCCGGGTGGCCCCGGCGCTCAACGCATTCGCGATGGGCTTCCCGTTCAAGATCCTGCTCACGGTGCTGCTCGTCGGAGCGACGTTCGTGAGCCTTCCCGGTGTCGTCGACTCCCTGGTGCAGCGGGTCGCCGGTGCGTTCACCTCGGTCGGAGGTGGGTGACCGTGGCGTCGGGGGACAGCGACAAGACCGAGAAGCCGACACCGAAGAAGCTGCGCGAGGCCCGCAAGGAAGGCAACATCGCCCGCAGCCAGGACGTGTCGGCCTGGCTCGGGCTGCTGGCCATCAGCGCCATCGTTCCGGCGCTGGGCCGCAAGGCCGCCGTCGACCTGCAGTCGCTGCTGGTCGGCGCCATGGCGGTGATGAAGGACCCGACGTCCGACCGTGCCGTGCGGCTGCTGGGCGACGGGCTGCACGACTCGCTGATGATCTGGCTGCCGCTCGGCGGGCTGACCGTGCTGGTCGCCGTGGCGGCGACGGGCATGCAGGGCGGCCTGCACATCGCCAGCAAGCGGATCAAGCCGAAGTTCTCGAACCTCAGCCTGATCAAGGGCGCCAAGCGCCTGTTCGGCCTGATGGCGATGTGGGAGGCGGTCAAGATCCTCGTCAAGACCGCCGTGCTGGGGATCGTCCTGTGGGCGGTGATCAGCCGCATCGCGCCCGAGCTCGTCGGCCTGGCCGCCGCGCCGCTGGGCGCCACCTTGTCGACCACCGGGTCGGCGGTGCTGACGCTGGTGCGGGCAAGCATCGTGGCCGGGCTCGTCATGGCCGTCGCGGACTACCTCGTGCAGAAGCGGCGCGTCGACAAGCAGCTGCGCATGAGCAAGCACGAGGTCAAGCGCGAGATGAAGCAGAGCGAGGGCGACCCGCTGCTCAAGGGCGCCATCCGCTCGCGCCAGATGGCCATGAGCCGCAACCGGATGATGGCCGACATCGCCCAGGCCGACGTCGTCGTCGTGAACCCCACCCACGTCGCCGTCGCCCTGCGCTACGAGCCCGGCAAGGGTGCCCCGAGGGTGCTGGCCAAGGGGGCCGGGGCCGTCGCCGCGGCCATCCGGGAACGGGCCACCGAGCACCGGGTGCCGATGGTCGAGGACATCCCGCTGGCGAGGGCGCTGCACGCGGCGTGCGAGATCGGCCAGGAGGTGCCCGCCGAGCTGTACGGGGCGGTCGCGCAGGTGCTGGCCTTCGTCATGTCGCTGCGCTCGCGCGGCGCGGCCGCCGGCCTGCACCGCCCGCCTTCCCTCACCAATCGCCGTCCCTGACCCATCCGTGCACTTCGGCTACGAGGTGTACGCGGATCGGCCGACGAACGTGCACTTCGGCTACGAAGTGCACGGTTCTGGGCGCGTCGTGGTGAGGGCGGACGCCGGGGGCGGGCTCAAGTCGTCCGGCGCACCTGTCGAGAGCACGACCGTGGACCGGTTGAGCGGTCCGCAAGCGCCAGGACGGCGATCGACGGCCACGGACGGGCCACCCGCACTGCAGTCCCGCTCGCGCGGGCAGAAACGAGTCGCGTGAAGACCCGCCCGAGCCAGCTTGCGCTGCCTGTCGGCATCGTGGGCATCGTCCTGCTGCTCGTGGTGCCTCTGCCGGCGGCGATGCTGGACCTGCTGATCGCGTTCAACATCACCGCGGCGATCGCCATCCTGCTCGTCGCCGTCTACGTCAAACGGCCGCTGGAGTTCTCCTCGTTCCCCGCGCTCATCCTGGTGATGACGCTGCTGCGGCTCGGGCTCAACGTGTCGGCGACCCGGCTCGTGCTGCGCGACGGCTACGCCGGCAAGGTGATCGACTCGTTCGGCCACTTCGTCGTGGGCGGGTCGCTCGTCATCGGGCTCGTGATCTTCCTGATCCTCGTCGTCATCCAGTTCGCCGTCATCACCAACGGTGCCGGCCGGGTCGCCGAGGTCGGCGCGCGCTTCACGCTCGACGCCATGCCTGGCAAGCAGATGGCGATCGACGCCGACCTGAACTCCGGCCTCATCGACGAGGACCAGGCCCGTAAGCGCCGTGCGGACGTCGCCGCGGAGGCCGACTTCTACGGCGCCATGGACGGTGGCTCGAAGTTCGTCAAGGGCGACGCCATCGCCGCGATCGTCATCACGCTGATCAACCTCATCGGCGGGTTCGCGATCGGGATGATCCAGCGGGGGATGTCGCCCGGCGACGCGCTGCACACCTACAGCCTGCTGACCATCGGCGACGGCCTCGTCTCGCAGATCCCCGCGCTGCTGCTGTCCGTCGCCACCGGACTCATCGTCACGCGTTCGACCACCCACGGCGACATGGGCAGCGACGTCGCCCGGCAGATCTCCGCGCAGCCGCGCGCCCTTTACATCGCCGGCTGCGCCGCCATCGGCATGGCGCTCCTGCCGGGGCTGCCGAAGCTGCCGTTCGTGGTCATCGGAGCCGTCGTGCTGCTCGTCGCGCAGCGGGCGGCGGCGGCTGCCGGCACCGCCGCCGAGGCCGCCGAGGTCGCCGAGCCGGAGATGCTCGCCAACCCGGACTCCCCCGACGCGCTGCTCGGGGAGATGCGGATGGACACCCTCGAGGTCGTGCTCGCTCCCGACCTGGTCGACCTGGTCGACACCGGCGTCGGCGGCGACTTGCTCGACCGGGTGCGCTCGCTGCGCCGCAAGCTCGCGCTGCAGCTCGGCCTGGTCATGCCCCCGGTGCGCACCAGGGACAGCCTCGACCTCCCGCCGTCCGGCTACGCGATCAGGATCAGCGGCGTCGAGGTCGGCTCCGGCCAAGCGCCGCCCGGCCACGTGCTGGCCATCGGGGAGCAGCTTGACGCGCTTCCCGGCCGCGTCACGACCGAGCCGGTCTTCGGGCTGTCCGGCAAGTGGGTGCCGATGGAGGCGCGGGGGCAGGCCGAGCTCTACGGCGCCACCGTCGTCGACCGCGCCTCGGTGCTCATCACTCACCTCGCCGAGATCGTGCAGACCCACGCCGCGCGGCTGCTGGGTCGCGAGGACGTGCGCGCGCTCGTCGAGAGCGTGCGCCGCACCCACCCGGTCGTGGTCGAGGAGCTGACCCCGACGCTGATGACGACCGGCGACATCCAGCGGGTGCTGCAGGCGCTGCTCGCCGAGGGCGTGTCGGTGCGCGACCTCGTGCGCATCTTCGAGGCACTGTCGTCCCGGGCGAAGTCCGGGCTGGACCTGGACGGTCTCGTCGAGGCGTCCCGCACCGCCCTCGGCCCCGCGGTCAGCGGCACGTGGGCCCGCGACGGCGTGCTGCAGGTGCTCACCCTCGACCCGAGCCTCGAGCAGCGCCTGCTCGAGGCGGTCCGGCCGGGGGAGCAGGGCGCCGTGCTGTCGTTGGACGCCGGCAGCGTCGAACGGCTCGTCGACGGCGCCGGACGGGCCTTGCTGAAGGCCGAAGGTCAGGGCCAGTCGCCGGTCCTGGTCTGCGCGCCGGCGGTGCGCGCTCCGCTGCGCCGGTTGCTGACCCCGCACGTGCCTCGGCTGCCGGTGCTGTCGTACGCCGAGATCGACCCGGCGCTGACCATCGAGACGACGGGGGTGGTGAGCGATGCCGCAGCGATTGCTGCTTGAGGGCTCCGACATCGACGAGCTGCTGTTGCGCGTGCAGGCCGAGCACGGCCCGCAGGCCACGATCGTCCACGCCGAGCAGAAGCTCGTCGGCGGGATCGCCGGCTTCTTCGCCCGCCGCCGCTACGAGCTGTCCGTGCAGGTCGACGACCCGCCGGCTGAGACCGGATCGGGCCCGCGGGACGCCGGTGGCACCTTCGAGGACCTGCTGGCCCGCGCCGACGGTGCCGACGGTTCCGTCGGACGGGTCAGCGTCCGGACGTCGACGCCGACCGCTCCGGCACCAGTCCCGTCCCCGCGGGGTCGGCGGCTCTCGACGCAGTCGCCGCAGTTCGAGGACCTGCTGAGCACGTTGATGTCCCGCGTGGAGCCGCGGCCCGAGCCGACCGCCACGCCGGCCGTCGTGCCGGCGGCGCCTGCCGTCACGGCCGCACGGGCCGGTGCCGAGGCGCTCCTACGCCTCGGCCTGCCGGCCGAGCGGCTGCCCGCTCACGTCGCCCCCGATCCGCGGGTGGCCCTGCTGGACGTGCTCGAGGGGCTGCCGACGCCGGCTCCCGGCCGCTTGTGGGGCACCACCGTCGTCGTCGGCCCCGCGACGCTTGTCCATCGCGCGGTGGAGGCACTCGTCGAGCGCACCGGCGGCACGGGCGCGAGCCCGCTCGTCAGCGACAGCTCGGCTCCGTCGCCCGCCGACCTGGCCGTGCGCGCCTCGGCGCTCTGCGGCACCGACGGCGCCGCGATCGTCGTCATCGAGACGCCGGCCACGCGGTCCGCGGCACGCCGGGCGGGCCGGCTCATCGCCGGGCTCGGCCTCGGCACCGTGATCGCGGCTGTGGACGCCACAAGGGACGGCGCCGCGACCCGCGAGTGGCTGGCCGAGCTCGGTGCCGCCGGCCGGTCGGTCGACCAGCTGGCGGCGTTCGACGTGGCCGAGTCGCCCCGGCCGCTGTCGCTGCTGGGGCTCGGGCCGGACGTCGGCTGGGTGGACGGGCGGGCCGCGTCGCTCGGCACCTGGGCCGCGCCGTGCCTGGACCGGCTGGCGGGCGACTGACCGGCCGGTCCGGCGGAGGGGCGGACCCCGAGCCTGACGGGCTGATCGTGCCCTGGCACCTATGCTGAGGCGGTGCTCGTACTCACCCGGCGCATCGGCGAGAGCCTCGTCATCGGCGACGAGGTGGTGCTGCGCGTCCTCGACGTCAAGGGTGACGTCGTTCGGCTCGGGGTGGACGCCCCCCGCCACGTGAAGATCCACCGGCAAGAGGTCTACGACGCGGTCAGCGCCGCGAACCGAGACGCCGCGGCGCGGGCCACCGACGCCGACGCCGACGCCTTGCGCGAGGCGCTGCGCCGGGCCAAGGGCTGAGCCGAGCCCGCCCTCACCCGATGGGCTGACTCAAGCGGGCGGCAACCGCTGCCGACGACCAGAGCGTGACGATCGTGTCCACCACCAGCAAGGCGACCTCGGCGACCGCGCTGGCGCGTCAGCCGATCGTCGACCGGTCCGGAGCCTGTCATGGGTACGAGCTGCTCTTCCGTGGCGGCCCTCCGCCGGTCCTGAGCTCGGAGGACGACCGGGCCACGGCCGGCGTGCTCGTCACCGCGGCGTGCGACATCGGGTGGGACCTGCTGGGCGGGGGGCGCCCGCTCTTCCTGAACGTCGGCACCGGCCTGCTGTTCGACAGCATCCTGGAGATGACGCCGCCGGAGACGGTCGTGCTCGAGGTGCTCGAGCGTGTCACGGTCAACGACCTGCTGCTGGAGCGGCTGGTCGAGCTGCGCGAGCGCGGCTTCAGGCTGGCCCTGGACGACTTCGTGCCGGGCTCGGACGCCGAGGCGCTCGTGCCCCACGTGGACATCGTCAAGGTCGACGTCCTGGAGGTGCCGCAGGCGACCTGGCCGCAGGTCGTGGCCTCGGTGCACGAACGCGGTGCCGTGGCCGTCGCCGAGAAGGTCGAGAGCCAGGCGGTCCACGAGGCGGCGATGGCGGCCGGCTTCGACCTGTTCCAGGGCTACTGGTACGCCCGGCCGACCCTGCAGCGGTCACTGCAGATGACTCCCCAGCGCACGATCTGCCTGCGTCTGATGGGCGTGCTGATGCAGCCCGACCCGAGCGCCCAGGAGATCGAGAGCCTGGTCAGCTCCGACGCCGCCCTCGTCGTGCGCACCTTGCGCATGGCCAACAGCGTCGCCGCCGGCGCCCACCGCACCATCGACTCCGTGCGTCAGGCGGTTGTGATGGTCGGGCCCAAGACGCTGGCCGGCTGGGTCGCACTCATGGTCATGGCCCAGGACCCGGGGGACAACCCGCTGGTCGCGACGGAGGTGCTCGTTCATGCGCGCGCCTGCGAGATCGTCGCCTCCAACGAGAACGCCGACCTCGCCGGGCAGGCCTTTCTGGCCGGCCTGACCCTCGGGCTCGTCGACCGGGCCGGGGTGCCCGCGCACGAGCTGCTCGAGCTGCTGGGGGCGTCTCCCGCGATCAGCGACGCGGTGCTCACCCGCAGCGGCCCGCTGGGCGCGATCGTCGAGCAGGTGAACGCGCACGTGTCCGGGCGCGAGGCCGACGCCTCGATCGCCGTCCAGCTGGCACACCTCGCCGCCGTGGCCTGGGTAGGGGAGCTGCAGCGCATGGCGTGATCGGCCGGTGCGGCGAACCTTGCGCGACGTCTCCGCGATGCTTACGATGATCCGAAACGTGCGTACCTCATAGTAGACGTGGATGCGCACCCAGGCAGCCTCGTGGCTGCGGACCGGGAGGACATCGTGGCATTCACCGAGAAGGTCAAGGGTCGGGTCGTCGACGCACACAGCCACATCGGTGAGATGGACGCGTGGCAGTTCTACAACCTCAAGCAGCCCGTGAAGCCGACCGTCTACGAGTTCGCGGACGCGGCCGCCTACCTACGTCACCTGGACGGCGTCGGCGTCGAGCGAGGCCTGATCCTGCCCAACTACGGCATCCCGGTCCAGAGCCAGCCGTTCTCGCTCAACGACCTCGTGCTCGACTCGATCGCGGCCAACGACCGGTTGGTCGGCGGGCTGTGGGTCTCGTTCCTCCCCCAGAACAAGGAGATGACGCTCAAGACGCTGGAGCGAGCGGGGGAGTCCGGCGTCGTGGCGCTGAAGACCACCTTCCTGCTCGGCGGCAACCCCGATCCCTCCACCTGGGACGACGAGACCCGGTCGATCGCCGAGGCGTGCTTCGACGCCGTGGAGCAGCACGACCTTGTCTTCCACTTCCACACCAGTGCCGGTGGCACGTCCGACATCAACAACTTCGTGCCGCTCGTCGAGGAGTTCGGCAAGCGGGTGAAGATCTACCTGGTGCACTTCGGCGGCGGGGTGAGCGGGCACATCAAGCTCGTCCCGCAGTTCCTCGACTGGGTCGAGGAGGGCTACAAGGTCTACTGCGACACCACCTGGACGATCGGCTTCGGCGCCCGCTGGCTGTTCACCGAGATCGAGAAGCGCGGCATCGGCGAGGACCGGGTGCTGTTCGCCTCCGACGAGCCGTGGAGCGACTTCTGGAGCGAGTACTACAAGATCCAGGGCGCACCGGTCAGCGACGAGCTGAAGCAACGGATCCTCTACCGCAACTACGAGGACCTGTACGGCGAGAAGAAGTGACCCGGTCCCGGCCCTGGTCCCGGTAGGACGCGGTGAGCGGCCGGACGGCGACGGCGCGCTGGCAGCCCGGGCCGCTGCGGTGCGACGTCGAGATCGACGGGTTCGACCTGCCGGTCGACGAGCCGGTCGCCGACGGGGGCACCGGCCAGGCACCCGGGCCGACCGGCATGCTGCTCACCTCAGTCGCGTCCTGCTTCACGCTCTCGCTGGCCTTCACGGCGGGTCGGCAGGGACTGGCGCCCTCGGCGATCCGGGTGACGGTCACCGGCCGGTACGACGGACTCCGCTTCGGCCGGATCGAGGTCGTGTCGGATGTCGACGGGCTGACCGTCGACGAGGTCGCCGACCTGATCGTCCGAGCACAGCGCGTCTGCTACGTGACCAACACGCTGGCGCGCCCTCCAGAGATCGTCTTCTCCACCCCGGGACAGCCCGCGACGGCCGGCTGACCCCGCCGAGCCCCGTTTCACGGCCGTGCAAGGCCCGTGCAACGGGCCGGGGCAGGCTGCGACGTACGTCACATCCACGAGTGGAGGACCCATGTCGCTGCAGCCATCCCCAGTGGAGTACCTGCACAGCGCCGGATGCTCGGGCCGCTGTGGTTTTCGTTCCACCAACCGCGTCCACCACGACCGACTGCTGTCGATCGAGCACAACCCGGACGAGGTGCTCGAGCTGATGGAGCTCGCCGTCACCTGGGGTGAGCTCGACTACTCGGGCCAGCGTCTCGTGCCGCCGGAGCGCTGGATGCAGTTCGCGGAGGCGCACGAGTGGCGTGATCGGGAGCGGGCGGACCGGGTGTTCGCGCTGGCCTGCGACATCGCGCTGCACTCGACCCGGCTCGGTGCTGCCTGCTGAGTCAGTCCGGCCCCCGACCGGCTCAGGCCGCTGGTGAGCGGCTCACCGTAGCGGGAACAGGTCGACGCCGTGGTCCTCGGGGGATCGCGGCCCGAACCACCGGCGCTCCGACTCGTCGATCGGGACGTCGTTGATGCTGGCCTCGCGCCGTCGCATCAGGCCCTCGGCGTCGAACTCCCAGAGCTCGTTGCCGTAGCTGCGGTACCACTGGCCGCTGGCGTCGTGGCACTCGTACTGGAACCGGACGGCGATCCGGTCGTCGCTGTAGGCCCACATGGCCTTGCGCAGGCTGTAGTCGAGCTCGCGCGCCCACTTGGACGTCAGGAACTCGATGATCGCCTCGCGTCCCTCGACGAACTGGTCGCGGTTGCGCCACACCGAGTCCACCGAGTAGGCGCCGGCCACGCGTACCGGGTCGCACGAGTTCCAGGCGTCCTCGGCGCCCTGGACCTTCTGGAGGGCGTCCTCGCGGGTGAACGGGGGGACGGGCGGGCGTGCGGTCATCGGGCGCTCCTTGCAGGGTCGAGGTCGGGGGTCGGTGGCCGGAGCCCGGTCACCGTTTCGTGACGGAGGTCGATCGCTGTCGCCTGCTGGCCGGCGAGCCGCAGCCGCAGCAGGCCGGAGTCGTTCAGCCGGCCGACCACGACGGCGTCCAGCCCACGGTCGTGGAACGGTCGCATCGCGGGCTGCTCGCGGCCCTCGGGCACGCAGAGCAGGAACCCGAAGCTGGGGAAGCAGCGCAGCCACAGCTCCAGCGGGACCCCCTCGGGTCGCGGCACGAGGTCGAGGTCCACGGTGACGCCGAGGCGCGAGTGCTCGAGGAGCATGGCGAGGGAACCGACCAGGCCGGCCATGCTGATGTCCTTGGCCGCGACGCAGTCCCCGGCGTCGGCCACGGCGCGCAGCAGCCGGGTGTCGTCGGCGACCCGGTCGGCACGGACGCCGAACGACCGGAAGAACGGGAAGTCCGCCCGCATGTCTCCCTCGGTCGCGCACGCGACGACGAGGCTCTGCCCCGGCCGGGCGTTCGTCACCGACAGCGGCCGGTGCGCCTCACCGACCCCGAACGCCGACACCGCCGGCTCGCCCGAGTGGTCGGTCAGATGGCCGCCGAGCAGCGGGACGTCGTACAGGCCGCAGGCGTGGCGCATGCCCTCCAGGACCTGCCGGGCGACCTGCGCGTCGGCGACGATCGTGTCCACGATCCCGAGGGGGGTGGCGCCCATCGCCGCCAGGTCGTTGACGTTGGCCAGGACGGCGGCGACGCCGGCCCCGAACGGGTCCTGGCGGACGAACGGTGGCCAGAGGGCTTCCCCGCAGGCGATCACGGTGCTGCCGCCGACCGGGACGGCGGCTCCGTCGTCCCCGGGCCCGGCCAGCCAGTCGGTGTCGCCGAACACCTCGGCGACGAGGCCGATGGCCGCCTTGGCGCGCAGGCTCGGGTTGGTGCGCAGGGCCTCGATGAGGTCGCCGAGAACAGCGCCGCCGTCGGTGGGAGCGGCGCTGTTCTCCGCCGTCGCGGTCATGGCCTTCTCCGTCCACACGGGGGCATCGTTGTCGCATACTCGTAGCGCCGTCTACTATACGATGCATGACCGGCCCGGACTTCCTGACGCTGCCCACGCGTACCCCGAAGCCGAGGTCGACCGGTCTCACGCACGTGCTGGACAACGGCATCCCCCTCGAGGCGACCTCGCAGCTGCTGGACTCCATCGGCCCGTTCGTCGACATCTGGAAGTTCGGGTGGGGAACGGCCTACCTGGATCCTCAGCTGGGCCCGAAGCTGCGTCTGCTGACAGAGCACGGCATCCGGGCCTGCCTCGGCGGCACCATGATGGAGATCGCCTGGGGCCAGGGCAAGGTCGAGGCGTGCCTCGACTGGGCGGGGCAGGCGGGCCTGCCGATGGTCGAGGTCTCCCGTGGGGTCATGCCGATGACGAGGGCCGACAAGGACGCCGTGATCCGGCGCGCGGCCGCCTCGTTCACAGTCCTGAGCGAGGTGGGAAGCAAGGATCCGGCCCGCCAGCCGGCTCCGCAGGCATGGGCCGACGAGGTCGCCGGTGACCTCGACTCGGGTGCCTGGCTCGTGGTGACCGAGGGGCGCGAGAGCGGCACCGTCGGGACCTTCGACGCCGAAGGCGGAGTCATCGAGGCCGTCGTGGACGCCGTGGTCGAGGTGGCCGGTCCCGAGCGCATCCTGTTCGAGGCGCCGCAGAAGGACCAGCAGGCCTGGTTCATCCGACGCTTCGGCGCGAACGTGAACCTGGCCAACATCGCGCTCGACAAGGTGCTGGCGCTCGAGGCGCTCCGTCTGGGCCTGCGGGCCGATACCGTCCAGCTGCCGGGCGCGGTCGGCTCCGGGATGCGCTCGGCATGACCGCGTCGTCCGGAGTGCTGCCTGAGCGCAACCTCGTGCCCGGCCGGTACCGGGGGGTGGCGGTGGCCCGCGTCGGCGTCGAGCTGACCGCCGAGGCCCTCGTCTCTTACTTCGTCGGCCGCGAGGTCTACCGCCGCACGCGCTTCGTGGTCGCCCGCAATGGTCCGGACACCGCCGTGCTGCGGGTGGAGAAGCCGGGCGGCGACAACCTGTTCCAGCGGGTGACCCGGGTCGACGTCCTCGCGCTCCCGTCCGAGACGCGGTACGTCGTCTCGCCGCAGACCGACACCGCGATACCCAGCGGTCTGGCCGAGGCGGCCCTGCGGCTGGCCCCCGGGGTGCGGGCGGTGGTCGTCGAGGGCCGCTACCAGCACGTCAGCCTCATCATCGGTCCCGACCCGCTGCGGGTCGTCGTCCGAGAGATCGTGCCGCCCCGGCCCGCCAAGCTGTTCGACCAGGCGCAGCGGTTGCTGGACATCATCGACGCGCTGCCTCCGATGACCCTGGTGCCCGAGGTCGTCGACGTGGAACGGCTCGCCGAGGGCGTCGACACCGCGGCGGTGCTGATGCCGTGCCGCGGGTCGGGTGGCGACGTCGCGGGGATGGACGTGCGGTACCTGGATGAGCGCCCCGAGCAGACGGACTGGACGCTCATCGGCTGTGCTCGCTCCCGGCAGATCCATCAGTGGTTCTACGGCTCACCGGCGCCCGGTATCGACCTGTGCCCGTTCTCGCGCCCGGAGCCGGACAGCCCGACCCTGACGAAGTGCTGCATGCAGGAGGAGCACGTCGCTGAGGGGCCGTCCTACGTGTCGGTGCCCTGGGGTTCGTCCCTGGACCAGGTGCGCGAGGCGCTGTTCCGGCTCGCCCGCCGGTGGGAACCGACGTGGGCGCCGGTGTGACCGGGCAGCCGGACGACGGTGGCCGTCGGCAGACCGTGACCCGGATGACGGACGCGCGCGGCTACGCGCACCTGTGGACGGCGCCGCAGCTGGACCACCTCTTCGGCGAGCAGGGCCGGCTGGCGACGTGGACCGGCATCCTCGCCGCGCTGGCCCGGGCGCAGGCCGGCCTCGGGATCGTCCCGTCGGCGTCGGCGGAGGCCGTCACCCGGCTCGCGGAGGACCTGCGCGCCGGCACCTCGGCGCTGGACGTCGACGTGATCGCCGCGGAGACCCGCCGGACGTCGCACTCCACCCTCGGCCTCATCGCCGCCCTGCAGCGGGCCCTGCCGGAGAGCAGCCGCGAGCACGTCTACTACGGGGCCACGGTGCAGGACCTGACGGACACGTGGTTCGGGGTCGTGCTGCGGGACGTCGGCCGGCTGGTCGAGCGGGACGTGTGGGCTGCCGAGGGCCGTCTCGTCGAGCTGGCGCGTGCCCACCGCGGCACGGCGATGGTCGGTCGCACGCACGGTCAGCCCGGCGCCCCCATCACCTTCGGCCTGAAGGCCGCCGGCTGGGCCGACGAGATGCGCCGGAACCTCGACCGCCTGCGCCAGGGCCGTGGCCGTTGGGAGGTCGGACAGCTCGGCGGAGCGGTGGGCGCCCTGGGCTTCTTCGGTGCCGACGGGCCGGAGCTGCGCCGACGTTTCTGCGCCGAGTGCGGCCTCGGCGACCCCGGCATCTCGTGGTTCACCAGCCGCGACCGGCTCGCCGAGTTCGGGGCCGTCCTGGCGATGGTGTGCCAGACCCTGGCGCGCATCGGCGGCGAGGTCTACGAGCTGTCGCGGCCGGAGATCGGCGAGCTCGGCGAGGGCCGCGGAGCCGACGTCATCGGCAGCATCACCATGCCGCACAAGCGCAACCCGGAGGGCAGCGAGCACCTGGTGACCCTGTCCCGGCTCGTGAGGGCGCACGCCGGCGTCCTGCTCGAGGGCATGGACCAGGCCCACGAGCGCGACGGCAGGGGCTGGAAGGCCGAGTGGGTCGCGCTGCCGGAGGTCTGCGAGCTGACCACGACCGCGGTGGGGCTCGGCCGGCGGCTTCTCGACGGGCTCGAGGTCCACCCCGAGGCGATGACGCGCAACCTGACCGCGGGCGGCGAGCTGCTCGCGAGCGAGCAGGTGCTCGCCGGCCTGTCCCGGGTGCTGGGCAAGCACGCCGCGCAGTCCACGATGGCCGGCGTCATGACCGACGGGACGGCGTCGGCCGTCGGCCTGGTGGCGGCCGTCGCGGCCGCGAGCGGCC
>Ga0070696_100001083_pt1 | contig 17573 bp, 15 predicted proteins | sample KBSK1253metaG_FD_65474 | JGI IMG/M metagenome (GOLD analysis project Ga0070696, IMG submission 65474) | Corn, switchgrass and miscanthus rhizosphere microbial communities from Kellogg Biological Station, Michigan, USA - KBS K1-25-3 metaG | ecosystem: Host-associated > Plants > Roots >... | reverse complement strand
CAACCAGCGGCCGTATCAGCCCCGCATGAGGTGACTACAATTGGCTGACACTTGTCAAAGAACAACACCATCACTGACTACAATTGGCTGACACCTGGCCTCTTACTTCTTACTTCTTACCCCCTCCTCCCCCCCGGGGTTAATTTCCTCTCATGCCACGGCCCAAGAGCATTCTGTGGGTGGACGACGAAGTCGAGAGCCTCACCTCGCATATCCTGTTCCTGGAGGAGCAGGGGTTTGCGGTCGAGACCACCCCGCATGGCGACGATGCGCTCGTGCTGCTGCAACGCCAGCCCTACGGGGTGGTGTTGCTGGATGAGCATATGCCCGGGCGCCGGGGGCTCGATCTCTTCCGCGCGATCCGCTCCATCGACCACGGCATGCCGGTCGTCATGGTGACCAAGAGCGAGGAGAGCGAGACCCTGAAGGACGCGATCGGCGCGGACATCTCGGACTACCTCATCAAGCCGGTCAATCCCCGCCAGATTCTCTCGGTGGTCACCCGCCTGCTCGACGGCGATCGAATCCGGCAGCAACGGCTCTCTCGCGACTTCGCCACCCGTTTTCGCGAGCTGGAGGCGCGCCGGGGTGGCCCATTGGCCTGGCGGGAATGGGTCGAACTGGTGGCCGAGCTGGCCGAGTGGGAGGTCCGGCTGGGGCAGGCGGACGAGCCAGGGTTGCAGGACGCGCTGCGCACCCTGCAGGACAGTCTGCGACAAGACTTCGCCCGCTACCTCGAGCGCAACTACGCCGGCTGGCTGCACGACGGCGATAGCGACCGCCCTCCGCTCTCGGTCGACATTGGCGCCGAATTCCTGCGGCCAGTGCTCGACCGGCACGGGAAGGCACTGCTGGTAGTAGTCGATTGCCTCCGCCTCGACCAATGGGCCATGATCCGGCCCCTCATCGGCTCTCGTTTCGACATCGAGACGGCGCATTACTTCTCGATACTCCCAACCGCGACCCCATTCGCCCGCAACGCGATCTTCAGCGGACTCTTTCCGGCCGAAATCAAGGCTCGCTACCCTCGGTGGTGGACCGACCAGGAGGAGGCCAGTCTCAACGCCCACGAGGCGGAGCTGCTCACCGAACAGCTCAAGGAAATCACCGGGCGCTCGGTACCGGTGCACTACGAGAAAGTCTTCACCGCCGCTGATGGTGACGGACTGCTCCGGCGGCTCCCGGCGCACCTGGCTCAGGACGGTGTGACGGCGCTGGTCTTCAACTTTATCGATCAGCTCACCCACGGTCGAACCGAGAACTCGACTCTGTTCGAGGTTGCCCGCGATACCCCGGCGCTGCGGAATCTGACGCGAACCTGGTTCGAGCGTTCGCCGCTGTGGGATGCGCTCCGCGAAGCGGAGCGGCGCGGCGTGCCGGTGCTTCTCACCACCGATCATGGCTCGATTCACTGCCACACCCCGGCGACGGTATACGCCAAGCGCGACACCACCTCGAACCTGCGGTACAAGTTCGGGGACGATCTGCGGGCCCAGGAGCCTGATGCTGCGCTGGTGGTCGACAACCTGTCCAGCTTCGGTCTGCCTGCGCGAACACCCGGGACCAGGCTGCTCCTCGCGACCGGTGATCGGTTCTTCGTTTACCCCACGAAGCTGCGGGAGTATCAGGCCCGCTATCGCGGGGCTTTCCTCCACGGCGGGGTCTCTCCCGAGGAAGTGATCCTGCCGATCGCGTTGCTCACTCCACGACACGGCTAGCGGTGCCGCCCGGCCTCCGGCTGCTGCGACTGGTGTCGCCGTACCGCGGCATGCTCGCGCTCGGCCTGGCCAGCACCTTCTTCGCCTCGCTCCTGGATGGCTTCACCCTGATCATCCTCATCCCGCTGCTGCGCAATCTGTTCGGCACTTCGGGAGAACTCCGGGCGGGCTCAACCAGGCTGGAGGAGCTCACTGCCAGGCTGGTCGAGCCGCTGGTGGCCGGCCTCTCGCCCGGGGCCGCCGCCGGGCGCCTGGTCGTGGTCCTTGCGCTGGGACTGCTGCTGAAAAACGCGCTGGCCTACGCGTCCACGCAGATTACGGTGGGGATACAGGAGGGTCTCGTCCGCGACATGCGGGTCCGGATTTTCAACCATCTGCTCACCTTGCCGTTGGGGTACTTTCAGCACACGCGCGCAGGCCAACTCATCTCCGGCATCATCACCGAGGTCGACCAGACCAAGTCGGTGATCACCGCGTCGCTGATCTCCCTGTTTCAAAACGTGGTTGTGGTCCTGGTGACATTGTTCGTGCTCAGCCAGATCTCTCTCCGGCTGACGCTGTTCACCCTGGCCTTTGTCCCGGTCCTGGTCCTGTTGTTGCAGACCATGATCCGCCAGCTGCGGGCCCATTCCCGTGCCCGCACCCGCGAGCGGGGTGAGATCACCGCCACCATCACCGAGCGCGTCGGCGCGATCCGGCTGATCCGCTCCTACGGGGAAGAGGTCCGAGAAGGCACCACCTTCGCTGCCCAGGCGAATCGCTATCGCAAGCAGGTGATTCGAACCCAGCGGTTCTCTTCCATTACCAGCCCGCTCACCGAAGTGTTTTCCGGCTTCCTGGTCATCCTCATCATCTGGGCGGGGACCCGTCCGGGGTTGGTGGGACTGGCTACCCCGCTGGCGCCGGAGGCCATCATCGTCTTTCTGATGGCTGCGCTGAAACTGACCTCACCGCTCAAGACGATCGCTTCCTTTCCGGCGGTCATGGCGATCACCCTCGCGAGCGCGGAACGGGTGTTCGAGATCCTGGACGAGCCCTCGAGCGAGGTGGACCGGCCCGGAGAAGAGCAGGCCCGGTTCGACCGGGAGATCGTGTTTGATCGGGTGTCGTTTCGCTATGGTGCTGGGGACCCGGTCCTCAGCGATGTCTCCTTCTCCATGGCAAAAGGCCGCGTCGTCGCCCTCGTCGGACCATCCGGTGCGGGGAAGACCACCCTCGCCGACCTGCTGCCCCGGTTTCACGACCCGACCGGCGGGCAGATTCTCATGGACGGGAGGCCGCTCACCCGGCTCACTCGCCGGTCGCTTCGCGCGGCCATGGGCGTGGTGAGTCAGGACACGGTCTTGCTGAACGACACGGTTCACGCGAACATCGCCTACGGCTCGCCCGGCGCCTCGAGCGAGCAGGTGGAGCACGCGGCTGCGGCCGCGAATGCGGCGGGATTCATCGCCCAATTGCCCCAAGGCTACCACACCGTCCTGGGGGAGCGTGGAACCCGGCTTTCCGGTGGCCAGCGGCAACGGATCGCCATCGCCCGTGCCCTGCTGCGGGATCCGCCGATCCTGATCCTGGACGAGGCCACCAGCGCTCTGGATACCGAATCGGAGCGCCTGGTCCAGCAGGCTATTGAGCGGCTGATCCGGGAACGGACCGTGTTGGTGATCGCGCACCGCCTCGCCACCGTGCGGGATGCCGACGAGATCGTGGTCCTCGATGCCGGGCGGGTGGTGCAGAGGGGCACCCATGAAGAGCTGTTCCGCGCGGGCGGTCTCTACCGCCGACTGTACGATCTCCAGTTCCGCGACGAAGAAACCATCCTCGCCGCGGAGTTGTGAAGTCCGTCCGCACAGAGGAGACTGCTTGGGGCGTGACTGAGACCTACTCCGATGTCCGAATCCTGCTGATCGGCGCCTTCGACGACGCGTTGCATGCCCACACGGCATTGCGCCGCCGAGCGCTCCAGCGTCTGGGGTGCGCGGTCGGGACGGTGAACCTGACCAGCCCGAGCCGGTGGTGGGGCCGGTTCCGGCGGATCGGTCTCCAGGAGCGGGTGGAACAGGCGATCGCGCAATCGGTGCCGGCGATCATCCTCGTCCTGGAAGGCAGCCAGCTGGACGTCTCGGTCGTCGCCCAGCTCAGGCGCCGCACTCCTGCCCTCTGGCTCAACTGGTTCTGCGACGGCCGCCGCTCCCTCGAGACTGTCAAATCCATTGCTCCGGCCTACGACCGGGTCTTCGTCGCGGGGAGTGAGGTCGTCGCGGCGATGGAGGAGCCGGGCCAACCACCCGCACGGTACCTCGCGCCCGCATGCGACCCGTCGGTCCACCGCCCCATGCGATCTCGAGATCAGTTCCGCGCCAATGTCGTATTTGCCGGCACCGCGACGCCGCATCGCGAACGACTCCTCTCCGACCTCGTGGAGTTCGGGCTTGCGTTGTGGGGACCCGGGTGGCGCAAAACGAAGCTCCGAGACTACTGCCGGGGAGAGATGCTGGATCACCTCGACTATATCCGGGCGTATGCCGGCGCATCGGTGGCGCTCAACCTCCAGTGGGGGGAGAACTCCGGTCCAGCTCTCGATCCTGGGTGCAATCGCCGGCTCTTCGAGCTCGCCGCCATCGGCGTACTCCAGGTCGCGGAGGATCGTCCTGATCTGCATCTCCATTTCCAAGAGGGCTCCGAGATACTGGTCGGCCGGGGCATCACCGACTTCAAGGCCCTCATCACGGAGGCACTACACGACCGGGGGTGGGCCGAGCAGGTGGCGTCGGGCGCCCGGCAGCGCGCGCTGGCGGAGCACACGTACATGCATCGGATGGCGGAGCTGCTCACGGCGGTGTTGGGGGGAGGAGGATCGTAAAGCAGCTGGTGCCCTGGAGGCTAGCCCAGGAACGGGCTGAGCCCGGAGAAGAAGCGCTGTCCCGCGGCGGGGATGGTCAGGTCCTGCACCAGTCCCGGGTCGGGGCGATCGCCATCGAGCGCGGCCTCAATGGCATTGACGAGAGCCGTGTCGTCCTCCAAAGGAAAGAAGCGTGCGGCGGCGCCGACGAATTCCCGATGAGGCGGAATCTCAGAGGCGACCACGGGTACTCCTGAGGCCACTCCTTCCACGGGTGTGAGGCCAAAGCCTTCGAAACGACTGGGACAGACAACGACGCTGGCCCTTTGGTACGCCTGGGTCACGATGGCGTCCGAGGCATCCGTCTGGATGCTGCACCGAACCCCGAGCAGGGCGGCAAGGCTTGCGAGGTTCCGGCTTTCCGCCCCGCGGCCGATCAACCGAACCTGAACCTCACGGCGGCAGCGTGCCGCCGCGCGGAGTACGGCGGGTTGGTTCTTGTACGGCTCCAACCGCGACACCGTGAGCAATGTGGGTGGCTCCTCGCGTCCAGCCTCGGAAAGCTGGAAGCGCTCCGAGTCGTAGCAGTAGGGAACCTTGGTGCCGACCAGGCCGAAACGATCGACCAGCATGTCGCGGGTGAGATTGCTGGGCACCCAGATCGCATCGGCCCGGGCGGCGACGTATCGCTGCCGACTATAGAGGCCGCGCCGCACACGGTATCCCCCGAATGGTCTCGGCAAGCGAAAGAGCCGGTTGCCGACGCACCACACTGGATCGTACAGCCCGTTCCCGGTGTGACGCGGCGGGATATCCCAGATATAGATGACGAGGGCGACTCGTCGAAGGCGTGCATAGCGCCAGGCGCGCTCCGCCATGCGTCCACTCATCGCGATCGCCACCCTTGCTGGGCCATCACCCTCGAGCGCGATTCGCAACCCTCGCCGCCTGAGTTCCGGGACCAGCAGTCGGGCGTAGGGAGTGGATGCGAACCAGCGGATATCATTCACGCGAGCCCGCCGCATCCGCGAGCGCCGGCTCGTGGCACTTGTCCAGGCTCGCCCCGTGGAGCATCGGCCACCAGGTGCATTCGCCGGGCTTAGCCGGCCGGCCTCCCCGCGGGAAGGCTGCCGGTAGCTAGGAAGTGGTCGTACATCCGCAAGTACGACTCTGCCATGGTCAGGTGGGTAAAGGACCGCTCGACGTGCCTTCGGCAAGCGTACGGATCGACCCGATCGAGACTGGGCCGCAGCTTGACCAGTGAATCCAGGGAATCCCCGAGGGCGCCGACTTCGGCTCCGACGATCTCGGGCAACGCTCCCCGCCGAGTCCCGAGCACCGGCGTCCCGCTGACCAGCGCCTCGATCAAGGTCAACCCGAAAGGCTCCTCCCACTGCGCCGGCATCCAGAGACAACGAGCGCCCGCAAGCCAGGCGGTTTTGCGCTCGCCTCGGACCTCGCCGACATAGCGAATCCCCCTCCTGAGCGTAGGTCGCCAGCCCCCGGCGAGTATCAGCCGCCGCTGCGCGGCTCGGGCTCCGGCAATCGCCCAGCGGTATCCCTTGGCCGCGTGAAGCCGCCCGAGGAACAGGTCGTAGTCCGCCTTGTCTGCCTGAAAGCAGTAGTCCGACGGATCCAGCCCATTGTGCACGTAGGCGATGCCGCCGCAGCGGCGCGCGTGGTCGGCGCTGAGGAAGATGGTGTTCCGCGGTGCGGTTCTCCCCGGGTGAAGGTTCCCGTGAAGAGTGACCACATGAGGACAGCGAGGAGGAGAAGCGAAGGGCTCGTGGCTGTGCAGCAGGTCCACCCCGGGAGGCAGGCGGGCGTCGAGGTCGAACCCTGGGCTTCCAGGCGGATCGACCGGCAGGATAGTGGCTCCGGGCAGAGATGATCCGGGAGCCGCCAGCAGGGTCACCTGGTGGCCCAGCTCCATCAGGGCGCGCCCCAGCCAGACGATTACGCGCTGAGTACCGCCATAGCCGCGCACTGGCACGCGCCCATGGAAATAGATGGCGATATGCATTGCGTTCCGCTCTTAGATCGGCGGCCTCGGCTTCGAGTCTGCCGTCAGAGCCTGTGCCCTTCTCCGCGAGGACCCTGCTTAGGAACACTTGAACCCGCGGGAAATGACACGGTCTAGGGAGAGCGGTCAGGAAAGGCGTGAGCTGGAGGCCGGTCGGCCGGCTCCGCCATGTCCGGCAGCTCGGCCGTCCGCAGAAAGTGCCGGAATATTCCCAGATATCCCTCCGCCATGGTGAGGTGGGAAAAGTGCTGTTCCGCTCGGGCGCGACATGCGGCAGGATCGAGCCGATCCACTCCTCGCGCGAGCTCAACCAGCTCCTCTACCGAGTCGCCCAGGGCGCCTACCTCCGCCGTGACGATCTCGGGCAGGCTCCCCCGATGGGTCCCCAAGATCGGAGTGCCGCACATCATTGCCTCGAATAGCACGTTGGCGCAGGGCTCATCCCACAGCGCCGGCATCCAGAAGCAACGCGCCCCGCCCAGCAGCGCCATCCGGGTTTCCCCACGCACCGCACCGGCGTAACGCACCCAGCGACTGAGACTGGGGCGCCAGCCGCCCGCCACGATCAGATACCTCCGGCTCCGCTTCGCTCCCTCCACCGCCCAGTGATAGCCCTTCACCCGATGGAGCCGTCCCAGGAAAAGGTCGAAGTCGCCCTTGACCGGTTCAAAGCGATACTCCTTCGGGTCCACGCCGTTGTAGACGAAGGAGCGCCCGCCATGGCGACGAGCGTGATCGCCGCTTACGAAGAGGGTGTTGGGCGGGCAGACTTCACCCGGCCGCCGATTGCCAGCCAGGCGCCAGATCCAAGGCACCTGCGGCGGGACGTGCAACGGCGAGAAGGCGCAGAGGATGTCGATATCGGCAGGCAACAAGGGCTGAATGTCGAAGCTCGACCCCCGTGCCGCCCGGACGTCCACCGGGACAAGAGTGGTCTCGCGGACATCCGATCCCGATCCGGCGAGCAGGGTGACTCGCGCTCCCAGCTCCGCCAATCCACGAGCAAGATTGACGATCGCCCGTTGAGTGCCGCCATAGCCCTGCACCGGCAGCCGGTCGGGGAAGAAGAGGGCCACGTGCATGGCGCGGTATCATAGTGCTCGGGGTACCGCGGACAAGGGGGCCAACGTGGCGGGTGGAATGACGCCAAGATATTTTACGGCCGCGTGCTGAACCAAAATTTTCGCGAGGACGTGGTGGTCAAAGTCTCCGGTTTTACCATCGTCCGCAACGCAGTGCAGCTCGATTTCCCTCTGGTCGAGAGCATCCGCTCGATTCTGCCGCTGTGCGACGAAGTGGTCGTCAACGTGGGGAAGTCCGACGACGACACGCTGAGCGTGGTCCGGTCGATGGCCGATCCCAAGATCCGGATCCTGGAGACCGAGTGGGATCTCAGCAAGCGCAATTTCGTCTTTGGCGAGGAGACCCTGCGGGCCATGCGGGACTGCCGCTACCCGTGGGGGGTCTATATCCAGGCGGACGAGGTCCTTCATGAGGATGGGGCCGAAGAGCTGCGTCGAGCCATCGAGGAGAACGACGGCGATCCGCGGGTGGAAGGTCTGTTAGTGCGCTACCTGCATTTCTACGGCGGGCTCGATACCGTGGCCACTCATCGACGGTGGTATCGCAGGGAAATCAGGGCCGTGCGTCTGGACCCAGGGTTGGATATCCGGCCGTATCAGGGCGCGCAAGGATTCCGAGTCGGGCCCAACGCGCGAAAGACCCGCGCCCGGCTGACTGGGGCGCAGATGTTCCATTACGGCTGGGGGCGTCCGGCAAAGGCCCTGCAGGCCAAACGGGCGGTCACGCGGGGCTTCTTTCCCAATAAGCAGCCAGACACCGCGCCGCTGCTGCCGTGGATCCCAGGCATCCGGCCTTTCAGGGGTCAGCATCCCGCCGTCGCCCGGGATTGGGTCGAAGCCCGTCGGTATGATCCCGAGCGCCGGATCGGGCCTCGCTTCTTTCACCCGCAGCACGTCCGGCTCTATATCTCCGATGCCATCGAGCGGCTGACGGGCCACCGGGTCTTCGAGTTTCGCAACTACACCCTGGTCTGATCACTTTCGCGCTCGTCGAGGTGCGATGAGTTCTCGCTGGCGGACGCCTCGGTCGCCTCGAGAGGGTACTCCTGACCCTCGAGCAGAAGCGCGAGCCGGTGGGCATAGGTGTGACGCTCGAGAGCGTGACGTCGCCCGGCTTGTGCGATCGCGGCCCGGGCGTCCGGTTTCCGCAGGTAGTAGCGGATCAGGTCGACGGCCTCATCCGCAGGATCATACCACACGCAGTGTTCGCCTCCTCGCGCCAGCTGGTCGATTCCCTCCACCCAGGGTCCGAGGTAAAACCCGCCACACCCCAGAATCTTCCACATCCGGTTCGAGGCACAGGCCCGCTCCGAGCGCTGATTGGGAACGGCGTGGCCGCCGATGGAAACCGAAGCACCCCGCACCACTCGGGCGAACTGCGGGCCACGGACCGAGCCACCCACAACTGGGAGATCCTCCGGTGCGCCCGCCCACCCCGGCCCTCGGATCTGCAGCTTGAAGTTGCCCGCGACGTCACGGAGCAGTTGGTGCCGGTAGGGGTAATGGCCCGACCCGACGAACGAGACCTCGCAACGGTAGCGCCGGCGGGTCCAGCGAGCCGGGCGATCGACCTTAGGATCGACCGCCTGGGGCAGGAAGCCGACCCAGTCTACCCCTGCTACCCGGTATAGGTCGGTCTGCGAGGGGCAGGTGACGAACATCTGGTCGACGGCGTGCCCTAGCCGGATGATTCGCTGGTGCGCCTGAGTTACCAGGTCGAAGAACCAGAGGGCGGATCGACGCCCGTGTACCACGGCCTCGAGGCTGGAGCCGTCCAGCTCTGCTGCGTAGCGGGTGAGGATGACGGTGTCGGGTTCGAATCCGTCCACTCGCCAACGCACCAGACGCCCCGCCCGAGCGCCGAGTCGGCGGTGCCAGCGGGGGACGTCGATCAGGCGGACGTGGTGGCCCAGCGCTCGAAGTCCGCGAGCGATCGCGGCCTCGGTGCGATGCGATCCACCCCGTCCCAGGACCACCACGCGGCGTGGGTGTGCTGCTTCTCGCGAGTTCATGAAGGACCTAATTTAGCAGTCATGTCCCTCCCCGTCACAATCGTGATTCCGACGCTGAACGAAGCGGACCAGATCGCCGACTGCGTCCAGCAGGTGGCCTGGGCCGACGAGGTGATCGTAGCCGATGCCGGCTCCACCGATGGGACCGTATCGTTGGCCCGTCAGGCTGGTGCGCTGGTGCTGGAACGGATCGGCCCCACCATTGCGGCGCAACGGAACACCGCCATCGCTCGCGCGCGCAACCCGTGGATTTTCGCTCTTGACGCGGACGAGCGCTTCACCAACGAGCTTCGGGAGGAGCTCGCCGCCACGCTGCCGAACCCGCAACACCGCGCCTACCGGGTGCGACGCCGTAACTTTTATCTCGGCAGTGAGCTGCGTCGTGGCCATTGGGGAAGAGACTGGGTCACCCGGCTGTTCGCCAAGGAATGTCGCTGGCGGGAGCGTCGGGTCCATGAGACCCTCGAGTTCGAAGGGGATTCCGGAGTTCTGCGGGGAACGTTGCTGCATTCACCCTATCGGACCCTCTCACATCAGCTGGAGAAGATGGACCGATACGCACTGTGGGGCGCGCAGGATCTCTACGATCAAGGTCGCCGAGCCTCGGCATGGGATCTCTGGGGCCGACCCCTGGGCCGGTTCGCCCGCGCGTACCTGCTGCAAGGCGCGATCTTCGATGGCCGATTCGGGCTGGTGGCCTCGGCTCTCGGGGCCTACACCGGCTTTCTCAAGTATGCTCACCTTTGGGCCCTCGAGCGGGGTCGCCCTCCGGAGTCAGCGCCTGAGGGACGCCCGTGAGCAGCCAGCCGGCCGCGGCGGCGATACCGGATATGCGAGTGGCTCTGATGACTGGCGCCAGCGGCTGGCGCGGATCGGCCGCGAGCTATGCCAAAATCGCCCGAGGCCTGCTGGAACGCGGCCACCAATCCCTGCTGCTCACCGGCGCGCCCCGGTTGACGGCACGCTTCGTCGAGGAAGGTCTGCCGGTCACCCAGCTTCCGGCCCGAAACACCGGCCCTCGCGAGGTCTGGGCGCTCATTCGGGCGCTGCGCCGACTGAGCGCCCAAGCGATTGTCGTCGACACCCCACGCGACCTTCGCCTGGCAGGATACGCCACGCTGCCGTTGGGCACCAGGGTAGTGTATCGCTACAATCTCAATTATCGACCCGCGCGTGGGCACCTCGCCGACCGGATGTACGCCCGGCGAATCTCGTTGCTGGTTTTTCAGTCGCGGTTCATTCAAGAGGATGCATACCGGCAGTCTCCCTGGCTACGGCGTATTCCTCAGGTGCGGATCCCTAACGGATACGATACCGATCGATATCGACCGGATCGCAATTCGGGACTGTCCTTCCGGGCTGCGCATGGGATCGATCCCGACCGCTTTGTCGTCGTCACCCCCGGGAAGCTGGCCCGGAACAAGGGACACGACGTAGCCTTTCGCGCGCTGGCGACCGCGGCCGCGCGGGAGGGCCTCCCTCTCACCTATGTCGTCTTGGGCGACGGGGTGCGGGAAGCTGAGCTCCGCTCGCTGGCCGGGCGCCTCCGCCTCCCGACCATCTTCACCGGGCTGCTCAGTCCCGTCGAGGTTGCGGCGGCGCTCAACGCGGCCGATCTGGTAGTGCACCCATCCGCTCAGGAGATCTTCCCCAATGCCGTGGGCGAGGCGATGTCGTGCGCCCGTCCGGTCATTGCGACTGACGCCGGGGGCACCGGAGAGCTGGTCGGGCGAGACGGGTCCGCTGGCGTGCTGGTGCCACCGGGTGACTCAGAGGCCTTGGCCAAGGCACTCACGGCTCTGGTTCACGATCCGGAACGGCGTCGATCACTGGGCAACGCGGGCCGCCGCCGCATCGAAGTCGAGTTTCCACTTTGCCGGATGATCGATGGCTACGAGACCGCTCTTGCCGGGATGCTGCTCGCCCGTGGATGACATCCGCTGGTTCGCGCCCAACGCCTATTCGTGGCTCATCGTGCCCGAGCTGCGGCGGCGAGGGCTCAAGGTTGCGGTGGAAGGCACGGCGCCCGCGCGACTGGTGTTCGCGGCGGGCGCCCGGGTGGCCGACGTCGCCTGGCGCTTTTCCCGGGCGACGCGTAGCCGGCTCATTCTCTACATCTGGGACTTGCCACCGCGAGCGACCGGCTCGGGCCGGCCCGACCCGGTGTGGTGGCTGGCCGGGCATTTTCTCCGCCTGCCCAGACCGTTCGGAGGCTACGGGCGACGAAGGGGGTATTTCAGCCGGCTGAATTACATCGCGGCTCGCGCGGATGCCGTCTGGGTGGCGAGCACGCTCACCCGGGAGCTGATGGCGGAGCGATTCGGGGTTGCGGCGGAGCGGGTGCCCTACTGTTACGACTCCGAACGCTTTCGTCCAGCGGGCGCGGCCCCCAGCCGGCCGCCAACTCTGCTTTGCGTCTCCCGGCTTCAGCCGCACAAAAATCAAGCGGCCGTGCTTCGTGCAGCCTCGACCTTCCGCCGGGAAGTACGAGTTCGGCTCATTGGCCGCGGCCCTGAAAGCCAGACGCTCGCAAATGCTGCGGCCGCTCTGGGGGTGCATTGCGACATCGAGACGGACGCATCCGACGCGACCGTGACCGAGGCCTATCATTCGGCCGGCGTCGTCGTGTGTCCCAGTCGGTTCGAGGGCTTTGGTCTCACCCCCATTGAAGGGGTGGCGTCCGGCGCGCCGGTAGTGGCCTCGGACATTTCGCCGCATCGGGAGTTCGTGGGAACCGCGGCGAAGTTCTTTGAACTGGAAGACGATGACGCTCTGGTCGGGGCAATCAACGCGGCTCTGGACGGGGGCCCGGCCGATCCCGAGCTGGTACGCGGGCTGACTATCCCCGCGGCGGGAGAGCGCTTTCTGTCCTCGCTGGGCCCTTACCTGCGCTAGATTCTCACGATGGCCACGCACCTGCTCCTCTCCTACGACTTCCCCCCCATGGGCGGCGGCATCGCGAGATGGATGGGGGAGCTTGCCCGACGCTACTCGCCCGGCGCATTGGTCGTCTCGACCGGTCAGCATGCCGATGCTGCTGACGTCGATGCCATGTTCCCCAATCGAATCGACCGCCTACCGGTGGCCTCCCGGCGGCTGCGGAGCGTCCAGGGGATTCTGCTCTGGGCCCGGCGTGCCGCGGTCCTGGCCCGCTCCACCGGGGCCGAGTTCATCTGGTGCGGGAACATCAAGCCGGCGGCCTATCCCGCGAAATGGACCAAGGAGCGGCTGGGGACGCCCTTCGGAATTTTGCTCCACGGCGGGGACATCCTCATTCTTCAGCACCAAGTCCACCAATCGGTACTCAAGCGACGCACCGCGAAGGCCCTGCTGTCCTCAGCCGCGGTTCTGGTTGCCAACAGCCAATGGACCAAGGACCGATGCCTGACGTTGCTGAGCGAGCTGGACATCGAGCCGTCGCCCGGGCAGGTCCAAGTGGTTCCGCTGGGTGCCGACCATCACTCCTTCCGCCCTGGGATCGATACCCGCGATGTGAAAGCCCGTTACGGCCTCACCCAGGGGCGCTGGCTACTCTCCGTGGCTCGGCTCACCCGGCACAAGGGAATCGATACCGCGCTTCGGGCGCTCGCCTTGCTAGCCCAGGAGTATCCTGATCTGCACTACGCCGTGGTCGGATCAGGAGAGGAGCAGGAATCGCTCGAGGCCGAAGCCCGGGAGCTCGGCATTGTGGATCGAACCCGATTTCTCACCAGTGTGCCGGACCGTGATCTCCCCGCCCTCTACAACTGTGCGGAGATCTATCTGGGTGTCTCACGACTGATGGAACAGCGAGTGGAGGGATTCGGTATCTCGTTGGTGGAGGCCTCAGCCTGTGCATTGCCGGTGGTGGCGGGCCGAAGCGGAGGCATCCCTGAAGCAGTGCGCGATCAGGAGACCGGTCTCCTGGTTGATGCCGAACGCCCCGAATCGGTTCGAGAGGCGCTCGCCCGCCTGCTGAACGACGCTCCACTGCGGGCCCGGCTCGGCGGCGCCGGCCGACGCGCGGTCGAAGAGTTCTATAACTGGGATCGGGTCACCGCCGACCTGCGGCGGATCGGGCACGAGTTTGGGCTGACCGTGAGTGGCGAGGTCGTCTCCTGATGTCGCACACGCTGCACTCCGCCGCTGCCGAGGAATATGACCGGCAGTATCGGGCATGGTCCGAGCGGCTGGGACCGCGAGCCCAGGACCTCGACTGGCGGCGAACCCACCTCATCTGGCGTCATCGAGCGCTATTGCACCGCTTTTCCCCTTCGGGCAAGCGAGTGCTCGACTTCGGCTGCATGGACGGGGTGTTCACCCTGCAGCTGCAGCAATTGGGCGGCGACGCGGTGGGGTATGATATCTCGCCTGCCGCCATCTCCCAGGCCAAGGTCTTCCGCGGTACCGCGGCGCGTCCAGTCTTCACGACCGTACCGCCGGGCCCCGGACAGTTCGACCTGATCTATTGCAATGAGGTGCTGGAGCATGTCGAAGACGACTCGGCGCTCATCGGAGAGCTGGTCGGTTATCTGGCGCCGGGAGGATCAGTCGTGGGAACCACACCGGTGGGGCGCTACTTCTGGGACCCCGACCACAAACGTTCCTACGATGCGGTGCTGCTCAAGCGGGCTCTAGTGCCGTGGGGGAAGACCCGAATCCATCGCTACTACCGCAGTCGACTTCGCAACTTGCTCCCGCTGCGTCAGAAGGGTGCCGCGGTCTTCATCTTCCAGGTTACGCCGCCGAATCCACCGGCCGAGTGCTGATCGCGTAGGTGGGGCAGTTGAGCACGTAGGCCCCGTCGATGGGGGACCAGGTCTGGATCGGGGTGTGCACCTCCGCCTTTCCCCGCGCATCCAGCCGGAAGACCTTGGGGGCCTGCACCACACAGGCGCCGCATCCCACGCAACGCTCGTCATCCACCAACACTCGAAGCTGCCGGGTCGGGTGCATGCCGTGGCTGATCGCCTCCAGCCGCCCTTGCATCTGGTCGAGGGTCTGCGCGGTAGCCCGATATCCCGCCTCGATCAGTTCGTCGGTTCGATCGAAGGCGAACATCGAGATATGCTCCACCTTGGGCTGCACCAGGATCAGGGGCGGCCCCTTCCAGTCACGGAGCTGATTCTCGATCTGGGTGTGCATCACGATCTCGAGGCCACGGATATAGGTCGCGGCAAAGCCCTCAGTCTCGGTCTCGGAGCGCTGCACGCTGGTCGCCGCCACGTTCACCGCGACAATCGGCCCCTGGCCCACCGCCGCCGCCAAGCGGACCGGCAGGTTCTCGACCACCGCACCATCGACATAGGCTCGGCCATTGATCACCCGAGGCGAGAAGATGCCGGGCAGGGCACACGAGGCGGCGATCGCATCCGCGACACGCGCCTCCAGCAAGCCTGGAAGGCCCCACATCACTTGGCGGCCGGAATGGAGATCGGCGGTGTTGACCAGAAGACGGCGGGAGAGATCCTTGAAGGTGTGCTTGCCGACCAGACTGGTGATCAGGCTCTCGAGCGGCTCCCAGCGGTAGAGCGCAGGCGCGAGGAGGCGGCGGAGCGCGACGTCGACCCGAGCCACCTGAAACACGTCCCGTCGCCGAACCGCCCGGGCCCGCTCCTCCATCTGCTTGATCGTCGCGCCCACCGCCCACGCGCCGCCGATCAGCGAGCCAATGCTCGACCCGACCACCAGGCTCGGCGTGAGGCCGCGCTCTTCCAGGGCGCGAAACACCCCGATGTGCGCCAGCCCTTTCAGGCCGCCGCCACTGAGCACGAGGGTGAAGGGTCGCTCTGGGCTCACTCGCTTGCACCGGAAGAGGTTGAGTGCGTAACGTATCCTCAGCACCATTTTGCAAGAATCGTGCGCTGGCGCGCTATGACGGCTCACCGTGCAAAGCGGTGCGCGCCCCCGCGGTTCCGACGTAACCCATGTCACGGGACACCTATGGCTCGGGGAGCATTGGGCCAGCTGGTCCGCCATGACCGGTTCTTCCAGCTGGGGCTGGCTTTGGTCGCCCTGGTCGTGGGGGCGGCGCTGCTCGCTCCCTGGCTGGCTCCCCACAATCCCCTCTCCGGCGACCTCCGGAACGCCTATCTGTTAGAGCCCAGCCGCCGGTTCCTGCTTGGAACCGACACCCAGGGGCGGGATGTCCTGAGCCGGGTGCTCTACGGTGCCCGACTGTCCCTTTCTGTAGGACTCATCGCGCAATCTGTGGCAGTCACGGTCGGGGTCCTCATGGGCCTGCTAGCGGGCTACTATGGGCGATGGATTGACGCACTGGTGATGCGTCTTGCGGACATCACCCTGGCGTTTCCGACCCTCCTCCTGCTGATCGCCGTCGCGGCGGCGGTGAGACCATCGCTACCCGTGGTCTTCGTCGTCATCGGCGTCGTCGGCTGGGCCGGGATGGCGCGGTTGGTCCGGGCCCAGGTCCTGGTCCTGAAGCGGGCCGAATTCGTGCTCGCCGCGCGGGCGCTGGGGGCGCGTGATCGGCGTCTGCTGCTCCAGCACCTGCTGCCCAACGTCCGAACCCAGGTAATCATCGCGGCGACGCTCGGGATTGCCGGTGCCATCATGGCGGAGGCCGCGCTGTCGTTTGTGGGACTGGGTGCCCAACCGCCCACGCCGAGCTGGGGCGCCATGGTGGCCGATGGACGGGACTTGCTCCGGGTAGCGCCCTGGGTCTCCTTCGCACCCGGTCTCGCGATCGGAGTCGCAGTCCTGGGATTCAATCTGGTGGGCGATGGTTTGCGCGAGGCCTACGATCCCAAACTCCGCAGTGAGCGTTGATCTCGCCACGCTCCGCCAGGAGGAATTCCCCTGGTGCGAGCAGACGGTGTATCTCAACAACGCCAGCACCGGTCCCTTACCTGAGCGCACCCGCCTGGCATTGGAGGAATTCAATCACCGCCGGGCGGAGCCGTTCCGTCTACCGGATCGAGATGTGTTCGCGATGCTGGACCATTCCAGAGCTCTGGTGGGAGAGCTGATCGGCGCGGACCCGGAAGAGATCGCTCTCTCGGTCAACACTGGGTTCGGGCTGAGCCTCGCGGCGCGGGCCCTGCCGCTCCGGGCGGGGGAAATCGTCCTCGGAAGCGATCGCGAGTTTCCTGCAAACGTGTACCCCTGGATGCGCCTGCGAGAAAGCGGCATCACATTCGAGAGGATCCCTACAACGGAGACCGGTTGGCCCGACGAGGCCCGTCTGCTGGAACGGCTGCGCGACCCTCGAGTGCGAGTGGTGGCGATCTCATGGGTCCAGTTCAGCAACGGGTACATGGTCGATCTTGGCCGGCTGTCGGAGGCCACTCGAGCAGCGGGCGTGTTCCTGGTGGTGGATGCGATTCAAGGAGTGGGACAGGTTCCGCTGGACTTGCGGCGGACGCCGGTGGATGTGCTGGCCTGCGGCGGCCAAAAATGGTTGCTGTCTCCCTGGGGCTCCGGCTTTACCTATGTGCGACGGGAGTTGATCACTCGGCTGAGCCCCGCGGTGACCGGATGGATGGCCTTCGAGGGGACGGACGACTTCAGCCGGCTGACCCGCTACGACGACCGGCTGAGAGGCGATGCCCGACGCTTCGAGATGGTCACGCTGCCCTACCAGGATTTCGCTGGAATGAACGTATCGCTCGAGCTGCTGCGTGCAATCGGAGTGGAACGGATCCGGGAACACCTGCGCACGCTGCACCAGCCGATCCTCGACTGGGCCGAGCGCAGTGGGGCCGGGGTGGCCTCGCCCACTGACGGCCACGGATCGGGCATCCTCTGCATAGCCCCACAGGCGGTGGACGATGTCTTCCGACGACTCAAGGCGGCGCGGATCATCTGCAGCCTGCGTGAGGGCATGATCCGGCTGAGCCCGCACTTCTACAACAGCGTCGGGGACATGGAGCGGGTGGTGGAGGCGCTGGAAGGTGACGG
>Ga0070696_100001081_pt1 | contig 17579 bp, 14 predicted proteins | sample KBSK1253metaG_FD_65474 | JGI IMG/M metagenome (GOLD analysis project Ga0070696, IMG submission 65474) | Corn, switchgrass and miscanthus rhizosphere microbial communities from Kellogg Biological Station, Michigan, USA - KBS K1-25-3 metaG | ecosystem: Host-associated > Plants > Roots >... | reverse complement strand
ACCGTCGCAGAGAAGAAGACGCGCTTTAGCGGATTGAAACCCTCGACTGTCGGCTTGTAGTTCGGATCTACGTACCGTCGCAGAGAAGAAGACGCGCTTTAGCGGATTGAAACCGCCTGCCGCCACCAATCTTACTGAGACCATAGAAGTCGCAGAGAAGAAGACGCGCTTTAGCGGATTGAAACTTGAATAACGATAAGGTGTTGGTTCCTTCAGTCGTGGTCGCAGAGAAGAAGACGCGCTTTAGCGGATTGATCGGATGGGGGCTGGGGGTCGGGTGTTAGGGGTTGGGTATCCGCCTCCGGTCATCGCTCGTTTGCTCTTGGCGAGCTTCGTGCTCTTTGCTATGTTTTCGAAACCGAAGACGCGCATTAGCGGATTGAAACACTATTCCGGTTCTTGGCGGAAGCCCCGTCGCGTTGGTCGCAGAGAAGAAGACGCGCTCTAGCGGATTGAAACCATAGCTTCCTCGATTCAATCCGGTGCCGCGCCGCGCCGCAGAGACGAAGACGCGCTTTAGCGGATTGAAGCTTCCCTTCCTTATCCACTGCTGCGAGTAGAGCACGCCATGTCGCAGAGAAGAAGACGCGCTTTTAGCGGATTGAAACATAAGCCTTCAGCTTGTGGTCGCAGAGAAGAAGACGCGCTTTAGCGGATTGATCGGATGGGGGCTGGGGGTCGGGTGTTAGGGGTTGGTTATCCGCCTCCGGTCATCGCTCGTGTGCTCTTGGCGAGCTTCGTGCTCTTTGCTATCTTTTCGAAACTGAAGACGTGCTTTAGCGGATTGAAACCCAAACACGTTTGTATAGGCCGCTGCAACTGTTCCACGTCGCAGAGAAGAAGACGCGCTTTTAGCGGATTGAAACCTCATCAGCGCGAACTTATCAGTTTCGAACCGATGGAGTCGCAGAGAAGAAGACGCGCTTTAGCGGATTGAAACGCCGGGAGAGATCTTCATCGGTTAGTTCTTGTTGAAGTCGCAGAGAAGAAGACGCGCTTTAGCGGATTGAAACCGCTGAGGACCTTTTACTGGTTACATCAGGCTTGGACGGTCGCAGAGAAGAAGACGCGCTTTAGCGGATTGAAACATCGCGTGCAGTCGAAGCTCAGCCCGGCGCTTGTCTCCGTCGCGGAGAAGAAGACGCGCTTTAGCGGATTGAAACCTGAAACCTCCGGGCAAGCTCGCGCACGTTGTCCAGGTCGCGGAGAAGAAGACGCGCTTTAGCGGATTGAAACTCCCCTGTTCCCATCGGGTCTGAACGGTCCCCATACGTCGCAGAGAAGAAGACGCGCTTTAGCGGATTGAAACGTTTCCCTGGTCGTCCAGTTCGGTGCTGCTGCAGTTGTCGCAGACAAGAAGACGCGCTTTAGCGGATTGAAACATCACCTCCCTTGCTCCTGGTTGGAGCAGTGAGCCCGTCGCAGAGAAGAAGACGCGCTTTAGCGGATTGAAACGATGGTACCTGCATGAGCAGGGTGGGGTCCGTTTTGTCGCAGAGAAGAAGACGCGCTTTAGCGGATTGAAACCAGGAACTCACTGACCACTGGATTGTCAGTGGCTGCTGTCGCAGAGAAGAAGACGCGCTTTAGCGGATTGAAACTGATCATAGCTGCCGACTCGTCTGCCGCCATTGGAGGTCGCAGAGAAGAAGACGCGCTTTAGCGGATTGAAACTCGATGACCGTGTAACCCAGATCGATCTTATTTTGTCGCAGAGAAGAAGACGCGCTTTAGCGGATTGAAACCGGAGGACGCCTTGTGCGATCAATACGTCAGTCTCTAGTCGCAGAGAAGAAGACGCGCTTTAGCGGATTGAAACGGCATAGCTTCGACCAACTTCATCCAAGCGCTCTGTCGCAGAGAAGAAGACGCGCTTTAGCGGATTGAAACAGGTCAATACTGAAGTTAATCCAGTAGCTGCCACGTGTGTCGCAGAGAAGAAGACGCGCTTTAGCGGATTGAAACCTCCTTCTCAAATCCTTTCGCTCTACCCACTCGTAGGTCGCAGAGAAGAAGACGCGCTTTAGCGGATTGAAACAAGACTCCCTTGTCCTTCACCGTTGCGCCTTTCAGGTCGCAGAGAAGAAGACGCGCTTTAGCGGATTGAAACGATAAACAAGCAATGCTTTCATTCTCAGTCCTCCTCCAATGTCGCAGAGAAGAAGGCGCGCTTTAGCGGATTGAAACGTAGTAGTCGAAGCCACCCGCCCGCGCAGCCGCCCGTCGCAGAGAAGAATACGCGCTTTAGCGGATTGAAACTGCTGCATCGGCTTCGGAACCAGTAGAGTCGGCTTTTTAGCGGATTGAAACCTTCAGCTTCGAAACCTTGCCGGATGCGATATTGTGTCGCAGAGAAGAAGACGCACTCTAGCGGATTGAAACGTTGCCGGATTCATTATTATCAAGTGGTAATCACCGTCGCAGAGAAGAAGACGCGCTTTAGCGGATTGAAACCACATGGCCAAATGGTTTCTTCCACGCTTTCCTGCCGTCGCGGAGAAGAGGAGCGCCTTAGCGGATTGAAACTGGGACCAAAGAATGATCTGGCTGGCGATGACCCGTCGCAGAGAAGAAGACGCGCTTTAGCGGATTGAAACGTTGGAGAAATTCCGAGAAGCTGTCTTGCGATGCCGTCGCAGAGAAGAAGACGCGCTTTAGCGGATTGAAACGCCATGCTCCCAAGCCGAAATTGAACAGACCGCTGCGTCGCAGAGAAGAAGACGCGCTTTAGCGGATTGAAACACATTCGGATGATGCGGATCGAATCCAATCACAGGTGCCGCAGAGAAGAAGACGCGCTTTAGCGGATTGATCGGATCGGGTGTTAGGGGTTGGTTATCCGCCTCCGGTCGTCGCTCGTGTGCTCTTGGCGAGCTTCGTGCTCTTTGCTATCTTTTCGAAAACCGAAGACGCGCTCTCTAGCGGATTGAAACACATGAACCGTTGCCAGTCGCGGATACAGCTCATAAAGTCGCAGAGAAGAAGACGCGCTTTAGCGGATTGAAACAACCCATACAGCACCGTGATGTCCCCGCCGTCACTGTCGCAGAGAAGAAGACGCGCTTTAGCGGATTGAAACACGATTCGCTGCAACACTTTCAAGCCAAACGCTTTCGTCGCAGAGAAGAAGACGCGCTCTAGCGGATTGAAACGCGGAAATTGGGACTCATGTAGGCGATTAGGATGCGTCGCAGAGAAGAAGACGCGCTTTAGCGGATTGAAACGACGAAGCCATAGCAAATAACGTAGAAGCGTGTATGTCGCAGAGAAGAAGACGCACTCTTGCGGATTGAAACACCGTGCGATCACCAACACTGTCTTCGGATTCTTGTCGCAGAGAAGAAGACGCGCTTTAGCGGATTGAAACAGGACTGGGTACGTTTTTAAAGATCCGGTAATGGTTGTCGCAGAGAAGAAGACGCGCTTTAGCGGATTGAAACTCAGTTCCAACTTCTGCACGCGATCGTGGTAGAAGTCGTAGAGAAGAAGACGCGCTTTAGCGGATTGATCGGATGGGGGCTGGGGGTCGGGTGTTAGGGGTTGGTTATCCGCCTCCGGTCATCACTCGTGTGCTCTTGGCGAGCTTCGTGCTCTTTGCTATCTTTTCGAAACCAAAGACGCGCTCTAGCGGATTGAGACCAAGTGGCCGAAAGCGGCGCCCACAGGGGGAGCAAGGTCGCAGAGAAGAAGACGCGCTTTAGCGGATTGAAACCTCCGCAGCAGGAGATCCCGGTTTGAACTGGCCGATGTCGCAGAGAAGAAGACGCGCTTTAGCGGATTGAAACCCAACGGGGCCAAAATCAGTGCGCAGAGGAAAGCCACCGGTCGCAGAGAAGAAGACGCGCTTTAGCGGATTGAAACACCTAGAGGAACATCAGATCCGCTACTTCCGGGCTAGTCGCAGAGAAGAAGGCGCGCTTTAGCGGATTGAAACTCGTTCAGCACCAGAACTTCAACACGATCATCTTTCGGTCGCAGAGAAGAAGACGCGCTTTAGCGGATTGAAACAGCCAGGAAAGCAATAGCAGAAATAACTCCATAGCCTGTCGCAGAGAAGAAGACGCGCTTTAGCGGATTGAAACGAACAATTTGGCGGGACAAAAATCGTCCCGATTCGTCGCAGAGAAGAAGACGCGCTTTAGCGGATTGAAACCTCAATTTATTGTCCCGATGTCAGTGATTTCAACCGTCTCGTCGCAGAGAAGAAGACGCACTTTAGCGGATTGAAACACGACGAACCAGCCGAACCTTGCGATCATCTCTCGCGTCGCAGAGAAGAAGACGCGCTTTAGCGGATTGAAACAAGGAAGATGAACACCTGTTCGTGCAGCTCTTCCTCGTCGCAGAGAAGAAGACGCGCCTTAGCGGATCGAAACTCGGCGAGGCGAGCCGATCTCTTCCTCCACTCTACGTCGCAGAGCAGAGAAGAAGACGCGCTTTAGCGGATTGATCGGAAGGGGGCTGGGGGTCGGGTGTTAGGGGTTGGTTATCCGCTTCCGGTCATCGCTCGTGTGCTCTTGGCGAGCTTCATGCTCTTTGCTATCTTTTCGAAACCGAAGACGCAATTTAGCGGATTGAAATAGCGCCTCCGTCGAACTATTGCCGTCATGCGTGTACGTCGCTAGAGAAGAAGACGCGCTTTAGCGGATTGAAACCGGGCCGGAAACTGGCTGACGTGAAGATTCCCGAGAGTCGCAGAGAAGAAGACGCGCTTTAGCGGATTGAAACCTAGATTTCTCGACCTGGCCGGAATCACTGCCCCACTGGTCGCAGAGAAGAAGACGCGCTTTAGCGGATTGATTGGATGGGGGCTGGGGGTTGGGTGTTAGGGGTTGATTATCGGCCTCCGGTCATCGGTCGTGTGCTCTTGGCGAGCTTCGTGCTCTTTGCTATCTTTTCGAAACTGAAGACGCGCTTTAGCGGATTGAAACGAAGGAGAACCGGCGCTTCCGAGCGCAACGCCATAGTCGCAGAGAAGAAGACGCGCTTTAGCGGATTGAAACGAAGATGAAAGTCTGAAGTTGTAGGGATTTCGGATAAACTGTCGCAGAGAAGAGACGCGCTTTAGCGGATTGAAACCGCAGCGTTCTCCAGCATGACTCCAACGACATCTCGGTCGCAGAGAAGAAGACGCGCTTTAGCGGATTGAAACAGAAGGACGATGATACATGGCAGCCAGAAGCCGAGGTCGCAGAGAAGAAGACGCGCTTTAGCGGATTGAAAATTGTCGACACCGCGAAGGACAGACTCGAGTATGCGCCGGTCGCAGAGAAGAAGACGCGCTTTAGCGGATTGAAACATAATCGCCACCGCAATAAGCCTATAAGTCTTCAATGTCGCAGAGAAGAAGACGCGCTTTAGCGGATTGAAACTTGATGATTGGCGCATAGCCATTGGATTGTTCCGGGTCGCAGGGAAGAAGACGCGCTTTAGCGGATTGAAACACCTGGTATCTCTCGTCGGTCAGCAGATCAATGGCGAAGTCGCAGAGAAGAAGACGCGCTTTAGCGGATTGAAACCTGAGCGATTAGTTGCGGGTTGATCGTTTTCATTCATGTCGCAGAGAAGAAGACGCGCTTTAGCGGATTGAAACCTAACCGAAGTTAGCGAGCCAGTTTACTACACAATGGTGGTCGCAGAGAAGAAGACGCGCTTTAGCGGATTGAAACATGTCGCCGTTCTTGGTATGCAGATGATATTGGGCGCCGTCGCAGAGAAGAAGACGCGCTTTAGCGGATTGAAACTTGGTCTCCTCCATCATTTCCAGTTTTACGTTTACGGTCGCAGAGAAGAAGACGCGCTTTAGCGGATTGAAACCAAAGGTCACAAGATGTAATTCATGATCGTCAACGACGTCGCAGAGAAGAAGACGCGCTTTAGCGGATTGAAACAATGAATTGCTTTGCGGCCGCTAGAGCCGCTTCAATGTCGCAGAGAAGAAGACGCGCTTTAGCGGATTGAAACCGGGGTGGCGATTGAAGTGGCAGGAGGGCTAACGTCGTCGCAGAGAAGAAGACGCGCTTTAGCGGATTGAAACCTTCTCGGTGATGTTTAGTAGGAAACGACCTGCTTTGTCGCAGAGAAGAAGACGCGCTTTAGCGGATTGAAACGTTCGTAGTAGACCGCGTACTGGTCCGGGCCTAGCGTTGTCGCAGAGAAGAAGACGCGCTTTAGCGGATTGAAACTTGATCTACGCAGACGTCCCGGGTGCCGCTGTCGGCGTCGCAGAGAAGAAGACGCGCTTTAGCGGATTGAAACATATGATTGTGATATAGTGCTCCTCCACCAGGAACGGTCGCAGAGAAGAAGACGCGCTTTAGCGGATTGAAACTTTCCAACTATGGGCCATGCCTGGATAATAGTGAGCGTCGCAGAGAAGAAGACGCGCTTTAGCGGATTGAAACCTTATCAGGGAAGAGGGGTGGACCCATGGCCGCTGCGTCGCAGAGAAGAAGACGCGCTTTAGCGGATTGAAACTTTCCAAGTCACCGGTGGTCGCCGAAGCTCCACGCTTGTCGCAGAGAAGAAGACGCGCTTTAGCGGATTGAAACAGAAGATCAGACGACGTACCCAGACTGTTGGCCTGGTCGCAGAGAAGAAGACGCGCTTTAGCGTATTGAAACAGAAGTTTCTCAAGGATTTCAGTTGTGGCCTCATCGGTCGCAGAGAAGAAGACGCGCTTTAGCGGATTGAAACCATTTCCACCCTGAGCGAAGTAGATCAACTCGGCCTGGTCGCAGAGAAGAAGACGCGCTTTAGCGGATTGAAACGGTCAGGTCGTCAGTGTTCATTTGGTTCCTTCTGCGTCGCAAGAGAAGAAGACGCGCTTTAGCGGATTGAAACTCGGAGCAGGAGGATTGAGCCCCCCTGTGAACTGTGTGTCGCAGAGAAGAAGACGCGCTTTAGCGGATTGAAACCAATGGATCATAGTCAATCACTCTTTCCAATTTATTGTCGCAGAGAAGAAGACGCGCTTTAGCGGATTGAAACAGCTTGATCGACTCGGGTTTGATAACAACTTTGGTGATGTCTCAGAAAAGAAGACGCGCTTTAGCGGATTGGAAAAGCGACGCGGCGACGGGGAGACGCGGCAACGGGGTGACTGGGCGGATGGGGAGACGCGGTGACGGGGAGACACGGCGAAGGAGCGACTAGAAACTCGGTCGGCGTGGACACTCGAACCCCTCGATGAATCGAGGTGTTAATCGGAGACATGAGCACGCCCAATTCACATACAATCTCCGGCTACACTCCTGTGATAAAAACTTCTGAAAAACTTCTTGCGGTGGTCTGAGATCAGTAGTACAATCCGCCCGCCTCGTTGTGAAGGCCCATACATCGCATTAACGCGAAGTGATCAAGCTGAACCAACAGTCCGTTTAACTTGATGCCCCGGTGTGTGGTTTGTGTCCGTTTCAAGAAGCAAAGATTGACTGTTTATCGGGACTTTCGGGGATCACGGCAGGAGTGGCTTTCCCATGCGTTCCGACGATTTCAATAAGCTAACACTTTCACGTTACGAGCTGCGGCTCAAAGCAAGGGACGCGTGCAGTCTGCCGGCGTTCCTCGGCTCGACTCTGCGAGGCGCGTTCGGCCACGCGCTCAAAGAGACCGTCTGCGTGATGCCGCATCGAAACTGCGAGCGATGTCTTGTCGCGGACCGCTGCATTTATCCTTACCTGTTCGAGACTCCGCCCCCGCCTGACCTCGCGCTTTTGCGGGGCCAACAGCGCGCGCCTCATCCGTTCATACTTTCACCGCCAAGCCCGTTTGCGCCGGCGGTTACAAAAGACCTGGCCCGGAGCGCCCGTTCCGCGGCCGCTCCTTCTTCGAGCGCTCACTCTGGTAGCCCCGGTGTCTCGCTCGCCTCGGCCCTCGATGAGTCGCAAGCCTCGGCCACACCGGCGCGTGCGGATGTCCGTGTTCGCCCCTCGTCGCAATCGCCTGGGCTCTCGACAAGTACGAACTCCCGATCCGCGCCTCCGATCTTGCGCAAAGCCTCGGACGCGCTCCCTACTTTGCGAAGAGCCAACGGAAGCAGCGGCGTTAACGGCGGCTCTTCGGAAAACACCTTTGCGTCGGATCGACTGAGGCTCGCACCGGGCGACGAGTTGATGTTTGGTTTGACTCTGATCGGGCGAGCGATCGAGTACCTGCCTTACGTTGTGTACGCGGTGAGCGAGATGGCTCGAAGAGGGCTAGGCTTCGAACGCGCGCGGTTTGAATTGACCGAAGTGTATCTGATCGACAAGCACGGTGAGAGGAGGCTGATTTATTCAGGGGACTCACATCGCATAGCGGTACCCGCGGATTGCGCCGCGAGCCTCGCCGAGTTGGTGCAAACCCGCATTGAGAGAATGACTGACGGTTGCGCCCCAACCCCAATCCCCCAGCCCCTATCCCCTTCCCTGCGGCTTCGTTTTGTGACGCCTACGCGGATAAGGGTTGATGGGGATTTACAAGCGGGAATGAGCTTCGAGTTGTTAGTGAGAAATCTTCTTCGACGAGTGTCGTTGTTATGCGCGGTGCATGGGAGCGCGCCGTTGGAGTTGGATTATCGAGGCTTGATTGAGCTAGCGGCATCGGTAGGTACGGTGAAGAGTGATCTTCATTGGTGTGACTGGGACCGGTACTCGAATCGGCAGCAGACCAAGATGACATTAGGTGGATTTGTAGGAGAGATCGAATACGCGGGCGTCGTCGCACAAGAGTTCTTACCGCTAGTTGCGGCCGGTGAGTTACTGCGCGTTGGGACCGGCAGCAGCTTCGGATTGGGAAACTACGAGTCGCGGATCGACGACGAAGTCACGCACGGAAGCGGTGCCTGGACAGAGCCATGAAAGAAACCGAGAACAACATTGTCGTGGCTGCGTTGCTTCACGACATCGGCAAGTTCAGCGAGCGGGCCGGTGAAGAACTGCCTGAAGCTTTGGCACATTATCGGGGCGAAGCCGAGTTTAGTCATGAGCCTCTTAGTGCGAGCCTTGCTGACGAATTCGCGAAAGATTTATCTGCGAGCATCCAGACTATTTCCAGGATTATCCTGAAACACCATTCTCCGTCTTCTCGAGATGAGTTGATTGTCTCTATTGCGGATCGCTTGTCAGCCTACGAACCAGCGGAAGCAGACAACGACAAGGAGGGTGCTCGTGGACGCGCCGAAAGCGCGCTGCAAACAATCTTATCCCGGCTAACGCCGGCCAAGCACTCTCTCTTCAACCGGCTCGCGGCATTGTCGTTTGATCAGCGTGATATCCTGTTCCCGACGCCTGCCGCTTCCGGTTCCACTGAAGCTTATCGCGAGCTATGGCAGCAGTTCATCGATGAACTCCGGCGCGTACCGCAAATTGATTTCACAACGCTTCTGGCGCTCCTTAGGAAATTCGCATGGTCGATTCCGTCTGACACTCGTGCCGACGTTGTCGCTGACGTATCGCTGTATCATCATCTCAAAACCAGCGCCGCGATAGCTGCGTGTCTCGCTCAAGAAGAGCTGAGCGAAGACGAACTAGGAACGCTTTCTACCGCTATCACGCGACTCTGTAGGAAAGAGTCTCTGTCACAATCGGAAGACGTGATCCTCGAGCGCGACATTTGTGCCCTGGTGAAAGGCGACATTTCTGGGACTCAGGACTTTCTTTACTTGCTTACGAGTAGCGGTGCGGCGCGAGGGCTTCGTGGCCGGTCGTTTTACCTGCAACTCCTGACTGAGGTGATAGCGGACTGGCTCCTTCAAGAGTTAGAGGTGCCAGCGTCAAATCTCATCTTCGCTGGGGGCGGTCACTTCTACCTTTTGTTACCGTGCACAACAACTAAGGAACGAATCGAGACGTTGCGCGGCAAGATAGCACGCAAGCTGCTGAAGTCCCATGAAGGCGACCTCTCTTTGACTCTCGACTACGTCCCGGTCGCCGCCATTGATCTGCTCGAAGAGGATGCCGGAGGCAAATCTCTTTCTAACAAGTGGGCGGAGGTTTCACGCCAGGTCAGTGAGCGCAAACAGCGTAAATGGTCGGACCTGGGCGGGGGAATAATGGAGGCTCTGTTTGCGCCCAGGCAGCACGGTACAACCGCCGAGAGCATGTGCCAGGTCTGCCAGAATGAACTTCAGTCGAGTGACGACGAAGGCGTGCGCAAAGGTTCCGGCTGTCTTGCGTTCGAAGACCTGGGCAGGCAGTTGCGCAAGCCATCGCACATCGTGATCTTCAGAGCCGAAGAGGAAGAATCTGAAGCACGTGATTGGCAGGCGAGCCTTCGGAGATTTGGCGCGTCCGCACACATTGTCAGGGCCGGGGATGCAGCGCCAATTCCACCCTCTCACGTCACGGGTGCCACGGTTTTCACTGTCGATCATACTGACTTTGTCGGGGAAGAAACCATTGCGAAGTTTTCCTGGGGTGACCTGCCCGTGAGCTACGATTTTCGATTACTCGCGAGCGCAACGCCATCGAAACGCAGCGGCGACGGCAAAGCAGTTGTTGCTGAGTTCAACGACCTTGCGGATGCATCAGAGGGAGTCTCGTGGCTCGGCGTGCTGCGAATGGATGTAGATAGTCTGGGGCAGGTCTTCAAAGAAGGATTGGGAAAGCAAGGAACGCTTTCGCGTACGAGCGCGCTAAGCGAGTCAATCCGATTGTTCTTTGAGGCATGGGTCCCGCACCTCTGCAAACAATACAATGAGTTTGACCCGAGCACAGGCGAAGGAGAGGACCGGGTCTTTCTGGTTTACGCAGGTGGCGATGACCTCTTTCTAGTTGGTCCGTGGAGTGTGCTTCCTGATCTAGCTTGCCAGATACGGGACGAGTTCAGGGAGTTCGTTGGAGGTGACCATATAACGCTGTCCGGCGGGGTAGCGATCGAGCACCAGAAGTTTCCGCTGTATCAACTCGCTAATGCCGCGAAACGCGCACTCGATGAAGAGGCCAAAGAATACGCTCGAGGAGATTATGCGAAAGACGCGATCTCTTTCCTTCAGACACCGATGGCTTGGGAGGACTTTGGTGAGGTAGCTAGCTGGAAGGGCCAGCTTCTGAAGATGCTCAGAGCTGATTCGGACAGGTTGCCCCGGGCGCTCCTCACTCGGCTGACCGAGATTCACAGCCTTTACGAAGGGAATATGTCGCGCCAAAAGCTTCGTTACCGCAAACGCGAAGTTACCGCCGAGCAATTGAAAGAGGAGATGTACTATTCGAAATGGATGTGGCGGCTTGTGTATCACCTCAGCCGTACCGGGGAGCGTTATAAGGTCCACAAAGACAAGATAAACGAGTTGCAACGGGCAATTGCACGTGCGGATGACGGAATGATTCCTGTCTTGCACGTTCTAGCCCGATGGACATTCTTGCTCGCGAAGGAGGATTGAACATGCCTGGACGTTATCAGGGCGACCGAGGTCGCACGACTCAAGATCGCGGAATGCAGTCAACGGAGCCGCAACAGCAGTCGTTATCCAATCAAAAGGTGCAGCAGGTAATTCAGCAAGGCGGAATGCCACTAGTAAAAGCCGCGGAAGATCTCGGGCCGCGCTTACAAAAGGGCGGCCTTACTACAAGTCAAATCCGAAACGTCTATGGAATGGTAAAGAAGATGGAGATGCGCGGATTCGACGCGAACGAATTTGTCCTACTCAAGCCGAAGTTGGCATACGCGGCCGCCCGCGCCAACAAGGCGGGCGCAAGAGAACTGCGTGATGTGCTCAGTTGGGCAATAGAAGCGGTTGGAAGCGATGAGACGAGGTTCGCACGATTTGTAGACTTCTTTGAAGCAATACTCGCGTATCACAAAGCTGCGGGCGGAAAATAAGGAGAACCACCAATGCCAAACATGACTCTCAAGGGAAAGGTCATCGTTACAGGTGACATCGAGGCTCTGACCGGTTTGCATATCGGAGGTGCGTCCGCGGGACTGGACATTGGAGGTATTGACAATCCAATCATCCGTAATCCGGTGTCGCGCGAACCGTATATACCGGGCTCATCGCTGCGCGGCAAGATGAGATCGCTACTCGACAAGCACCTAGGTAACGACGCAAATAAGTTCATTCACAGGAACCCTGACGTTCGCGTACACGAGTGTGAAAGCGAAGACTCGTACTCTAGCTGCGCTGTTTGTCAGATTTTCGGCGTCACCCCCGGCGATGACCGCAGGCAATGGAGACATCTGAAAGCCACGCGCCTCATAGTGCGTGATGTGCTTCTTGCAAAAGACAACGAAGCAACTGAGAAGTTACGCCGCGCGCCAACTGATATGCCATTTACGGAGGTGAAGTGGGAGGCCGCAATTGACCGAATCACTTCAGCAGCAGTGCCCCGCCAGAATGAACGAGTGCCTGCTGGCGCCGTTTTCGGGCCGTTTGAACTCGTATACAGTCTCTACGATTTGAACGGTGGAGGCATCGATGCAGATATCAAGTGGTTGCAGTACCTGTTCAAAGGACTCGAATTGCTGGAAGACGATTATCTGGGCGGTTATGGGTCGCGCGGTGCGGGCAAGGTTGCTTTCGGTAATATCAAAGTGACTTTCAAGTCTCACGCCTACTACGAAGGCATCGGAGCAATTGATGTGCTGGACGAAAACAAGAGACTCAGCGACCTTCGTCCAGTTGAATATGCCAGTCGGATAAAAGAGATTGCTTCAAGGTAAAAACGATGGCCAACCTTAACACCTACTACATGTCGTTCCGCGCCCCACTCCACATCGGGGGACGCGGCGTCGGACTTGAGGTGACCCTGAATCACATCCCCGCCGACACACTGTTCAGCGCAATCTGCTCAGCTTGGCGCTCATTGTTCGGTGTCGAAGGGTTGCACAACGATGTGCTGAACGCGTTTGCCGAGAGGAACCAGGGAACCGAGCCGTTCTTTCTGACTTCAGCTTTTCCATTCGCCGGTCCAATAAGGTTCTTTCCTAAGCCCGCCTTGTATTCTCAATTAGAAATCGCAGAAGGCGAAACAAAGGCGTATAAGCGTGTTCGCTTCGTATCCGAGGGCGTGTTTGCGAAGATGGTAAATGCCGAGCCGCTGACGTTTAATAGAGCCGAGTGCGTCAACGACAAAACCGTATGGCTGACCGAGGATGAGAGAACGACTCTCGATGACTTCACCGATGATGCAACGGGCGACATCGTATTGTGGAAGTCGTCTATTGTTCCTCGAGTGACGCTGGATCGCATCACTTCAACTTCCGAAATATGGCACTTTGGAAGGGTCATGTTTGTGGACGGAGCCGGTCTTTGGTTCTCAGTCGACTTCAACTCGGATACCGGCGAAGCGTTTCGACGCAAATTCCACGGCGCGCTAAGGCTTCTTGGAGATGAGGGTCTCGGTGGTGAGCGGGGCGCGGGTCATGGACTCTTTTCTTTCGACGGTCCGAGAGAGGAAGAGCTTCCTAACTCTGGGCCTTCCGATCGGTTCATTACGCTCTCGCCATTGCGACCTCGCAACGCGACGCAAGCACAAGCGTTGATTGCCGGACAAGCTGCTTACGAGTTGTTGCCAAGGCGCGGTTGGATTACATCTCTAGAAGCAAGCAACTTGCGTCGTAAGACGGTCTGGATGTTTGCGGAAGGCTCCGTGTTGAACAGCCTGGATAATGAACGCCCCGGCAGCATCGTGAATGTGAAGCCCGACATCGAAAACGTGCACGATGTGTGGCGCTACGGATACAGCTTTCCTGTTGGAGTGAAGGCCTGATGGCGACGACAACCTACCGATTGAAGTGCCTCAGCCCCGTCCACGTCGGCACGGGGTCGCAATTCACGAGGCTCGACGGCGTGTACAACGATGGCCGCTGGTATTTGATCGATCTCGATCGCGTTCTCGCGCGAGGCGTCGATGCCACCGAACTTGCGCAAGTCATGGCTGACCGCAACTTTACGTGGTCGTCATTTCTACGCGAACGAAGGATTGCGCCGCCCGACGTAGCTGCATATTCACTGCCGTGCCCGCAGGACCCGCAAGAAACGCCCGTGCGTGAAGCAATGAAGGACGTTTACCGGTCGCCCTACTTGCCTGGAACATCGGTAAAGGGCGCGATCAGGACAGCGGTGTTATGGCGTCTAATCAGCGAGAGCAATCAACATCAGGGAGCCGCCGCTCAATATCTAATGCTCTGTGTCCGAGCCCATGACCTGCACGATGAATTTCAACAGCGCCGAGCTTTCAGTCAGCCGAACACGCAGAGAGAGGTTATCGGACAACTGCTGCAAGTCGATCAGCACGCAGCACGCGACTACCAACAAACCCTCTACAAGGCCGTCAGGGTTCGAGAGGATCGACTGGATGATCCGCGTGAGTGGAGAAACCTGGAAAGGCGTTTGAAGGATCTCGGCCGTAGGTCTGAATGGCTCGCGCAGCCGATCGAGCGCTCGGTCCTGGGAGCCGACCCGAACCACGATCTTATGCGGGCTGTTCAAGTGGGTGACACTGGAGTCGTCCAGATAGAGCAAATGAGGGTGGGGCTAATCTGGACCTACACACTGCGAAACAACAAGCTTGTCGAGAAGCGCGAACGGGATGGCGATTATAAAACTTTCGTCGAATGGCTTGCCCCGGGTGCTTCCTTGCAACTGGACGTGCGCATCGATGACTTTCTCTTCGGTGAAATAGCCGACCGGCTCTTGAGGTTTCGCGGAGCAAAAGAGCGTGCCGTGCGGCGGTTGGCCGAGACCTGCAATGAATACTCCCAATCTATCATCACAAATGAGGAGTCCTTCTATGAGGAGCACGGTCTCGATGTCATCCGCGACTTTTACCGGGATCTGCGAAGCGAGACCAATCAAGAGGGAGCATTCCTGCTCAATATCGGTTGGGGTGGCGGATGGGAGATGAAGACAGTCGGCGATCTAATGCGGAGCGCGCTCGGAAATCCCGGGTTCAACGCGTTGCGCAAGAGATACCATCTTGGCGAGCATCCGAATTCACTCTTCCCCCATTCACGAAACGTTGCATATGATGGCGGCGCTCCGACGTGGCCGACCGGATGGGTCAAACTCGAACCCATCGTGGAGACATAGTGGCAAAGGTCGCGTTGGTCATCACAGTTGGCAACACGGCTGAGCCTATTCTGAAGGCTATTGAGGAGACACAAGGAAGCACCGATGAAGTAACTGTCTTTCTCCTTTACGGTAGGCCCTTCCCAAATCAGAATCCTTCTCCTTTTGACATAGCAAAAGAGGCGAAGCTTAGAGCTGAGAAGATTGGCTTGCCATCCTTACGTCTGTTTGAGGCGCCGGACCCGGAGGACATTGATACAACTCTTGCAGTTGCGCGCGACATACTCCGTGAACTCGTTGAGTTCGAACAAGTGATCGTCAACTTTACAGGCGGCACTAAGGTGTTGTCCGCCGCTATCGTACATGCTGCGCTCACTGAGCCGATCGTTGGTGAACTAACATTGGACTACACGGGTGGAATAGTGAGAGATGCCGCTGCCGGCCGCGTGATTCGTGGCAGCATGCGCGTGAAGCGATCTGAGCGCACCGCTACCGACGAGGTCCTCCAACAAGTGATGAATCATTTGAAGCAGGCGAACTACAGAGATGCGCGCCTGCTTGTCGAGCATTTGCCCGAGCGAGGCAAAGGCGGATTTGTGAAGCAGGCTGCGCTGGCGCTTTATCGATGGGACGAGTTCGATTACGAATCCTCCGTTCAAATTCTGCGTCGACTCAATTCCTCGGCGAAGACTCTCCTCGATGATGACCGGCTTTCGTTGCTGGCAGCCTTGGTAGTCCGACTGCTTGAACCGGGCAATTGCCTGTTTGCGATGTTACCTTTGTTGCGGCGCCTCGAAAACAACAGCAATGTTTCTATCGAAGTCGGAGGCGTCACGTTACTGATTGCGGACGCAATCGAGAGTGCGATCAGGCGGCTTACGGAAGAGCGCCCTACGGACAGCGTTCTTCGTTCGTACCGCGCAGTCGAGATAGCGGTGCAGATGCAATTGATCAAATTCGGTATAAACCCTTGGCACCCAGACTGGCAGTCGCTCGACAGTTCGGTAACGCGCTTGTTCTGCGACTTGCTGGGTGCCTCGCAGTTACCATCGACCCTCGCGCTTTCGACGGGATTGACCTTGCTGGCGGCTTCTGGCAAGACCATTAGCCAGGAATCACACAAGCGACTGGTTGACCTCCAGCAATCGCGAAATCTTTCTTATCTTGAGCACGGATATCATCGACTGGACACCGAAGCTGCCCGACGCTTAAACGGGTACGCTGTTCGTGTGTGCGAAGAGTTGATTGACGAATCCCTCGGAGATGCTCGGTCGCTGGTCCGGCACTCTTGGTAGGCTAGCATGTCGCGGTGAATCTGAATGCGAAGGTTGTTCATCATTCTGCGCCCGTTCGTGGAACCCGGATCGGTCCCTCTGCTTTTCATCGTGTTTGTGGTGCTCCTCAACCTGATCTCCAACGCGCTGTTCGATTGGACTAAGAGTTGGGTCGGGACTCCTCTGCGGGTAGCCTTCTACACGGTCTTGGCCATCGTGCTCCTGGTAGCAGGGTTCGAACTAGTCAGAAGGTTCAGGCTGCGTGTCGTATTGCGCAGCATATCGCCGCGACGAGGCTTGATCGTGCTAATCAGCCGAGGCCGCCCCGACGGTATCCCGGCGAAGGCAGCGATAGACTACCACTTGCCGGCGTTGCAACATTGCTGGCTCATCACATCGACCGAACTGCCTAATCCTCCCTCTCCGCCGGCCCAATCAGCCTGGCGGAATGCAGGTGCCTTGAAGGTACAGTACGAGGGAAAGGCACGGATGCATATCAAGGTCATCGACCCTGAGGACCCGCAGAGTATCTTCCAAGCTGTTGAGCAAGTGTACAGCGAAGCAGAATCGTATGGTCTTTCTGCAAAGGAGATGGTCGCCGACTTCACTGGAGGAACAAAAATGATGACCGCCGGAATGGTGTTAGCATGTACGCCGGCAGACCGCGATGTCCAATATATGAAACCTCTCGCAGTCTTGGGCGATGGCAAGCCAGACATCAGCTCGGGTTCGGAACCCAGGTGGGTTGATTTGAACTTCTTCCTTGGGAGCGTAGCGGCTGATGCCAAGAAATAGCTGGCAATCTACCCGGCTCCATGCTTTTGATCGAAGACGCGACTCTTAGCGGATTGAAACTTATCGCCAGACTAGCTTTTGTCCGATAAGCTTTGAGAACGAAGACGCGACCCTTAGCGGACTGGAAAGCGGTACGAAGTGTCGAATGGGAGACACGGCGACGGGCGACGACCTTCACGATCTTTGCGAACTGAAAGCGCGCTTCTTATCGACTGGGAAGCGTCACGATACGGCGGAGCCAGATGGAGCGACGTTAGTGAGCACGGGCAACAGACAACTTACTCAGGCTCCAACGTCGTTCCCGAGTCATGATCAACACGCAATATTCGAACGTAATGAGGCCACAATCGACACCGACCATTATTATTGACACATCCGTCAAAATGACTTAGATTTCACGCACCCTCAAAGACTTCTAAACGAGCTGCCCCTTGAGCTTCCCTTCATAGCCCCAAGCAACGCAGGCGCTTGTATGTCTAACCCTCGCGGGTTATCTGACCGCATCCTTGTCTTAGGTG
>Ga0070696_100001079_pt1 | contig 17609 bp, 14 predicted proteins | sample KBSK1253metaG_FD_65474 | JGI IMG/M metagenome (GOLD analysis project Ga0070696, IMG submission 65474) | Corn, switchgrass and miscanthus rhizosphere microbial communities from Kellogg Biological Station, Michigan, USA - KBS K1-25-3 metaG | ecosystem: Host-associated > Plants > Roots >... | reverse complement strand
CATCGTGACCCGGCGGATCGTGACCCTCCGTTGCGCATAGCCTTCAAAAAGGCGGATGCCCTCGGAAGTCGACTCCGTCCCCGAATCGACCCCCGAGCCCTCCAAGGTCATGTCCTCGATGACGACGTTGGAGGCATTGAGCAGATAGAACACGCGTCCCGCGGTGTCGCGCAGGATCACGCCGCTCCGACTCGCGCCTCGTATGTAGATTGGCTGCGCGTCGCTGCCGCTACGATTCAATTGAAGGTTGTCGACATTGTAGGTTCCGTTCTCGAACTGGAGAACGTCGCCTGGATTCAGGTTGTTGAAGATGGCCTGGATGCTGGCGCCGGTCGACCCGGCGGCGACCGTCTTGTTCGGGGCACCGGCCGGCGCGGGCAGCGCGCGGGTCGTGGCGGTCAGCGTCTTGACGTCGTTCGAACTTCCCAGGGAGACCGTTACCTCCACCGTGTAATTGGTCCCTGGCGTGAGCCCCGTGATGACGCCCGCGAACGCATCCGCGACCGAAGCGTCGGTGAAGGCCGGTCGGATTCGATGGAGCGGATGCGCGGTTGCCCAGGTCGAGCCCGCCGTCGGCCGATAGCGCACGGTTCCCACGTTCGTGGCGAGGGCGCCCGTGACCGGCATGTAGAGGGAGATCTGCTCGGGCGTTGGTGGGCCGTCGTGCACCAGAGTCCCAAGAGGCTGGGCGACCAAAGCCGAGGGCCAGAATGACAATAGGCTCCAGGCCGCAATGGCAAGACGAAGCGCTCTCATGTGCTGCTCCTCCGGGGCGAGGCGAAGGGACCGGCCGCTTCCCTTCGCCGAGCAGCATAGTGCATGCCTGGGTGGGTTTCTTGGCGAATCAGAATCGAATCCGGGCAGTTCCCGACGGAAGCGATCGCCCGCCGCCCCACAGGCGCCAAGTTCGCAATGGGTTACGTTTGGGAGTCATGCCAAGCCGTGCCCATTGCGAACTGCGCCTGGGTGGCTCAGCTCTTCAGCACGAAGGTGACCTTCATTGTCACGCGGAATTCCGCAATCTCGCCATCGAGGATCACGATCTTTTGACTCTTGATCCATGCCCCCTTAAGGTTCTCCAACGTCTTGTTCGCCCTGGCGATTCCCAGGCGCATGGCATCGTCGAAGCTCTTCTTGGATGCGGCGGTGATCTCGGTGACCCTGGCAACGGACATGACGGGTACCCTCCTGAGTTAGATGTCCGAACGGACCGTCGTGGATCGATTGCGGCAGAAGCAGGAGCATGACCAACGCTAGAATTCTGAAGAGCGACTTCACGAGACGCAAGCGTGAATCGGCAGACATTCACAAGGAGAGAGCAATGAAAATCAAGACGCGGTCGTGGGCACTGGCATTGCTCGTCGTCGGGACCCTTGGGTCGCTTGGGTGCGGAAAGGAGCGGACGGAATCGCAAACCACTCTGGAACAACAAACCCGCCGGACACAGCCGTCGGGCGAGACCACAGAACCAAGGGAGAGCGGCGATACGACCGCGACCGTGGAAACCGTCGAGGGAATCTGGGGCCAGATCACCACCGAGCAGGAGAAGATCTCGGCCGCGATTCAGAGCGGGCGGTTGAAGGAGGTTCACCGCCGTGCCGACCGCATCCGGGATCTCGTCGTGGCGCTGACGGACAAGGCAGTCGTCGCCTCGCCCGAGGCGGCTCCGAGGCTGAAGGGCCTGGCCGAGCAGGTCAAGGCGTCGGCCGAGGATCTTGGCGAGATGGGCGATGCGGGCGACGTGAAAGGCGTCGAAACGGAATCCGCCAAGCTGAATGCGATCCTTGCTGCCGTGAAGGACGCCGCGAAGTTGGAATAGGCTCGTACGCTCGCCAAAACCTACGCGTCGTTGTAAGAACGGTCTAGCCGCGGCGTTTCTTCGCTCCTACCAAGCGTTTCCGCAGTTCTCACGGCCCCTGTTCGGTTCGTGACAGCCTTTCGTTTCCCCATGTGAAGACCACTCCATCGGGAGGCTTCTCATGGGCACCATCGCAAGGCAAACACCGCGCGTCGCAGCACGCAGCCGAGAGGTTCTCGCACCCTTCGGGAACGGCAACGGATCGAGGCCCTCCCACTCGGCGCTGCTCGACATTGACGAAGCCCATCGCTGGTTCGCGCTTTTGCGATGGGGTGCGGCGCGCGACCTCTACACGTACCAGCAGCCACTCGATGGCCACTCGGGACCACGTGTGCGCGTCCGCGGGAAGCCGCTCCTCATGCTCTCGTCGTACGACTACCTCGGCCTGATCGGCCATCCCGCCCTCGAGAGCGCGGCGATCGATGCCGTGCGAACGCACGGCACGGGCACGGGGGGCGTTCGGCTTCTGACCGGAACCACTCGGCTCCACCGAGACCTCGAGCGCGATCTCGCGCTCTTCAAGGGAACGGAGGCCGCGCTCACGTTCGGCTCGGGCTATTCCGCCAACATGGCGGTTGTTCCCGCCCTGTTCGGACCGCAAGACCGCGCGTTCGTCGACGCGAACGCGCACCGAAGCATCATCGATGCATGCCTCCTCGCGCGGGTCCCGCTGCGGCGGTTCCCCCACAACGATGCGGACGCGCTGCGGCGGGCGCTCGAGCAGAGCGCCGGCGTGCGACGAACGCTGATCGTCGTGGAGGGCGTCTACTCGATGGACGGAGACGTGTGCCCACTACCCGAGATCGTCGCGCTCAAGCGGCGCTATGGCGCCCTTCTGATGGTCGACGAGGCGCACTCCTTCGGCACCCTTGGTGCGAACGGCCGAGGCGTCCACGAGCACTTCGGGCTGGACGCTTCGTGCGCCGATCTCTGGACAGGCTCCCTTTCCAAGGCGATTCCGGCCAACGGAGGTTTCGTCGCGGGGTCTGCCGATCTCATCACCTATCTGCAGCACGCCGGCGCGCCGTTCATCTTCTCGGCCGCGTTGTGCCCGGCCGCCGCGGGGGCGGCCCGGGCGGCGCTCCGCGTCATCGCGGGGGAGCCGGATCGCATCGAGAGGATGCACCGGCGCGCCGAGCGGCTTCGCGCGGGGCTCCAGACGCTGGGGTATGACACGGGCGCATCGACCACCGGGATCGTGCCCGTGCTCGTGGGTGGCGACGTGAACGCGTACACGCTCGCACGCCGACTCCTCGACCAGGGGCTGTTGGCGACCGCGATCGTCCACCCCGCCGTCGCGCGGGGCGCCGCGCGCCTTCGGCTGTGCGCCACGGCGGGGCATCGAGAGCAGGACGTCGACGAGGCGCTGGATGCGTTTCGGAGGGTCGGACCATGATCTCGGCGAGGGTAGCGACGCAGGCGACGACGCCCGTCACGGTGGTGCCCGTGGAGCACCCAGGGCAGGAGCGGGCATTCCGCGAGTTGCCGTATCGCCTCTATCGCGACGACACCGGATGGGCGCCTCCCCTTCGGTTCGAGGAATCGCGCCGCTGGTCGGAGCGCCACTCCGCGTCGCTTCGCTACCGGTGGTCGCGGCGGTTCCTGGCGCAAAGAGGGGATCGCGTCGTCGGCCGCGTCGCGGCGGTCATCGATGATGAATTCGCGCGCCGATGGGGGCCGGGAACGGGCTTCTTCGGATTCTTCGAATGCGAGTCCGATCTACAGGCGGCGCGCCGGCTCCTCGAGGTCGCCGAGAAGGAACTCCGGCAACGCGGCATCGAGCACGTGATCGGACCGATCAACCTCACGACCCACGACGAGACGGGAATCCAGGTGGATGGCTTTGGATCCCCCCCAATGCTTCTTTCGCCGTACAACCCGCCCTACTACGCGGAGCTCCTCGCCTCCTCCGGGTATGAACACCTCCGGGAGTACCATTCTTACCTCTGGACGCCCGACTACCAGGTGGGCCCCGCGGTGCGGCGTTTGGTGACGTCCGCGAGACGGAACACGGGAATCGCCGCCGGGATCACGGTGCGGCCGCTCGACCCCACGCGCTGGGACTCCGAGATCCGGACGTTCTTTGAACTCTACAACGCCTCGTTCGAAGGTCTTTGGGGCTCCGTTCCCATCCGCTGGGATGAGTTCGCGGAACGCGCAGGCCGCTTTCGGCCCTTTCTCCTGCCGAAGCTCGCCTTGTTCGCCGAGCACGAGGGGTGCCCCATCGGCTGCGCCCTGACGCTTCCCGATGTGAACGACGTGCTGCGACGCGTCGGCGGCCGGCTGCTCCCCTTTGGTTGGCTCGAGCTGGCGCGGGGCGCCTCGCGAATCCGATCGGCGCGCGTGATGATCCTTGGCGTTCGCCCAGGATTCACGGGTCGCGGTGCGGCGGCCCTCTTGGCATACGAAACCGCCGAAGCGCTCGTGAAGCTGGGCTTCGAGCGCGCCGAGCTCTCGCTCGTGCAGGGAGCGAACGAGCGGATGCGACGCGTGATCGATGCCTTCGGTTGCCCCAAGCTCAAGACGTTTCGCCTCTATGAGAGACGGATCGGGGACGACCGAGGCGACCGATGAGCCGCCCCGAAACCGATCAATCGCGAGCGTTCCTCGCGACCTTGAGTCCCGCAAAGCGCGCGACGATCCGCGACCTTCACCGAGTGCGCCCCGCGTGGAACGCGATGGCGCTCGTCTATGCAGCGCTCTGGATCGGCGCCGCCTTCCTGGTCGTTCCGGTTTCGTCGTGGCCCGTTCGCGTTCTCGGCTACCTCGTGATGGGCGCATCACTCCACTCGCTCGGCGTCCTGATGCACGAGGGGGTGCACGGAAATCTATTCCGCAAGCGCGGTCTGGACCGCTGGGGCGCGTTCCTCCTGGGCGCGCCGAGCCTGGTCTCGGGCGCCGCCTATCGTGTGACGCATCGGCTCCATCACCAACACAACCGAACGGAACAGGATCCCGACGAGTTCGGCAACTACGTGCGAAGCCCCCGTTTGCTCTCGGCCCTCTTCTATAGCTGGGGCGTGATCGGAATGCTCGTCTTCCTGGTGCACGTGCCGGTCCACGCCCTCCGCCGGGGCACCGTTCGAGAGCGTCAGCAGATCCTGCTCGAGTACGGCCTGCTGGCACTCCTCTACGCGGCGGCGTGCTTCCTGGCCGTGCGGGCAGGCGCGACCTCGCTTCTCGTGCACGGGTGGCTCTATCCGATGCTGGTGGTCATCGCGATCGTGAACATCCGCGGCTGGTCGGAGCACATGCTCACCGAGCCGGGGAATGCCCTCACGCAAACGCGCACCGTCCAAAGCAACCGAGTCGTTCGATTCTTCCTCTGCAACCTGAACTACCATCTCGAGCACCACCTCTTCCCGTCCGTTCCCTGGTACAACGTTCCACGACTCCACACGCTCCTCGAGGAGGAACTCCGGGCCGCCGGGGCCTATACCTACCGCTCGTACGCGCGGTTTCTGTGGGACGCGATCCGAATCGGCGTGCACGGGCAGGCGCCACCGTTCCGGCCCGAGTCAAGCGCGCCGCGCCCCGAAGATGCGGCGGGGGACTCGGTGCGATGAGCCGAACGGTCCGCCTCCTTCGTTACGTCGCGGTCATGTTCCCGCCGGGGTCGCACCTGCCGCAGGCGCTCGCCTTGTTCGCGGCGATCTATTGCTCACTTCAAGTGCTTTCGGGAATCGCGCCGCTTTCCTTCGGGTGGGGGACCGCCGTAGGAGCGTGCACCGTTGTAATCGCGCTCCTTCTCGTCCGGCTCTACGATGACGTGCGCGACGCGCCCCGCGACGCCCGGCTGGGCCGGGCGGGCGATCCGCGTTACGTCGCGAGGCCGACGGTGACCGGTGCCGTGTCGGTTCCGGAAGTTCGAGGACTCGTCGCGGCCCTCAGCCTCGCGGTCGTGACACTCAATCTCGTGTGGGGCGGCCCGAGAGCCCGCATCGTCACCCTTGCCGGGTTCGCGATCACGTGGCTCGCCTTCCGGTGGTTCTTCGTGCCGTCCTTGTCCGGGGACCCGCCCCCACTGGCAACGCTCGCCCGCAAGTCACTCACGATCCTGGTCAGCGGGTATGTCGTCGCGGTCTTCGCCGACGAGCGACACGTTGCCCCACTCTCGGCGTGGGTATGGTTGCTGATCCTTGCGCCCTGCTTCGAAGCGGCCGCGTGGGAGGTTTCGCGGAAGATCCGCGTGCCCGGCGACGAGACCGACTACGGCACGTACTCGAAGGTCCTCGGCCCTCGCCGCTCGGCGGCTCTGACGGTCTGCTTCGTCGTTCTCGCCCTCCTCTGTCTTCTTCCGATCGCGCGGGTGGTCGGGCTCGGGTGGGCGTACCCCACGGCGCTCGTCGGCGCGGCCGTCCTCGTGGTCGTCGCCTCCGCTCGGTTCATATGGCGTCCCACGCGCGACCGGGCGAACCTCCGGCCCTACGCGGAGTTGTTCGGCGCCGTCGCCAACGGAGGCCTTGCCGCCGCACTCTTCTTCCGCCATGGGTTCATCATCCGATGAGCGGCCATGGAGTCGCCTTGCGCTGGGTCGCAGTGCCCGGCGGGCCGGCCTCTCCCCAAACGCTTGGAGCCAAGGGCGCGCGCCTTCGTGATCTTACCGAGCACGGCATGCCCGTTCCGCCCTGGTTCGTGCTCACCACGGAGGCGGCCCGAGCCGTTCTGCGACACGTGGAGGAGGAAATCGGGTGCATCGTCGATGCGGTTCCACGCGGTGACACGAACGCGGCGCGCGCGGCATCCGAGCGAATCGCGGGGCTGATCCGGGGCGCCCCCTGGCCGCGCGACCTCCGGGACGAACTGCGAGAGCGGCTCCGCGGACTCCGCGGCGACTCCGGGTTCGCGGTCCGCTCGAGCGCGGCCGACGAGGACGGAGCGCGAAGCAGTTACGCGGGGCAACTCGCGTCCATTCTCTATGTCCGTCCCGATGCCGTGGAATCGGCCGTGCGCGAGTGCTGGGCGAGCACGTGGACCGATCGCGCCATCCTCTACCGGCAGGCGCGCCACATGCCGTCCACGGGGCTTGGGATCGCCGTCATCGTTCAGGAGATGGTCGAGAGCCGGGTCGCCGGCGTGGCGTTTACGGCGGACCCGTTGACCGGTGCTCCCGCGGCGTTCGTGGTCGCGGGCTACGGCCTCGGAGACGGGATCGTCTCCGATCAGGTCGAAACAGACGAGTTCGTTCGACGCGCGCCGCATGAGAATTGGTGCGCAACCGTACGGCGCAAGACGCTGCGATCCGCGCAACGTCGCGACGGCGGGCCCGGGACCGAACTCTTGCCGGTGCCCATCGAGATCCAGGATCGACCCGCCGCCACCCAGGCCGAGCTCGACGCGCTCGCCACTTACCTCGCTCAGATCGAGACGGCGGCCGGGCAGCCGCAGGATGTCGAGTGGGCGATCGACGAACGTGGGGCCCTCCACATCCTCCAGGCGCGGCCGATCACCGCCCCTCCGGAGGGACGGCGCGGGCTCTGGGACGACGGCAATATCGGCGAGAGCTATCCGGGGATCACGCTTCCGCTCACCTACTCCTACGTGCGGCTGGTCTACGAACGCGTCTTCATCCGCGCGCTCCGGCAGGTGGGCGTATCGCGGACCGTGATCGAGGAAGCCTCGACCTCGCTCGGACAGCTGGTCGGAACGATCGCCGGCAGACTGTACTTGAACGTATTGGAGCTCTACCGGCTCTATGCGCTGGTCCCGGGCCTCGAGCCCGCCGTTCGGCGCTGGGAGGACGCGTTTGGGGTCCGGCCGGATGATGGGGAACTCCGTCTCCGCGACCCTGCTCCCGACGCCCTCGCGGGCCTTCGGACACGTTCGATCCTGGCGTTCCGCTTCTTGACGCGCGGCCGAGACGTGCGCCGCCTGAACCTCCGGATGACGGAGTTGCTCCGGCGCTTCGAGGACGAGCCCCTGGCGGGCCTCCGCTTCGAGGAATTGCTCGATCGGTTCGAGGAGATGCAGCGTCGCTTCCTCGACGGCTGGGCGCTCGTGCTCTTCAACGATCTCTACGCGACCTACTTCTCGGAGCGTCTCGCGCGCCTCTGCCGTGAGGGCGAATCAACGGGCGATCGACCGGCGCCGTCAGCGGGCCTTCACGAGCGCCTCCTCCGCGGGGAAGCGCGCATGGAGAGCGTCGCTCCTCTTCGCTCGGTCTTGACGCTCGCCCACGAAGCGCAAGCGCACAGCGAGGTCGCTTCGTTGCTGCGCTCGCGGCGCCCGGACGAGGAAATCTGGACGCAGATCATGGTCACTCCCGGCGCCGCGACGTTTCGCGCGATGGCGCTCGAGCATGTCCGCGTCCACGGGCACCGCGTGATCGACGAGCTGAAGTTTGAAGCGCGTTCACTCCACGAGGCGCCGTGGATGCTCGTCGGCATCGTACGCAACTACGTGGGCCTCGGTCTCGAGCCGGAGGCGATGGCGCTTCGGGGACGGGAGCGACGCGCCGAGGCGGAGCGGGAGTTTCGTCGCCGATTCCGGCACGCTCCGCTTCGGGGGTTGCTCGCGCGCTGGATCCTAGAGAGCGCGCGACGTACGTTGACCGATCGAGAAAATCTCGCCCTCGTCCGCACGCGCTCGCACGCGCTGCTCCGTCGTCTGTTCCGGGCGATGGGCGAGTCGCTCGGGCGGGAGGGTGCGCTACGCCGCGCGGACGACGTCTTCTATCTCAGGATTGAAGAACTCCAGGCGTACGCGAGGGGCGCGCTTCCCGAATGCGGGTTCGAAGGACTCGTGGCGCTCCGCCGGGCTCGTTATGCGGGCTACGAAGGCCTAGAGCCCCCGCACCGGATTCGTTGCACGGGCTCGGTCTACCGGCGCTGGCCGCCCCGCCGACCGGAGCCACCCGCCGCGCGCGAAGTCTGTACGGGCGAAACGACACTCCGCGGCGTGCCTTGCTCGGCCGGCCGCGTGCGCGGTGTCGCCCGGGTGATTCGGGCCGCCTCCGCCGGCGTGCGGATCGAGGGCGAGATTCTCGTCGCGCCCGTCACGGACCCCGGTTGGATGTTCCTAATGCTTGCGGCGAAGGGGCTGATCGTGGAACGAGGGAGCGTGCTGTCCCACACGGCGATCATCGGCCGCGAGCTTGGAATTCCCACGATCGTCGGGGTGGACGGCGCGACGGACCGGATCGAGAGCGGAGACGAAATCGAGATGGATGGCAGCACGGGGGAGATCCTGGTTCGGCGCCTCAGTCCGATCGTCTCCTAGACTCGCGCCCTTCTACGATTCGGCCGGGTGACGGCAATGGCTGCACCACCAGGGCGGCCCGAAACCCGAAGCGCAAGTAGTCCGGCCGGACTACGACCTCGGGATCCTGCATCCGCGCGGTGACGCGAAAGTCTCCGGCGTCATATTCCTGCAGCAGGCTCACGGGCAACGAGAACGGTTTGAACAGGGTCCGCGGCAGGCCAAACTCGACCTCCCGGCGAACCAGAGTCCGAAGCCGCGTCAAGACCGAGTCGGCGTTCATCACGGTGCCGCACTTCAAGAACTTGTCCTGCTCCAGGAGCGCTCTCCGCACCTTGACCAGCGACGACGGGGTGAACTCGCACGGCACCGAGATCCGATCTCGACGCACTTGCGGGCGGCCAACCAACAGGGAATCCTCCGCATCGAATCGAATCCGCGTCTGGAGAACGTGCGAGAAGGGAGGTACTTCACCGGTGAGCGTCTCTCGGAACCCAAAACCGCGACACACGATCGCCACGAGAAAGCTCGGGTCCCACCTCATGTCCAGGTTCACACGACCCGAGCCGCGCAGGACGCGAATGGGCGTCGTGAGCTGGAGGCCGTCGGGAGGGAGGAGCTCCAGTTTGGGATCCTCCGCCAGGCTGAACTGTCCGCGCAGGTGCTGGACCTGGACGTCGCCCACGATGCGCCCTGCACCAGCAGTTCCACCCAAGAGCTTGAACCGGACCTCCTGGTCGAAGTGAGTCCGTATGTTGGGATCGAAGTCGAGCTGCGCTCCCTGGACGTAACCCCGCGCGACCCGGTTGCACAGCGTCTGGAGCACCGGCAACGGCACGATCGCAACCACGTCGCGGTCGGACGCCAGGAGGCCCTGCCAAAGGGAGTCGCCCGCGGCGAGCGCCCGGACCCGACCGGGGAGTGCGGACCGCCCGGAGCGTCGTCCGCGGCCGCGGTGGATGCGGCCACGTCCTCGGTCGGCCCGCGTTCGATCCGCGGGCTTCAACGCCGCCCTGTCGGGGCCGCGCATCCACACCCTCTCGCCAGTCTGCGCGTCCTGCGCGAGCGACAAGCTAAGGACGAGCCGATCTTGGAGTACCGTGAGCGCGGAGACACCGACGACGAGCGGAATGCGACACGAGTCGAGTGAGAGGTCGCCCTCGATGGCGGGCAGGGTGACTTGTTGCTCCACTCGGATGGGAATCTCGAGACTCGGTCGCTGCCGGTTCCAGTCTTCGACTTTGAGGCTGCTGAAGAAGCGCGCCGCTGGGGCTGCGAAGGCTCCGGGGCCGCCGCCCGACCGAACGACATGCGCGGCCGTAATCGCGAGTCCCGCACGAAGCGTCCCCACATCCGGTCGAAACTCAACCACGTCGATGTGGGTCTGGAGCCGCAGATACACTTCCAAGGGCGACGCCTTCAGACCGAGCATGCGGCCGTGGCCGAGGAGCGTGATCGATGCGAGCCCATCACCGATATCGAGGATCGCATGCTCGAGGCGCGCCTCGAAACGTCCCCCCTCGAATTCCTGACGGATGGGGAGCGATCGGGCGAGGACGTCCTGCAGCAGCGATTCGCGTATGGCGAGCTGGACGTCGTCACGGGGCAAAATCGATCCCAGGCTCTCCCGGGCCGCGTAGGCACGAAGGTTTACGAGGCGCTGAGATTCGCGGCTGCGTTCCGCGCGGAGCAGGGGATAGCTCTCATTGATGCGTTGCCACAGCAAGGTAACCACGACAACAAGAAGCACGCCTATGACGGCTCTGACGAGATACCGCATCCGTTGAGAATACCGATCCCCTTTGGATACCTCCCGCTAAAAGTCCGGCACCAGAATCGCGTGTGGCGGCCCGCCTTAGTGCGCGTCGATCGTGACCGAGTCGGGCAGGTCCACCTTCAGGCTTACGTCCGCTTCCTTGTCTCCGGCCGTCGTGGTGCCGGAGATCGTCGTGCCGTCACGCTTCTCGGCCGGGTGATTTCTCGTCATGGCCCAGAATGCGATGCCGGCGACCAACAGAAGAGCGACGACGACGATGATCGTGGTGTTCGGGCCGCTGCTGTTACCAGTCTCGTTAGCCATTTGCTTGGCCTCCTTTTGGGTTCAAACTCCGGATCCGCTACTTGATCACGAGCCCTGCGTTGCTTTCCTTGGCGATGGGTGCCGGCACAAACAAGTGCAGGCCACCTGCTGCCGACGACGCCAGCAATCGGTTCGGTGCGGCAGGATCGAGGCCCAGCGTCCACACGCGGTCGGACCCCAATCCGCCGGTGGGCATCCGAGCCCACGACAAACCACCGTCGACACTTCGGAAGATGCCACCCCACGTGAAATCGCTCGCGTAGATCGTGCGACCGTCCGGAGCGAGCACGATTCCGGTGAGATCCGAGTGCGGAATCCCGCCGTCCACGCGCCCCCACGTGGAGCCCTGGTCGTCGGAGCGGAACAGCCCGCCCGAGGTCGTTACGAAAAGGACACGGTCATCGGATGGCATGAAGACGATGGCGTGGGGAGTCACGCCAACCAACTCGGGCGATACGCGCTTCCAGGTGTCGCCGCCGTCCTTGCTCCGGAAGAATCCGGATCGGGTCGCGGCGACTACCAGGTCGGCGTGGTCGTTGGAGACTGCAAACGAGGAGACCTCGCCGGCACTCTCGAGGATCGGCTGTGTCCAGGTACGGCCCCCATCGTCACTACGGAGGACCCCGTTGGACGTCGCAGCAAGAAGCCGGCGGGGCGGCAGCGCCAGCAGCTCGGCGACACGCGGGTGCACCTCCCGGCCGTCGAGCCACGTCCGTAGGCGCGTCCAAGCCGTGGCCTTCGGGCCCCGTGCGAAGATCCCGTCGTCGGTCCCCGCGAGGATCGTGCCGTCCAGGAGGGCCAACGACAGCACCTGGCGCTGGTCCAAACCGTTTCCAAGACGAACCCACGGCTCGCGCACGCCCTGAGAAACGAAAACGCCGCTATAGCGAGCCGTGCCCCACACCGCGGCCAGCAAGCGCCGTCCCGCATCGTCGAACAGCAGCCTGGAGACGAACCGCTCCGAGAAGCCGGTGTTGCTGGCGATCCAGGTCCGGCCGCGATCCGTGCTTCGGAGCACACCCGCTCCCTCGGTGCCGAGGAGAATGGTTCCGTCGGGCTGAACGATCAGCGTGTTTACGACGAGTTCCACTGGCGTCGCCCGCCACCAGGTGCCGCCGGTGTCTTCGCTGATCCAAAGTCCCTGCGTCGTCCCCGCCAGGAGCAGGTTCACGTCGTCGCCCTGAGAGAAGGCGCGCGTGCGGCGGCTCGAGAATGGGATGTCACCCAGCTTCGTCCACCGCATGGCTGCTTCGGTCGAGCGGTAGATGCCGGTGCACGCGGTGGAGTAAATCGTTCGTGGATGCCGGGGATCGATGGTCAGCGTCATCACGTCCGAGTCGTCGATCATGCCCTCGTGGACCGGCACCCACGTGGCGCCGCCGTCGTTTGTCTTCCAGACAAGGTGCCATGTGCCGGCGTAGAGGACTTGGGGATCGGTCGGGTCGAACGCCAGGGACTCGATGTTTCGCAGGTCGGCGTGACCCTTCGGCGTGACGCGTTTCCAGCCCTCTCCGCCATTTTTGGAGAGGAACACACCGGTGCGCGTTCCCGCAGCGATCACCTGTGGGTCCGAGGGCGCCACGACCAACGCTCGTACGGACTCGCCGTCGACGCCCTTCAGGGTCACGAAGGTCTTTCCGCCATCGGTGCTACGGGCGACACCGCCCCCCTCTCCGTGAACCTCCCGGTACCCGACGAACACGACGCCGAACGCGTCTACGGCGATATCGTCCAGGCTGCAGCCGCGCGGGAACCAGGGCCCCAACCGGCGCCAGAGAATGCCGCCGTCATCCGATCGATAGAGCATGCCATCGGCCGTGCCGAGGTAGATCCGCTGCGGGTCGCGTGGGTCCGAAGTGAGGGTTCGGACGTTGCCGCCCGGCGCTCCCACGGGGATCCAACTCTGTGCTTGCGCCGGTGCCACTGCGGAAATTCCGGACAGGACGAGGAACGCGACGACGAAGAGGAAGAAATCACGCATTGGGACAACCCATGTTCGACATCCATCCCTTGGTGGCGGATGAAGCAAACGGGGCGAACCCTCTCGGGCCCGCCCCGAAGTGTCAGTCCGACGTGTTCGGAGTCTTGGACTCAGCCCGTCCTAGTCCGGGACCGTCGCACCTTCCGGCACGAACCACACCTCGACGCGACGGTTGCGAGCCCGCGCCGCGGAATCTGATCCGGTGTCCATCGGCTTCGTTGATCCGGCCGAGCGAGTCGTAATCCGCGAACCGTCGATGTTTCGCTCTCTCACCAGATAGCTCTTCACGGCTTCGGCACGCTGCTCGCCAATCTCAGAAGATCTCTCGCGGCGATCCGCATGACCGATGACGATCACGCGCGCCCGCGGATCGGCGTTGAGCCGCTGGGCGACATCGTCAAGGCAAGCCTTGTCGACGTTGCCAACCAGAGACTGATTGAGCGGGAATCCGCCGGAGATACAGGAGACCGCTTCGGCCGGCCGCACCGGCTCGCGCAGCCGCACCTCGTTGTCACACGACGCGCTATTGCCGTGATCATCCGACACCCGAACCGTAATGGTGGCAGCCGAAGGCGGGGTCGCGCCGGTGAAATCGAAGGTGGCTGTCGCCCCCGTGCCGGTCACCTGACCGGCGGTCGTGCTCCAGGCATAGGTCAGCCGGTCGCCTTCCGGATCGGACGCGGTGGCTCGGATGTTCACGTTCTCACCCGGTAATATCTCGGAGCGATCGCTCGCACAGCTCACCGTCGGCGCCTGGTTCGCAGGTGCTTCGCTCCGTATTTCCTCGCGCGGCTCTTCAGCCTTGCGACCGCCGATGACCCATCCGAGGCCTAACGTCAGTTCCATGTTGTTCTGCGACTCGTCGACCTCGTCGCCGACGTTCGTATGAACGTATCGGCCATCCACGCGGAGGTTCCAGTGAGGCGACATGAACCAGCGGAAACCTGGGCCGGCGTTCCACCCCATGTCGCAGGACTCGCCGAAGTCCTCGACGCCGAATTTTTCTTTTCCGACGCCCACGGTCAAGAACGGCCGAAACCGCTTACCGGCCCCGAAGTTGTAGAGCAAGTTGAGGCGGTAGGAGTCGAGGTTCACGTCGGCCTCTTCCACGCCGAGTATGTCGAACTCCGTCTTTGTGCTAAGGCGCTGCGCGGAGAGTTCCAGATTCCACCTCGGGGTGAAGAAGTAACCGAGCCGTCCGCCATAGAGCAGGTCGTTCTTCGGGTGGAAGGCGCCGTAGTCGTCCAACCATCCGTAGCCGCCGTAGATACCAAGTTCCCAATCACCTTTGTCGCCGCCACCCGCAAAGGCCGGATCCCCAGCCACAAGCAGTACGGCGACAAGTGCCAAGATCGTGCTCCGCATGAAATGCCCTTTCCTGTTCGACGGGCCATGCTCGCGCAGCCGCGCACTCCGACGTTCGGACCTCATGGGTTCGCGATGGCATTGGTATCCAATGTCACCGCACCAATCCGAGCCAACGCTCTGCCGTCCAACCGCGCGCCCGTATTCACCGTGATCGACTGATCCGCCATGATCGTTCCCTTGAAAATGGAATTCGTACCGAGCGTCGCCGAAGTGCCCACCTGCCAAATGACATTGGAAGACTGGGCGCCGCCGCTCAGAATTACCTGGCTCCCGGGCCCCGTCGTGAGGGTGGACGCCATCTGAATGATGAAAACCGCATTGGGGTCACCCAAGCCGGTAAGCGTGAGCGCGCCCGATAGTGCAAGCGATGACGTCGATTTGTAGAGGCCAGGTGCCAACGTCAGTCCCGTCAAATCTCCGGACACGCTGACGGCTCCTGTCGTCCGACCCGCGGCATCGTTGTAGGCGACCGTGAGGTCGGATTGCGCCGTGGCGGCCGCGGCATCGTTCGAGTGAGTGGCGCCGGTCACGGTTCCGGGTGGGAATCCGGTGATGGAACTACCCGGGCTTACTCCAAGATCCCCGGTGACGACCGTCGCACCGGTGTTCGTCACCGCAGAGCCGGCTAGAACAACGAAGGTCGAGGCCGTTGCCAACGGCACAGCCGCCGGGCCCCCGGCGCCACCTTCGCGCACTCCGAGTGGATTGTCGGAGTCGCAACATCCGGCCAGGGCAAACGCCGCAAGAGCCGATGCTGCTATCCACAAATGTCCGCTGCCTCCGCGCATCATGAGTCCTCCTGAATTCTTTGCCGCCCTGGTGGTTCTACCGGCGACACCGTTCGATTGCGATCGACGGCGTGCCTGTTCCACAAACCGAAGAGACCTCTCTGGCATCTCCGACCATCCCCGCGACTCACGAGAGACAGGCAGAAACGGTGCCACGCATCGGAGCCGGCCCTGTGATCTCGCTAGGTTGTTGTGGCCGCATCCGCTAGCAGGTTTGCCGCGGCCGTTGGCGGGGGCTGATCGGGGGTGGACCAGGAGGTCAGAGAGGAAGGAGATTCAAAGTCGCGCCTGATTTTTCAAAACCGCGGGGTGTGCGCGACAACGGGGCTTAGAGACTGACGAGGAGAATCCCTCCCAGGATCACGGCCACACCGGCCCACTGGTGCTTGGCGAGGCGCTCACGTAGGAAGACCCAGGCGAGAAGCACGGTGACCACACTGAAGAGCGACGCGAGCGCGGTGACAACCGTGGCGTACGCAGCGGTCGACCCGCCGATGTAGGCGAGCCATGCCAGCGTGTCCGCCCCGGCCGCGGCAACCGCGAGGATCGCGAAGCGGCCCAGGGTTGGCCGCTTTGGAGCCGCGATGGGGCGGCGACGCCTCAGGAAGACCAGAAGCGTGCTCCCAGCCGCCACCGTCTTGAGGAAGACGAGCGGCCACGCGTAGCCGAGCTTCGGCTGTACGTGAAAGTAGAATAGCCAGAACATCGTCCCAAACGCGAGCGCGCTCAGGAGCGCCTCTGGGACTCCCGCCAACGTGGGGCGCGGAGCGTCCGGCGTCGATGGGGACCGCGTCGCGAGGAACACGCCGCCGACCAGGAGGCAGGCTCCGATCAGGGCGATCGCGGGCGGGCGCTCGCCCGCCCCGAGCGCGAGAATGGCCGTCACAACGGCGAACCCAGCGGAGAGAGGCGAGACGATCGAAAGCGTTCCCACCTCGAACGCGCGATAGACGAAGGCCAACCCCAGCACATGGCACACCGCCGTGGCCGCGAGCAGCCACCATAGCCCGGGCGTGCCTCCCAGAGAAACCGGGGCGGCGGCGAGAACGGCCAGCCATGCCGCGAGGCTCAGGACCTGCACGCTGAGGAGCGCGGCCGCGGTCCCGACCCGTCGCGTCAGAAGCGTGATGAAATAGTCGCCCAGCCCCCAGCAAACCGCTGCCGCAACGCCAAATAACACGCCCACGACTCGATCCTTTCGTCGGCCCTTCCCGGACCCAGCGGCACTCCATCCGAAGGGCGTTCGGCAGGGCTCCTACGGTTCTTTAGGGCCGATCGCCTCCTTCGAAGGCCCCGGCCGGCGCGCCTGGCCCTCCTAAGAATGACTCGCAAGAAGGGCGCCCAGAACGCCGATATCTAACAAGACCATTCTCAAGCACGCCCCGACCCTGCGCGCGGTCGCGGCGCGGTCCTTTCAAGGAGGCATGCCATGTCACGTCGCTCCCGTTGCTCGCGAATCATCGGAATTCTGGGTGCCGTCGTCGGCTCTCTCGCCTTTGCTTCCATGGCGTTCGGGCAGACGGCGCCGAGCGGGAACATGGAGCCGGAAGATCCGGCGCCATCCGAAGCCCCCGCGCAGTCCGACACACCCATTTCTCCGCTGTCCGCGAGTGGAGACCTGACGGTCGCTTCGCGTTACCTGTTCCAGGGATTCGACTACAGCGACGGCCAGGCCGTGGTGCAGCCGAATGCCAGCGTCGTCTTCCGGCACCTCACGGCGAACATTTGGGGCAACTACCAGGTAAATCTCCAGGAATTCAATGAGTTCGATTTCTCCCTCAAGGTTGACCAGACGTTCGGGAAGTTGTCGGCCTCGGCAGGTTACGTGAATCTCCAGTACCCGAATCGACCCACGTGGGAGCCGTCGCAGGAATTCTGCCTCGACCTCGGCCTCGAAGCAGCGTTCAGCCCGACGCTTAGCGTTCACTATGACTTCGACAAGGGGAAGGGCACCTACACGACGCTCGGCCTGTCCCACCCCATCGGCTCCTCGGTCTCGCTCGCGACCAACGTGTTCTATCAGGGGCGCTACTACGAGGTGACGGGGTTCCCGGCCGCAGAGTTCAAGGCTTCCTGGGAACACTCGTTGGGCGCGTACACGTTCACGCCCGCGCTTTCTTACTTCGCCACGTGGGCGAATGGCGACTTCAAGGACGGCGGAGCGGTCCCGTCGAACTGGCTCTTCGCGCTCAACGTGGCCAGGACCTTCTAGGCGTCGACCCGGGTGCGAACCATGAACCCTCGGGCGGGCGTTCCGACACCGGTGATCGTCGCCACCGGATTTACCAGCGCGCTGCTCGGCGACGAGCGGACGCTGCGTGAGTTCGTCATGGGGGA
>Ga0070696_100001078_pt1 | contig 17616 bp, 25 predicted proteins | sample KBSK1253metaG_FD_65474 | JGI IMG/M metagenome (GOLD analysis project Ga0070696, IMG submission 65474) | Corn, switchgrass and miscanthus rhizosphere microbial communities from Kellogg Biological Station, Michigan, USA - KBS K1-25-3 metaG | ecosystem: Host-associated > Plants > Roots >... | reverse complement strand
GTATTAAAGCCAGTTATCATCTCGGTCGAAACTAACATAGCGAATTTTCTCAGTCAATAATTCGCCACTTCGCCCGCGTTCTGTTTTCATCGATTTGCGTCGGACTAAGGCGGATTCCTTTGCAGACTTTTGCACGATGCTGTGCCCCAAACCGTGCCCCAACCGTGTCTGAGGTCGAAACCGAACGCAAGATAATCAGTCTTATCTTGTGTTCGACGATTCGCTCCTGGAGGTCGATCTGATGGATAGCCAATACAAAATAACAGCGAAGTGGACCGATGCCGGCGTGGTTGCTGGCATGAAACAGATCGAGCAGCAGATTCGCGCAAACACCGCGGCGTTGCGTGAGCAGCAGCACATCAAGGTTGGCACCCAACAGCAACTGGCATCGGTTCGGAACAACGCCCTGCGCGAGCGACAGGAGATCATCAATACCGGGCGGGCTCATAGAGAAGCGCAACGGCAGCATCAGACCGGGCTCAGCCGCACGCTAGAGATGAACGAGCGGCTTTACCGGTTCGGAAGAGAAACGCGTTACGTTTGGCGTGAGCAGGCTGATTCACTTCGCCAGTACACTGATGAAGCGATGCGGCTCAGTCAGGCCCAACAAAAGTTCAAAGGGCAAGGGCTCTCTCCTGAGGATAACGAGCGAGCATTTCGGGCAGCCAGGCAGACGGTCAACGAAGTGAAGGGATTGCGACTGGCTGATGCTACCGAGACGCTCACCGACCTGCACATTGCGCTCGGAGATATTGGACACGCGATCGAAGCGCTACCCTCGGCAAGCAAGTTCCGCGTCGGGTTCCAAACTCTCTTCGGTGAGCGATTCAGTCCGGAGCAGCTTGAAGAACAGATCCAAAACGCATTCAAGTATCTTGAAGTGACCGGCGCAGTCGCGAAAGGCCGCGACGAGATCGACCGCCGATTCAATGTTATCGCGCAAATGATGGCTTCAACCGGCGGCCGCGTGCGGCCTTCTGAATTGCTCACAATGGCGCGACGAGGCAGCATGGCATTGCAGGGTCTGAGTATTACAGGGCTACGCAATCTGAGCGGACCGATTCAGGAGCTGTCGGGTACCGGCGTTGGAACATCGCTGACGTCGATCTATCAGGCGATCATCGGTGGGGTCATGAAGCAGTCGGCCGCGGCGGAGTTTCAACGGCTCGGCTTGCTTGATCCGAAGAAGATCGAATACGGAAGGGCACAGAAGATAAAGCGATTGCAACCGGGTGCGAACAAGCTTGGCGCGTTGCTGATGGAAGATCCGCTCAAGGCAGCGGACGCGTTGATGGAGGCGATGAAGCGGCCGCTCCGTGGAGCCGCGATCGATACTACCAACGCGAACAAGGTGCGTGAAGAGATTGCAATCCTGTTTGGCAATCGCACCGCGCAGCGGCTGATGTCAATTCTCACGACCCAACGCGGCCAGGTCATCAAAGAAAGAACGCTCTCAGAGGGTGCAAAGGATATCGCAGCATTGTACGACCAGGCGCTCTCTTCGCCGGCAGGCAAGATCAAAGCCTTTGAAGCAGCGGTCGACAACCTCCGCGCAACCGTGGGCGGGCCCCTCTTAGAGTCTCTGGGAAGTCTGCTCAATACATTTCGACCGGTAATGGAGCTTATGGGCGAGTATCCCAAAATCACGTTAGCTGCGATTGCTTTGACGAAACTGGGAGTCGTTTCACAGGCTGTCGGAGCCGCGTTGCAGTCATCCGGTCTTGCTCGCTTTTTCGGTGTCGGTAGGGGTGCTGCCGCTGCAACCACTGCGGTAGAGTCGGCTGGAGCGGGCGCCGCTGTTGGGATGGGAAGTCGCTTTGCAATGGTTCTTCGCAGCCCGGCGTTGTTAGGTCATATTGGCGCCGCCGTCGCAGTCTGGACAATGGTAATCCGAAACGAGTTAGCGAATAGGGAGAATGAGCGAGAAGCAGCGGAAGCCGGCGGACGCATCGGACAAATGCTAAAACTGCGATTCGAAGAGCAGATCAAGGGGAATCTATCGGCCGAGGTGCAAAGAGAGCTTGATAAAGTTGCCGCTCCGAAACTCGCCACGAACATTATCCAGGAACAGGGGCTCGGAGTCGGCGGCGGTATGCTTGAGTTCTGGAAAAGCGGATTCAAGTCAAGGTTCGTTGAGGGTCTCGAATACGTCACGCAGCTTCGCGGATATGAGCAACGCGGAGGCCTGAATCCCATCGCTCCGGCCGAGACTCAAGGAAACCGAAGAGAGATTGAAGGGCAACCTTTATAGCTCAGGCATCATGAGCGCACCACAGCTTGGTGAGTACTTGAAACAGGCTCAGGAATCGTTGCGAGCCGCAGGCAGGATCGACCTGTATCCCGCCTTGGAACGGCTTGCGAAGGATGCCTTCCCACAACTGGCGTCGGAGCTCGAAAAGGTTGCGGCCGCCGCTCCTGCAGTCGATGAGTTCACGCAGGCGATTCAGCGAGCAACCGGAAGACTCAGCGCTATTCCCGCTCCCTTCGGCGGGTTCTTTGGAAGAACATTTCCGACACCCAAGGGAGGTCTTCCGGGTGTTCGAAACTCAGAGTTCAACCTTGGCGATGGCATCCGACCGTTCGCAAAGGGAGGCTTCGTTACCCGACCGACTCTCGCGTTGCTCGGCGAAGGCGGTGAGCCCGAGGTTGTTTCGCCAGTGAGTAAGCTGATGCGCTCGATGAGTAGTAGAGGCGGCGACGTTCACGTAGGCGGGATCCATATTCACATTCACGGCAACGCTGAGGCTGGAATCGAGCGGAAGATCGCGGACGTCGTCGAGGACCGGATACGCCAACTAGGGCTGCACGGGTTGACGGATGACGGTTTCAGAGACCGCGCGTTGAGCATCTGACACGTCAGATCCCGACAACCGATGTCGGAGTTCGGCGAGATTCTCAGCTATCGATGCGATCGCGTAGAGCAGACCGAAGCCGAGAACTCCTGCGAATATGCAGGCCAGCATTATCAGGTACTCGTGAAGGCCGAGCGTTCCGGAGTCTGATCCAATGACGATCACTGCTACCACAGCGAGGAGGCCCGCAACAAGGCTGATGCCAGCGCAGACGCGGAGAAGCTTGGCGGCGGTGCGTGCATCGGTGATAGCTTTCTCGTCGGGCATTTGCTTGATTGTAGCCTGAGTGACTGAAAAGGCAAATCCCGATCGGAGATTCAGGAATGAGAGTCATCAGTGAAGAGATTACCCTCAAGCCGGGTGTCGAAGTAGAGGGCCGACAGGTCACGACTGCCACCGTGCGCTTGTTATCCGACGCGGAGGTTATCGCGTTGAATCAGATCGAAGACCTCGAGGAACGTAACCGGCGCTGCTTCATCGAACAGATCGCGAGCTTTGGCGGAGAAACTGATCGCGAAACGATCGAGGCACTCTCGGGGTTGCTCGTCGTGACCGATGAGGAGCGGTTGCAGGCCGCGATGGACGAACTGATGCTCACACACACGATCGAGAGCGCGCTGTCTGAGGTCGAAACCGAACGCAAGATAAAACGATCTGAGGGGCAGAGAGCGGGAGCCGGGAACGTGACCGGCAAAGTGATCGAGTGGCGCGAGGAAATTGACACCGCGGATGGTCGCGACCAGATGATCGTCGCAAACTGGCAGCAATTCGCTGCGGCTGCTTGGGCTGGCTACCTGGACGCGGGTCGAGGTGCTTTAATGATCGATCTGAAGACGGCGCCGAATGCAGTAACCAATCCAGGAGTGACTGTCGAAGGCACCTATGAAACGGAGGTTCTTCGCGAGCACTTTGATGTTCTTAGTGCCTACGATCCGGAGCGCGAGATAGTGCTCTTCATCATAAGCGGTGATGGAGACGTGCTGCGATGTCGCCAGCTTCAACCGCCGAACGAGGATCTGCTGGACCCTCCGGACGCCTATCGTGCGGAGAAGAATATTCATCGCAGCGATCCTCATCTGAATTGAAGACCGAACGGAGCAACGATGACGCGATCCACCAAAAAGAAATCAGCAAGAGCCAAAGCGAAGCCGGCTGCCACGCATCGTGGTCGCGCCCGATCGAAAACAGGCGGGAAAACAGGGGCAGTACGCGCCAGAAGGAAGCTCACCAAGACCAGTCAGGGTGAACCGCCGGTCGAGACTCGCTTTCAAAAAGGTGAGTCGGGGAATCCGGACGGCCGCCCTCGCGGTGCGAGCCTCCAGGCAGCAATCAGGCGGCTCGCTGAAATGTCGCTGCCACGAAACGCAAGTCGGTCATACGTTGAAGCCGTAGCGGAGAAACTCTGGAAGAAGGCGCTCACTGGCGATATTCGCGCGATCCGGATTGTCCTTGAACGGATTGATGGCAAGGTGAGTCAGCCGGTCGATCTCACGATGCCCGGGCAGGCACTCACAACGATCGCGAAGAGCCTTGATGCCGTCTACGGCAAGCGTGCAGACCACAGCGAAGAGGAGAGGCCCTGATTGGACACGAGCGGCCCTACAATCGATCTGAACACGCGCAGGCTGGCAGAGGAGGCTTTGAGCGCCGACGTTTCGCGCGATCAGTTGGAGAACTTCATATTCGCTGGTCATATCCCGCTACCGAAGCAGCTACGTTTTCACGCAGCCGCGCGCAAGTGCGATAACGTAACCGGACCAACGAAGATCGGATTCGGCGGGGCCCGCGGACCAGGTAAGACAGTGGGAACGCTTGCCCAGGTTGGCGCTGATGATTGTCAACGACATCCAGGTCTGAAGTGGCTACTCCTTCGCAAGGTGGGCAAGGCCGCTCGCGAAGGATTTGAAGACATACTTCGAAACCGGTTTCCACAGTGGATTCGGTTTTACAATTCGAGTCGTTCTCATCTTCTCTTTCCGAATGGCAGCCGCATTGTGATCGGGCACTTCAACACAGAAAACGACATCGATGGTTACCTTGGATTGGAATACGATGGGATCATTCTCGAAGAGGCAACGCAACTGAGTCAACAGAAGACAGAGGCCATATTGACGTGCCTTCGCACGAGCGATCAAAGTTGGCGTCCTCGCGCATACTTCACTTGGAACCCTGGAGGCGTCGGACACGCTTACATTCGAAAGCTCTTCGTTGTGCCGTATCGATCAGGCGACGAGATTGACACTCGTTTCATTCCGGGCACGGTCAGAGACAACCCGCTTGTGAATCCCGAGTATCGCAAGCAGCTCGAGCAGCTCACCGGTTGGCGTAGAAAAGCCTGGCTCGACGGAGATATGGACATCGCGTCCGGGCAGTTCTTCACGACCTGGTGTCACGAGGCTCACGTTGGCAAGGTTCCCTCGCCGCCGGCGCATTGGCCCGTCTGGGCGGCGATGGATTACGGGTTCACACACCCGACTGTGGTTTATCTGTTCACTGAAAACGACGGGACGCGCTACATCGTTGATGAGTACTGGGCGTCGAAGAGGTTGCCGGGTCAAAACGCGATTGGCATCAAGGCTATGTTCGACCGCCACCAGGTGCCGCTATCTCGATTGCGTGCCTTCGTCGCGGGCGATGATGTGTTCGCGCACAAGGGCGATGAGAAGGGCAAGACGATCGCCGACCAGTACGCTGAACACGGCATTATCCTGAGTCGGGCGAATAGTGATCGAATCAACGGAGCTGCCGAGGTCCTGAGAGCGCTTGGCGATCCTGACAACGGAATAGAACCCCGGCTACTAATATCAAGCCGCTGTACAAGACTCATCGATTGTCTGCCATCACTTCAGCACGATCCACACAGGCCAGAAGACGTGCTAAAGATTGATGTGGATGAGAACGGAAACGGAGGCGATGATCCGTATGACACCCTACGGTATGGATTGATGACGCGCGCGGCGCCACAGCAATCGCAGCCTTACGCCGGCGGTTCCAGGCCACAGCTCAAGAAATACGTTTACCGACGCGGTCCAACAAAACGCCGTCCCCGCGCACAGCGAAGGCTGGAGCTGTTAAGCGTGAATCCCGCAAGTCGATCGCCGTACGGAACGCTCTGAGAATCTTGCTTAAAGAAGTTGATCCAAACGACCCTGAAGGCCTCGCGAAGCTTATCGCTGAGCAACTGATTCATCTCGCGATCAAAGGCAGAGATGGTGACATCAGGATTAGGGCCATCCAACAGATCTTTAATTTGACTGAAGGCTGAAGGCAAGCCGCGCCGGACAGTTGAGATTATTGTTCCGAAGAGTGAGGTTCCGAAACAAGAGACCACCAGTGCGCGGTTTCGAGCCGGTTTTTCACGCCGTCATCGCCGACCTCGAGACGGCCCAGCGCCGGCGGCGAGCACCCCGAGGAGCGCAGCGGCTACCATCACCAGAACTCCGGCCGTTACCGCGACAGCCTTGACCGCGCGGCGGGCTACGGCGATGAATCTGGCTCTGCGAGCCTGTTTCAAGGCATCTGCTTCGCTCGCTGCTTGCTTATCGGCCTCCTGTTCTTGACGTTGCTGTTTCGTCCACCATTCCGGCGCCCCGGGTTCGTAGTTGCTCATACGGGCTTCCTCGCTGGCGGTATCATAGACCCGTGGGCCGAGATCGACCAGAGCCCGACAGTCTACGAGCCTAACTGTTCTCTTACTGTTCCTATGCTGTTTAACAGTATGACCAACGCGCGTCGGCTCGCCGTGGAATTTGGGAGCCCAGTCTGATCATCGCTGCGAGGAAACCCATAGCAAGGAAATATTGAGTGCTTTCCCTTGCTGTTCCGCGCGCCAGCTAGGATATAATCTCGGCCACACCTATGAGCGCGTCGGTTACTTCCCGTCGATCGAGTCCACTTCTCACCCCACGCCTCGACAACGCCAGGCAGGAATTTCTCAAGGCTCTGACAGAAGCCATCACGACGTCGGACATCTATCGCGACCAGGCTGAAGGATTGTTGTCAGGGATGTTCTGCGATATGTGGAACGAAGGTGACTTGCTCACCAAGCGCCTGCCGCGAGCTCCAACATTGCGGGGGCATCAAGTCAAAAAGTAGAGGCCCGGCTCCGAACTCTCGTTCAGCGCCGGGCTAACGATTGGCGCGATGCGAAGCGCTCAATATGTCGTTCGATTCCCAGGACTATTGAGCAGTCGACCGCGTTATCGTCGGGCGTCAATGCGTCAATGTCTTAGAAGGGGCCTGGAAGATGGTGCGGCATTTGCGCGCTCGCAGTCCCAGCACTCAGCCTACCACAAAGAGCGCATGGGGTTCTGAGAAATCATGCGGCTCAGCTCGCCAGATACCGACTGCTCGAATCGCTCGGACGCGCGTGGGCATAAAGACTGGTTGTGCTCAACGAGCTATGCCCGAGCGTGTGTTGAAGAAGGTGAGCCGGGCAGCCGCGATCGAGCGCGTGCGATGCATGCGCGTGCCGAAGCCAGTGCGGTGACACGTTCTGTTTGATACCAGCGCGACGCGCTGCCCCTCGCACGATCAGTGTTACCCGTGATTGATCTAGGTGCCCGCCTTTCCGCGAACGAAAGACCGGATCATCCTGTTGATCAGCGTCGCGCCTGAGTGACATCATCTCTTGCCAGAGGCTCGCGGGAAGCAAGACGACTCGAGTCTTGGAGCCCTTGCCGAAGATCGTCACCTGCCCTTCGCCTCCGCCTCGCACGACGAGATCCCTCCAGCACAGGGCGGACAGTTCGCTAACGCGAAGCCCGCCGATATAGAGCGTCCGAAGCAGTGCCCGGTTACGATTGTTCGGCTCAAGCGCGATCATCGCGATAACCTGGGCCTCGCTCAGAATCCGCTCTGAGAGCCGGTTGCGCGTCTTCGGTGTCGCTATTGCCGCTCCCACGTCGAACCGAAGGTAGCCGATTCGATGAGCGAAGCCAAACAGACTCTTGATGCTCGCGATCGTTCTCGCGCGGCTCGAGTCGGCCAGCCCTTCGAGCGAATCGACGAAGCGCTGTAGATCGTCGAGCCTCACTGTATGAAGCGGCTTGTCTGCGAAGTCCTGGAAGCGATGAAGATCGGTGGCGTAGGCTCGCCGCGTGTGACGGCCGCGGCCGTGAAGCCAGAGATTGATCAAGTGCTCGTCGCTGTCGGCCTGGCATGGCATTTCCAGAATCGGCGCCGGCGAGACTGTCTGAACTGCGAGTGCTTGCATTGGATCCCCTTCATCCGAACGCTAGATAAGTATCGTTATCTTGCGTTCACACGTTTGAAAAAAGAGGGGCGAGCGTGTGCGGTGCGCCCGCCCCTTGAGTACGTCGATCCTGCGCCGGCGCTTATCTCGTCTTTCGCGAGATCGCATCCAGCGCTCTATTGAGGCGTGCCATACCCTTCGCGTCGACGTCGGTTTCAAGAACCCGCGAGATGAAGCGCGTCTTCAATTCTGAGTACTTCGCGGTCTTCGACTGGAAGGCGTCTAAGGCCATATTCATGAACTCCCGCGCGCGTTGTCGGCGCCGGCGGCGCTCGCGCTCAAGTTCGAGTAGCTCTAAGATCTGCGATTCGCTCGTCGAGTTCTGCGGGTCAGTTGTCGCTGTTTTTTTCTTCACGGCCTGCCTCCTTCGTGTGTGATAGGTGTCTGCTTAGATGCTCGGATGGTGACCAGGATCAGAGCGAGAGTAAAGATCGCGATTCCGATCGATAGGACCAATAGCCGATCGCGGTCGATGTGGGCCAGACAACCCTCGCCGGTTGGTCGCGTAAAGACGAAGTGAAAGCCTGCGTCCCGACTGTATCGCGGCGGGCCGTCGAATACGCAGAGCCAGGGCGGGAACAGCAGCAGGGCGCTCAGCAGCAGCCCGCCCGCAAGGATGCTTCGCTTTTGTGACGCTCTCATTGTTTGGTGTCCTCGTGTACGGAGTTACTGAGTTGCCGCACCAGTTGCTCGACTTCCCAGGCGATTTGCTGATGAGGCGATCTGCGATTTTCAAGGCGCTGTCCTTTCAGGCGAAAGTACTCGCGGACCTCGGGGCAGATGCGAATCACGACGCGCACGTCGCCCCGCGTCTCGGCGTTGGGTTCAGTTGATGATCTTGACATCTCTACTCCTTAAAGCAGGTCTCTGACTCACGCCGATTGCGGCGGCAACCTTCTGTCGCATTCGATAGACATCGACTGGGCGGACGACCTCTTTGCACGACTTGGGGAACAGGCCGCTGTCGATCATATCGAGGATCATTGACGGTTCGGACGATAGCTCGAGCGTCATTAGTTCGGCCGCGACGTTCGCGGGCCAGAGCGGGGCGTCTTCTCTGATTCGAAGGATTGCGCCCGTTAGAAAGCCGGTTCGTTTTTGTTTGGTGGAATCGACGCTGTTCGTTTGCTTGCGCATAGACTCTTTCCTCTTAAGTTGTGGGGGCGGGTGCGATCCGCCCCGAGTTGCTGCCTACGTCGATCCTTGGCCAGTGTACAACTTCTTGTACTTCTTTGCAAGAGAAAAGTTCGCACGCGCGCCGGCGTACCTGCGGCAGCGAAACCACCGGCCTCTGCTGGTGCCGGAGACCAAACCGCGATTGCTGTTCTTACGCTGTTTTTTCGCTGTTTAACAGCGATGAGGCTTCTGACGCTTTTTCGGACGGCTTCCCGAGAGCCGATCGCCGCTGCGAACATCGATTAGAGCCGGTGGACAGATTTCTTTTGTTGTACAAGAAGAGTGATGCTACACTGCCGCTATGGTGAGACTCACAATTCGCGAAGCTGGGGAAGCCCGAGGGTTGAAGAACGCGCGCCAGCTCGCCCGGGCGACCGGGTTGCAGCCGACCAGTGCGTACCCGCTTTGGAACGGGACCGCCGCGCGGATAGATCTCGTCACTTTGGACAAGCTCTGCGAGACCTTGAAGGTTCAGCCTGGTTACTTGTTCGAGTTCACACCCGCAGCAGTGCAGGCGCCGCCGGCGTCGAAGAAGAAGCGCCAGTCGAAAGGAGGCAGCAAATGACAACAGCGAATCGCACTTGGTTTGTGCGTGCCACATCCCCCAAGGACTGGTTTGACGACCTCACCATGACCGTCAGAGAGTGGTTGGAAAAAGAGGCCAATCCAGTCGGCCCCTCTCGTGAAGATAAGGAAAGCGAATTTCTCGAGGCCAAAGCCGAAGTTGAGAAGCATGACTCCTGGGACAACGAGGAACGCCACGAGCCTCATGTTGGCTACGATCCTATTGAAGACACCTTCTACTTCATCTTCAAGTTGGACAACAATGGCACTACTTTTTTGTATCACAACGAGATTTTTCTGAGCTCGAGCCAGACACATTGGACTATTAACACATCCGCGCATCCGCGCCAAAGTGTTCGCCGGCTAATCCCTGTTCTCTTTGGCTGCCCGTTGCCTTCGTTTCTTCTCCCTCGCTCGACACTCTGGATGGTAAATCTGATCTCGCCTGGAGGGATTCTTAATCCACCCGTCGCAACCGCGGCACTTCCTCGGAGGCAGTGATGTAGGACGGCTCTCGGCTGAAACCTCAAGAGCGAAGTTTAGATACAACGCTGACAGCAGGCAGTCAGGAATCATCGTGACTTCACTCGACCAGCTCGCGGCAACTCTGTGGATCAGATTCTTCGTAGATGACACCAACCGCGGCGCAATGTGTGAGAGACGCGAGTTGATTCGTTCCAGGATGTAATAACGGATTGGATCGATTACTTCATCACTGTTGGGAGCTTTCCAAGCGTCGAGCAGCTTCTTTTCGTTGGTAGACCACAGTCCTATCGAAGCTGCGTTCAGCTCATCGTGCGCGAAGGACCCCAGGTCGATCGTGACCGACCATGCACGCTCCCACGAAACGTACTTTCTCAGATGGCTCCCCGCCTTCAGATTGAGGGCATCCCACAGGCGGGTCAACACAAGCATCTCGTAGCTTTCGTTCGCCCAATACGTAAAGGATTCACCTTCGACGTGGCTTCGATTGATGTAGGGATCCGCGTCAAGCAATTGGTTCAACTTTCGCAGAGAAGACGGAGTCAGCTTACGAATCGACGAGGGCCCAGTCGGACGCGCCCGAGCTCTCTCAATGATCTGATCGATGCGCCGCTGTGTCGTACCATTCTTGGCGATCGTCGAATCGTGGAGACGGATAGGATGGCCCAAAAAACCATATTGATTAGCAAAGCCTAGAATACCATCAGGCGAGGGTTCTGACAGCGCAAGCGCGGCGAAGCGTCGATGCAAATTAGAAACGCGCAGCGGAGAGTTTCTCACAAAAGAGGGTGAGCGTGGGGTGTCTCTCATAACACGCTTGTGCGGCCGCGGAATGAGCCACGGTCCAAGATGAAGCGGGCTCGGAGTTTCCGCTACGAGCGAGCTGGACCACTCGAATCCGTTTTCGGGTAACCAAGGACGCCCTGTGAACGCATCCCAATGGCTCGCATCCTCGCGGATCGCACTCCCTCCAACGCTCACCATTGTCCCCCCTATTTGTCCCCGTTTTGCGCTCACAGTCTTAACAGCTTTTGACGTATGCTGCAATCGGTTACTGTCGCGGAGATCGAAGGCTAAGGAGGGCTCCTATGTTTCAATTTATTGGCTCTGGCGCAGCCGCTCGAATCCTGAATTGTTCCGTCGAGAATGTTCGGGCTCTCGAGCGTTCGGGCAAGCTTCCCGCCGAACGACTGCCCTCGGGTCACAGAGTGTTCAAGGTTTCCGACGTCAAACGGTTGGCCGCCGAGAGACGGCGGCAACTAAAAATGCGAGCAGCGACGGCGGAGGCTGCTTAAAAAAGCAAAAGCGGCCAGGGGCTAATCTGACCGCATGCGGTTTCTCTCGCGCTCTACGAGGTACGAATGTCAGGCTCGACTCTACCACAACCCTCGCCCGGCGGCCAAGCCAGCCACCAGTTCAGATTGGCAAGTCTGGACGGCCAGACGGCCACTAGCTTCGGTCGCGGTGATATTGAGTCATCGCTGCCCTCACGCACCGAACGCCAGAAGATTACTCTCAGACTCCCCCGTCAGATCGCGTACAAACTGAAAGTCTTCTGTGCGATCAACGGACTGAACCTTCAAGATGTCGTCTCGGCAGCGATCGCCGATTTGCTCGCGCGAGAGCTTAATCCGCAGGCAGATTTGGACGGCCAGACGGCCACTATCAGACATGATGATTCAATGACTACAGATGATGGTGTTGAAACACTATCATCGAAATCTTCTTCTGATCCTGGACGGCCAGACGGCGACGAGAATCGCGAAACGCTGTTGCTGCAGTTCTACAGAGACAAGACCGGCAACATGGTCAAAGAGCGAGACAGGGACGCGTTACGCGAGGTCCTGCACTTCTCGGATACAGCGATCAAGGGCGGTATTCTATGTTCCATTTTGCGTTGCCCAACCAAGATCAATTCGCTGAGGTACTGCCTGAATGCGGTTGGGGAAGTGTCAGATGCTGGGATCAGTTCGGACATCGTTTGGATACTGAGTTCGAAATTAGATAAGAAGCGAGCGTTCGAAGCGCAGAGTAATCTACCGGGCGTCGGAGCAACGGTCGCGCAGTTCAAGGCGCCGCATGGAGGGCGTGACTGACGATGAATCTGTGCGCGCTCCAACTCACTTTGTTCGCACCTCCTCCTGAAATCGGCGCGTCGCGCCGTAGCGATCCATCGACCAGCAAGGAGGCAGCGCGGCGGCTCAACCCAGGGAGTCTGCAAGGGCAGATTGTTCGAACCTTACGAGCAAGCGATCAGGGCCTGACCATCGAAGAGCTAACGCGCAGACTTGGACGAAAGGAAGTTTCCGTATCCCCGAGGCTGCGAGAGCTCGAGCGGAAGGGTCTCATCTATCGCAGCGGCCGACGCGCCAACATCAGCGGACTCGAGGCGATTGTTTGGAGGGCGCTACGATGAGAATCAGTGTTTTTGATGCGGAGGTCATTGACGCGTCAAAACAGGCGACTGCTCGCAAGCGCCGGCGACTCACTCCTTCATGTCGCTCGACGCCCATCGGCGGGCAGTCGCCATCTAAAAGTCGGACCAGGGGTGAAGATTACTCAAATTCAAATCTGGAGGTCGAAAAATGAAGTGGAAACAATTCTTCGCGACATTGAGCGACGCTCAGCGCAGAGAGGCGGCTGCCGCTCTTAGGTCAATGGAGACGCCACAACAAGAGACAGAACGCTTGCGCGTTGATGTTAAGAACCAAAAGCGAGCGGTTGAAAAACTGCGCGTTAACGAGGCCAGGCGACAGGCCGAGGATTATGCGGCACAGCGCAACCGACAGACGGGGGGTGCGCTATGAGCAGCGACAAGGGACTCATCGAGGCAGAAGACCTCGATCGATTGAAGCGACTGTGTAGCGGCGGAGAGCTGGTACAAGGTCTAAGAGAGAAGGCGCAAGGTACTCTCCCCGTTCCGCAGCAAGCGTCAATTACCGTCGCCGAAGAGACCAACGCGCTGGCCTCGCAATACGAGGCTGCATTCCAAAAGCTCCACAAGAGTGTGTCGGAATGCGATTCTAAGTATCGCATCGCGCAGACAGCAGAAAGCAATCTCTCCGATCGTGTAAAAGGCATCGACGCCGAGCGAGTTGACGCGCAGAAGAAACTTGATATGGCCATCGATGAGAGCGACATCGATACCACATCTGTCTTGCTCGCTCGGCTGCCGGCGATTCAACTAGTTAGAGACAAGCTGGAGGGCAAATTGAACAGCGCCCGAGCACGTCGTGAGGAGCGCTGGCAGCTGCTCGAGTCGGCGCGCTCTCAGTTGCTCAATCTGCGGCGCGTTGTCGACCAAGCCTCGGAGTCGTTGCTCTCTACTGCTCAAATCATGGAATCCCGCGCACGGCTCGAAGCGCAACAGAGGTAAGATCGCCGCGGAGCGCACGGCGCAATCAGGAGTGACCATATGTCAGTAGCTTTGGCCGCGGAGAAGCGTTTTGGAGAAGTCCGGATGAGTCACAGACTGACTGACTGAACTAAGAAAGGACACTATGAAAACTAAATTACTGATTCTGACAATTGCGGCGCAGTTAGCGCTGTGCGCACACGTGTTTGCGCAGAACCCGGGGAGCGTGTACCCGGGCAGTCTGGACACTCGCGCGCGCCTGGGAGAGACCGCCAACAATGCGTTCAGCACGCTTGCGGCTCAGATGACCGCGAGTGACACGACCGCGTCACTGGTCAACGCTTCGAAGTTTGCGAGCACCGGTTTCATCACCATCGGCAGCGAGATCATTTCCTATTCGGGGAAGAGCGGCAATAGTCTCACGGGTCTGATTCGAGGAGAAGACGGCACGGCCGCCAGTTCGCACGTTGTTGGCAATTCGGTCGAGATGCGAGTGGTCTCGAAGATCTTCAAGATTCACGCCGACGCGCTCATTGCGATCGAGACCAAGCTGGGGGCCGGGTCTGATATCAACGCCACGAAGCTCCAGGGAAGATCCCTGGCGAATACCGCGCCGACTGATGGTCAGGCAATAGTCTGGTCGGTGTCGAATGATCGTTGGCAGCCGGGAACGGTGGCGGGGAGCGGCGGCTCCATCGCAGTGCGTGAGGTGGACGGCACGCCTTCGATCAGCCCGGCTTCGACGCTCGAGTTTCTTCAGTCGAGCGGTTTTGTAGTTACGGATCAAACGAGTGGAGTGGCTCGCGTGGATCTGAATGGGATTCCTTACGCGAAGCTGAATCTGTCGGGTTCGATCGTGAACGCGGATGTGAGCGCTTCGGCTGCGATTGGTTACTCGAAGTTGAATCTCACCGGCGCAATTCTCAACGCCGATCTCGCGGGCTCGATCGCCTATTCGAAGTTGAACCTAACCGGATCGATCGTTGACGGAGACATCGTATCAATCACAACGCGCTCGAAGTTGCCGAGCCCGATCGCTTACGAAGATGAAGCGAACACATTCGCCGCGGGGATCAAACAAACGTTTCAGAACAGCGCGGCCACGGCCGGATTCAACCTGGCTTCGTCGGCCGACCCGAGCTCGCCGGCGCAAGGCGATGTGTGGCTGAACGCTTCGACGTTGAAGTTCCGAGGCGCGAGCGCGAGCTTCTCGATCAGCGGAAACAACACCGGCGATCAGGATCTTTCTGGTCTGATCACTGCTTCCTCGACGGATAGCCTCACGCACAAAACCTACGACACCGCGGGAACCGGAAACGTGTTCAAGATCAACGGAGCACAAATCACGTCGATAGGCTCGGGGTTGAGCATCGCCGGCGGGGTGTTGGATGCCACAGGCGGCGGGGGCGGAAGCGGTACAGTCAACTCGGGCACACAGTATCAAGCGGCCTACTATGCGACGACCGGAACGGCTGTCAGCGGGGCAAGCTCTCTGGTCACGGATACCAACAGCAACTGGAAAGTGATTAACCGTCTCGGTGTGGGTGTCGAGCCCTCTACAAATCGCGCCATGACCCTGATGGACGTGTCGAATGGGGCTACCTATTTTCAGTTCAAACAGGCAGGGACCGCCGAAACTACTATCGGCGTGGAAAACGGCGCGAAGCAGTTCTTGGTCTTCAAGGAAAGCGGCGGTCTGTATCTCTGGTATGTGGACCCAAACGGCAACACGATTCAACTGGGTTCTTTATCAACCGTCGATCCAACCAGCGGTCAAGGGCCAGCTTGGAAACTCGGCGCACGAAAGGCTGCGACCGTAACTCTTGATACGACGCAGTATGTCGAGGTGAATATAGGAGGCACGACCTACAAACTCGCGGTCGTGAACTGAATCCCGCAATTTGCGGGTTATCAAATCCCCCGCCCTATTTGACGCAATGTTCACGAGGGGGTCCTGAGGAAGGAGATAGTGATGTCGGTAGCTTTGGCGGCGACCAGCGTTCCGGTGACATCCTTTGAAGTTGCTCAAGCAACGAGCGTAGAGCAGGCATCGACGCTGAATCTACCGGCGCCGCGTATCTGGAAGCCCGAGCACCTGGCTGAGTTCCTCTCCGTCTCGACATCGTGGATTTACAAAAGAACCGAGACCAGTGCGGCGGATCCGATACCGCGCGTTGCCGGCGTCGGCCGGCTGCGGTTCGACACACACTCGGCGAGCTTCCAAGCCTGGATGAGACGGCAGCTCGGTTACGTTGACACGGTTGAACCTGATGAATAGAGTGACGGCGAAAACAGAACGCGGGCCACAACAAAGGAGACTTGTTATGACCCGCAGAAAAAGTCACCAGAAGGGTAGCGTAGAGCTCCACAACGGTCAATGGACTCTGCGCTATCGAGAGCTGAATCACGCAACAGGAAAGTGGGCTCTCAAACGCGAATGTTTGGGAACGTTCAAGAGCAAGAAAGATGCGATTCGGGCGGCCGACCCGATCATCAAGGCAATCAACGAGCGTCACAACAGCGCGCGATCGAGCGCGCCCCACGCGGTGGCTATTACGTTCGAGGAGTTCATCGAGCTGCGCTGGCGACCGTACACACAAACACGGCATCAGGTTTCCACGATCAACTGTCACAACAGCTTGATCAAGAATCATCTGATTCCCTTCTTCCGCGAGAAGCCCATTGCAGACATTACGCCGTCAGACATCACCGATTTTCTGAGCGGCCGGCGTGCTGACCTCTCGGGCAACTCGCTGCAAACCGTTTACGGAGTGTTGGGCCTGATGTTTGAGATCGCGAGGCAGCACGACCTCATCGAGCAGAGTCCAGTGAGACGCCTTCTTCACAAGCCAGAAGCCGTGTCGGTCGATAAGCCGACGCTGCAGCCGGACCAGATCAGAGCGATCCTCCTTGGCATTCCGCAGGAGGAGCGGCTCTACAACCTGCTTCTGGCGGTTACCGGAATGCGAATGGGTGAAGGCCTGGCGCTTCGCTGGCTGAACTTCGATGAGGAGAAACGCGAAATCAAGATCACGCACACACTCTATCGTTCACAGTTGAAACCGCCGAAGACCTCGACGAGCGAAGGCAGTCAGCGTCTACATCCGCGCATTGTTGAGTTGCTCGTTAAGCACCGTAGTGTTTCTGCCTTCGCGTCAGATGATGACTTCATCTTCTGTCGCAATGACGGTCGGCCGCTGAGTCCGGGCACTGTGTTGGGGCATCTTCACAAGGCGATCGATGCCGCGGGAATCACGAGAGTGAAGTCACACTTCGGGTTTCACATCTGGCGCCACACGGCAGCCACTTTGCTTTTCGAGAAACTCGGCGACCTCAAGCATGTGCAGCGCGCTCTGAGGCACGCGGACTCCTCGACAACTGACCTCTATGTCCACTCTGACACGCATCCGATCGTCGAAGGAGTGGAGATCCTTGCTGAAGAGATTTTGGCCGAACCGAAGGCTAAATGTGCCCCAACGGTGACCCAGACAAGTGAGATGGTAAACTAAAGATCGGACTCGGAAGGGTTTCCAGAATGTCCGCAGCCGTAAGGTTTTCTCAGTCAATAATTCGCCACATCCGTTGAAAAGCTATCCTCTCTCGTGAGATCCAAAAGAGGCAGGCGCCAGATAGAAAGAAATTTCGTGAGTTGTGCCGAGACTTGAGAAGAATCAAAGCGATGTTCGCTTTTGGCGTTGACTCCTTGCCGCACTGAACATGTCACCTGAACATTGTCGTGGAATGCTATCGGCCAGATCGAGGATGAAAACCCGGATAGCTTCGAAATAATCTGGGAGCGTGTATAGCAGTATGCTCGCGATGAATTGGAGAGCGGTCATCGTGCGGCCTCTGTTGCGGCCGGCGATCAACGACCGATCACACGAGCGAAAAATACATTCGCGAATGGGAGCCACGCAATGTATTGGAGAGCG
>Ga0070696_100001075_pt1 | contig 17637 bp, 11 predicted proteins | sample KBSK1253metaG_FD_65474 | JGI IMG/M metagenome (GOLD analysis project Ga0070696, IMG submission 65474) | Corn, switchgrass and miscanthus rhizosphere microbial communities from Kellogg Biological Station, Michigan, USA - KBS K1-25-3 metaG | ecosystem: Host-associated > Plants > Roots >... | reverse complement strand
CGCTCAGAATTTTCATCGTGCCGTCGGGCTCTGTGCGGAATAACTGCGCAGAGTCAAGTGAGGCGTCCTGCGTGACCCCGCCTGCCAGATAGACAGCGTCCCTCAAGTGAGCTTGTCCGGAGGTGCGGTACTTCCCCGGCTCTCGAACTTCCCCGCCAATCCAAACTTCCGGAGCAGGCTCGAAATCGTAGCGGCTGAATACACGAACGGTATCCAGCGGCTGGAGTTTCGGCGCGGAGGCGGGATTCCCCAGAGCACCCGCTAGATCGAAGCTTTCCACGCTTGGGTGGAAGTCCGGTGGATTTAATCTGACGATCTCCGCGTAATGTGGCGCGGGCTCGGGCAACAAATCTTTGTAGGAAGCAACCAGGTCCGACAAGGTCATCCCTTGTTTGTAGGAATACCGCCCAGGCCGCAGCGCATGTCCCTGCAGGTAGATTGCATCTTCGTTGTAGGGAGCAATCGGGAAGATATGAATTTCATCGCCATCGCTGACTTTAAACCCATCGAGTTTTTTCTTTGCGGAATCCGGGCCCTCGGTAGGCGAAAGATCAAGCGTGAGCATCGTGCGCCTCTCGTGAGCTTCAAGGCGTTGAACCTCAACGTGCCGAAGCGTCGCCGCGGGCAGGATGCCGCCGGCAAGATCCAGCACGTCCGCAAGCGAGCTCTCACCGTGGAGTTCGTAGATCGCCGGCCGCCGCACCATTCCGTCTACCGTCACCTGAGGTCCGAGGGAAGGAACCAAGAGCGTGTCGCCATTCTCGAGCCGGTTCATATCGGAACGAACTCCGTGCAAGAGTAAATCGTAAGCGTCGACTTCTTCCACAAGCTGCCTGCCGCGATAGTGTTTGAGAGCGCGCAAAGAGCCGCGAGGAGTAACGCCACCCGCCACAAACAACGCGTTCAAAGGAGTCGAGAGCGAGCTGATGTCGTAAGCGCCAGGCTGGGCAACGTCCCCGACCACATATACGCGAACCGTTCTCAACTTGGAGAGAGAAACATCTGCCGAGACATCGCGATACTGGGTTCTTAGAGCGTGTTGCACGGCCTCCTGCACATCGCCCAGATTTCGGCCGCTGACAAGCAGGGGTCCCGCTTCGGGCAGTGAAACGCGCCCCGCACGATCGACCACGCGAAACATACGTTGCGAAACGCCGCCCCAAAGGTCAATTTCAAGGCTGTCGCCTGGACCGAGCACATAGTCGGGTCCGACGGGAAGATCCATAGGTATGGCTTGCGGGTCGTTTGAAGTGTTTCGAAAAATATCCAGACCAAACCGCTCGGCCGGCCGCTGGTGGGCCGAGGCTTGGACATACATGTCGAAAAGTGACGGGATATCCGCGTAGGGATTCGGGCGATGAACCATCCGTACCGGCGTTATATCTTCTTCGTTCGTTCTTGCCCACGGAGTCCTAGCGCGCGATGTCCGCTGCGTTCCGACATTTCCAGGCACTAGATCGGTGGCGCTCCTGCGATCAATTGGCATGGGGGGCAAGTTCTGACCGGACGACAAGTTTTCGATCGCACCCTGACCCAGGGATTGCGAGGCCGCCGAAGGACTCGTGTCCCGCTTGACCGAACCGGAGGTCAATTGGAATGTCGGGGACAAACCGTCCGCACTAGAACCGTTCAGCGGATCCACATCTTGCGGTAATCCGTCGGCTCGCAAGATTCGCGAAGGGCTCTGCGCTGGTAGTTGCTCGGGCACCGTCTGTGGGTTTGTCCCGGGGGCGGACATCCCGTTGGGAGTGCGCGTATTTTGGCGGCCTGCCGGCGCCTGCTGGCTACAATCTTCGTCACGGCGCGGATCGCACGTGGAGGTGCGCTCGAGATCCCGATCGCTTCTTTGCGGCTTAAGCGACTCAGTATCTTCTTGTGCCTCAATCTGAACGAGCCGCCGTGCCCGTTCCTGGAGAACCAATTGTTTTTCTTTTGCAAAATCAGAATCCGGATTCGGCGTCGGCATAAGGTATCCATAGCGCTGGAGAAGTCGCGTCGCTACGGATCGAAATGCAACATCCCGTTCCAAGCGTTCGAATATGGATTGATCCGTCAGCTTCGAATCCTCGATGACTTGACCGTTGTCCGTAGCCTCCTTCGCTATCCAGCGCTTCAATTCCACCAGCAGGCCCTCATCTTTAACCAGGACTGTTCGAATCTGAGTTGCCGAGGCCGCCACACGGCCCAGGTTTTCCTGGCTCAAGTCGGGAGTTTGTTCGACCCCGTATTCATTTCGCCCCTGTTCGCTAATCTTGCGTTGCGTGTCGGCTTGCCGCTGGGCCAAAGCTGGAGAGCAAAACCAGAACGCAAGGCCAACAACTGAAAGAATGACCTTCGATTTTTTGAAATTCATCATGAGTTCACCTTAGGTCTCGGCCCGAGATGCTTCAATTGGTTCCATTCGCGACCAGCTTCTTTCGCATAGCACTTAAGATTCCTTCTTCGGACGCTTCGATATTGTTGGAATGAATCTCGAACGAAGCCCAGTAGTAAACGATGTAGTTACTCTCCGGTGCGACAGCGATTACGTGCACGTCCGGATGCTCGCGAAGCAAAACATCACAGATTTGTGGTCTCCGGCCGGGATGATCCAGCGCGATAACCACGAAATTGGGCAGGGTCTTCCTCACGCTGTCGGAGATTTCCGACTCGTCTGCGACCTCTCCGACAATTTCTATGTCTGGCTGGTCGGCAAAAGTAGTGAGGACAATTTCCCGCATCAGGCGGGGATGGTTCGCCACGAGGACCCGAATGGATTTATCCATGGCACACTCCGAGGGGTAGAAGTCTGAGCCCTCGAACCGGTTGAAGTAAGAATCAAAAAAGGCTTACTGGAATGACCTAGTGTATTTAGATATTTAGCACTATTGGTTCCTAGGTACGTACCAACGATGACCTATCAGAGGCGGGCGTGACTTAGTTCTGGAGCTGCCAGCAAAAGGCGACACAGCCGCTGGAAATCCTGACATTTCAGTTCATTGGGAGCGTTCTGCTCTTTGCATTAGTCCGTGCCTTCCATCCTGCTCAAGCGGGCATTGGAGACACCATTCCCAAAAAGGCACTAAACGAATGTGCTGAACTCCCCGACATGGGAACGACTCTCTGCTCTCTGCAAACGAGGCATCATCGGCACCCCTTGAGTTGGGATCGCATCAAAGACTTTGAGACTTTGACCATGCGCGGAGCTTATGATCAGGTAAGTTATTAAACATGAATGGCTTAGGCTTAAGTTGAGAAAGCTTCGGCAGAATACCGTTGCCGAGTAGGACTCCTCACACAGTGCAGGCCGTCAGAAGGACAGCGGCAAGGTGCGACATGATGAATTTGCACGCCATATGTCGTTCCTTGCCGCTTGCCCTTAGACGATGGGATTCGTAGCCTTCAGATCAGCAGCGTCGGCCAGGTTGCGTTCTGGACAAGACTGTCATGAGACGAAAGTTGCAAAAAAGGAAGCGAAAGCCTGAAATTCAGGATTCCACTGGGATGGATGCTCTGTGCCTTTTGCGGGCCCGGCATGGTGGCGAACGTCAGCAAGCACAACCAAGGGTGGCCTCCAACTATTAGGTATGCAGTACGTCTTTGTGCTTAGGTTTAATGTATTTAAACTATTCATCATTGACATTTACGAGAATAAGAGTTTACCCTCGTCGAGCGCGGTCAACGGGCAAGGGTCCTCTTTGTTGACCCTCTCGATTAAGTTGAATAGGTACAGGCACTAAACTAAGGTTATCGATGAACGATTGCGCCCCCGTTTCGTCCATACATGCCTTTTTGCTGATTGAGAATCGCCTTTTGCGCGAAGCCTTAGTGCGCCTCTTGCGTAAGAGGCCCGATATTGTAGTTGCAGGCCAGAGTTCCCCCTCCGACGAATCATCTGTAGGCATACTCGATACCCATTGCGACGTCCTGGTGAGCGATTCCTTCGTTCCCGGCCTTCTACCGGCAAGTCTGTCTACCAAGATTGGGACGCACGCAGGTTTTAAGATCATCCTCATTGGGATGAATTCGGACGAAGAACGGTTCATCGCCGCTGTGCGTTGGGGCGCGACAGGCTATTTGCTGCAGGATGCATCTGCATCGGACGTCGTTACGGCCGTGCGCGCCGTCTTCCGCGGCGAGGCCGTGTGCCCTCCCGAGCTTTGCTCTGCTCTGTTCAAGATTGTCGCTCAGACGGCCAGCGACATATCTCTTCAGAATTCAGCGTCAAAGCCCGATCTTACTTTGCGTCAGCAGCAACTGGTCACTCTGGTGGCCAAAGGTCTTACAAACAAAGAGATCGCTGCTCGCTTGAATCTTTCCGAGTTTACGGTGAGGAATCACATTCATCGAATCTTGAAACAGGTGGACGCCGGGAGCCGGAGTGAAGCGGTGGAAACAATTCGCGGGTACGGCTACACGATTAGTCCATGAGAATCCCCTGCACCTAACGTTCGAGCCGGACTGGGTTATGATCCCGCAGGCTTGCCTGATTGAGATTGCCATGGAGTTTTGAGGAGCCGAGTTGCAGATTGCAATTACTGCTGTGCTGCTTTTGGCGCTTCTGCCCTTCTTTTACTACCTTCTTTCACTTTATTGCGTGATTGGGTACTTCCGCGGCATTCGGAAAGCCTCGGAAGCAAAAGTTTCGTTCATGCCCCCGGCGAGCATTTTAAAACCAGTGCGCGGCCTGGATCATGAGGCCTATGAAAATTTCGCCAGCTTTTGCAGGCTCGACTATCCGGAATACGAAGTATTGTTTGCCGTGTCGGATAACGACGATCAGGTTTGCACCATCATCGAAAAGTTGCGCGCTGATTTCCCATCCTGCTCCATCCGCATAGTTACTAAAATCCCGCGAGTCGGAACGAACGACAAAGTAAACAAACTATGCCAGCTCGTTCAGAAGGCGAAGTACGATTTCGTCGTCATGAGCGACAGTGACGTGCGCGTGGAACCTGACTATCTCAAGGAAGTGATCGCTCCCTTCGCCAATCCCCAAGTGGGCGCTGTGACGGCGTTCTACAAGAGTCTCAGCGCTGGGAATCTGATGTCGAACCTGGATGCTTTGGGAATGTACATGGATTCGGTTCCAGCCGCTCTCGTCGCGAAGACCATCGAAGGCAAAATGCGGTTTGCGTTCGGATGGACGATGGCCACATCTAAAAAATGTCTCGCACAAATTGGCGGCTGGGAAGGAATGGCCAACTATCATTCGGACGACTTCGAATTGGGCAAGCGCATCGCCGAGCGGGGCTACCGCGTCGAGCTGATGGAAAAACCCGTCTCGATGGTTTTTCCCAAGGAGACGCTATCGCAGCATTTCCATCGTGAGTTGCGCTGGTCGATTGGATTAAGGAGCGTACGGCCCTTGGGATACTGGGGACTTGCCTTTACCCACGGCTTGCCGTGGGCGCTGATGGCCGCAGCAACTGCCCTTTCGATCGGCTCGCTATCGATCGGCGTCTCCTATTTGGCCGTCTATCTGATTCTTCGAATCGCCTTGACTTGGACGACTGGGAGATGGGGAATCGGCGATCGGCAGCTTGCAAAAATACTGTGGCTGGTTCCGGTACGCGACGCAATTAGCTTCATCACTTGGATTACCGGTTTCTTCTCGGACAAGATCTTCTGGAGAGGTCTGAACTACCACGTAAGACATGGCGAGCTCATCCCGATTCCAGTCAGTTCGCACAATCCTGCGCCACGGCCAGAATCAATCTCGCCGCTGGCCAGCTGATCACGCGGGATCCCCACGCAGCGCCACGTCAATGGCACAATTCTGTGCCGTTGGCGAAAGCAGCATCGACAGCACTCTGGAGCAACTATCTACTCGGGGATCACTTCTATTGCGCTTACAGAGGGGTAGTTCACCGCAGGGGTGAAGTAGATCTCGATCTTGCCCTGCGGCGTTGGCTCGATATGTTCGAAGGACTTCACCAACGGCCCAAAGCCGGCCTCCCTGAAAATATCAAATCCTTTCAACAGCGTAGACCCGTTGCAGTAGACATCAAACACCCGGCTGCCTACGCCTCCAATCCCGCCATTCTGAATGCCAAACCAATGCTCTAGAAAGTAGAGCTTCAAAGTATATTTTCCACCTGGAGCGACAGGAACCACATAGTGGAAGTGCCCAAATCGATGCCATTCATAAAGGGCGCCATCAGGGACTTTCGAGAGATCGCCGACAAACCGGCTCAGTCGGCCGCCGAAGAAGTAGCGATCGGGCATCCAAACATTCCCGTGAGAGTCATGGTAGGAAGAGTATCCGACGACGATTCTGATTGGTAGAGCACGATGCGCAATACCAGGGAGAATCTCAACTGCGTTCACGAACGCGTCGGGAGTGCTGAAATCCAGGTGAATGGCTCCGTCATTCTCCGGCTCGACATCCGTAACTACTTTCGTGGTGGAGATGTCATTTCCGCCGGCGTCGTCCACCAAATCCAAGGCCGTCTGCGGCCGCCCATTGATGGAGAATCCGACAAAGCGGCTGTTCTCCTGAAATCCTGCCGTTTCGGCGAATAACAGATGAACTTCATACGTGCCCGGAGGAACCGGATAGTTGCAATGAAAAATGCCGCGCCGCCCGCCGGTAAAAAGCGGGGCGTCTGCTGTGCCTTGGATCACGTGATCTGTAACCGAGAATGAGCTTCCGCCGGAACAAAAATGATCATTAGCCCAAGTCGAACCAGCGCGATCGATGTATGGCGCACGGCCGTTGCCAACCAAGGCGCGCAATGTCCCCTCAGGAACGTTCACCAGAGCGGCCGCGGTCAAAGCCTGAACAGAGCTGTTAGAGCCGCCCGGCCGTCTCCACTTTTGCCAGGCAAACACAGATGCCACAGATGCGAAGAGCAGGATGATGGCGGCGATCTTCAAGATTCCCATGCGAATCTTGAACCTTCCAGTAGCCGCGTCGCCCGTCTGATGCCGGGATTCGCTGGTCGGCGCGGGTTTTCGGGGTGTTAGAGAAGAATTGCTCGGTTGAGCTTCTGGAGCGCCATTCCCTTGAGACGGAGCTCCATTAGCTGGCTGGCTTCCATGGCTTTCGTTGAGACCAAGCTCGACTTTTTCTCCTATTAATTCGCTCTCATGAATGAACTTGGGAACATAGTGGCCTGACGGCAAACAAATGCGCACCTGGTGTTTTGCCCCTGCCGTTCGGTAGTACTCTTCGAGCCGCTTTCGCAGGGCATGAGCGGTCACCCTGACGATAGTATCAACCTGCGGGTCAAAATCCTCCGAACGTCCCAAGACTTGTACGGCGATGCTGTATTCCTTGATCTCGTCGACCGCGCCTTCGAAGTACTTTGCACAAACGAAAGTCAGAAATCGAACAAGATTGTTGGTCCGGCCGAGCATCCCGGACGCCAAAACCGCGTCCAATTCCGCCCTCTCAGCCACGAGCCTGTTTACCGCTGATTTCAAAGCGCCAACCCCTGAAAAATGACTTTTCGAGTGAGTGTGATTTGTCCTGCAGGGGAAGTATAACCCAATTCTCGGAAGGCGACGTCGAGTGAAAACATTGAGTTCTCATAGACTTAGGCGAAAAACTGGTTGGGAAAATGCTGCATTCGGACGCTCTTGAGGATCGCTCCATCCTTTACCCACAGAGGGAGACGAAGGAAACCGGGGGGCTGCGCGTAGTTTCCTGAATGGGATGACGCGAAGATATTCACTGTGAATTAACGGTGAGCTAACTTCTCAGACGAACACCAACCCTGCTAAATGCATCAATCACTTATTCAGATTTACCCCATTCATGGTGCGACTTCCTGAACCGCTCTATTGGCGGCCGGTCAGAGGAGTAGACAGTTATAGAACGATGGTGCCGCCCAAGGAGTGCCCAAAATGACTTTGGCCCTATTGGAAAAACATTTTCGCACCATGAGGCGTGGAATGACAGCGTGGGTAAGCTTGCTGGCGCTGGGTATTCTGCTTGTCGCTGCGCGTCCCGCAATGGGCCAGGCGGTCAATGCGACTTTGCTTGGAACGGTGACGGACTCGTCCGGCGCCGCGGTGGCCAGCGCTAAGGTCACGATCACGGAAACGAACACCGGGATTAGCCGTACCTCTCAAACGAACGACAGCGGCAACTACGTGTTTCCCGATTTGCCGCCGGGGACATACACCGTCACGGCGGAACAGACGGGATTCAAACGGGCGTCCAGAGCCAGCATCGATGTAATCGTAAACACGACCCAGCGCGTAGACTTGGACCTTCAACCAGGGGACGTTTCGCAGACAGTCACTGTGGAGGCGGAAACGCCAATTCTTCAGACGGAACGGGCGGACACCGGGCGCAAACTCGAAACTGTGTTGACACAAAATCTACCGCTTGGGACCAATCGTAATTTCCAAAACCTTTTGAACATCGTGCCCGGCACGACTCGCGCCACCTTCCAACACTCCCAGTTCTTTAATGCCAGCAGTTCGTTGCAGACGGAAGTCAACGGGCAACTGCGCCAGGGCAACAACTACCAGATCGAGGGCATTGACGACAACGAACGCACCGGCCTTTTGCAGATCCTTGTGCCGCCGCTCGAATCCATCCAAACAGTGGACGTCTCGACGAGCAATTACGACGCGGAACTCGGCCGTGCAAGCGGCGCCGTTGTAAACGTTATCTTAAAGTCTGGCACTAACAATTTCCACGGCGCTGCCTACGAATTCGTCAGGAACAGCTATTTCAATGCCCGGAACTTTTTCGATCCATCTGTGGGGCATCTCGCATACAACTATTTTGGGGGCAATATTGGCGGTCCGATCAAGAAGAATAAGCTCTTTTTCTTTGCCGACTATCTGAAAGTCTACGACCACGAGGCGAATACAAACCAAGTTACCATCCCCACCATGGCCTTCCGTTCGGGGGATTTGAGCTCGGTAAAAACCTTGGCAACCTGTCAAAAGAATCCGACCGACTGCAACATCTACAATCCCTTTAGTGGGAGTGCAAACGGCACGGGTCGGCAGCAGTTCGTCGCCACCTCCGCTCCCGGCCAGGCTACGGTTCCAGGTCCTAATGGGGCGGTGGATGCATTCAATCCTGCCTGCACCAATGCGGCTGGTTGCCCGAACGTGATTCCGTCGGCTTTGATTAATTCCATCTCCGCTAAGCTCATGGCGTTCTTGCCGCCCCCAACGGCTGCGGGCAACACGAACAACTACTTTGCACTGCTGCCCTTTCACAAAGATACGGATTTCGTGGATGCCAAAGTGGACGCCAACCTAACCGATAAAGATCGCTTGAGCGCGCGATTCAGCTATCAACGTCCATCCGTTCTGCAGGCTCCAATATTCGGGATAGCGGGCGGGCCAGCACAAGGCAATTTTGAAGGGACGGGCATTCAGAACACGTATAGCACCGGTCTCAACTACAATCGTTTTTTCTCGAGTACATTGGTTGCGGAGTTCCGAGTTGGCGTAGCGTGGTACCACAACGAGGCTCACAACGCGGATTTCGGCACGAATACTTCAGAATCGCTCGGCATTCCGGGCGTTAACCTCGACAAGACCATAACCAGCGGAATCGTGGGCATTACGATCAACGGAGGATTTTCCAATCCCTTGATTGGCTTCTCAGCGAGCCTGCCCTGGGTCCGCTCAGAAACGAATATTGACTTTGCGAATACCTGGACCAAGATTCTCGGCAATCATACGGTCAAGTTCGGCGTCGACCTTCGCCGCGTTCGAGATGCTCTGCTCCAGGAGCAGACGTTCAGCCCACGCGGTCTGTATACATTCAACGATGGCCAGACGGCGCTTAACACCGGTTCCGGTGCAACGGTCACCAGCTTTGGAAACAACTTCGCCAGCTTTCTGCTCGACGTGCCAGGTCAAGCGGGACGCGATCTGGCGACATTCTTCCCGAATTATCGAGCCACGCAATTCTTTGCCTTCGTGCAAGATAAATGGCTGGTCACTCCCAAATTGTCCGCGGATATTGGAGTCCGCTGGGAGTTCTATCCGCCCGCCACTCCCGCTGCCACTGGGGGCTTTTCAAACTACAATCCCACCAACAATACGCTCGTCGTTAGCGGAATAGGCGGCAATCCGAATGACCTGGGGATCGCGACGCATTACAAATACTTCGCGCCACGCCTGGGGCTGGCTTACCGTCTGACGGAATCGACAGTGCTTCGCGCTGGATTCGGTATCAGCTATACGCCGTTTCCCGACAACAGCTATGCTTACAATTTCCCCGTGCGGGCCAACAACCAATTTGATCCGGCAGTCACAACCTTTGGTCCGGCAGTGCTTCCCAGCGGACAGCCTGCGACTTTTGCGAATGGTTTCCCCGCCCTCATTCAGCCTACGATTCCATCAAACGGAATCATTACCAACCCGACGGTAGCATCAGCCTACTTTGTGGTTAATCAGAGCTTCAAGAATCCGTACGTGGAATCATGGAACGCGGTTATCCAGCACTCGCTGCCTTGGCGGTTTGTTCTTGATTTAGCTTACGTTGGCAGTCACAGCGTGGACACCGTTGTTAATTACAACCTGAATGCTGCTACGGTGGTTGGCCAAGGGAAAAATGGACAGCCCGAGTTTCCGACCTTCGGGCGAACGGCGAATACGAATCTCCTCTTTGCCGGATACTCATCCAGTTACAACGCTTTGCAGGTGAAGTTTGACCGGAAGTTCTCGGGAGGTCTAACAGCCACGACGGCTTACACATTCGGTAAAGGCATGGGCTTTCAACAGGGCGACGATGGCGGTCTCACATTCTACATCAATCAACGCCGGAATTACGCGCGGAACGACTTCGATCGCACGCAAACTTTCGTACAGAGTATCGTTTACGATCTCCCGTTTGGCAGAGGCAAGCGCTTGGTTTCTTCGGGAGTTGGCGCCGCGATTCTAGGTGGCTGGCGCATTTCCAGCTTTATGACGATCATGTCAGGCCTTCCGCTTTTCTTTACCGACAGCGGCACCTCACTCCAGGCACCGGGCAACACCCAAACGCCCAATCTGGTCGCCCCTGTACAAATCCTTCACGGTGTTGGCACCAAGAGTCCATGGTTCACTACGTCGAGTTTCGCGCCTCCGGTGGGCGCTACATTCGGCAATGTGGGGCGGAACTATCTTAGTGGGCCAGGCTTTTTCAACCTGGATGCTGCACTGTCTAAGTCGATCCGCTTTACGGAGCGGTACAATCTGGATCTGCGCCTGGAGGCATTTGGCGCCACAAATACGCCGCAGTTCTTCTTCGCCTCTAACGGTGGCGGCGCGGCTGGGCTGACGCGGAACAGCAGTAGCTTCGGCCAGATCACGAGTGCCACCGGCGGCCGCACACTTCAACTCGGCGCCAAGTTCAACTTCTGATGCGGCCGGACATGACGATATAATGGTGTGTCCAAATGGGTCGAGTACCGGGTGCGCTCGCCTCTCGACCCTTTCTCGAAGATTGCGAATTTTTTGTAACTCAAAACCTTCAAGTCTTGTACTAGCATCCCGCAGAAGGAGCCTCCATGACATCTCATGTCTCACGACGAGAATTTCTCGATGGACTTGCCGTGAGCGCGGCAGGGCTGGCCGTCGGAGCTACAGCAAAGAGCTATGGCCAGATCCTCGGTTCCAATGATCGTCTGAACTTTGCCGTGATCGGGCTGCACGGGCGCGGGTACGCTCATCTCTCGTCGCTCAAGGCGAACCGCAGCGCTGCCCGCATCTCGCATGTTTGCGATGTGGACAGCAACACTCTGAAGAAGTTCACTGACGCCGTGCAGCGCGAGACGGGCGAGTCTCCTGCGAGCGAAAAAGACTTTCGCGCGATCCTCGAGCGGAAGGAAGTGGACGCCATCACAATTGCCACTCCCGACCATTGGCATACACCGATGGCCATCGCAGGGTTGCAGGCGGGCAAGCACGTGTACGTGGAAAAGCCCTGCAGCCACAATCCTGCTGAGGGAGCGATGCTGATCGAGGCGCAGCATAAGTATGGAAAGCTTGTCCAGATGGGCACGCAGCAGCGCTCTTCCCCGCACAGCATCGAGATCGTCGAGAAGATTCACGGGGGCGTTATAGGCAGGCCCTACTTCGCGAAAGCCTGGTACAGCAATGTAAGGAAATCGATTGGCAAAGGCAAAGAGGCGCCCGTGCCCGCGCAATTGGATTGGGACTTGTGGCAGGGCCCGGCACCACGGCGTCCTTACCGGGATAACGTCCAACCCTACAACTGGCACTGGTTTAGAATCTACGGCACCGGCGAGACGCTTAATAATGGAACGCACGAAGTGGATGTGTGCCGCTGGGCGCTGGGCGTCGACTATCCGCAACGGGTCACTTCGTCAGGCGGAAGATACCAATTCAGCGACGACTGGCAATTTTACGACACGTTGGTCACCAGTTTCGAATACGAAGACAAATTGCTCACTTGGGAGAGCACGAGCTGCCAGGGAATGAAGTGTTACGGCCGTGATCGGGGCTCGGCCATCATGGGAACGACCGGCACCGTGGTCGTGGATCGCGATGGCTATGAGATCTACGATCTCAAAGGGAATAAGACCAGCGAGCACAAGGCCGGCAGCACAACGGCATCTTCCGATCTCGTGGGCGCCGATTCCATGACCGATCTGCACTTCGCCAACTTCATCGCGGGAATCCGCAAAGGCGAAAGGCTCAACGCTCCCATCTCCGTAGGCAACGTCGCCGTTACAATGTTGCAGCTTTCCAACATCGCGTGGGAAGTCAACCGGGAGTTGCATCTCGACACGAAAGACGGAAAGGTCCAGGGCGACACCGAGGCCATGAAGATGTGGGGGCGAGAGTATGAGAACGGCTGGGCACCGCATGTCTAAGATGCAGCAGTGGCTGCCGCCAGCAGAGATGCCCATGAAAAACATTTGTTCGCGCCGCAATTTCGTTCGCACTGGTGCGCTGGTCGCAGCGGCGTTCGCTGCTTCGAAGAAAGTCATCGCGGCGGCCTCGGAACGAGTACCAGCGGACGAAGGATCGGGCATTCATTTGGGGCTGGCCAGCTATACGTTACGTAATTTCAGCCGGGCGCAGATGATCGGCTTCCTAAAACAGCTCAACGTGTCGGCGTTAAACGCCAAGGACGTCAAAGATCACCTCCCAATGGATTCCCAGCAAGAGGCGGCGGCGCTGGCAGATTACACTGCCGCGGGCATCAAGCTTCATGCTGCCGGAACCATTTATTTTGCGAAAGATGAAGACGCGGACATCCGAAGCAAATTTGAATACTGTAAACGGGCAGGGATTGGCGTGATTGTTGCGGGCGATCCCACGCCGGAAACTCTGCCGCGGATTGAGAAGTTCGTAAAGGAATACGACCTGCGTATCGCGATCCACAATCACGGGCCAGAAGATAAGCTATGGCATTCGCCGCTGGATGTCCTAAAGGCAGTAAAAGGATTAGATCCGCGCATCGGGTGCTGTATTGATGTCGGACATGCAGCTCGCGCGGGGACGGATGTGGTTCAGGCGATCCACGAGGTGGGCGCGCGGGTATTTAATCTTCATATAAAGGACCTGACGAACTTCCAGAACAAAGAGAGCCAGGTGGCGGTGGGAGAAGGCATCATGCCCGTGAAGAAGATTTTTGAAGCTCTAAACGCGATCAAGTATAAGGGCTTCGTCGATCTCGAGTATGAGATTCACCCCGACGATCCGATGCCCGGCGTTATCGAGAGCATAGCCTATATGCGAGGCGTGCTCGCCGGCATGGAGTGAGAGTTTTCGTGTCGTGGCACGGCGTAGCTCCAGACAACGTCCGCTGTAAGCCCAAACTAGGACTGTCAGACTCCCCCAGTCGCCTGTCCCAAACCTGTCCGTTGGACCGTTGATTTCTGCGTCTTTTTCGATTATTACTCTTGCATACATCGCGGCCCCTGGAGCCTTCCTATCCTGGGAATTGGATGGCGCATGGCGCCAGCAGTCCTCAGTGATAAGAACGCATACCCTCGCTTTCGGACGAACAGCCTAGCAGGCAATTCATAGGCCGCGGTCATTAGTCCCCCCGCCCCGCTTTGGGGCCAAGTCTTACTTGCTGAAAGGATGCCCATGCCCCGCAAAATGGGATTCTTCTCTTTCTTTCTGGGTGTCGTCGGGCTCGCGTGCAGCTCCTTCCCCGCGCATGGACAAGGGATTGATTCAGGGCGGCATTCCCGGGCACTTGTCACGCAGAAAATTGACGAAAATAAACGAGTCCTGCTTTCCGGCAACAAGCGTCCCGAAGCAAACGCTGGAAATGATCGCGGCGCCGTCGCAGAAGATTTTCCCGTGGACCACATGCTGCTGCAATTGAAGCGTCCAGCCGAGCAGGAGCAAGCGCTCCAAGAGTTCATTGACGAGCAACAAACAAAAGGTTCCCCAGATTTCCACCGCTGGCTCACCGCACAAGAGTTTGGAGAGAGATTTGGTTTAGCAAAACAGGATCTCGATGCGATTACCAACTGGTTGCAGTCGCACGGCTTCAAAGTCAACGTCGTATATTCCAGCGGAATGGTTATCGATTTTTCAGGAACGGCCAGGCAGGTGCGCGAAGCGTTCCAAACGGAGATCCATTATCTTGAAGTGAAGGGCGAGAAGCACATCGCCAACATGAACGACCCGCAGATTCCCGCCGCGTTTGCGTCCGCGGTCTCCGGCATCGTCTCATTGCACGACTTCCGGCCCCGCGCCATGTACAGGATGCATCAGCCAAAAGGCCAGTACACGTTTCCGGACGGTTTCGGAGGCAACGGCTATGCGGTCGTTCCCGCCGACCTGGCGACCATCTACAACCTGAATCCTCTATTCAGTGCGGGCTACTCGGGGCAGGGCCAGACGATTGTCGTTATCGAAGACACAGACGTGTTCAGCGCTTCCGACTGGAATACTTTTCGCTCGACACTCGGCCTTTCCGGCTACACTTCGGGCTCTTTTACGACGGTGCACCCGGCCCCTTCGAGCCGAGCCAACAACTGCTTCTCTCCCGGCGTCATCGCTCCCAATGACGCGGAGGCAATTCTGGATGCGGAATGGGCCAGCGCCTCCGCGCCGAGCGCGGCCATCGTGATGGCGACTTGCGCAGACTCTGGCGCGACATTCGGCGGCTTGATCGCCGTTCAGAATCTGATTAACGCCAGCAGTCAACCTCCAGCCATCATGAGCATAAGCTACGGCCAATGCGAAACGGTGAACGGAGCGGCCGCCAACGCGGCATACAGCTCAGCGTATCAACAAGCCGTCGCGGAGGGCGTTTCTGTTTTCGTGGCCGCGGGCGATAGCGGCGCCGCGGGCTGCGACAACAGCGCTTCAGACGCAACGCACGGCATCGGCGTCAACGCATTTGCGTCCACACCGTACAACGTGGCCGTCGGCGGCACGGATTTCAGCGACACCTATTCGGGCACCAACGCTACGTTTTGGAATTCGAGCAACACTCCAACTTTCGGCTCCGCGATTTCTTACATTCCGGAAACTCCGTGGAACAACTCGTGCGCGGGTGAGCTGCTCTCGAACTACCTGGGTTATAGCCCGACATACGGTTCGAACAGCCTGTGCAATGATCCCACTTTTGGCTCCCTTCTCCGGAGCACGGTTGCCGGCGGTGGCGGCCCGAGCGGCTGCGCGACCGGATCTCCTTCTCCATCGAATAGCAGTATCGTGAGTGGGACCTGTCAAGGATGGCCCAAGCCCTCGTGGCAATCTGTCGTCGGCAATGCAAACGACAACGTTCGTGACACACCGGACGTCTCGTTGTTTGCCGCGGACGGCCTGTGGGGCCACTTTTACGTTTTTTGCTGGTCTGACACAGCGAACGGCGGAGCCGCATGCACAGGTGCACCCAGCGGCTGGTCCGGTGCCGGCGGGACTTCTTTCTCGTCGCCGATCATGGCCGGGATTCAGGCGCTGGTGAACCAGAAGGCGGGCGGGCCCCAGGGCAATCCCAACCCCGTCTACTACCAGCTTGCTACCAACGAATACGGTTCGGGAGGCAACACTTCTTGTGACTCGTCCAATGGCAATACTGTTGCTAGCAGCTGCATTTTCTATGACGTAACCCTGGGCGATATGGATGTGAACTGCGTTGGCAGCGCCAATTGCTACTTTGCCGACGGCTCCGTGGGCGTACTTTCGACATCCAACAACTCGTTCAATCCCGCATACGGCACTACGACCGGCTGGGACTTCGCCACGGGAATTGGAACTGTGAATGCCGCCAATCTGGTAAACAATTGGCCAGCCTCGGGACCAAATTTTGCACTCTCGGCCTCGCCGAGCAGCGTGACTCTCATACAGGGAGCCAACGTCACAAGCACCATCACCATCACTCCAGAAAATAGTTTCAACGGAAACGTCAGCTTGTCGATATCCGGTCTGCCAGGCGGCGTCACGGCGTCCTTTAACCCGAGCATCACCGCAAGCACGAGCACATTAACGCTCACTTCAATCGCCACAGCCACTGTCGGCACGTTTGCCGTGACCGTGACAGGTTCGTCCGGCACATTGACGAACCAAACCAACTTAACCCTCACGGTGAACCCTACGGGGAGCTACATCCTTTCCGCGTCACCCGGCAGCGTGAGCATCCTTCAGGGAGCGAACGGCACGAGCACAATTAACGTCACTCCACAGGGCGGTTTCAATGGCAGCGTCAGTTTGTCGGCATCCGGTCTGCCCACTGGCGTAACCGCGTCATTCAATCCCAGCAACACAGTAAGCACCAGCACGTTGACCCTGACGGCCAGCAGCACGGCGGCCATTGGTACGGTCACGGTAACCATCACAGGCACGTCCGGCAATTTGTCGAATGCCACTACTCTTTCGCTTACCATCGCCGCTCCGCCGAATTTCACCCTATCCGTATCGCCGAGCAGCTTGACGGTCGCGCAAGGAGCCAGCGGCGCGAGCACCGTCACGGTCACGCCTCAGAACGGTTTCAATGCCAGCGTCAGCTTGTCGGCTTCCGGTCTGCCCAGTGGAGTCACTGCATCGTTCAACCCCAGCAGCACCACTAGCACCAGCACGCTCACCCTGACTGCAGGCGGTACCGCGACAACGGGAACATTTACGGTGACCATCACGGGCACCTCGGGCAGCTTGACGAAAACCACCACCCTTTCCCTTACCGTCCGCTCGATTCCTACGCTTCCTTCGATTTGGACTGACGGAGATATCGGCTCGACCGGCCTGGCGGGAAATGCCAGTTACGCGAATGGCGTGTTCACCGTGGCGGGAGCAGGACAAGGAACTTTTTCCACCAGCTCTGACGGATTCCATTTTGTCTACCAGCCGCTCGCTGGGGACGGGACGATAGTCGCCCGGGTGGTGAGCCTGCAGGGTAGCAGCGCAGCGCAGGCCGGCATCATGGTCCGGGAGACGCTCAGCGCAAGCGCGAGCCATGTCTACCTGTTCGACTATTCCTCGTCCACCTGGATGACGCAGCGCACCAGCACGGGAGTCAGCAGTTCCTACCAGTCGTTGGGAAGTCTGACGCTGCCGTACTGGATAAAACTGGTTAGAAGCGGGAACGTGTTCACCCTGTACGGTTCCGCAGATGGCGTGAACTGGGTGCAGCTGGGGTCGAACCAGACGGTGAACATGGCGCAGAACGTGTACGTTGGCTTGGCCGTGAGCAGCCGCAGCACCGCTTCGTTGGCCACCGCCACCTTCGATAGCGTTTCGGTCAGTTCAGCGGCAGCGCCG
>Ga0070696_100001073_pt1 | contig 17648 bp, 19 predicted proteins | sample KBSK1253metaG_FD_65474 | JGI IMG/M metagenome (GOLD analysis project Ga0070696, IMG submission 65474) | Corn, switchgrass and miscanthus rhizosphere microbial communities from Kellogg Biological Station, Michigan, USA - KBS K1-25-3 metaG | ecosystem: Host-associated > Plants > Roots >... | reverse complement strand
GACTTCGGATCGAAAACCACCACCTCAGCGGTATCCTCGCTGTTGACATAAATCAGGCCGTCGGCGCCGATGATGGCCTGCTCGCCGTCGCCCTCCACTTTCACGGTGCCTACAACCTCGCCGCTAGCGGCATCGATGGCACTGATGTCGTGCGAACCGTGATTATTCGTAAATATGCGCTTGGTGGCTGGATGGTAGTAGATGCCATCCGGTCCCTGGCCCACGTCGATTTTCTTGATGAGCGCGAGGGAGGACGGATCGAACATCGAAACCTTGTTCTCCCGGCCATTGCTGGTGAATCCATGCTTAAAATCCGTCGCGATCGCAACTCCGTGGACGCCGGGCGTATCCGGGATTGTGCCGACAACCTTTCCGCTGTCCGCGTCCAGGACATCCACCTGCGTGCCGTGCGAAAGATAGATCCGGCGGGCAGAACTGTCCAAAGTCACATAATCAAATCCGCCAGTACCCGGAACCGGGTATCGACGCTGTAGTTTGTAGTGAGTCGCGCCTTGCAAGAGCAACGCAACCGAAAAAACACAAACTTGTATCGTGCTTCGCATCGTTTCCACCTCTCGGCGCCGGGACTAATCTGTCTTGGCGCGTCAGTTCATGCGAACGTTACCTTATATTATCGCCCTGACGATCATTAACCCTCGTTAAGCGAATAAAACCTCGCCGCCGTACCGCCCAGCAGTTTTTCACGCGTCTCCTCCGATTGTGGACCGATCGCCTGAGTGAATGCGGCCAGCACCTGCTTCCAGGTGTCCGCCGCGACGAGACAGACCGGCCAGTCGCTGCCGAACATCAGCCTGTCCGCGTCGAAGACCGACAGCACGTGCTCGACGTACGGCCGTAGATGTTCGGCCTTCCAGTTGTGCGGATCGGCTTCGGTGACCATGCCGGAGAGCTTGCAGAACACCTGGGGAAATTGTGCAGCGATCGCGATGTCCTCGGCCCAGCCGTCGAGACGGCCCGAAGCGATTGGCGGTTTAGCGATGTGGTCGATCACCATCCGCAATTCCGGCACAGTCTTGGCGAGGAGCGGGATGAGTTTGAGGTGCCGCGGGTGCAGCAGAAGATCGTACGGGATGGCCCTCCTCGCCAGCTCGCCCAATCCGCGCAATACATCCTCGCGCACCAGCCAGTTCACGTCCGGCTCGTCCTGCACCATGTGGCGAACGCCCTTGAATTTTGCGTGGAGCTGCAGCTCGTCGAGCGTCGCACCTACGCGCGGATCGGTCAGATCCACCCAACCCACAACGCCGCGAATGAACTCATGCTCTGACGCGAGAACCAGCAGCCAGCGCGTTTCATCAAGAATCCCGTTGGCCTGCACCACAACGGTTCCCTCGAAGCGGTTGCGCTGCAAAATCGGCTGGAGATCGCGCGGCAGAAAATTGCGCCGCAGCGGTGATTCCCCCGGCGTCATCCACGGGTATTGAAACCGCGTGATGTCCCAGAAGTGCTGGTGCGCATCGATCCGCATGTGTCCATGATAGAAAGAACCTGCCTCATCGATCCCTTATACTGATCGCCTATGGTCGCTTTGGTGACAGGTGGAGGCCGCGGGATCGGGCAAGGAATCGCTCTCCGACTGGCCAAGGAGGGCTGGGCGGTTGCCGTGACGGCCCGGTCCGCGGATCAACTCCAGCAGACAGCGCAACTCGCCGAGGGCCGGATGATCTCAGTGGCCGCGGACGTCGCGGACCCAATCTCGGTTCAGACTATGGCGCGAGAGGTCAAAGAAAAATTGGGGACCGTTACTTTGCTGGTGAACAACGCCGGCGTCAGTGGTCCGCTGGGCCCGTTCTGGGAGAACGATCCCGACGATTGGTGGCGGTGCCAGCAAGTCAACCTTCGTGGCCCGATGCTTTGCTGCCGGGAAATCCTGCCGGACATGATTGCGGGCAGGGCGGGCGAATCATCAACGTCGTCAGCGGCGCAGGCTGCCAACCCTTTCCGGAGATGTCGGCCTATGTCACAAGCAAGACGGCGTTGATTCGTTTCAGTGAACAACTCGCGCTGGAGCTCGAGCCTCATAGTGTCAGCGTGTTTCCGATCCGGCCCGGAATCGTGCGGACGGCGATGGTGGAGGACGCGCGTCATCGCCTGCCGTTTGTGCAGCAGATGCTGGACGGTGGGATGGAGGTTACGCCCGATGTGGTGGCGGATCTAGTACTATTGCTGGCGTCGGGACGCGCGGACTCGCTGAGCGGACGCTTGTTTTCGGTGGACGAAGACGTAGAGGAGATTGTCCGCCGAGCCCCGGAAGTGCGCCGCGACGAGCTCAATACCCTGCGGGTGCGGAAGCTGTAGCTCGCGACGAACAAGCCGAGTGCGCGTCGATCGTTCATAATAAGGTGAACTGGAATTTCTTTTTGAGCGTTCCTTCCTGATAGATGTCCTGCGCCATTGAAGCCGAGGGTCTCGTCAAAATCTTCCGCAGCCGCTGGTCGGGGAAAGAAGTGCGCGCCGTGGACGGGATTTCGTTGCGCGTGGAGCGCGGCTCGACCTTCGGACTGCTCGGACCCAACGGCGCCGGCAAGACCACTTTCGTCAAGCTGCTGCTTTCGGCCGCGCACCCGACCGCCGGCCGCGCAACGGTTTTTGGACGCGATTCGCGCGAGCCCGAAGCGCGCCGGCCCATCGGCTATCTTCCCGAGAACCACCGCTTCCCCACTTACATGACCGGCCACAGCATGCTCGATTTCTACGGCGCGCTTTCCGGCATGGATAGCGCGTCACGACGCCGGCGCATTCCTGAATTGCTCGCCACCGTCGGTCTCGCCGACTGGGGCAACACCCGGCTGGGAAAGTACTCGAAAGGCATGCTGCAGCGCGTGGGCCTGGCGCAGGCGTTGATGCACGCGCCGGCTCTGCTGGTGCTCGACGAGCCCTCGGACGGTGTAGATCCCATCGGCCGCCGCCAGATCCGCGATATCCTCCAAGCGCTCGAACAGCAGGGCGCGACGATTTTTCTGAACTCGCACCTGCTGGCCGAAGTGGAATTATTCTGCCGCGACGTGGCTATCATTCATCGCGGCAAAGTCGCGCTCGAAGGAAAGGTCAAAGACCTCACCGCCGGGAGCGGCTATCGGATTGAGGCCGATAATGTTCCGGAGCGCCTCGAACAAGAACTGCGCGCGAAAGCCATGGCGGTGGCGCAGCGCAACGGCAACGTCGAGTTTCTCTTCGGCAGCCGCGAACAGGCAAATGAAGCGCTCGATCTGCTGCGCGCCGAACGCTGTGAAATTGAAGCCGTGGCCTGTACAACCAGTACGCTCGAAGACGTCTTCGTGAAGGCGATCCATGAACAGTAGAACCATGCGGGTGACGTGGGCGCTGGTCCGCGACACCTTTCGCGAGGCTCTGGCACGCAAAATTTTCTGGGGATTTATCGGCTGCTCGACACTGCTGATCCTGTTCTTTCTGTTCATTATGCGCGTGGATGTGGCCGAGGGCGCCATGGCGACGATTTCGCTATTCGGCAACACCAGCCGCGGCGAAGACGTCAACCGTCTGGTCCACCAGGTGCACGGCGCGATTGCCGCGTTTCTCTACACCGCCGGCATGTTCCTCGCAGTCTTCGCATCGGCGGGCCTCATTCCTTCGGTGTTCGAACCGGGCCGCATCGAGTTGCTGCTCTCGAAGCCCGTGCCGCGGCATCACATCCTGCTGGGGCGCTATCTCGGCAACCTGGCGGTGATTGCCGCCAACATTTTCTACCTGGTTATAGCGATCTGGCTGATCTTCGGCATCAAGACCGGCGTGTGGACTTATGGCTTCCTGCTCTCGAGCGTACTCACCCTTTATGTCTTCGCGGTGCTCCTGACGGTGGTAATCCTGGTGGCGGTGTTCACGGAAAGCACGGTGGTGGCCACGATGGTAACCTTCGGAATCATGCTGATCAGCCCGATTCTGGCGCAGCAGGGCGTGCTCGACCGCCTGCTCAGTTCGCAATGGTCGCGCAGCATGGTGCACGGGCTCTACTACGCTTTGCCGAAAGTATTCGACCTTGGAGCCATTTCGCGCAGGCTGGTGCTGGGTGATCCGATGGGAAGCTGGATGCCGTTGTGGAGTTCGGCGATTTTCGGGCTGGTAGTCCTCGCAACCAGTCTGTACGCTTTTGAGAGACGGAATTATTGATGGCACAACGTTTTGGATGGCTGCTGCTCGCGTGGGCCCTGACACTTGGATGCAATTCTGCCCAGAATGGCCGCTCACGCCTGGACCCCGCGCTTACCGCTTTTGTTCCACCCGATGCCGTGATGCTTACCGGCGTCCGCATGGATGAAGTGCGCACCACGCCGCTCTACCAGAAACTGCTTGCGAACAAACGGCTGACGCAGTTCGACGATTTCGCGCGGCGCACCGGATTCGATCCGCGGACGGATGTGCGGGAGCTGATCGTCACCTCGCGTGGCGCCGATGTGCTGATGGCCGCGCGCGGCGCCTTCAATGTGCGCGAATCACCAAAGGGCGTGGTTAAGACTGGCTACAAGGGGTTCACTCTATACACGCGCGGCGAAAGCGGTGTTGCGCTGGTCGACAACTCGACGGCGCTCGCGGGAACCTTGCAGGTGGTGCGCGCCGCGCTCGATCGTTATAAAGCCGGCGATCGGACGGGCCCGTCGGGATTGTTGGCCCGGGTGCGTGAGATTGCGCCGCAGAACCAGTTATGGATGGTTTCGACCGGGTTCGGGGATGTGATCACGAACAGAATTCCCAGCGACGGAAACGCGGCGAACTTCGGCAGAATATTGCAGTCACTCGAAAATATGACCGTTGTGGCGGACCTGCGAGCCGGGATCAACGGCTACATTACAGGCACCTGCCGAACGGAACCGGATGCGAAGAATCTCGGAGACGCGGCGCGCGGCCTGGTCGGCATGGGACGCCTCAGCGTTCCCCAAGATGAATCGGAGCTGCTGCGTTTATGGGACGGCATCAAGGTCGATCAGCAGCAGCGCACGGTGAAAATCACGTTGGATATCCCGCAGGATCTTGTGAACCGGGTCTTGGACAAGTGGGGGATGGGGGTCAGCCGACCGGTTGCGGCTTCTTGGGCGGGGGAATCCCATCGCCCAGAATCGACGCTCCGCCCTCGCTGATGTAATTCCGGTTCCAGGCGGGAATATCGACCACCACGTCGCCCTTCACCACCGCCTGGCATCCCAAGCGCGAGTGCGGCGTGAGATCGGCCGCCATGTCCACGCGATCGAGTTCGTCGTCATCCGCTTCGGTCAGGTTGCCATCCAGTCCGTTTTTGACGACCACGTGACAGGTCGTGCAGGCGCAGTTCCCACCGCATGCGTGCTCCAGGTGAATTCCGAAATTGATGGCGATATCAAGCAGCGACTCGGGCTTGCCATGTCCCTTATAGGGCAGCTTGCCGGACTCGAATTCGACGGTCTTGCCGACCGGGAGGAAAGTCACCTTGGGCACAGTCTGTATTATAGCGGTTTCAACAGGCTGCGACCAAATTACCCTAATCCCCATCAAGATGATGTAGTACAATTGGAGGACGAGCTGAGCGGATGACCGATTCGAATGCCCGCAGCCTGGCGAAGGCGATTAGCTACCGCGTATTGGGATCTACAGGGACGACGCTGGTGGTGTTTTATTTCAGCGGCAATATGACCATCTCGTTGAGTGCGGGCGCACTCGATATGCTGCTGAAGGTGGCGCTTTATTTCGTGCACGAGCGGCTCTGGAACCACATTCCGTTCGGTCGCAGTAAACCGCCGGAGTATGAGATTTAAAGCCGGTATACTCGAAGGTTCGTGTTTCTCCAACTGGAAAAGCGGGTTCAGAAAACCTTTCACCATCAAATCCAGGCGCGCTACGGAATCGATCTAGCCATTACGATCGAGCAGCCGAAGCAGCCGGATTTTGGCGAACTGTCGGTTCCGGCGGCGTTCCAGCTTGCCCGGCAGCTCAAACAGGCGCCGAAGCACATTGCGGCTGAACTGGTGGCGGACATCGGAACGATCGAGGGCGTCAGCGCGCTCGAGATCGCCGGCAACGGTTATATCAACGTGCGGTTCGATCGCGCGCGGTACGGGGCGGGCCTGTTGCATCCCGTGGAGGAGCGGCCCGCAGCGACCAGCGACAAGATCATCGTCGAGCACACCAACATCAATCCCAACAAGGCGGCGCACATCGGCCATCTGCGCAACGCCACGCTCGGCGACACGTTCGTCAGAATGCTGCGCGCTCGCGGCAAGCGCGTCGAGGTGCAGAACTACATCGACAACACCGGCGTGCAGGTGGCGGATGTGGTGGCGGGATTTCATTATCTCGAGCGGAAAACGCCCGCGGAGGTCGCCGCGCTGATGGCCGATCCCGCCGTCCGTTTCGATTACTACTGCTGGGACCTGTACGCGCGCATTTCGGCGCTTTATAAGGAAAAGCCCGAGTCGCTCGAATGGCGCAACGAGACGCTGCACGCGATCGAAGCAGGAACGGGCGCGCAGGCCGATCTGGGAACGCTCGTAGCCGACGCCGTCGTCCAGTTGCATCTGAAAACCATGCTGCGGCTGGGTGTCGAGTATGACGTGCTGCCGCGCGAGAGCGAGATTCTGCACCTGAAATTCTGGGCCTCGGCGTTCGAGCTACTGAAAGAGCGAAAGGCGATTTATCTCGAAACCGAGGGAAAGAACCAGGGCTGCTGGGTGATGCCGGCCGCGTCGTTTTCCGATGCCTCGGAAGACAGCAAGGTGATCGTGCGCTCGAACGGCACGGTGACTTACGTTGGCAAAGACATCGCCTATCAGCTCTGGAAATTCGGACTGCTGGGGAAGGACTTTTACTACCGGCCTCTGCTGAGTTACGCCGACGGCCGCGTGCTCTGGGTGACGGCGGACCGGCCCACGGGTCCCGGCACTCAAATCCCATCTTTCGGCCGCGCCACGCAAGTTTACAACGTGATCGACGTGCGGCAGTCGTATCTGCAGGACGTGGTGATGGCTGGACTGCGTGCGCTGGGCTTCAACGAGCAAGCCGATCAGTCGGTTCATTTCTCGTACGAGATGGTGGCGCTGTCGCCCGGCTGCTGCGTGGAACTGGGGATTCCGCTGTCGGAGGAAGACCGGCGCCGGCCGTATGTCGAAGTTTCGGGGCGCAAGGGGCTTGGCGTGAAGGCCGACGATCTGATCGACAAGATGATCGCGACCGCGCTCGGCGAAGTGAGTTCGCGGCACGCGGAAAGTCCGGCAGAGGAGCAGAAATGCGTAGCCTCGCAGATCGCCATCGGCGCGTTGCGCTATTTCCTGCTCAAATACACGCGCACTTCGGTGATCGCGTTTGATTTCCAGGAGGCGCTCAGCTTTGAAGGCGAAACCGGTCCGTACGTGCAATATGCCGCGGTGCGGGCGCGCAACATTCTGCGCAAGCTCGAGGAAAAAGGCGAACAGATTCCCGATTTCCAGGCCGAGCTGAACGCCGCCGCATACGGCCGCCAGTTGCGGTCGGACGATTTCTGGCAGGTGTTGCTGGCTGCGTCGAAAGCCGATGCGGCGCTCGAGCGCGCAGTGACCGCAGGCGAACCCGCGCACGTGGCCAAGTACGCGTTCCAACTCGCGCAGGCGTTCAACAATTTTTACCACCAGTACCCTATCATTCACGAACAGGATCGCGAGAAAAAGGTTTTTCTGCTGTGGATGACGGTGTTTTTCCGCGCCCAGCTCGAGCGGACGCTCTCAGTGCTGGGCATCGACGTACCGCCGTACATGTAGACCGCGCCGTTACTTTGACTTGCTTCTTGAGTCACAAAAGGCCTAACATCGTTCCACCAAAGAAAGAGGATTTAATCCAATGTACAGAACGATGTTATTCGTGTGTCTCACGGCGGCGCTGGCCTGGGCCCAGGATCCAGTCAAGGTGGCTGGTGGCCAGTACCGGCTGATTGCGGAGAACGAGGACGTACGGCTTCTGGAAGGAAACCTGGCTGCCGGGGTCAAGACGGCGATGCACGCGCATCCTGACCTGATGGCCGTAATACTGCAACCAGCCGTTATCAAGTGGACCATGGCGGACGGCAAAACGGCGCAGTCCGAGCCGAACCTGAACCGCGGATCCGTGATGGCCCTGCCCGCGCAGTCTCACATTTCGGAAAATATCGGTAAAAAGCCGATGAAAGTTGTCCTCATTGAGTTCAAGAAACCGGCGCCGGCAGCGGCCAACGCCCGAAAGGCCTCTTCTTCGCCGAGTTGCAAAGTAGTCGCCGAATCGGCGCATGCCACCGCCCAGCTTTGCTCCGGCGGTGTGGGATCGACCGTTGCCAAGCACACACATTCCGCCGGCGTGGTCTATGTCGCGCTGACAGATGTCAACGCGGAGATTACCGACGGCGCGGGTAAAACACACATGTTGGAAATGAAAAAGGATTCCGCGGCCATCGCTCCTCCGGAAACCCACTCGGGAAAGAACATGTGGAAAGCCGGCTACGAGTTAATTGTGGTGGATTTGAAGTAGAAGCGCGGACCTGATCTCGTTAGCGGCAAGCGGAGGCTTCTGCGCGCTAGAGGTGAGGGATGATGATGGCTTGCACCGGTGCAGACAGGAATCGGATTCGCCAGACCCTCTAGCCGGCAGGCTCGCAGCCGGCATAACATTGTCACCGCCCAGCTTTGCCCCGGCGCCGCGGGAGGTACGAATCCTGCCGTGCCGGGTTCGCGTGAGCGACCGGAAGTCAACACCGTTTGGCTCCGCAAGCGTTTGACATGTGCATCACATGCAAATATGCTGGGCACATGCCCAAGATGATCCAGTTGCGGCACGTCCCCGACGATCTGCACCGGAAATTGAAGGCTCGGGCGGCGCTCGAAGGCCTGTCCCTCTCGGATTATCTTTTGAAAGAAGTTGAGCGCGCGGCATCGTATCCCTCACTGGCAGAGCTGCGCGAGAGGCTTGCGTCCCGGACTCCATTCATTCCGCGGGTTCACCCCGCAAAGGCAGTCCGGGCCGAGCGGGAGCGGCGGTGACGGTTGTCGATGCATCCGCCATGCTCGAAGTGCTGCTGCTAACGCCCGCGGCGCGGCGGATCGGGAACCGGCTGTTCGCATCGGGCGAAACCTTGCACGCACCGCACCTCATCGATCTTGAAGTTGCTCAAGTGTTACGCCGTTACTCGCTGTCCGACAAGCTCGCTGCGAGCCGGGCGCTTGCGGCGATTGAGGATTTCGCTGCGCTTCCGCTGACCCGATACCCACATCACCTTTTTCTCCCGCGAATCTGGGAGCTCAGGCTGAACGTAACGGCGTACGATGCCGCGTATCTGGCTCTTGCGGAGACGCTGGACGCCCCATTGATTACCTGCGACGCGGCGCTCGCGCGTGCCAAGGGACATCGAGCACGCGTGCAGTTGATCTGAAACACCCGATGCTACTCCGCAAACCCGAATAGCGCCCCCTGTGCGATGCGGGTCGACCATGCGGCCTGTTCGAGCGTGAGATAAACGCCATCGGGGCGGCGCCGCGTGGCTCTGAATTTGCGCGCGTCGTCTTCTGACCAGAAGAACAGAGAGTTCGCTCAATAGTCGTGGATAATGACGGGCTTGCGGAAACGGGTCCAGTCGATCTGCGGCTCGAAGACCAGCGGTTGGGCATCCGGTTCGCGAACCGCCCAGTTCAGCTCGCTATCGATCTGCAGATGGAGCGCGCGGCCTGACTGAGCGCAACGCGACTGAATCTCGACCGCCAGTTTGGTGTTTCGTAATTGCCCTTCGACGAAGGGCGCCGCCACGGCGTCCTCGGCTCAAGCCGCGAAGATTTGCTCTCCGCTGCTGAAGGTGAGGCGGTGCGGCGTGGAGATTGAAGTAACCGGATACGCCCAGGTGACGCGTCCGCGGCGGTCGCAAATCAAAAAGAAGAGGTGGCGCTCGAGATCTTCGAGAATGCCTTTCACGCGCCGAAGCTCGATCTTCAGCTCGCGGGCAATCCACGCGGGCTCTAAAGGCGCGGAGTGTTTCGTCAGCGCCGAAACGGCAAGGCGCCGCACGCGGTGATGGTCCGGCGTCATGAATTCGAGCCGCTCGGCCATCCGCTCGCGAGCGCCTCGTAATTCCGTGCGCCAGCTATCGGCGGGAATTCGTTCCAGACGGTCTTCCCGCCCAATCAGAATCGTTTCGGACACAGTATCCAGTACGATAACCCGATCAGGCGCCCGTCTGCGCCGCACGCAATCAGTTGAGGAGCTTGCCCTGCCTTAAATAAGCCGGCGTATCGAGATCGTCGGGATCGAAGGCCATGGCGGAGCCGGCCGCGGCAGCCGCGGCGGCGGGCTCGAACTGTTCGACGGGCTCGTCGACAACCGTTGCCCGTTCAGGCTCCGGTTCCCGCATCGGTTCGAAGGTGCGCGCAGCCTCGGGCGCCACGATGCGTGGTTCCATCACCATCGGCCGCTCGGCCACGGGCGCATTCTCCGGCTGGAATCCGGTGGCGATGACCGTGATCTTTACCGCATCCTGCATGGATTCGTTCATGATGACGCCGAAATTGATTTGCACGTCGTCGCATTCGGCCGCTTCCCGGATGATGGAGCAGGCCTCGTTCACCTCATGCAATCCGAGCTGGCTCGAACCCGTGATATTGATCAAAATGCCGCGGGAACCGGCGATCCGCGAATCTTCGAGCAGCGGACAGCTGATGGCCCTGCGTGCCGCTTCGACCGCCGCGTTGGCGCCACGGCCCACCGCGGTGCCCATCATGGCATAGCCTTTGCCGAGCATGGTGGCGCGGATATCAGAAAAGTCGCGGTTGATCATGCCGGGCGTCGTAATAATGTCGCTGATGCCCTGCACGGCCTGGCGCAGGATGTCGTCGGCCAATCGGAAGGCTTCGAAGAAACTGGTGCCGCGGGGAACCAGCTCGAGCAACCTGTCGTTCGGAATGGCGATGACGGTGTCGACCGCTCCGGCCAGTTCACCCAGACTACGATCCGCTTGCCGCATTCGGCGCACGCCTTCGAACTGGAAAGGCTTAGTGACCACCGCTACGGTCAGGGCGTCCAGCTCCTTGGCGAGCGTGGCCACCACCGGTGCGGCGCCGGCGCCCGTGCCGCCGCCCAGTCCCGCGGTAACGAAGACCATGTCCGCGCCCTGCAGCAGCTCGATGATGCGCTCTGTGTCTTCGAGCGCGGCCTGGCGGCCGATGGCAGGGTCGGAACCCGCGCCCAGACCACCGGTAATCTTGATCCCGATCTGCAGCTTGTTGGGAACAATTGAGGACTCGAGCGCCTGCACATCGGTGTTCATGATGTGAAACTCGACGCCTTCCAGTCCCTCGTGAATCATGCGAGCCACGGCGTTTGAGCCGCCGCCGCCCACGCCCACAACTTTGATCCGCGCGCCCTTCCGGCTCTCTTCCTGCAGTTCGTATTTCAGCCGGTCGAATCCTGTGTCGAGTAATGACATTTTTCGCTCCTTCTTTTTAGTCCGCATAGCAGTCTGCCTCCATTTACCGCAACATCCGCGCCAGAATACCGACCGACTGGCGCTCCAGCTCGCCCTGCACTTTCAATCGCGCCGAATACATGGCCAAACCCGCGGCGGCAGTCCAGGCCGGATCGTCTATTTCCGGCGGCCAATTCTCGATCCCGACCGCCAGACCATTGCGCGCCTGGCATTTCAATACGCTCTCGGCGATGTCGCACGTGCTGCTCAACCGCCCACCGCCGCCGGTGAGGATGACCCCTCCGATCAGCGACCGTTCCATGCCCACGCGCGCGAGTTCGCGCCGCACATAATCGAAAAGCTCGCGCGCACGCGCTTCGAGAATTTCGTTCAACACGTGCCGAGGCAGTTCGCGCGGGGCACGCTCGCCGGGCGCGGCCACCTCCACCACGCTGTTTCCGGCGGTGAACTCGGCCGTCGCGCTCCCATAATCTTCTTTGGCCTGCTGCGCTTCTTCGTAACTGATGTGGAACGCCATGGCGACGTCTCGCGTGAAATGATCGCCACAAATCGGGAGGCTCGAGGCAAGCTGCAGGCTTTCGTCGTAGAACACCACCAGGTCAGTCGACTGCGAACCGATGTCGATCAGGGCGATGCCTTCCCGCCGGTCCTCCGGTAAAATGGCGGCGAAATGGGCCGCGATCGGCTCGAAGACGGTTTCTTCCACCGTGATGTGCGCCTGGTTGACCGCGCCGACAAGACACGTGTGTTCCTGAACGGATCCGGTGATGAGGTGCGCGTTGGCTTCCAGGCGCTGCGCCAGCATGCTGCGCGGATCGCGGAGCCCAGGCTGGTCCTCCACAATGAAATCCTGCGGGAACAGCTGCAGAACCATGCGGTCTTCGCGCAATGGCACGCGGGAAGCGCGGTCGAGCGCACGATTCACGTCGCGCTGTTCGATCTGTCGCGGGCGGCCCAGCTCGATGCGGCTGCGGCTGTTGGCGCCGCGCACGGTCAGCCCACCGAAACCGACCACGGCCGATTCGATCGACACCTGGGCCTTGCGCTCGGCTTCACCCAGCACCGCCAGGATGCATTCCGTCACCGCATTTTGATCGGCGATGCGGCTCTTCACCCACCCTCGCGACGGGCACTCGCCGTGACCCAGATGACGCAGCCGCAGATTCTCCACCAGACACACCACTACGCGCGTCCGGCTGCTGCCCACGTCCAGTCCGACCGCCAGAAACAATTTCTCGCTCATCGGCCCTGACTTCCCGCCGTGATCCGGTCGTCCAGCCTCAAATCGAACGCCCGCACGTTGCCGGTGCGACGGTGGATCTCCGGATAGTGATCGAGAAAACTCTGCAAGCGTCTCGAAAAATTCTGATTGCCCATCATGAGCTGGAGCGCGCGACCCTCCACCTGCGTGATGATCGACAGGTTCTCGGGCAGGGTGGCATTGACCTCGGAAATTTCCTTCGCCATTGGACCGAGGTCGTCCAGCAACCGCAGCATGGCTTGGACTCGAAGCCGGCGCTCGGCTTCAGTCTGCTCTTCGCTGACGCCGCTCAACACGGGAAATGTAAATCTGGATTGCGGCGGCTGCTCGAGCAACACGCCCTGCGCATCGATCAGCAGGACCCGCGACCCCATGCCGCCCGGCACCGGCACATTCACGAAAGCCACGGGCCGCCGCTCGGTGATGCGAACGCTGATGCGGTTTGGCCAAATGCGGGCGATGGCTGCATCCTCGACCCAGTCGACTGCCAGCAACCGGCGGCGGCGCTCCGCCAGCGGAAGCAGAAAGACGCTGCGTCCGAAGTCCGCCTCGAACTTTTGCAGCACGCGGGCGCGCGAGGCGTAGACCAAGCCCTCCATCGAGAGACCCTGTGCGCGATCGTCGGCCGAGGCCAGCCTGAAGCGCGGATCGGTGACCACAAAATGCCGAACCTTGCGAATCGTAAGGACGACGGTGGTGAACAGAACGCACCACACCGCAATGTGCACCCACATCCGCCACTTCGTTTCGATTTTTTCCGGTCGCCCCATATTCAGTTCGCCCTTGCCCGGAGACGCGCCAGGATCTGGTCGCCCGCCTGCCAGATATTTCCGGCGCCGAGAGTCAGCACGGCATCGCCCGGCTCAACCGCGGCCAGCACCGCATCGACCCCGCGCGCCAGCGACCCGACATGTTCGGCCGATCGATGCCCGAACTGGTGAATCCGCTCGACCATGGCTTCAGCGGTGACGCCCTCGATCGGCTTTTCCGAAGCCGCGTAGATGTCGAGCACATACAAGCGGTCGGCTTGCATGAACGACCGTGCGAAGTCGTCCATCAAGTGGAACGTGCGCGTGTAGCGGTGCGGCTGAAAGAGCACGTGAATGTGGCGATAGCCGCACTGGCGCGCCGCCGAAAGCGTGGCGCGAATCTCGGTCGGGTGGTGGCCATAGTCGTCGATCACTGTTACGCCGCCTTCCTTGCCGCGAATCTGAAACCGGCGATCGACGCCGCTGAAAGTGGCCAGGCCTTCGCGAATGACCTCCGGTGCAACTTTCAGCTCGAGCGCCACGGCTACAGCGGCAAGCGCATTCAACACGTTGTGTTCGCCGGGCACCCGCAGGTGAAATGCGCCGAGGTCCGCGCCCAGGGAACGCACGCGGAAATCGATCTGGAACTGGCCGCACTTCACGTCGTGCGCTTCCAGATCGGCTTGGGCGCTGAGGCCGTAAGTAATGATGCGGCGCTTGACGGCCGGCAGAATGCCCTGCACGTTTTCATCCGCCAGGCACAGGATTGCCGCGCCATAGAACGGCACCTTGTTGACGAACTCGATGAATGCGCTACGGATGTCGTCGAGCGAGGAATAGCAATCCAGGTGTTCGCGGTCGATGTTGGTGACGACGGCCAGGATGGGCGCGAGTTTGAGAAACGACCGGTCGCTCTCATCGGACTCGACCACCAGAAAATCGCTCTTGCCCACGCGCGCGTTTGAGCCCCCCATGGCGGCGACGCGCCCGCCGACCACCACGGTCGGATCAAGCCCGGCATGATTGAGAATCGTCGCCACCATCGAAGTCGTAGTGGTCTTGCCGTGGCTCCCGGCCACCGCAATCCCATACTTCAGGCGCATCAGCTCGGCCAGCAGCTCGCCGCGCGGAATTACCGGGATCGCGAGACGCCGCGCCTCCTGCACTTCCGGGTTTTGCTCATCCACGGCGGAACTGACCACCAGCGCCTTGGCTCCCGCGACGTGGGCGGCTTTGTGCCCTTCATGGATTTTCGCGCCCAGCTTCTCGAGGCGCTCCGTTACCGGCGTCAGTTTCAGGTCGGAACCGGAGATGGTGTAACCCAGATTAAGCAGCACTTCGGCGATGCCGCTCATGCCGATTCCGCCGATCCCGGTGAAGTGAAGATGTTGTACTCCAAAAAACATTTTATTAGCCTTTTGTTTTGGCTGCCAGCGTGAGCGTCATTTTCTTTTCAAAATTTTTCATGGGGCGACCTCTTCCAGAATCTCGGCGGCGCGCCGCGCCGCTCCCGGACGGGCGAATTTCCGCGCAGCCTCGCCCATTCGATCGAGCGCCTCGCGGTCCGCCGCGAGCGCCGTCACCATCTCGAAGAGCTTCTCGCCGGTCCAGTCCCTATCCAGAACCAGCTTCGCCGCCCCCGCGCGCTCGAACGCCTCCGCGTTGCGGATCTGATGATCGTCGGCCGCAAACGGGAAAGGCACCAGCACGGAGGGTTTGCCGGAAGCCGCTAACTCCGAGACCGCGCCCGCGCCCGACCGGCACACAATCAGGTCCGCGGCTGCAAATGCGGCAGGCATTTCGTCAATGAACGCCCGCACCTCGCCCTCCAGTCCCGATTTCGCGAACTCCTGCCACAACTCTTCAAACGACGCCCGCCCCGTCTGGAGAATGAATCGAATTGGAAAACCGGCCTGCCGGAAAAGGGGCCAGCTCTCACGCGCCGCCCGATTCAGCGTGCGCGATCCCTGACTCCCGCCTGTCACGAGCACGCTGAAGATGGCCTCGCGCGGCTTGGGCGGCAGCGTAAAAAATTCCTCGCGTACCGGGAGTCCCGTCTGCTCGGTCGTGCCCGCCGGAAAATAGCGGGACGTCTCCGGAAAGCTCACCAGCGCCCGGTTGACGAACCGGCCTATGCGCCGATTGGTGAAACCGGGCACGGCATTCGGCTCCATCGCTACCAGCGGCACCCCCATAGCCAGCGCCGCGAGCACCGGCGGGCCGGCCACATATCCGCCCATGCTGAAAACGGCGCTGGTTTTCATCGTCCGTATCAGCCGCATCATCTGTGCGGTGGTGACGGGAAGCTGCGCGAGCGTACCCAACGTTTGCGTTATGCCGACCCGCTTCAGACCGCCGATCCGGATCAGTTTCAGCTCGAACCCCGCAGCCGGCACCAGACGCGCTTCGACGCCTCGCTCCGTGCCCACAAAAAAAGCCATATGGCCGCGACGCTCGAGTTCGCGCGCCACCGCTAAAGCCGGAATCACATGCCCGCCCGTGCCGCCGCCCGCCATGAGGAAAACTTTACCCGGCATGCTCCGACACGTTCAGCAGGATTCCGAGAGAGGCCAGCGTACATACAAGCGAACTGCCGCCGGAACTGATCATGGGCAGCGGGATGCCTTTGGTGGGCATCATGCCCAGCACGACGCTCATGTTCATGAAGGCCTGAATGACGAGCATGGTGGTGACGCCCAGCGCCAGGTACCTGCCGAAATCGTCCTGCATAAGAACAGTGGCACGCAGGCCGCGCCACAGGATCACCAGGAAAACCGCCAGCACTCCAAGAGAGCCGACCATTCCCAGTTCCTCGCTCACAACGGCATAAATGAAGTCCGTGTGCGCTTCCGGCAAATAGAGCAGCTTCTGCTTTCCCTGCATGAGGCCAAGGCCTAGCGGCCCGCCCGCGCCCACCGCGATTTTCGATTGCTCGGCCTGATAAGTGGTATCGCGCGAGGTCAGTGATTTGTTGAGATACGTTTTCAGCCGGCCCTCGGAATCGAGACGGTCCACCAGTTTGGAATTGGGGTCGACAAAGTGAACGATGCGGGCCAGCCGGTAGGGTTTCGACGCCACCGCGAACACGACTCCCACCGCCGCGATCGCAAGCGCGGCAATAAAATACCGCCGCTCGAGGCCTGCGACGTAAAACACCACGCCCGCGGTTGAGATCAGCACGACGGCGGTGCCGAGATCCGCCACGACAACGGCCAGCGTGATCAGCCCGACCGTGATGGACACCGGAAGGAGCGTGTAGCGATTGTTGATTGCCCGCGCGCGAAGTGAAACGAAGAATGCCAAAAAAATCACGAGCGCCGGCTTGGCCAGCTCCGAAGGCTGAATCCCAATTGGCCCCATGCGCAGCCAGCGATGGTGGTTGGTATCGGCGAAATACACGATCAGGAGCAGAATGAGCGATATCCCGATGGCCGCAAAGGCCACCGCCGGGTGCTGCAGGTTGCGGTAGTGCGTCCGTTTCAGCAGCATCATGGCCCCAATCGCGACCACTGTCCAGGCAAGCTGCCGCTCGAAGAAATGCCAGGAGGAGCCGTATTTCAATTGCGCCATCACGGATGAAGCGCTGTAGAGCATCACCGCGCCGAAGAACACCACGATAACGATCGTGGTGAAGAGAATTCGATCCGTCTTGAGTTTTTGCGCCATCTATTTTTTGGGCTCCAGTTGCGATACCAGACTCTTGAACACGCGGCCCCGGTGCTCGTAGTTGTCGAATTGATCGAAGCTCGCGCAGGCGGGCGCGAGCAGAACGGTGTCGCCGGGTTGCGCCGTCGCGTAGGCGTCACTCACGGCCCGGTCCATGGTTTTCGATTCTTGGAAGGGCACCGCGCCCGCGAGCTCGTCCCGGATTTTTGCCGCTGCCGCGCCGATCAGCATCACCGCCCGAGCCTTTTTGGCCAGCGGCTCGCGCAGAACTGTATAGTCGCTGCCTTTGTCTTTTCCACCGAGGATCACCCACATGCCGCCGTCGAAGGCGTCGAGGGCTTTGAGCGTGGCGTCGACATTGGTGGCTTTTGAATCGTTATAGAAATCCACGCCGCTGACGGTGCGCACAAATTCCAGCCGGTGTTCGACGGCGCGAAACGTGCGGACGGCCGCCGCGATCTGGTTGAGCGTAGCCCCTGCGACGCGACATGCCGCGGCCGCTGCCATGGTGTTCTCCACGTTGTGACGCCCCCGGATGGGAATCTCCGCGGCGGGC
>Ga0070696_100001072_pt1 | contig 17656 bp, 16 predicted proteins | sample KBSK1253metaG_FD_65474 | JGI IMG/M metagenome (GOLD analysis project Ga0070696, IMG submission 65474) | Corn, switchgrass and miscanthus rhizosphere microbial communities from Kellogg Biological Station, Michigan, USA - KBS K1-25-3 metaG | ecosystem: Host-associated > Plants > Roots >... | reverse complement strand
GGCAGCGACAGCGGCACCCACAGCAGGGTGGTCAGCAGCACGATGCGGTCGGCCGGTTCGCTGCCGGTCAGCGACTTGATGCTGATCGTCACCGCACCGCTCAATCCCGCCGCCAGCAGGGCGACCAGGCTGCCGGCGGTGAACGCGTCGCTGCCGGGCCGCACGATCACCAGCACGCCGATGAAGCCGGCGACCACTGCGCTCCAGCGGCGCATGCGCACCACCTCGCCGAGGAACAGCACCGCGCCGATGGTGACGAACAGCGGCGAGGAATACGACAGCGCCACCGCCTCGGCCAGCGGCAGGTTCACGATTGCCCAGAAGCCGGCCAGCATGCCGCCCATGCCGAGCACGCAGCGCATCACGTAGAAGCCGAATCGCGGCGTGTGCAGCAACTGCCAGCCATGCACGTGCAGCAGCGGCAACGCGAACAACGCACCGAAGGTGCTGCGGAAGAAGGTGATCTGGAACGGGTGCAACTGGGCGGAGGCGAAGCGGATGGTTACCGCCATCAACGCAAAGAGACTGGCGCTGCCCAGCATCAGCAACACCGCGCGCAGCGGCAGCGGCGCGGAAACGGGCGGCGATGCGGGAATCGGGTCCAGGGCTGTGCCGTGGGAAGCTTGGGGTGGCGCGCATGGTACCCCACTTGCGCGCCGGCTTTCGCGCAGCCGGTGGCGGTATCCGTGCGCTGCCTGGCGTCGGATCTCAGTGCGCGGGCGGCGCAGCGGTGCCCGTTTCGCCGCTCGACCACGCCTGCAGCTGCTCGCGCACGGCCGGTTCCAGACCCTTCAGGCCCCAACGGCGACCTTCCGCCAGCGCGGCCTCGGTCGGCTGGCTGCCGATCAGTGCGGCGCGTAGCGCGATCATCGCGCCCACCCGGTTGCTGCTGGCGCAGTGCACCAGGGTCGGCTGGTCGCCGGCGTCGCGCAGCAGGCGGTCAAACTGCACGACCCTGGCGCGGGTCAGGTCGCCGGCACCGCGGATCGGCAGGTTGTGATAGCCGATGCCGGCCGCGCGCACGACGGCCGCTTCGTCGAAATCGGGCGTCTCGCTGTCCAGGCTGAGGTCGATCACCTGGCGGATGCCGGCGTGCTTCAGCGTGGCGATGTCGCCCGCCTGCAATCGCCCGGAGGCCACGCGGTGCGGCGCCGGGAACGCGACATGGGGAAGTCCGGCCATGGCGGCTTCCTCCGGCGCGGCAGCGACGGCGACGGAAACGGACATGGCAAGCGCCAGCAACAGCAGGAGTGGACGGTACATCGGCGGACATCCTGGAGAGGGTGTGCTCAGGATAGACGAACTGGTGGCCCGTATAATCGGCGGCCCACTGATTGAACGACAGGATCGATCGATGTCCGACATCCCCGCCTGCCCGCTGTGCGCGATGGAAAACACCTACCCGGATGGCGACAACTACGTCTGCGCCGACTGCGGCCATGAGTGGCCAATTGCGGCGGGCTCGCATGCGGCCGATATTGCGCTGGTGGTGCGCGACGTCAACGGCAACGTGCTCAACAGCGGCGACACGGTGACGGTGATCAAGGACCTGAAGGTGAAGGGCTCATCGATCCCCCTGAAGCAGGGCACGGTGATCCGCAACATCCGCCTGGTCGAGGGCGACGACGAGCACATCGAAGGCAACTCGGACAAGATCAAGGGTCTGGTGCTGAAGGTCTGTTTTCTCAAGAAGGCCTGAGTCCCAGCACGGACCTACTGACGCGCTTCGAGCCGCAGCCCGCGTGGCGTCAGCCAGCGCTCGACCAGTTCGAACAGGCCCTGCGCCAGCAGCGCCAGCACGGCGGCCGGGATCGCGCCCTGCAGGATCAGGCCGACGTCGTCCAGCCGGATGCCGGTGAGGATCGGTTGGCCGTAACCGCCGGCGCCGATCAGTGCCGCCAGCGTGGCGGTGCCCACGTTGATCACCGCCGCGGTCTTGATGCCGGCCAGGATCGGGCGCATCGCCAGCGGCAACTCGACCCGGCGCAGCCGCACGCCGGGCGGCAGGCCCAGCGCGGCGGCGGATTCGCGCAGTTCCGGCGCAATGCCGGTCAGGCCGGCGTGCGTGTTGCGCACGATCGGCAGCAGGCTGTACAGGAACAGCGCGGCGATCGCCGGCCAGGTGCCGATGCCGAGCAGCGGGATCATGAACACGAACAGCGCCAGCGACGGCACCGTCTGCAGCACGCCGGTCAGGCCGATCACCCACTGGCCCAGCCGTCGCAGGCGGGCCGCCAGGATGCCCAGCGGGATCGCCAGCAGCATGGCCAGCCCCAGCGAGATCGCCACCAGCTTGATGTGTTCAGCGCTGCGCTGGAGCAGGCGCGACCATAGCCCGCCATCGTTACCGTCCGCACGGATGCCGAGGAAATCGGCGGCCACAACGTTTTCCTTGATGCCGCGCAGTTTCACCCGCGCATTCATCGCGCGCATCGCCTCCTCGTCGATGCTGCCGGTGAGCTTGTGCAGCACGCCGACGAAGGCTGGCGCACGCTGCTCCAGCCCCAGGCGGTACAGATAAACCGCCTCGTAACGCGGAAAGTAATCGCGGTCGTCGCGCAGCGTGCGCAGGTGGTAGTAGGGGATTTCCGCATCCGTGCTGTACAGGTCGATCGCATCGACTGCGCCGCTGGCCACCGCGCGGTACGACAGCGCGTGGTCGAGGCCGCTCACGTCCGTCTGCGGCAAGCCGTAGTGCCGGCGCAGGCCGGGCCAGCCGTCGCCGCGGTCCATGAACTCGTTGGAGAAGCCGAAGCGCAGGTCGGGGTGTCGCCGCAAGTCGGAAATGTCCTTGATGCCCAGCCGCGCAGCGGTGTCATCGCGCATGCCGATCGCATAGGTGTCACTGAAGCCGAGCGAGTCGGTGATGCCGATACCGAGCGGCTTCAGCCGCGCGCGCAGGGTGGCGATGCCCGCGTTCGCCGGCACGCCCTTCAAAAGTTCCTGGGTGAGCGTGCCGGTGTACTCGGGATAGGCGTCGATCTCGCCGTCGAGCAGGGCGCGCCACAGGATGCGGGTACCCCCCAGCTCGCGCCGATGCACCGCGTCGACGCCGGCCTCGCGTGCGCCGGCCAGCGCCAGGTCGCCGAGGATCACCGATTCGGTGAACTGCTTGGAGCCGATGCGCACCGGCGCGGCCTGCGCCGGCGCGGATGACAGGCAGGTGCCCAGCAGCAGGATCAGTGCGCTCAGTCGGCAGCGCATCACGGGGCCTCCGGCAAGCGTCGCTGCGCCGCGACGAAGCGGCTGACGAACGCGTCGGCGGGGCGATTGCGCAGGTCCCGGAAGGTTCCGTCCTGCAGCACGGCGCCCTGGCGCAGCAGCACCAGCCGCTCGGCGAACCACGCCGCCTCTGCCAGGTCGTGGGTGACCACGATCACGGTCTTGCCGAGCTGGTCGAAGATCTGCTTCAGCTCGTCCTGCAGTTCGTGCCGCACCACCGGGTCGAGCGCGCCGAGCGGCTCGTCCAACAGCAGCGCGTCGGGATCGGCCATCAGCGCGCGCATCAGCGCCACGCGCTGGCGCTGGCCGCCGGACAGTTCGGCCGGGTAGCGTTCCAGCACGCCCGGCGGCAGGTGAGTCAGCGCGGCGAGTTGTTCCGCGCGCTGGTGGATGCGCTCGCGGCTCCAGCCGAGATGGCGCGGCAGCAGGGCCAGGTTGCCCAGCGCGGTGAGGTGCGGGAACAGGCCGCCCTCCTGGATCACGTAGCCCACCCGCCGGCGCAGCGCCAGCACGTCGCTGCGCTGCAGGGCGCGGCCGTCGACCTCGACGTGGCCGTGGTCCGGCCACTCCAGCCCGAGCAGCAAGCGCAGCACGGTGGACTTGCCCGAACCGCTGCTGCCGATCAGCGCCGTGGTGGTGCCGGCGGGGAACGTCAGGCTGATTCGGTCGAGCGCGCGGACCTTGCCGTAGCGCTTGCCGACCTGTTCCAGCGCAAAGGCGATGCCGCCAGAGGACTCAGCCGCGGGCATGGCGTGTCATGGCAGATCGGCCTTCAGTTCGGTGGCGGGAAAACGGCGCGGGCAAACGGTGCCGCAGCGGTCGCGATGCACGCGTGAGCCTAGCAGCAGAGCGGATTCGGGCGCCAATGACGGTCGTGTCGCGTTGGCCCGGTGCCTGCGCGGCGTCTGTCTTCGCGGCGCCTGCAGGGCGCGCTCGCGCTCGTCGGGGTGGGCCAGCTGGATCATCGGCCGGCCGATGACCTCTTTCGGCGCGTAACCGAAGATGCGCTCGAAGGCAGCGCCGATGAAGACGTAGCGACCCTGGGGGGGCCACGGCGGGAAATGTCTACGTGCATTTCCGGATGGCTTCCGGCACGGGCGCAGCCGCAGCCGCTGGCCTAAGCTGACGGGCATGCATCGGCGAGCGGTGGGGAAGGTGATGTTCAGGCAGACCCTGCGGATTCTGGCGTCGGCTCTGGTCCTGGCCATGGCGTTGCCGGCGGCGGCGAAAGCCCCGTCGGCGCAGGTGGCCGTGCTTGCCACGCTGCATCAGTTGCATGCGACCACGCCGGCCTATTCGTTCGAAGCACTGGGTCAGACCATCGAGCGGCTGCGGCCCGATGTGCTGTGTGTCGAACTGCAGCCGGACGATTTGCAGCATCGCCCGGCGGAGGCGACCAAGCAGGAATATCCCAGGGTCGTCTATCCGCTGATCGACCGCCATCACTATCGCGTGTATGCGATGGAGCCGGCCGAGCCTGCCTACAGCGACATCCTCAAACCCTACATCGAGGCCGGCCACGATTTCAGCGTGCGCGAACCGGAACAGGCCGAAGCGTTTTCGCGCTACAGCGACGGCGCCTATACCGGCCTGCAGACGTACTGGACATCGCCGGCACGGGTCAACGACGCGGTGACCGATTCGGTGCTGCGCGCCAAGCACGAGCTGCAACAGGCCATGGTCGGCGACGGCGAGCGCACCGGCTGGGAACGCTGGAACCGCCAGTTCCTCGGCGTCATCCTGCAGGCGGCGAAGGAGAACCCGGGCAAGCGCATCGTGGTGATCGTGGGCGCCGAGCATGGCTACTGGCTGCGCGGGCACCTGGCCCAGGCTAGCGGCGTGCAGTTGCTCGATACGGCAGAGCTGCTGCGGGCACCGGCCGCGAAACCGATACAGCGCGCCGGCCGGGCCGGCGTGCCGACGGCGTGATGGCGATGATCGCCGAAAACCACCATGAGGCCCTTGCATGAACCTTCGGATGAGAACCCTTGCGACTCTGGCCGCCGCATGCTCCCTGCTGGCTGTCGGCAACGTGCAGGCGAAAGACACCTACGACGCTCCCCAGCGCGAAGCGCTCGGGGCGGTGGACGCGTTGTTCGCGGCGATGGCAAAGCATGACGTGGAGGCCTCGCGCCAGCTGATCCTGCCCGGTGCCAGTTTCGTGGTGGTGCTGCCCGATGGCACGGTGAAAATCGAACCCGACACCGGCTATCTGGAGACGCTGGGCAAGCACAAGGAAGCGTTCCGCGAGCGCATCTGGGATGCGCAGGTGACGGTGCAGGGCAACCTTGCCCAGGTATGGGCGCCGTACGATTTCCACCTCGACGGCAAACTGTCCCACTGCGGCGTCGACAGTTTCAGCCTGGTGCGCGGCGCCGACGGCTGGCGTATCGCCGGGGTCAGCTACACCGTGCAGAAGGCGGGTTGCGTGCCGAGCCCGTTGGGCGGCGTGAAGTAGCAAGCGCCAGACGCGGAAGCTTCGTCCCGCACGCCTGCTTTTGTCCGTTGTCGATGGCCGCCTTTGACAAGGTCGGTCGATCGCGCTACCTGTGGCCGCTTCTGCAAGCCGGATACCGCATCGTGCTGTGCGCCCGGGTGGACCTGGAACGACAAGGCTGGACATGCGCCGAGTGATGCTGATTGCGTGCGGGGGAACGATCGCCGGTCGCGCCGACGAAGCTGGTCGTTTTCGCCCAATGGGCCGTGCCGCCGAACTGCTGGCGGGGGTGACCTTGCCGAGGGGCGTCGAAGTCAGCGCGATCGACGCGCTCACCGTGCCAAGCCGCGCGATGTCGCTGGCCGATGTGCTGCAACTGGTGGAGCGTGTCGAGACGCTGGCGGCCGAGGCGCAGCCGCCGGACGGCGTGGTGATCAGCCAGGGCACCGACACGCTGGAGGAAACCGCCTACCTGTTCGCGCTGATGTGCGGCGCGCGGTTGCCGGTGGTGCTGACCGGTGCGATGCGCCCGGGCGCGATCGCCGGCTCGGACGGCCCGGCCAATCTGGCTGCGGCGATCGCGGTGGCCGCGCAGGCCGAGGCCGCCGTGCTGGGGCCGCTGCTGGTGTTCGGCGACGAGATCCACGCGGCGCGCTGGGTGACCAAGGTGCACACCAGCCGTCCCGCGGCGTTCGCCAGTCCCGGTGCCGGTCCGGTCGGCATCGTCGGCGAGGGTCGCGTGCGCCTGTGGGGTGCGCCGGCGGGGCCGGTCCTGGGGCGGCCGCGCGGATTGCCGCATCGGGTCGAGTTGCTGACCATGGCCAGCGGCGACGACGGTCGCCTCGCCGAGGCGGCGGGCGGTTACGCCGACGGCCTGGTGGTCGCCGGCATGGGTGGCGGCCATGTGCCGCCGGCGGCGGCGAGGGTGCTGGAGACACTGGCCCGGCGCATGCCGGTGGTGCTCGCCAGCCGCTGCGCGGCCGGCCCGGTGCTGACCAACACCTATCGCGGCGAGGGGGCGGAGAGCGACCTGATCGCGCAAGGCCTGTTGCCGGTGGGCAACCTGCAGCCGCTCAAGGCGCGCCTGCGCCTGATCGTTGGCCTGGGGCTCGGGCTGGCGCCGGCAGCGATCTTTCCGGTCGACTGAGGCACCGGGTTCGTTCGGAGATTTTCGTCGCGCGTCCTGCGGTCAATCCAGCGGCGCGGTCATGATCAGCTGGTCGACCTCGTAGCCACGCTGGCGCGAGTGTTCCTTGAGGGTCTGGAACAGTGCGCGATCCATCGCGGGCTGACGCGAGAGGATCCACAGGTGCTTGCGTCCGGGGCTGCCGATCACGGCCCACCGGTAGTCGGCGTCCACCTCGATCACCCAGTAGTCGGCCCATGCCACCGGCAGCCAGGTCAGCCACGCCGGCGCGAAGCGTACTTCGAGCGCGGCAGGCTGGTGGTCCTTCATCCGCGCCACTCCCTCGACGGACATCCGGCCCTTGCTGGTGCGGCAGGTGTTGTGGACGCGGATGGTGCCGTCGGGGTTCGGCGTATAGGTGGCGATGACGGCATCCAGGCACTTGCGCTCGAAGTACATCGGCAGCCGCGCGATCTCGTGCCATTGGCCGGCGTAGCGGTGGAGGTCCAGCGATGGCACCGGCCGGTTCGGCAAGGTGGCGGCTGCGGCGGGCCAGGTGAGGGTCATGGCCGCCATGATCAGCAGCCGGCGAAACATGCGCATGGTCTGGCTCCATTGGGGGAATGCATGGCGCACCTTCATCGTCATGTCGCCGTCGACCACGGCGTGCCGGTGCCGTTCAGGGCGTCCTTGGGCACGAACGCTCATCGCATTTATCCACGATTCCGGCCCCCACGGTCCAGCTGCCCGAATGAGCTCGCGCATCCTGTGCGCCCACGGTTTGGGCTACTCCGGCCGATGCGTGGCCGCGCAGCAAGAATGTCCTGTTCGAGTGAAAAAACCGTTACCAAAAAGGCAGGGATTTCGCACGTTCCAGCGATGCCAAAGACCAGAATTTGCGCAGTCAGGTAGTCTTTTTTAAGTGCAATTATTTGATTTTAAACATTTTTCATACCATTCAAAAAATGTTATGCGAGCGTGCTCGAGAGGCGTATATTCGACAAGCGTTCGAACTTGCGATTCGGACTGTCGCCGAGAGGGCATGGAGGCGTAATTCCTTTCGGTTCCTACCATGCGGTGGCCAGCAAGACCACGCATCAATGCTTATTTCACCCGGGGAGTTGAGAAACATGAGTGTTGTCGATCGGTATGGCCGTACCACGTTGTGGCGTCACACAGCGCTGGCGGCAGCTTTGAGTCTGGGCCTTGGCGGGGTCGCCATGGCGCAATCGAACGCTTCGGGCGTCATTTTCGGCAATGCCGGAAACGCCCCTGGTGCGACCGTCCATCTGGAAAACGTGAACACTGGCCAGAGTCGTGACATCACGGTGGAGGCCAATGGTCGCTATCGCGCGACATCGCTGCCTGTGGGTACCTATACCGTCACCCTGAAGCGTGATGGCCAAGTGGTGGGAAGCCGCGAGAACGTGCAGGTTCGCGTGGGTTCGGGTACCGACGTGTCGTTCGACACGGCGGCCAGCGAGGGTGGTGCAAAAACCCTGGAGGGCATTACGGTGGTGGGATCGGCGCTGCCGGCCATCGACGTATCGTCGGTCGACTCGCGTACCGTGCTCACGGCCGAACAGCTGGCAAAGCTGCCGTTGGCGCGTGACGTCACCGCTGCTGCCCTGCTGGCCCCGGGCACCGTGCAGGGCGATTCGCGTTATGGCAACGTCGCGTCCTTCGGTGGCGCGTCGGCGTCGGAAAACCAGTACTACATCAACGGCTACGCGGTAACCAACGCGCTGACTGGCCTGGGCTTCACCAGCCTTCCGTATGACGCCATCGACCAGCAGCAGATCTACACCGGCGGTTACGGTGCGGAGTACGGGCGTTCCACCGGCGGCGTGATCAACGTGGTCACCAAGAGCGGCGGCAATGCCTGGAAGGCAGGCATCGGCCTGCATGCCACGCCGGATGCGCTGCGCTCCACGCCGAAGAGCATCCATCGCAAGGATGGCCAGCTGTATCAGAACCGCGAGGACAACGAGAGCACGGTGATGCAGTACACCGGCTACGTCAGCGGTCCGCTGGTCAAGGACAAGCTGTTCCTGTACGCGGCAGCCGACTTCACCCGCACCAGCGGGAAGTCGACCAGCTCCATCCTGGCGCCGCAGTCGACCGATGAGGTGTCCAAGGCCAAGAAATGGCTGGCCAAGATCGACTGGAACATTACCGACAACCATATCCTGCAGTTCACCGGATTGTCCGACCAGACCGACACCGACCGCACGGTGTACAAGTACAGCTATGCGAACCAGTCGCGCGGCGACCTGATCGGTACCGACACGCTGAAGAATGCCGCGTCGCTGGCCGGCTCCGCGCCTGGTGGCGATGTCTATGTCGGCAAGTACACCGGTTATCTCACCGACAGCCTTACCGTCAACGCGTTGTACGGCACCAGCAAGACGACGCATCGCCGCACGCTCGGCTACGCAGGCAACCCCAATTGCCCATGGATCACTGATTCCCGTACCGGGGTCTCTAGCCCGATCGTCGGCTGCGGCCTGGTCAATGGCACCGTGCTCGGCCCGGGAGCGAACGACAAGACCCATGGCTGGCGCTTCGACGTGGAGTACCAGTTGGGCTCGCACGACCTGCGCGCCGGTGTGGACAACCAGACGCTGGAGTCGCGCAGCGGTCTCCAGTACGAAGGCGGCTATCGCTGGCGCTACCAGAATGTGCGCAATGTTTCGGGTCGTCCCGACATCTTCCCGGACGTGCCGCCCGGCACCCCGTATTTCGTCGAGAAGCGCACGTTCATCACCGGCGCGAGCGTCCAGGTGGAGCAGGAGGCGCAGTTCATCGAGGATCGCTGGCAGGTCACCGACCGCTGGATGGCCTACCTCGGCCTGCGCAACGAGCAATTCAAGAACATCAACGGCGCCGGCGACGTCTACGTCAAGCAGCGCCATCAGCTTGCGCCCCGGCTTGGCGTGACCTGGGACGTGTTCGGCGACTCCACCTTCAAGGTCTACGCGAACGCCGGTCGCTACCACCTGGCGATTCCGTCCAACGTGGCGATTCGCGGCGCTTCCGCGTCGTTGTACTCCAGCCAGTACTACACCTACAACGGCGTCGATGCGAACGGTGAGCCGCTCAACCTGGTTCCCGCCGGCAGCATGATCTACCTCAACGGCGAGGACGGCACGGACCTCAATCCCCGCACCGTCGCGGCGCAGAACATCAAGGCGTACTACCAGGACGAGTACATCCTGGGCTTCGACAAGGCGATCAATGACGACTGGAGCTTCGGTGCCAAGGCGACCACGCGCGAGTTGAAGAGCTCGATCGACGACTTCTGCGATTCGCGTCCGTTCGAGAAGTATGCCGCGCGCAACAACATCGACATCACCAACGCCAGCATTCCGGGCTGCTACCTGTTCAACCCGGGCGTGCCGAACACCTTCCTGGTGGACGTGGACGGACAGGGCACGCTGGTGCCGTTCAAGCTGACCATGGACGACTTCACCACGCCGGCCGGAGTGAAGTTCCCGCCGCTGAAGCGCAAGTACTACTCGCTGGACCTGTACCTGGAGCATCACTTCAACGAGCGCTGGTATGCCCGCATGGAGTACACCTTCTCGCGCAGCTACGGCAACTCCGAAGGCCAGCTGAAGTCGGACATCGGCCAGCTCGATCCCTCGGTGACGCAGGACTGGGACGCGCCGGAAATCATGCAGTACTCCAACGGCCCGCTGCCGAACGACCGCACCCACCAGCTGAAGACCTACGGCTTCTACCAGCTCAACAAGGAGTGGTTGTTCGGTGCCAATCTGGCGATCGCCTCGGGCCGTCCGAAGAACTGCATCGGCTTCGACCCGGTGGACGCGATCCAGTACGGTGCTTCGTACTTCGAGTGCAACAACCAGCCGGCCCCGCGTGGTTCGCGCGGTCGCCTGCCGTGGACGCTCAAGGCCGATCTGAACGCGCAGTATCGTCCGTTGTGGGCGGGCGCGAACCAGAACCTGGCGTTCTCGGTGACCGTGTTCAACCTGTTCAACAGCCAGAAGACGCTCTCGCAGGTTGACGGTGGCGAGGATCCCGCGAACGACTACCAGCGTCCGCTGTCGTTCCAGACCCCGCGCTACGTGCAGTTCGGTGTCACCTACGACTTCTCGCTGTAATTCGGGAAGCGCCGGGTGACCGGCGCAGTCGTCTGGAAAGCCGCCGGTTACCCGGCGGCTTTCCTTATTTGGGACGTGCGGATCGGTGCTAGCGGTAACGCGCTTCCTGCAGGTCGATTTCGCGCACCAGCCGGCGCGAGACCTCGTCGGAGACGCGATGGTGGCGCGCCAGTTCGAAGATCGCCTCGCGCTGGCCTTGCAGCGCGGCCAGGCGCAGTTCGCGTTCGGCCACGTCGGCCTTGCGCAGTTGCCGCGCCTCGTCCTCGCTGGAGGCGTTCTCGTCCAGCCAGTGCTGGTACAGCGCGATCACGCGAGTGGCCGCGCTGGTGTAGGTGTCGACGTCACTGGCCGGGGCCTTTTCCAGCAGTTCGTGCTGGGTCTTCTCGACGGCGGCGATCGCCGCGGTGGCGGCGGCCCGGCGGGCCAGGTTTTCTTCCCGCTGGATCGCCGGTTCCGGCGGCAATTCCAGGCCTTTCAGCAGCGGCGGCAGGCCGATGCTGGCGGCCAGCAGTGACAGCAGGATCACCGCGGTGGCAAGGAAGACCGTCAGCTCGCGCGCGGGAAAGGGCGTGCCGTCCGGCAGCAGCAGCGGCAGCGTCATCACGCCGGCCAGGGTGATCGCACCGCGCACGCCGGCCAGCGAGGTGGCCAGCAGCAGTCGCCAGTGCAGCTTGCTCACCGGGTCGCCGCGGTGGTGCGCCTTCAGTACGTTCAAACGCAACGAGATCCAGACCCAGGCCAGGCGCAGCAGCGCCAGGCCGGCGTTGATCGCCAGCGCATACACCAGCAGCCACCAGGGATTGCGATGGCCGCTTTGCGCCACCGACTCCATCGCGCCCTGCAGGCTGGTGGGTAGCTGTTCGCCCAGCAGCACGAACATGATGCCGTTCAAGGTGAACTGCACGGTGTTCCACACCGCCGTGCGCTGCACCCGCGTGGTCGCCAGCAGGCGGCCGCTGAGTTCGACATAGCTCATGGTGATGCCGGCGGCGACCGCGGCGAGGATGCCGGAGGCATGCACCTGCTCGGCCAGCAGGTAGGCGCCGAACGGGATCAGCAGGCTGATCAGGATCGGCGAGCCGGCTTCCTGGCCGAAGTGCCGCGACAACCAGCGCTGCGTGAAGCTCACCGCCACGGTGAACAGCACGCCGACGCCGGACCCGGCCAGCGCCACCCACAGGAACGTCAGCGACGCGGACAGCAGCGAGAAGCTGCCGGTCACTGCCGCCGCCACCGCAAAGCGGAAGCAGACCAGGCCGGTCGCGTCGTTGAGCAGCGACTCGCCTTCGAGGATGTGCATCAGCCGCTTCGGGATCGGCACGCGTGCGGTGATCGACGACACCGCCACCGGATCGGTCGGCGACACGATCGCCGCCAGTGCGAACGCCACCGCCAGCGGCATGACGGGAATCAGCCAGTGGATCAGGAAGCCGACACCGACCACGGTGGCCACCACCAGGCCCAGGGCCAGCGCCACGATCGCGCCGCGGTCGCGCAACAGGCCGTCCTTGGGAATGCGCCAGCCGTCGAGGAACAGCAGCGGCGGCAGGAACAGCAGGAAGAAAATGTCCGGGTTGAGCGCCACGCCGTGCTTGAACACGCCGGCGATCACCGCGCCCAGCCCGATCTGCACCAACGGCAGCGGCAACGAGAACGGCAGCATGCGCACCAGGTAGCCGCTGCCGACCACGGCCAGCAGCATGGCCAACGCGACTTCGATCGAGTTCATGCATGTTCCGGCGACGAGCTTTTGACCTTAGCAAGACCACAGCCGTGTCGTCGAGAGAGATTCAGGCAGGAATGCGGCGTCAAGCTGGCCGCAGCGGCGCGGATGGGCATACCATCGGCGCTCCCCGCCGCCGCCCCGTGCCAAGGAAATCGCGTGCAGCCGATCATCGCCGTCAGCCAGCTCAGCAAGACGTATGCCTCCGGATTCCAGGCGCTCAGGAAGATCGATCTGGAGATCCGCCGCGGCGAGATATTCGCCCTGCTGGGCCCCAACGGCGCCGGCAAGACCACCCTGATCAGCATCATCTGCGGCATCGTCAACCCCAGCGAGGGCAGGGTGCTGGCCGACGGCCACGACGTGGTGCGCGACTACCGCGCGGCGCGCGCGAAGATCGGCCTGGTCCCGCAGGAGCTGACCACCGACGCATTCGAGACGGTGTGGAACACGGTCAGTTTCAGCCGCGGCCTGTTTGGCAGGAGCGCCAACCCGGCGCACATCGAGAAGGTGCTGAAGGACCTCTCGCTGTGGGACAAGCGCAACAACAAGCTGATCACCCTGTCCGGCGGCATGAAGCGGCGCGTGATGATCGCCAAGGCGCTGTCGCACGAACCGCAGATCCTGTTCCTCGACGAGCCCACCGCCGGCGTCGACGTGGAACTGCGCCGCGACATGTGGGCGATGGTGCGTGCGCTGCGTGCCACCGGCGTCACCATCATCCTGACCACCCATTACATCGAGGAGGCCGAGGAGATGGCCGACCGCATCGGGGTGATCCACAAGGGCGAGCTGATCCTGGTCGAGGACAAGGCCGAGCTGATGAACAAGCTCGGCCGCAAGCAGCTGACTCTGCACCTGCAGAGCCCGCTGGCAAGTATTCCCGCCGCGCTGGCCGGTGATCCGCTGGAGCTGTCGGACGGCGGCAATGCTCTGGTCTATACCTTCGACGCCCAGGGCGAGCACACCGGCATCGACGTGCTGCTGCGCCGGCTCGGCGAGGCAGGCATCGACTTCAAGGACCTGCAGACCAGCCAGAGCTCGCTGGAAGACATCTTCGTCAGCCTGGTGAGGGAGCACGCATGAATATTTACGCGATCCGTGCGATCTATCGCTTCGAGATGGCGCGCACCTGGCGCACCCTGCTGCAGAGCATCGTCTCGCCGGTGATCTCCACCTCGCTGTACTTCGTGGTGTTCGGCGCGGCGATCGGCTCGCACATGAACGGGATCGACGGGGTCAGCTACGGCGCCTTCATCGTGCCGGGGCTGATCATGCTGTCGCTGCTGACGCAGAGCATCTCCAACGCCTCGTTCGGCATCTACTTCCCGAAGTTCGTGGGCACGATCTACGAGATCCTGTCGGCGCCGGTGTCGCCGCTCGAGATCGTCGCCGGCTACGTGGGCGCGGCGGCAAGCAAGTCGATCATCCTGGGCCTGATCATCCTGGTCACCGCGCGGCTGTTCGTGCCGTTCCAGATCGAGCATCCGCTGTGGATGCTGGGGTTCCTGCTGCTCACCGCGGTGACCTTCAGCCTGTTCGGCTTCATCATCGGCATCTGGGCGGACAACTTCGAGAAGCTGCAACTGGTGCCGCTGCTGGTGGTGACGCCGCTGACCTTCCTTGGCGGCAGCTTCTATTCGATCCACATGCTGCCGCCGTTCTGGCAGAAGGTCACCCTGTTCAATCCGGTGGTCTACCTGATCAGCGGTTTCCGCTGGAGTTTCTACGGCGTGTCCGATGTCAGCCTGGGTGTCAGCGTGGGCATGACCCTGGTGTTCCTCACGGCCTGCCTGGCCGCCGTGTGGTGGATCTTCCGCAGCGGCTATCGCCTGAAGGCCTGAGCTGCATATCGACGTGCTCAGGTCAGCGCGGTGTGCGCGTGGAACGGCAGCAGCGTGGCACCGGTACGTGCGACAGCGGGCTCGGCCACGCCGAGCTTGTCCTTGCTGGCGTCGATCACTACCAGGATGCGCCCGGCCGCGATCTCGTTCTTGAACTTGCGGCTGACCACGTCCGGCACCTCGAAGCCGACCATCTCGCCGATGCAGGTACCGAATGCAGTGCCGGCGATGGCCATCGCCGCGGCCCCGGCGAGTGTCACGCCCAGTGGCGGCACGGCGACCGCGATGAGTCCGAGCAGCAGACCGGTACCACCGCCGCAGATGCCGCCACGCACGGCGGCGGGATAGAAATCGTTGCGCCCCAGCATCAGGTGATCGGGGATTTTTTCCAGCTCGATGTCCTCGCGGGCGACTAGCGAGATATCGTCGTCGTCGATGCCGGCCGCGCGTGCCGCGGCCATCGCGGCGCGTGCCGCGGCCAGGTCGGAAGTGCTGAACACGCATCGGGTTTTCATGGGACGGCCCTCCGCATCCGGCATGGCGCCCGCGCGGATGGTGCCGATGGGGTTCAGGGATATCCGCGAGACGGGTTTGCGCAACTCATCGTTTAGCGGTTGTGATGTTGTCGTTGCGTGACCCGCTTGTTATCGAAAGCTGGCGGGCTGCGCGAGGCGCGGCCGCGGCGTGCGTGATACCCGACGCGGGTCGCAACGGGCCGGGCCGGCAGGCTGGTACGGTGCGGTGCGCCGGCCCCGGAGCAGGCGCGGTGAACGAATCGCGTGCAGGCAAGTCCAAACCGGATACTCGACGACAAGGGGTGATCGTGGGCAAGCAGACATCGACGGGCAGCTGGATCGGGGCGGTGGTCGTGGTGGTGTCCATCGTGGCGGCAGGGATATACCTCGCCCGCAAGGCGATGCATGCTGGCGCACCGCCGCCGTCGGTACCGGCAGCCTCGGCATCGGCTGCCCCGTCGCCGGCCGCGCCGGCGGCCCTGCATCCGATCGAGCAGGCGCAAATCGCGCCGGCGACGGCCTCCACCAGCGCATTGCCGGCACTGGACGACAGCGACGCCAGCGTGGCCGCGGCACTCGCCACGCTGGCCGGCGGCAACGACCTGACCTCGCTGCTGGTGCGCCAGCAGGTGATCGCGCGCATCGTGGCGACCATCGATGCGTTGCCGCGCCACGACGGGCTGGCCGTGTTCACGCTGCCGGCGCGCGTGCCGAAGGGGGCGTTCGTGATCGACGAGACCGCTGGCTCCACCGTGCTCGGCGAGCGCAACTACGCGCGCTATGCGCCGTACATGCAGATCGTCGACGCCGCCGATCCGCAGGCGCTGGTGGCCTGGTACGTGCATGCTTATCCGCTGTTCCAGCAGGCGTACCGGCAACTGGGCTACCCGAAGGGCTATTTCAACGACCGCCTGATCGTGGTGATCGATGATCTGCTGGCCGCGCCGGAACCGACCCAGCCGCTGCCTCTGATGCGCTCCAAGGCGTTCTACATCTACGCCGATCCTGCGCTGGAAGCGCGCTCGACCGGGCAGAAGCTGCTGTTGCGCGTGGGGCCCGCCAACGCGGCGAAGATCAAGGCCAAGCTGCGCGCGATCCGCGCGGCGCTGACGGGCCGGGTGCTGCCTGCCGTGCCGGCTTCGGCAAAAACGGCAAGCGGTTGACGATTCCTGGCGGGAATCGACGCGGATAACGGGCGGCGTATCCGGAGAATCCGGACCGGGCCCCGCGGGTGGGCGGCGGCTCGGGGCGGGTCTGCGACCGGTGCGGCATCCGGCTCAAGTTTCCGCCCGCCCGGCCGATCAGTCGTGTACAGGTCTGCGGGGTTTGTGGAGTGATGCGCGGCGGCGCAATGCGGGAGCGAAGAGTCCCCGCGCGGCATCGCCAGGCATCGTCCTGCCCGACGGAGTCCAGGGCGGTTCGCGAGGTTCGATGTGCCTAGACGCCTCATCCATCCATCAGAACTCCAGGTGGGCCAGCCGCTGCCTTGCGATGCCTATGACGGGAAGGGCACGTTGCTGCTGCGCGAGGGGCACGTGATCACCAGCGGCGGCCAGATCGAGAAGCTGATGCGGCAAGCGCTGATGGCGGACACGCTGCCCGATGATGCCGCGAAAGAGGCTGCTGCAAGGCCCTCACCCTTGTCGTTCGTGCTCTCGGCCCGGCAGCGCCTGCAGGCGCTGTTCATCGCGCCGTCGCCGTCGGATTTCCCGGCGGAGCTGTCGCGTGTGGTCGGCATGGTGCGGCGTGCCTGCAGGATGAACGCAGACGTGGCGTTGGCGTCGATCCTGATGTGCCGCGATGGCCCTTACACCATTCGCCACGCCGTCAATGTGGCGATTGCCTGCCAGGTCACGGGACCAGCGGTGAAACTGGCCCCGGCGGAGTTGGCGGCAACGGTCGCCGCCGCGCTGACGATGAATATCGGCATGTTCGAACTGCAGCAGGAACTGCATGCGCTGGACGGGCCGCTCACCGACGCACAACAGGCCGCGGTGCGGGGCCATTGCGAACGCAGTGTCGCGATGCTGCGCGGACGCGGAGTGACCGATGCGCTATGGCTGGAAATCGTGCAGGACCATCACGAGCGCCCCGACGGCAGCGGTTATCCCGCCGGCAAGGCCGGTGATGCGATCGGCTTGCCGGCCCAGCTCCTGTCCCTGGCGGACGTTTATTGCGCCCGCGTTTCCTGTCGCGATTCCCGGCCGGCGATGCTGCCGAATGTGGCGCTGCGCTGGTTGTTCCTGAATGAAGGCGTGGCGGTGAACGAGCATCTGGCGGCGCTGTTCATCAGGACGCTGGGCGTTTATCCCCCCGGCACCGGCGTTCGCCTGCGCAATGGCAGCATTGCCGTGGTCACCCAGCGCGGTGCAACCGGGCACATGCCGAAGGTGGCTTCGATAACCACGCACGATGGCTTGCGCATCGGCATGCCGATACGTCGGCGCGGCGACGAGTCGGCGCATGCCGTCAGCGAGGTGGTCGACCTCGATGATCTGCAACTGGCGGTGGGCATGGAGGCGTTGTGGGGCGCGGATGGCGCTGCATGAAGCCGTGTGGCGAACGTTGACGCAAGGACCGGAGTGGTGTGGCATCCTCGCCGGCCACGAGGGCGGGATGTCCGCTTCCACCCGGCCAGGTTCCTCACGCGTTGCATGCAGCA
>Ga0070696_100001069_pt1 | contig 17701 bp, 19 predicted proteins | sample KBSK1253metaG_FD_65474 | JGI IMG/M metagenome (GOLD analysis project Ga0070696, IMG submission 65474) | Corn, switchgrass and miscanthus rhizosphere microbial communities from Kellogg Biological Station, Michigan, USA - KBS K1-25-3 metaG | ecosystem: Host-associated > Plants > Roots >... | reverse complement strand
CGCTCATGCGCTTACCTGCAAGAACGCTGGATCCCGGGCGAGCCTGCCGAGGTCGATTTCCTGCCAGGTGCTGCCGTCGTCCTCCTGCCACTGCATGACATGCCAGGAAGGCCCCGGCGCCGTGTTTTCCACCGGCTTGAACTGCGTGAGGTTGCGCAGGCCCAGCACGCGCTCCACGACGATGCCGACGCTTTGCTCGCTGCTGCCGGACGCCAGCAGGATCAGCCGCGCGAGACTGCCGCCGCCCACGCGTGCGCGACCGAGAAAGGCTGGAAAGTCGATGACGCTGCAGAGGTTGCCGCGAATGTTCGCGAGGCCCAGAAACCAAGGCTGCGTGAGCGGCACCGGGACGATCGGCGGCACCGCGATCACCTCGCCCGCGTCCGCGAGGCGAATCAGCCAGCGCGTATCGCCGCAGGCGAGCCCGAGACGCGACGACTCGACCTGCGCGGCGGTCTTGCTCGCAAGCCGGGTGGCGAGCTCCTGCTGGAACGAGCGCAGATCGAGACGGGCGGCACGCGACATGGCGGTTGTGGGCCTCCCGGTCAGCCGAGCGAGGCGATCTTGGCGAGCAGCGTGTCGCGATCGACCGGCTTGACGACGTAATCGCGGGCACCCTGGCGCAAGCCCCAGATCTTGTCGGTTTCCTGACTCTTCGACGTGCACATGATCACGGGAATCGATTTGGTCTCGGGATCGCGGCTGATCGCGCGCGTGGCCTGAAAGCCGTTGAGGCCCGGCATCACGACGTCCATCAGGATGAGGTCGGGCTTCGCTTGCCGGGCCTTCCGGATCGCATCTTCGCCGTTTTCGCTCGATACCACCTCGTAGCCGGCCTTGGTCAGGAGGTCTTTCAGCATGTGCCGCTCGGTCGGCGAATCGTCGACGACGAGAATTCTCTTGATGCCCATCGTGCCTTCCTTCCGTTCGGCGTCCGTCGAGCGAGCTTCCGCGACGATCGCGCGCGCGGTGATCGGGTCGGTCATGCGTGCTGCCTCCGGTCCTACGCCGCGACGACGCGCACGTGCGCCGCCACGGCCTTCAGCAGGCTTTCCTTCGTGAACGGCTTTGTCAGGTACTGGTCGGAGCCGACCATCCGGCCGCGGGCGCGGTCGAAAAGGCCGTCCTTCGACGAGAGCATGATCACCGGCATCGCGTGGAAACGGCTGTTCTTCTTGATCAGCGCACAGGTCTGGTAACCGTCGAGCCGCGGCATCATGATGTCGACGAAGACCAGCTCCGGCTGGTGGTCGGCGATTTTGGCGAGAGCATCAAAGCCATCCTCCGCCAGGATCACCGTGCATCCCGCCTGCAACAGGAAGATTTCCGCGCTGCGGCGAATGGTGTTCGAGTCGTCGATCACCATGACCTTGATGCCCTGCAGCGGACTTCGGCTGACATCGTTGCCCATCGGCGCTCCGTTGATCCTGCCGCTTGCGGCTTGGCGCCGAGCGGCCCGGGCCCCACTGTGCCACGGGCCGGGCTGCTTGCCTAGAGCATAAAGCTTGCCGGAATCGGCATTGCCGCCGAATTCTGACGAAAACGCAACAACTCACCCAATTTTCTGGGCATTCGGATGCCGTTGCGCGGCATGAGATGCCGCGTTGCGGGCTCCCGAGAAGCCGGTCGCCGCGCCCGCTTCACGCCGCCAACCGCCGCGGGCATCTAGCGACCGAGAAACATTCGATACGCCGGGTTCGCCGACTCGTCGACGTGGTCGTACCCGAGACGAGCGAGAAAGCGCCGAAACTCCGCGCTGTCGCCCGGCGGCACCTGCATGCCGACCAGCACGCGGCCGTAATCGGCGCCATGGTTGCGGTAGTGGAAGAGGCTGATGTTCCAGCGGGCGCTCATGCTGTCGAGGAAGCGCATCAGCGCGCCGGGGCGCTCGGGGAATTCGAAGCGATAGAGGATCTCGTGCTCGGCCGCCGGCGCATGGCCGCCGACGAGATGGCGAACGTGCAGCTTCGCCATCTCGTTGTCGGTGAGGTCGCAGGCCTCGATGCGGGCGCGTGAAAGCGCGGCGAGCAACTGCCGGGTTTCGCGGCGATCGGCGACTTCGATGCCGACGAAAAGGTGCGCGACCTTCGGGTCGGCATAGCGGTAGTTGAACTCGGTGACCGAGCGCCTGCCGAGCAGCGCGCAGAAATCGCGGAAGCTCCCCGGCCGCTCCGGAATCGTCACGGCGAGAATCGCCTCGCGCTGCTCGCCGAGCTCGGCGCGCTCGGCCACGAAGCGCAGGCGGTCGAAATTCATGTTGGCGCCGCAGGCGATCGCCACGAGCGTTCTGTCCTTCGCGCGCGTGCGTTGCGCCCAGGCCTTGACGCCCGCGACGGCGAGCGCGCCGGCCGGCTCCAGAATGGCGCGCGTATCCTCGAAGACGTCCTTCAGCGCCGCGCAGATCGCATCGGTGTCGACGACGACGATGTCATCGACGTATTTGCGCGCCAGCCGGAACGTTTCGCGGCCGACCTGCTTCACCGCGACGCCGTCGGCGAACAGTCCCACGTGCGGCAGCGTGATGCGTCGTCCGGCCGCGAGCGAGCGCGCCATCGCATCGGCGTCCTCGGGCTGCACGCCGATGATCTTCACTTCGGGACGCACGCGCTTCACGTACGCGGCGATGCCGCCGATCAGGCCGCCGCCGCCGATCGCGACGAAGATCGCGTCGAGCGGCGCCTGCCACTGGCGCAGAATCTCCATGCCGATCGTCCCCTGGCCGGCGATGACATCGGGATCGTCGTACGGATGCACGAACGTCGCGCCGGTTTCCTGCTGCAACTGCTGCGCCTTGTCGAACGCATCCGAGTACGAATCGCCGTGGAGGACGACGCGCGCGCCGCGCGCTTCGACAGCCGCAATCTTGATCTGCGGCGTCGTGACCGGCATCACGATCGTCGCCGCGCAGCCGAGCCGCTGCGCCGCGAGCGCTACGCCCTGCGCGTGATTGCCCGCAGACGCCGCGATGACGCCGCCGCTGCGCTCGGCCGCGCTCATGTGCGCCATCTTGTTGTACGCGCCGCGGAGCTTGAACGAAAAGATCGGCTGCGCATCCTCGCGTTTCAGCAACACGCGGTTGCGAAGCCGCGCCGATAGCGCGGGCGCCCACTCGAGCGGCGACTCGATGGCGACGTCGTAGACCTTCGCCGTCAGGATTTTCTGCAGATAATCGACCGGCATGCACCAGGCGGCGCATCGGGGCCGCGTGAGGAAAGCCGTCGAGGTTATCAGGCTTTGCCGCGCGCCTGACCGGCGGGCGAATCAGCGCTCGATGAAATCCGGCCCGATGGCGACTTTCAGGACCACAGCCGTGCCTTCCTCGCGCGGCCGATTGGAGAGCCACCAGACGGCCCCCTTGCGCATTGCGCGGTCAGTCTCCTCGCCAGCCAGCAGGAACGATGCGACGCGCCCGAGCGTGGGCTGATGCCCGACGATGAGCACCGGCTCGCGCGACTCGGGCCAATTGGCCGCGGCGAGCAGCGCCGCCACCGATCCGCCGGTTCCGATTTCGCGCGACGTCGCGAATTTTCGCTCGAGCGCTTGCGCGGTTTGCTGCGCGCGCACCGCCGGCGACACGAGAATGCGGCAGGTATCGGGCAGATGCGCGTTGAGCCACTGCGCGACGCGCGCTGCCTGCGCAACGCCGCGCGCCGTGAGGCGCCGGGCATCGTCCGGAACGCCCGGCTCGGCATCGCAATGACGCCAGAGGATGAGCTCCATGTTCAGGCAATCGCGACGGGCGTCTCCAGCGAGAGCCACAGGCATCCCGCCTTCGACTCGCGCGCCAGCGCGTCGAGATACGCGCGATGCGTCGCCAGTTCGGCATCGTCGGGCACGACGCGATGAACGATGTAGCGCGCCGTATCCATCGCCGCACCGTCGATGGAGAATCCGCGGCCCGCGGGCCGCGGCGGCACGTACAGGTCGATGATCAGCGTCTCCTGTCCGCGTGTCATCGCGAGATACACCTCGGCCAGCAATTGCGCGTCGAGAAGCGCGCCATGCAGCGTCCGATGCGCATTCGATACGCCGAATCGCTCGCATAGCGCATCGAGGTTGTTGCGCTTGCCGGGAAAGACTTCGCGGGCCAGCGCCAGCGTGTCGACGAGCTTGCCGTAGACGGCCGTCGAGCGCGGCAGGCCGGCGAGATCGAACTCGTAATCGAAAAACGCCACGTCGAACGGTGCGTTGTGGATGATCCATTCGGCGCCGTGCGCGAATTCGACGAAGTCGGCCGCGATCTCGACGAAGCGCGGCTTGCCGCGCAGGTCGTCGCGCGTCATGCCGTGGACTTCGGTTGCCGCGATATCGATGTCGCGCTCCGGATCGAGCCGGTAATGCCGGTGGCGTCCGGTGAGCCGCCGATCGACGACCTCGACCGCGGCGATCTCGATGATCCGGTGGCCCTGCTTCGGATCGAGGCCGGTGGTCTCGGTGTCGAGCAATAGCTGACGCATTGCTATGCGCTCCCTCGCCTCTCGCCGCTCATTCCTCGCCCCTATTTCCGATACTTCTGAATCGTCGACTGGATCTCGGCGATCGCGCGCTCGATTTCATCATCGGACAGGTCGCGCTGCGCACCCGCGCGATCCGCCAGCGTGACGGTGTTCTCGACTTGCGTCTCGAATTGCCCGAGCTCGAGATTATCGGTCGTCGTCGGCTCGTCGGCGAGCGTTTCCGGTCCCCAGCGCACGATGATCGCGGACAGGTTGTCGCCTTCGGCGCCGCCGCGGACCTCCGCTTCGCGCATGATCCGCGGCGCCGTCGTGAGAATCGGCGTCGAAGTCAGCATCGTCGCCATCTCGCCATGCGGATAGACGCTCCACAGCCCGTCGGTGCAGAGGATCAGGATGTCCCCGTCGAAGAGCGGCGTGCGCTTCGATAGATCGATCACCGGCTCCGCCATGCCGCCCAGGCAACTGAAGATCTTGTTGCGGTCCGGATGCGACGGCACTTCCTGCGGCGTGATGATGCCCTGATCGACCAGATACTGCACCTTCGAGTGGTCCCTCGTCGACGCGATCAGCTTCCCCTGCCGCAGCAGGTAAAACCGCGAGTCGCCGACGTGCGTCCAGTACGCGTAACCGCCCTGCACGACGACCGCGACGCAGGTCGTGCGCGGCGTTTCGAGCATCGAGAACTGGTTCGCATACGAGCCGAGCGCCGCATGCGCGCGCAGCATCGTGTCCTGCATGAACTTGAGCGGGTTGCGCAGGATGGGCTTCGCTTCCTGCTGGAAGCGCTCGATGAACAGGCGCACGGCGATCTGTGCGGCGATCTCGCCGCCGACGTGGCCGCCCATGCCGTCGGCAATCACCAGCAGCAGCGTCTCGCGGCTGTACGTGTAGGCGATGCGGTCCTGGTTGCTCTCGCGCGCGCCCTTGCGCGACTCCTGGAAGATCGTGAAACGCATGATGCGGCAGAGCGCTACACGCCGATTTCCGAGAATAGCAGCCGCTTGAGATTCGCGAGGAACGTGAGCTTGCGCTTCATCGGCGCGATATCGCGAATCGCGCGCTGCAGCGCGAACACGCTTTGCGGGCGCTCCAGCGGGTCGAGGCGCAGGCACCAGTCGATCACTTCGAGCAGGTTGTCCGAATACTGCCCTGACCAGATCTTCTTCGCCGAGACAAGGTGATCCTCGGTCACGCGCGCGTCGGCCGCCTGCGGCGCGAAAGCCGCGAGGCAGGCGAACATCGACGCGCCGGTGCCGTACACATCGGTCCAGGGGCCGAGCCGATCGTGGTCGCGATACTGCTCGGGGGCGGCGAAGCCAGGCGTGTACATCGGCGCGAGCTTGGGCCGGTTCGTCGTCAGCGTCTGCCGCGCGGCGCCGAAATCGAGCAGCACCGGGCTGCCGTCGGTGCGCAGATAGATGTTCGCCGGCTTGATGTCGAGATGGAGAATCTTGTGCGTGTGCACTTCGCGCAAGCCGTTCAGGAGCTGCATGAACACCTGGCGCACGAAGCGCTCGGACATCTGGTCCTGCCGCATCTGGATCTGCTGTTGCAGCGTGCGGCCGCGCTCGTAGCGCATCACCATGTACACCGTCTCGTTCGCGCGAAAGAAGTTGAGCACGCGCACGACGTTGGGATGGTTGATCTTCGCGAGCGCGCGCCCTTCCTCGAAAAAGCACTTCATGCCGTAGCGGAACGACGTGAGATTCTCCGCCGAGCTCGCGCGCACGATGTCGCCCTCGGTGCGCAGCACCAGCGACGACGGCAGGTATTCCTTGATCGCGACCGGCTGGCCCGTCTCGTCGAACGCGCGGTAGACGATGGAAAATCCGCCGCGGCTGATCTGGCGGTCGATCCGGTAATTCAGCAGCGCATAGCCGCCGGGAAGCGCTTGATTGTTGACGGGCATCTGGAATGGGGAAAGCGGCGGCAGCGCGCGGATGGAAATGCCCGCAAGTCGCGTGCCAAAGAGCGCGATCGCCTTGCGCGAGGCGCGCAGAACGCATACATTGTCCCGATGGCCGCACCGAAAGTAAAGTCGAAGTCGTCCGCCCCGCCCGCGCTTGCGCCATCCATTCAAGCCGTTCAGTCGTCCTTCTGCTCATGATTCTCAGCATGACCGGCTTCGCGTCAGCGAGTGCTGCGCTGCCGGGCATTTCGCTTGCTGTCGAGCTCCGCTCGGTCAATCACCGCTACCTCGACGTCACCATCAAGCTGCCTGAGGAACTGCGCGCGCTCGAGCCGGCGTTGCGCGAGCAACTTGCAGCGGCGCAAAAGCGCGGCAAGGTCGAATGCCGGGTATCGCTCGCGCGAACGGCCGGCACGGCCGCCACGATCGCCGTCAACACCGAGCGCGTTGCGCAACTCGCGGGCGCAGCGGCGGATGTCGCGCGGGCGGTCCCCGGAACGCCGCCGCTGACCACCGCCGACATCCTGCGGTGGCCGGGCGTGATGATCGACGCGACGATTTCACCGGAGGCGCTCGCAGAAGCCGTCGATGCGCTCGTCCAGCAGTCATTGCAGGATCTGACCTCGGCCCGTGCGCGTGAAGGTGCGACGCTTCGCGCCGTGCTCGAGGCGCGCTGCGCCGATATCGAAACCCAGGTCGCGCGCATCGTGCCGCGCATTCCCGCCCTGCACGCCGCCTACCTCGACAAGCTCGGCGCGCGCCTCGCCGATGCCGGTGTCGACGCCAATGACGATCGGCTGAAGCAGGAGCTTGCGTTCTTCGCGACGAAGATCGATGTCGCCGAGGAAGTCGCGCGCCTTTCGACCCATATCGGCGAAATGCGGCGCGTGCTGGCGCAGGGCGGCACCGTGGGCAAGCGCCTCGATTTCCTGGCGCAGGAGCTGCACCGCGAGGCGAACACGCTGGGCTCGAAATCCGTCGATGCCGAGCTGTCGCAGGTCTCGCTCGAGCTCAAGGTGCTGATCGAGCAGATGCGCGAGCAGGTGCAGAATCTAGAATGACGATCACCACCCGGAGTCCGGGCGCATCGGGCTGCCTGTTCGTCGTCGCGGCGCCGTCCGGCGGCGGGAAAAGCAGCATGGTCAACGCGCTGCTCGAGCGCGAGCCGGGGATCCGGCTGTCGGTGTCGTACACGACGCGCCCGCCCCGGCCCGGCGAGTCGGAAGGCAACCACTACCACTTTGTCGATGTTGCGCAGTTCCTCCGGTTGAAGGAGCGCGGTGAATTTCTCGAGCACGCGTTTGTCCACGGCAATTGGTACGCCACATCGTCGACTTGGCTGACGGCGCAGGTCGCGGCCGGCCAGGACGTGCTGCTCGAAATCGACTGGCAGGGTGCGGCCCAGGTGCGCCGGCTCATTCCCGATTCGGTGCACATCTTCATCCTGCCGCCGTCGATCGAAGCGTTACGCGAGCGTCTGACGAAGCGCGCGCAGGACCCGCCGGGCGTGATCGAGCAGCGCATCGAGGCTGCGCGCGAGGAGATGCGTCACTGCGGGGAATTCGATTATGTTATTATGAATCAGGACTTTGCACGGGCCGTCGACGATCTGTCCGTCATCGTCCGCGCCGCTCGCCTGACCGCCGCCCGCCAGCAAATGCGGCACGCGAAGGCGCTCGCCGAACTTCTTTCTCCCGCACCGTAAAGGTCACCATGGCACGCATCACGATCGACGACGTTCTCGCCCGCATCCCGAACCGTTTCGAGCTGACGCTCGCCGCCACCAATCGCGCGCGCCAGATCACGTCCGGCGCGGCGCCGATGGTCGAGCCCGACCGCGACAAGCCAACCGTCATCGCGCTGCGCGAGCTCGCCGCCGGCAAGGTGGGCATCGAAATGCTGCACAAGATCGCGCCGACCGTCACGCTCTGACGGGCCACGCGAGGCCTGCGGCCGCCATGTCCGAGATCGTCGAATTCACGCGGCATCTCGGACACTACCTGCCTTCGCCCGACATCGCGCTCGTCGAGCGCGCATTCGAGTTCTCCGAATCGGCGCATCGCGGCCAGTTCCGCAAGTCGGGCGAGCCGTACATCACGCATCCGCTCGCCGTCGCGAGCATCCTCTCCGAATGGCGGCTCGATGCCGAAGGGCTCGCCGCCGCGCTGCTGCACGACGTGATGGAGGACACGTCCGTCACCCGCGGCGAAATCGAGTCGACGTTCGGCAAGCCGGTGGCCGCGATGGTCGACGGGCTGTCGAAGCTCGACCAGATCGAGTTCGCGACGCGCGAGGATGCGCAGGCCGAGAGCTTTCGCAAGATGCTGCTCGCGATGGCGCGCGACGTGCGCGTCATCCTGATCAAGCTCGCCGACCGGCTGCACAACATGCGCACGCTCGACGCGATGGCGCCCGGGCACCGCAAGCGGATCGCGCGCGAGACGACCGATATCTACGCGCCGATCGCCAATCGCCTCGGATTGAACGCGCTGTTCCTCGAGCTGCAGGACCTGTCGTTCAAGCACCTCTACCCGCTGCGCTACCGGATTCTCGCGCACGCGATCAAGATGGCGCGCGGCAATCGCCGCGAGGTGATGAACCGGCTGCTCGATGTCATCCGCGACGGCCTGGCGCGCGCCAACATCGCGGCGGTGGTCACCGGCCGCGAGAAGACGATCTATTCGGTCTACAAGAAGATGCGCGAAAAGCATTACACGTTCTCGCAGGTATTCGACATCTACGGCGTGCGCGTGCTGGTCGCCGACAAATCGACGTGCTACGCGGCGCTGGGCGTACTCCACGAGCTGTACAAGCCGATCCCGGGCAAGTTCAAGGATTACATCGCCATCCCGAAGGCGAACGGCTACCAGTCGCTGCATACGACGCTGTTCGGGCCGTTCGGCACGCCGCTGGAGGCGCAGCTCCGCACGCACGACATGCATCGCGTCGCCGAGGCGGGTGTCGCCGCGCATTGGCTCTACAAGGCCGGCGGCCAGCTCGACCTTGCCGAAGCACAGCGCGAGACGCATCGCTGGCTGCAGAGCCTGCTCGAAATCCAGTCGGAATCGCGCGATTCGAAGGAGTTTCTGGAGCATGTCAAGGGCGACCTCTTCCCCGACGAGATTTACCTCTTCACGCCGAAAGGCAAGATCATGGCGCTGCCGCGAGGCGCTACGGCCGTCGACTTCGCGTACGGCGTGCACACCGACATCGGCCACCACTGCGTCGCGGCACGGATCAACTACGAACTGCTGCCGCTGCGCACCGAATTGAAGAACGGCGACCACGTCGAGATCCTGACGTCGCCCACGGCGCGGCCGAATCCGTCGTGGCTGTCGTTCGTGACGACCGGCAAGGCGCGCTCGCGCATTCGGCACTACCTGAAGGGCATGCAGCAGAAGGAGTCGGCGGCGCTCGGCGAGCGGATGCTGAACCAGGCGCTCGCGACGCTGAAGGTCGAGCCCGAATCGATCACCTGGGACCGGTGGGAGGGGCTGGCGAAGGAGTACGGGTCGAAGACGCAGCTCGAGATCCTCGCCGACATCGGAATGGGCAAGCGACTGTCGTTCGTGGTCGCGCAGGCGCTGACCAGGACGGCCGGCAAGGCGACCGAGGCGATGTCGCATGCGGACGGCAGCGCGAAAGCGGCGGCGCTCACGCTACGCGGCGTCGAAGGCGTGGCGATTCAATATGCGAAATGTTGCCGGCCCGTTCCCGGCGACGCGATCATCGGCCAGTTCCGCAAGGGCCAGGGACTGATCGTGCATCTGCGCGATTGCGCGACGCTGCGCAAGCAGCGCATCGACGGCAGCGAGCTTGTCGACGTCGAATGGGCGGCCGACGTAGAGGGCGTGTTCGATTGCGGCGTGCGCGTCCTCGTGGCCGACCGGCGCGGGCTTCTCGCCGAATTGGCGACCGCCGTCGGCGATGCCGACGCGAACATCGACACCGTGTCGATGGAGCGGCCCGACGGTGGTGATGTCGCGATGTTCTTCGGCGTGCAGGTGCGCGATCGGCGTCATCTCGCCAATGTCATGCGCGCGCTGCACCGGATTCCGGACGTGCGGCGCGTGCACCGCGCGCGCACGTAATCGGGGGCGAATCAGGCGGGCTGCGTGGCCAGCAATTGCTGCAACTCGCCGGATTGGTACATCTCGCGGACGATGTCGCAGCCGCCCACGAATTCGCCGTTGACGTAGAGCTGCGGCACCGTCGGCCAGTTCGAGAAGTCCTTGATGCCCTGGCGCAGCGCGTCGTCCTCCAGGACGTTGAACGACGCATAGTCGGCCACGCCGCAGCGCTTCAGGATCTCGGCCACCGTGGCCGAAAACCCGCATTGCGGGAACTGCGGCGTTCCCTTCATGTACAGGACGACGCGGCTATGCGCGACCTGTTCCTTGATCGTGTCCTTGATGTCGCTCATGCGAGGCTCCGGCTAGGGGTTACAGCGGTCATTCTACGCAAGTGCCGCCGGGACCTGCCCGTTTCAAGGCCGATTACTCCTTCACCGCCCCGGTCAGCCCCGATACGTAATACTCGACGAAGAACGAATACAGGATTGCCACCGGCAGCGAGCCGAACAGCGCGCCGGCCATCAGCGATCCCCAGTGATAGACGTCGCCTTCGACGAGCTCGGTGACGACGCCGACCGGCACCGTCTTCACTTCGGACGAGGATATGAACGTCAGCGCGTAGATGAATTCATTCCACGACAGCGTGAACGCGAAGATGCCGGCGGAGATGAGACCGGGCACGGCGAGTGGCAGGATGATCTTCACGAGGATTTGCCAGCGATTCGCACCGTCGATCAGCGCGCATTCCTCGAGCTCGAGCGGGATCGTCTTGAAGTAGCCCATCAGGAGCCACGTGCAGAACGGAATCAGGAACGTCGGGTAGGTGAGGATCAGCGCCAGCCGCGTGTCGAACAGGTGCAGCTTGTAGACCATTGCCGCAAGCGGGATGAACAGGATCGACGGCGGCACCAGGTACGCGAGAAAGATGCTCATGCCGACATAGCGCGCGCCGCGAAAGCGCAGCCGCTCGATCGCATACGCCGCGAGCACGCTGCAGAAGATCGACAGGAACGTCGACACGACCGACACGAGGATCGTGTTCCACAGCCAGTCCGGATAGGCGGTATCGAAGAGCAGCTTCCTGATGTGCGCGAGCGTCGGATCGTGCACCCAGAACGGGTTGCCCGTGCGCGACAGCAGCTCGTCGTCGGGCTTGAACGCGGTGATCAGCATCCAGTAGAACGGGAACAGCAGCACGATCAGGAACACGATCAGCGGTATCCAGACCGTCACGACGCGCCGCGGCAGCGAGACGAGATAATGCATCCCCTGCGTGTCGGTGACGGCCGGCGTTGCGATGCTCGACATGTACCCCCACGCTTGCGGCTCTCGCCGCTACGCTGCCCCCAAGGGGGAGCAGTTCGCGCCTTGGGACGGCCCGGCGGCGCTCATCAGTCTTTCCCGCCCTGCTGCCATGCCCGGCGCTGCAGGCCGAAATACGACACGAGGATCGCGGCGAGCAGGAACGGAACCATCGCCGTCGCGATCGCCGCGCCCTCGCCGAGGCTCCCGCCAGGGATCGCGCGCTGGTAGGAGAGCGTCGCCATCAGGTGCGTCGCATTGAGGGGTCCGCCCCGCGTCAGCACGTAGATGAGCTGGAAATCGGTGAACGTGAACAATACCGAGAACGTCATTACGACGGCGATGATCGGGGTCAGCAGCGGCAGCGTCACGTACCGGAACTGCTGGAACGGCGTCGCGCCGTCGAGGCTCGCGGCTTCGTAGTACGACGGCGATATCGTCTGCAGGCCGGCGAGCAGTGTGATCGCGACGAACGGCACGCCGCGCCAGATGTTGGCGGCGATCGTCGAAAACCGCGCATTCCACGGGTCGCCCAGGAAATCGATGTACTGATGGATCAGCCCCATCCGCTCGAGCGTCCAGCTGATGATCGAGAACTGCGAGTCGTAGATCCACCAGAACGCGATCGCGGAAAGCGCCGTCGGCACAATGAACGGCAGCAGGACGATCGCGCGCAAGACTCCCTTGAACGGCAGATGCTGGTTGAGGATCAGCGCGAGCCACAGGCCAAGGCCGAACTTGATGACGCTCGCGACCGTCGTGTAGAAAATCGTGTTGAAGAGCGCGAGCCGGGTGACCGAATCGTTCCACAGGAACTCGAAGTTGGCGAGGCCGATCCATTCGCCGGCGCGGCCGATCTTCGCATCGGTGAATCCGAGCCAGGTTCCGAGGCCGAGCGGGTACGTGAGAAAGACGAGCAGCAGCACCGCGGTCGGCAGCAGGAACAGCGCGCCGAGCGCGTTGCGGTTGTCCTGGAGGCGAGCAGCGAAGGAAGCCAAGTCAGCGGTCTGATGAAAGCATGAAGAAATCGCTCGGAGCCGCAAACTACGCCCCGCGAGCGCGGCCAGTCCGCCTTTGCGCGCGTTGACCGGCACCTCGCGCCGGTCGAACGGGCGCAGATATCGCGTCGCGCCGACGAAACGTCTCGATCAGGAACGAGCGCTTCTGCGGCGCGACGTGATATCAGACCTTGTAGTAGCGTTCTGCGCGCTTCTGCGCGCGTTCCGCCGCTTCCTTCGGCGACTTCGAGCCCGACGCCGCTTCCGCGACCATGTTGACGACGATGAAATCCGCGAGCGCGCCGGCCGATGCGTAGCCCATCTTGCCCGCATACCCCGACGGCAGCATGTTCTTCATCGAATCGCGATACGGCGTGTGCTTCGGATCGATCGTCCAGATCGGATTCTTCTCGTAATAGCGCAGCGCCGGCGTCACGTAGCCGATGCCCGCCTGCACCCACGGGTCCATCTGCTCGGGCTCCATCATGAAGCGCAGGAATTCCTTCGCCGCCTTCGGATACTTCGAATACTTGAAGATCATCTGGTTGAAGAAGAGCTGGAACTCGGTCGGCTTGCCCACCGGGCCGATCGGCATGTTGGCGTGATAGATGTCGGCCGCCATCTCCTTCACCTTCGGGTCCTGCCCGTTCTTCGCCGCGTAGTAGATCGAGATGCCGTTGTTCGTGAGCGAGATCTGCCCGTCGAGGAACGCCTTGTTGTTGTTCGGGTCGAGCCACGACAGCGTGCCGGGCACGAACGTCGCGTACAGCTCCTTCGCGTAGTCGAGCGCCTTCAGCGTTTCAGGGCTGTCGATGACCACCTTGTTGTTCGTGTCGACGAGCTTGCCGCCGAACGACCAGACGAGCCACTGGCACCAGGTATTCGCGTCGCCGGTCGCATTGCCGAGCGCGAACCCGGGCGGCGTGCCCTTCTCCTTCAGCGCCTTGCAGAGCTTCAGGAATCCGTCGGTATCCTTCGGGAAGGCGTCGAACCCCGCCGCCTTCATGTGGCTCTGGCGGTACGTCATGCAGACGCCGGCGACGCCGAGCGGCACGCCGATCCACTTCTTGCCGTCGGGGCGCAGATACGGATCGCACACCGGGTAGAAGCCGCCGAGCTTGCTGCCGAGATACGTGCAGACATCGGTCACGTCGACGAGCTTTTCCGGATACAGGTTCGCGTCGTCGTTCGTCGACAGGATGATGTCCGGACCGGCGCCGGTGTTGGCGGCGACGGCCGCCTTCGGCCGGACGTCCTCCCAGCCTTCGTTGTCGACGCGGACCACGATGCCGTATTTCTCGGTGAACTTCGCGACATTCTTCATGTACTGATCGATGTCGCCCTGCACGTACCGGCTCCAGCGCAGCACGCGAAGCGCAGCACCCTTCTCGGGCGTGCTTTTCCACTGCGCGTTGGCGTCCTTGATCCAGATCATCGGGCCGACCGCAGCCCCTGCGGCCAGCCCTGCCGACGTCTTCAAAAACCTGCGACGCTTGATTTCACTCACGACTCTCTCCTCCTGAAGGGTGATACGGAAAACACGTTGTCGGGTTCGAGGCTCGGGCCAGCATCACGCGGCGAGCCGCGCGCCGCTCGCCGCGTCGAACAGGTGCGCACGCGAAAGATCGGGGACGAGCCCGACGCGATCGCCCGCGCGGCAATCCACGCGATCGCGGACGAGCGATGTGACCTCCTGCCCGTTGAAGCGGCAGAAGAGCTGCGTATCGGCGCCGGTCGGCTCGACGACGACCACGTCCGCGGGCAAGCCGTCGTTGCCGGCCAGCGTGCAATGCTCGGGCCGCATGCCGTAGAGCACCGACTGGCCGTCCGACGGGCGTGCCGTCAGCGGCATCGGCAGCCGCACGCCGCCGTCGAACTCGACCGCCGGCAAGCCGCCCTGCGTGCGCGCGATCCCCGGCACGAAGTTCATCGCCGGCGATCCGATGAATCCGGCGACGAACGTGTTGACCGGCGTGTCGTAGAGCTCGAGCGGGTTGCCCGATTGCTCGACAATGCCGTCGCGCATGACGACGATTCGATCGGCCATCGTCATCGCCTCGATCTGGTCGTGCGTGACGTAGATCGACGTCGTCTTGAGGCGCTGGTGCAATTCCTTGATCTCGGTGCGCATCTGCACGCGCAGCTTCGCATCGAGGTTCGACAACGGCTCGTCGAACAGGAACACCTGCGGGTCGCGAACGATCGCCCGCCCCATTGCGACGCGCTGCCGCTGTCCGCCGGATAATTGGCGCGGATAACGATCGAGGTAGGGCGAGAGCCCGAGGATGTCCGCGGCGCGCGCGACGCGCTCTGCGATGTCGACGCTGCCGCGCCTCGCGAGCTTCAGCGCGAACGACATGTTGTCGCGCACCGTCATGTGCGGATAGAGCGCGTAGTTCTGGAACACCATCGCGATGTCGCGCTCCTTCGGCCGCACGCGGTTGACGACCTTGCCGCCGATCACGATCTCGCCCTCGGTGATTTCCTCGAGTCCGGCGATCATCCGCAGCAGCGTCGACTTGCCGCAGCCCGACGGTCCGACGAGCACGCAGAATTCGCCGTCGGCGATGCCGATGTCGACGCCGCGTATCACCTGCGTCGCGCCGAACCACTTGTGCACGGCAGCGATGTTCACCGCGGCCATTGCGCCTCCGTCATCCACACCATGGGCCCTGCCCTCATGTTGCCTGCAGCTTCCGGGTGCCGCGCACCACCGGGTAATCCGGTCGACCCGTGCGGCACCAGGTGACGATGTTCTGCGCCGCCTTGCGTCGCAATTCGACTTCCGCCTCGATCGAATAGAACGCGGCGTGCGGCGTCAGGATGACGCGGGGATCGGCGAGCAACGGCGAGTCGCGCGGCACCGGCTCTTCGGCCAGCACGTCGAGCGCCGCGCCCCGCAGTATTCCAGCATCGAGGGCCGCGAGCAAATCGGCGGTGTCGACCACCCCGCCGCGCGACGTGTTGACGAGCGTCAGCCCGTGCTTCGCCGCGGCGAAGAACGCGGCGCCGATCAGCCCGCGCGTGGTCGCATCGAGCGGCGTATGCAGCGACACGATATCGGATTCGCCCGCGAGCGCTTCCAGCGAATGCGCCCGCTCCACGTACGCGGGGAAATCGCCGTCGATCAGGTAGGGGTCGTACGCGACAACACGCTTCACGACATCGCGCGAAACATGCGCCATCCGCTTGCCGATGCGGCCGAGCCCGACAATGCCGAGCGTCAACTCCGACGGGCGCGAAAGCGGCCCGGACGACAGGTAATGCCAGCGGCCGGCCCGGATATCGTCGTGGTAGCGGACGACGTTGCGCAGCGATGCGAGCGCCAGCGCGAGCGCATGCGTCGCGACTTCGCCGACTCCGTAATCCGGCGAGTTGGCCACCCAGACGCCGTGCGCTTCGCAGGCATTCGCGTCGACGGTATCGAAGCCGGCGCCGATCCGGCTCACGATGCCGAGGTCCGGCAACGCTTCGACGACAGCGGCGGTGACGGGTGCGTACTGCAGGAGGATGGCCGCGCAATCGCGCGCAGCGTCGGTCACTTCCGCAGCGCTTCCGCATTGCGCGACTTTCAGCCGAAGGCCTGCGCTTGCGAACAACGCGCGCTCGAGATCGATGTCGGGAAAATCGTGATCGGCGAATAGGACCTGGGACATCGGGCGTGGGACGCGCCGACCATCGGCGACGGCGAAAGGTACGCGCGCGCACGGCCGAGCGTCAAGGGCATAGAATCGAAGCGTGACGCGCTGAAGACAGGAGAGCTGATGACGACGCCATTGCGCACGACGATTGCCGGTAGCCTGCCGAAGCCCTCGTGGCTCGCGGAGCCGGAGGCATTGTGGGCCGCGTGGAAGCTCGAAGGCGCGGCGCTGGCGGAAGGCAAGCGCGACGCGGTTCGCCTCGTCGTCCGCGACCAGGAGCAGGCGGGGATCGACATCGTCACCGACGGCGAGCAGACGCGCCGCCATTTCGTCACGACGTTCATCGACGGCCTCGACGGCGTCGACTTCGAGCACAAGCGGACGGTCCGGATTCGCAATCGCTACGACGCTGCGGTCCCCGTCGTCGTCGGTCCGGTCGCCCGCCGCCGTCCGATCTTCGTCGATGACGCGACGTTCCTCCGCTCGCAAACGGCGCGGCCGGTGAAATACACGTTGCCCGGGCCGATGACGATGGTCGACACGCTGCATGACGCCTGGTACGGCAGCCGCGAAAAGCTCGCGTGGGCGTTCGCGGAAATCCTCAACGACGAAGCGCGGGCAATCGCCGCCGCAGGCGTGGACGTGATCCAGTTCGATGAGCCGGCCTTCAACGTCTATTTCGACGAGGTTCGCGACTGGGGCGTGGCGGCGCTCGAGCGTGCGACGGAAGGCCTGGCTTGCACCAAAGCGGTGCACATTTGCTACGGCTACGGCATCAAGGCGAACATCGACTGGAAGAAGTCGCTCGGCGGCGAGTGGCGCCAATACGAGCAGACGTTTCCCCGGCTGGCCGCATCCGGCATCGACCAGGTTTCGCTCGAATGCGCGAATTCACACGTTCCGATCGAGCTGATCGGCCTCCTCGAGGGCAAGGACGTGCTGGTCGGCGCAATCGACGTGGCGACCGACCGGATCGAAACGCCCGCGGAGGTCGCGGCCGTGATTCGCTCGGCCCTGCGGTTCGTGCCGGCCGACCGGTTGCTGCCTTGCACCAATTGCGGCATGGTGCCGCTCGCCCGCGACGTGGCGAGGCAAAAGCTGCGCGCGCTGGGCGAAGGCGCCGCACTGGTCCGGCGCGAATTGACGTCCTAACGCCGGCCGACCGCCGGCGGCGCCTTTTGCCCGAATCCCGCGTCTGGCGCGGCTTCCGGCGCAACGCGAAACGGGGCCACCCGCCGGAAAGCTATCGCTTTTTTGCGAAATCTGCCGTATAGTGCCCGCCGTGTTTTGTTCCAAGCAGTAAAGGCATGCTCTGTACGAC
>Ga0070696_100001068_pt1 | contig 17716 bp, 18 predicted proteins | sample KBSK1253metaG_FD_65474 | JGI IMG/M metagenome (GOLD analysis project Ga0070696, IMG submission 65474) | Corn, switchgrass and miscanthus rhizosphere microbial communities from Kellogg Biological Station, Michigan, USA - KBS K1-25-3 metaG | ecosystem: Host-associated > Plants > Roots >... | reverse complement strand
CTTGAGAGGCGGAGGTTGCGGGGTACAGTTCGGGCACGGTCACTCGGAATCAGGGGAGCCAGCCGGCGCGATCACTTTCTGGGAATTGCCCTTCCAATCAGATGGCCCACCGTTCCACCGAGGGCGGCGCCGAGCAAGCCTACGCCGAGAGTCACACCAGTGCAGTCCCTCGGTCCGTTTTCAGAGTTGCCACAGTACGCCCGTGCTTCAAGTCCGGCAGCCAAGCCGAGCCCCGCCGCCCCCATTATGGTGCCCAGCCAGCGGAAATCCTTCCGGGATACCGAATCGGATGCCACTTCTCGCCACGCGAAGCTGGTGAGCGGGGTGGTGGCCCGCGTGAGGGTAGACGACAGCCGCTGGGCCAGGGCTCGGTCCGGGAGGAAGAGAAGCCAGATTGGAAGCACAATCCACCACGCCAGCCGGGATCCTCCCATAGCTCAGGTCGCCGGACGTGACGCGACGTACCCGCATTGGGGACAGGCGTGCATTTCCTCGATCACGCCGCCCAGGTCGGGATCAATCCTCGCTCCGTGGCTACCATAAACGATCTTCTCGGCATGCTGATTCATGGTGCCGCCGCACTCGGGGCAACGCATCGGGCTGGGAGCCATTGTCACCTCTCACCTCTCACCTGTCACGGTCCGCTACACCGCGATGTTTTCTCGCCCGTAGCGCAGAGTCTTCGCCATCCAGATCAGCTCGCCCAGGAACTTGCCGGTCCGACGGATGAAGGATTGATCCAGGAGGGCGCCCTTCTCGTCGAAGACTTTGTCCACGCTGCCGAAGTTTACATCCCAGAAGATGGTCACCAGCCCAAGTTCCCGAAGGACCGGCAGTGAGGTCTCGATTACCCGAGTCCCGCCGAATGGTCCCGCAGACACGGCCACGATACCCGCTGCCTTGTGGATGTACTCCTGCAGGCAGCTGTCGAGCACGTGCTTGAGCAGGCCGGGCATGGCGTGGTTGTACTCCGGCGCCACCAGCACGATCGCGTCCGCCCGATTCATGCTTGCGGCAAAGGCGGGATCGCCCGTCCCTTGCCCGTTGTCGTCCAGCATGTGGCTGAGCGATCCCACATCGATCAACTCGGTCGAGACTCCCTCACGTTTCTGCAGCTCCCCATGAACCAAACGGGCGGCATGGGCGCTCATCCGCCCCTTTCGGGCAGTGCCTAGGATCACGGGAATGCTCAGCGGGCGCGGCTCGGCCATGGGGGTCTCTGAACGTGGGTTCGAGAGTTGGAATGCCACGACTTCTCGAAAGGTTCCCTCCGGCCGGCAACCTGGCGAGGGCCTCCAGAGTGGTTACCCTTCCTTGGGAGGGGGGTACCTCGATGACCGCTGAACAGACCGGTCCGATCGGTCCAGACCTGAAGCAGGGCATCTCGGCTGCTGAGGTAGCCGATGGGGAAAGTCTGGCCGGCCAGGTGGACGGCGAAGCGGTTCTGCTCGCCCGTCGGGGATCCGAGTGGTTTGCCATCGGCGCCACCTGTAGCCACTATAGCGGGCCGCTCCCCGAGGGGCTCATTGTCGGAGACACCGTCCGCTGTCCCTGGCACCACGCCTGCTTCAGCCTTCGAACCGGTGAACCGATCCGACCGCCGGCGCTGAATGACCTGTCATGCTGGCGGGTCGAACAGCGGGACGGAAAAGTCTACGTCGGGCAAAAGGTCAAGCCTGTAAAATCCAGCTCCCGAGCCGGGCGGGCGCGCGGCCCCTCGTCTGTGCTCATCATTGGTGCGGGTGCTGCCGGCAACAGCACGGCGGAAACTCTACGGCGGGAAGGGTACCAAGGTCCGATCTCGATTGTGGACCCGGATCCCGCGGCGCCGTACGATCGCCCCAACCTCTCCAAAGACTTTCTGGCAGGGAACGCGCCCGAGGATTGGATTCCTCTTCACCCGGCTGAGTTCTATCGCGACCGGGACATCGAGCTGGTTCACGGCCCCCGAGTGGTCGCATTGGAGCCGGGGAAAAGACGGGTTCGCTTGGACAATGGCGACAGCCTCGTCTACGGTGCCCTGGTGCTCGCAACCGGTGCCAGCCCGGTGCGGCTCCCCCCTGAGCTGGAATCAGGGAATCCGGCGGTTCACTATCTCCGCTCGCTCGCGGACAGCCGAGCCATTATCGCGGCCGCGGAGGGTTCTCGGCGGGCCGTGGTTCTGGGCGCGAGCTTCATCGGCCTGGAGGTCGCCGCCTCGCTCCGGGCAAGGAAACTGGAGGTGCACGTCGTCTCTCCCGGTTCTCGGCCACTGGAACGGGTCATGGGGCCGGAGCTGGGCGATTTCATACGGCGGTTGCATGAGGAGCATGGGGTGACCTTTCATCTAGGTCAGATCGCAACCCAGATCTCCAGTGGAAAAGTGATCTTGAAGAACGGGGAGCGGCTCGCGGCCGATCTCGTGGTGGCCGGGATCGGAGTGCGACCCAATCTGGAGCTGGCGGAATCGGCGGGGCTCCTCATTGATGGCGGGCTGACGGTCAACTCGTATCTGGAGACGAGCATAGCGGGCATTTATGCCGCGGGCGACATCGCTCGATGGCCGGACCCCCACACCGGTGACCGGATCCGGGTAGAGCACTGGGTGCTCGCTGAGCGCCAGGGGCAGACCGTGGCGCGGAATATTCTGGGCTCTGGCGAGCGGTTCGATGCGGTGCCGTTTTTCTGGAGCCAGCACTACGATGTCCCGATCAACTACGTGGGCCACGCCGAAAAGTGGGATGCCATCGAGGTGGCGGGGGATATCAGTGCTCGGGACTGCAGCGTTCGATTCCGCCGCGGCCCCAAGACCCTGGCTATCGCGACGATTTATCGGGACCGCCAGAGCCTGGAGGCCGAAGTGGAGATGGAGCGGGCTATCTCATCTGGTTGATCTCGGCAACCATCCCGCCCCTCTGGTGGTAAGGCGGACACGGTAGACTGCGGCATTCGCCGCGATGAAGAGAGTGGAACCGTCCTCTCCCCAGGCTACGTTCCCCACGTTACCCCCGAAGTCGAACCAGCCAAGCATGGTCCCGTCAGGCGCGAACACGTACACGCCACCGGGCCCCGCCCCAAAGATGTCTCCCTGAGCATCGACTTTCATGCCGTCGGCGGTTCCCCTGCGGCCGGCCAGCGATCCGGTTCCATCGTACAGGACACGACCTGGGCCCAGAGTCCCTTCAGGGTTCACTTCGAACGCCATCCACACCAGCCGCCGACGATCGGCGTTGGAGACGTAGAGCGTGCGCTCGTCGGGAGAGAAGGCGATCCCATTCGGCGCGCTCAACTCCTTCGTCAGCAGGGTCAGTCGGCCTTCGTGGTTCAACCGGTAGACACCCTGAAAGGGCAGCTCCTTGGCTGGATCATCGAAGGTCCGGGGGAGGCCGAAGGGCGGATCAGTGAAGTAGAGGTCACCATTCGACTTGAAGACAAGATCGTTGGGGCTGTTGATCCGCTGGCGATTGAAGCGATCGACCAGAACGGTGAGCCGGCCATCGGCCTCGCGGCGGATGATGTGCCGGTCCCCATGCTGGCAGAAGACCAGCCGTCCCTGCTGATCGAGCGCAAGTCCGTTAGAACCAGGCTCTGGACCGGTAAAGGGGCTCGACCCGGTATATCCGCTTGGATGCAGGAAGACCGTTTCGCCCTCGCCTTCCTTCCAGCGGTAGATCGTGTTCTTCACGACGTCCGAAAAGAGTAAGTAGCTGCCGTCCCTGACCCATACGGGCCCTTCGGCCCAGCCGTGGTCGTCCACAATCTTCTCGAGACTCGCCCCGGGCGGTACCAGCCGGTCGAAGCGTGGGTCCAGCCGGGTTACGATCGGCTCATGAGTGGGCCGGGGTTGGAGCTGGCCGGCGACAGCGCCACTCGATCCTAGGGTTAGCAACAAGACTGCAGACATGACCTTCGGCCAGAATGAGCTTTTCATTATCAAGTGCTCCGACTGCGGCGACGTTCAACCGGCTTTCCAGCACGAAGCCTTCGTGGGAACAACCAGTGAGGTTGACGCGACTAGCGAGCTGCGGCCTGCACATTCATCTGTGGGCGGATCCCAGGCACATTCACATGCAGCCGGTAGAGGCCCGTGCTCGCCGTCAAATAGAGCGACCTGCCATCGGCATCACCAAAGGTGAAGTTGGCGTCGTGCTCCGGTGGTACGATCCGTCCGAGGGCCTTGCCCGCGGGTGACAGAATCCAGACTCCGCCGGGCGCCGAGACGTAGACATCGCCCTGCTGATCCACCTTGATCCCATCCAATGCAACCATCTCGGGATCCTTGGTGAAGTCGTAGAACACCTTGCCGTTCACGATCGTCCCGTCGGAGTTCACCTGGTAACGCATCAGTACCTTGCGCTTGAGATCCCAGTTGTCGACGTAGAGGTAACGCTCGTCGGGAGAGAAGGCGATCCCGTTCGGGCCGCTGAGCTCCTTGGTCAGCAGCGTCACCTGGCCATCCTTCACCATATAGACGCCGCTGAAGGGCAGCTCCTTTCGCGCGTCGTCGAATGCCTGGGGCAGTCCGAAAGGGGGATCGGTGAAGTAGAGCGTGCCGTCCGATCGGTAAACCAGGTCGTTGGGGCTGTTGAGCCGCTTGCCGTCGTAGCGATCGGCCAACACGGTGATCTGGCCGGTCCGTTCGAGCCGCGTTACCCGGCGATTGCCGTGTTCGTTGATCGTGAGGAGGCCATTCGGGTCCAAGGTCAGTCCGTTGGAGCCGGGCTGGTGGTACTGGCCGATATCGAACCCGCTGTACCCGCTCTTGCTGCGGAAAACCGAAACCGATCCGTCTGGTGTCCAGCGATAAATGGTGTTGGCGTTGGGGTCGCTGAAGAGCAGATAGCCGTCGGGGTGCCATACCGGTCCCTCAATGAACTGGAATCCTCCGGCCAGCTTCTCCAGCTTGGTGCCGGGTGAGACGATGCGATCGAGGGCGGGGTCGAGCCGTACGATCCGGGCGGGGACCGTCTCTGCTCCCCCAACCTTGCCCGGTCCATAGAAATCGAGCGTCGCTGACCGGATCCAGATGAAGTTCCCGGGAGGATTGGAGATCGGCCCGTTGATCCCGAAGATGGCGAGCTGGATCTGCTGACCCGGGCGGGCGTCTCGGGTGAGCACGACCCGGTTGGGCGCGTTGAATCCCTTGATCAATTGACCACCGGTCTGGCCCAGCACCAGCGGCAGCTTGCCATCCACCCAGATCTCGGCGTAGTCATCGATGACCAGCTCGAACACGACGGTCGAGCCGGTGACGTCGAAGCCCGCCACCTTGTCCGGCAGCGTGACTCTCGTCCGGTACCAATTGAAGGCGAGCCGGCCGTTGGACCGGCGAGACTCCAGGCCCGCAGGCTCGATCGCCTCCCAAGCCGAATCGTCAAAGTCTGCCGCCTCCGCATGAGGCGAGATGTCATGGGTACGGTTGGCGGGACCGGACGGCCGCAGATCCGGACCGGGAGCATGGTGGTCGACTTCGACCAGTTTGACATCGCTGTAACGCCACTGCGCCCTGACCAACGAGGCGCCTCCGGCGGTGCGAAGGTCTACCACCGCCTCAGGTAGCACCACCGGTAGGTCCACGGTGGCCTGTGCCCATCCGCGGAGGGGGAAGGCGACGATGGCCACGACCGCCCAGTACAAGACACGGAATGGGCGTGGCATCACGTCGCTCCCGCGGCGGTCCGTCGTTCGGCTTGACGTACCTTGACCACGTAATAAAGGAACGGGCCTCTGACCTCCTTGAACCAATGCGGCGTGCCATTGGGAATCACGACGACATCGCCGGGAGAAAGCTCTCGGGTCTCGCCGCCCTGGATGGCGCTTCCCCGAAGCTCCTCGGGCCCGATCGACTTCACCGCGACGGCGGTACCGCCCGTCACCAACGTCGCCGAGCCCTGGAGCACGTAGGCAATGTCCGTGTCCCGGGTGTGGATCTCCGCCATGCCCGGTGTCTCGCGGCGGCTCGCGTGAATCTTGTAGTCTCCCACCTCGACCATCGGCACGCCCTTGGCGAAGTTGGCCTTCACCTGGTCCGCCGGGATGTAGATCACTGTACCATCGTTCGCCTGAGGGTGGAGCGCAGCGCCCAGCAACAGCACGAGCGCAAGGAGTAGGATCATCGGTCGCATGGCACTCTCCTCACTTGGCTGCGCTGGTCTTGCCGTTGAGCGCGGCTGCGCCGGCGAGAGCGATGGCGGCATCCCGGGCAGCGCTGGATGCGCCGCTCACCCCGATGGCGCCAACCACCTGGCCATCGACGACGATGGGCTCGCCGCCGTTGAGCGGCGCCGACCACACGTTCAGGAGCGGCGTGCGGCCCCCGACGATGGCATCCTCGAGAACTTTGGTGGGCTTCTGGAAGAGCGCGGCGGTCCGTGCCTTTTCGGTGGAGATCGTGGCGCCCATCGGAAAGGTGGGCTGGATCCGCTCGAGATACATGAGGTTGCCGCCTTCGTCGACGATCGCGATGGAGCCGCCTTCGTTGCCCTTCTTCGCTTCAGCTGCGGCAGCCGCGGCAATCACCTTGGCGCCATCAAGCGTCAGGGTCTTCTTCTCTTGGGTGGCCTGTGCATGGGCCTGGCCCACCGACGCCATCAGCGCCAGCGCAACCAGGAGCGAACCGGTGGTCTGCATGATCTTCTGCTCCTCAGCTTGGGGGGAAAGGCTCGGTGTTGGGCATCTAATGCGAGGAGCGGGGAGTTGGTTCCAGAACCGCCGCAGGAAGGGGGAGGGACAGGGGAGAAGCAAGAAGCAAGAAGTGAGGAGTGAGGAGTGAGGAGTAAGGAGTTTGAAGTCGGGAGTAGGGTCTAGCCGTCAGCTGGTAGCCCCCTTGGAACCTCCCCCTGGCCGCCCGCATTGACACCGCATCAGCCGCGGCCACAGTCGAGCGGCGCTCTCACCCGCAGTGGAGGTGCACCATGCGCGTCTCGTCCTCGCTGGCTGCCACAGCGGCTCTCCTGCTCTCCTTCTCCGGGGCGGCCGTGGCTCAGGTACCGGCGAATGAGGACCCTGTCCCCCGTTATCCGGGCAACTACAAGGTGCTCATCGAGAATGACCGAGTTCGGGTTCTCGACTTCCATCTGCGAAAGGGCGACTCAGAGGAGTTCCATTCCCACCCCGCCCATGTGCTCTACGTCCTCCAGCCATTCAAGATCAGGTTCAAGGTGCCGGGCGGCCGCACCGCGATCCGCGAGGCCAAGGCCGGCGATGTCCTCTACAGCGACGCGGTGATGCACTCGCCTACCAACATCGGTGACACCGATGCCCACGGGATCCTGGTGGAACTCAAGACAGAGACCGACCGGCAGGCGCTGAAGGGTGGCAAGGGCCAAGCTGAGCTCAACGAAGTGCTCACGGCGGTCACCTTCATCCGAGGCAAGCCGGGTGCGGACCAGCAGGTCAAGAGTGAGCTATTGAGCTTGACTGCGCCGACACGGACAGAACCGGGCAATCTCGGCTACGACCTCTATCAGTCGGCGGACCATCCTGGTGACTTCATGCGGATTGAGGTGTGGAAGAATCCCGAGGCGCTGGAACTGCACAAGGCGAGCTCCTATCTCAAGGCCTCGTTCGATCGGCGCAAGGATCAGGGCTGGCAGACGGAAATCACGCGGTGGATGCGAGTGCCGGAGGAGGCGGCTGAGGAGCAAGCGGCACTGGGGAAGAGGTGAAACACGTGAACCGTGAAACGTGAAGTGTGAAGTCTGACGTCACCCCGATCACCCTTCACGTTTCACCTTTCACGTTTCACCCTTCACGTTTCACCCTTCACGTTTTGCGACTCACCCCTCATCTCATTCGACCCCCGCCAGATTGTACAGCGCCCGCCAGGCCCGAAACACCTCCCGATAATCCTGGTGCACATACTCGACCGTTCTTCCGCCGGTGCGCACCGACCCCGGAACCAGCTCCGCCATGTCGGCCATCTGGGTGAGGGCGAAGTCCACCTCCAGCCGGATAGGGGAGTCGAGCGTAAAGGGGCGGTGGGCTCGTCGGAGGGCCGACGCCGCCCCGTCCCGGATGCGGCGACAGGCTTCGACGGGTGCCACGCTGCGCGCCGCGAACCTACCCACCGCCTGCTTCACGATCACCGTCTCAACCGATTCGCCCAGGAATTCACGCGCTTCCTGCGCCAGCGTCTGGTCGCCGCTCACCAGGGCGATCGGCACCCCGTAGGTTCCCGCGAGGGCGGCATTGATCGCCAGCTCGCCCACCGGCCGGCCATTGAGCCGCGCCTCGTACACTCTGCCGGTATAGGTGTGATCGATGATCGCGGCAGCGGCACCTGCTCGCGCGTGATAGCCGATCAGCATTGCCGCCTCGAAGCCTTGCTCGACCCCCTCCATCATGGAACGGAGCTTGGGCCCACCGCTCAGCAGCTCGGCGGATGGGTGCAACTCCTCCGCCAGCAGGTTCCGCATGAACCAGTGACTGTCGTTCACCAGCACGGTGGTCGCGCCGGCGGCGAGCGCGCCCTCAATAGCCGCGTTGGCCTCTGCCGTCATCAAACGGCGAAACCTGTTATACTCCCCCGCGTGAAGCGGATCAGTCGGGTCAGTCTGATCCTCATGAACGACGCCGGCAACGCCTTCCATGTCGACAGAGATGTAGACCCGCATGACTTCTCCCGTGGTGGGTGACCGGTAACTCGACGAGGACTAATGATGCGTGCATGGGTGTGGGGAATCGCGGTCGCGATCGCCGCCGTCGCGTGCTCTCCCCGTGGTGACCGAGACAGCAACCCCCTCAAGCAGGGACGTCTCTACACCGCCTGGCTCTACGGCAGTCAATACGAAAAGCTCTGGGACCGATTCTCCCCCGATATGCAGGCGACCTTCGGCAGCGTGGCCGATTTGGCCAGCTTCGCCGGACGTGCGGTGACTCACCTCGGCGTCGAGAAGCGAGTGGTCGACGAGCGGGTGGACGTGAGCCAGCCGTTTCCGGTCTACAGCCGGGCCGCCTCCTTCGACAAGGCAAGCCATCGAATGCTGATCGAGTGGACCTTGGCCAAGAACGGGGATGTGACCGGGCTGGTAGTGCGCCCGGAGCTCTCCGACTCACAGTGAGTCCGCCGAGCGGACGGGCCTAGTAGACCCGACCGCCCAGCGGAACCTCGCGCTCGGCTCCGAGCAGTACCACTTCGCCTTGCGCACTGGGAACGCCGAGCACCAGGACCTCCGAGACGAAGCCGGCGATATTGCGGGTCCCCAGATTAACGGCGGCGATGACCAGACGCCCGACCAGCTCCTCCGGACGGTAAAGGGCTCGGAGCTGCGCGCTGGAGGTCTTCTCTCCCAGCGGGCCAAAATCTACCCACAGCTTATACGACGGCTTGCGCGCTCGCTCGTTGAGCTCGGCCCGAACGATCCGGCCGACCCGGAGATCGAGCACCTCGAAGGCAGTGAGTGGGTCCACTAGTACAACAGCTCGCCTTTGAGCACCGTGATCGCCTCTCCCCCCAGCTTTACCCGCTCGCCAGCCAGCCGGACCTGCACAGTTCCGCCGCGGGCCGAGGCCTGATACCCGACCAGCTCGCTTCGACCTAGCCGGGGAGACCAGTACGGCCCCAAAGCGCAGTGCGCCGATCCGGTCACCGGATCTTCCGGCACCCCGGCCGCGGGACCGAAGAACCGGGAAACGAAGTCATACTCTGGTGTGGCGGCCTTGGCGGTGACGATGATTCCTCGCGCCTGTACCCGAGCCAGGAGAGCGAGATCGGGAGCAAGGGCCCGGACGGCGCTTTCGGATTCGAGCTCGACCAGGTAGTCGAACGGAGTGCGGCCTACGAATCGGCCCCTGGTCCCGAGCCCCTGCACCAGCTCTTCGGGCGGTTCGGCCGGGGTCGCCGGCGTGGCGGGAAAGTCGAGCCAGATGAGCGGATCGCGGCGTTCAGCCGTCAGCACCCCGCTGCGAGTATGAAAACGGGCGATCTGATCGGCGGCGAGGTGCTCCTGCTCCCAGAGCACGTGGGCGCTCGCCAGCGTGGCATGGCCGCAGAGATCCACCTCGCAGGTGGGAGTAAACCAGCGCAGATCGAAGCCATCGAGCCGCCGAACCAGAAAGGCGGTCTCGGCCAGGTTCATTTCCCGAGCCACCTGCTGCATCCACCCGGTGTCTCGCACCGTAGGCAGCAGGCAAACCGCCGCGGGGTTGCCGGCGAAGGGCTGATCGGTAAACGCATCGACTTGGGTGAACCGCTGCCGGATTTTCATCCACGCTGGCCTGAGACGGAGAATGGTCGGCGAGACGCGCTAGAGAAGTAAGAGCAGAGCGGGCGGGAAGTGAAGGGGAGGGCGGTGCACCAGCTGATCGGGGTCGCTGGTAGCGATAATGATGCGGGCAACGCCGCGTAGTCCAGGCATCCACAGATCGCACATCATCGCCGGCGATTCCATGAGGCCTGGAAGATTCGGAGCTGAGTAGGGGTGCTGAAGAGCGTAAGTTCGGGTGTGGCAGAATCCTATGGAGTGACGAGGTAATGCGCGGTTCGAACGGATCGGCCTGTGGGCCTCGTCGGCCTACCGGCAAGGTCCACTGGCCGTCCGCCGGCCCTACAGTCTTCACTGCCGGTCAGAACTCGTCCTCCTCCTCCACCGGCTCAGTCCGAGCCGACTCTTGCTTGGCCTCTCCTACCTTCTTCTGCACCTTGCCCTTGATCTCCTGCACCTTGCCCTTTACCTGCTCGCTGATATCTCCCGTCACGGCACCAGCCGCATTCCGAAGCCGGCCGCCGACCTGGTTGCCGACGCCTTTCAACTGGTCCTTAGTGCCTTCCTTGGCCCGCTCTTTCTGGTCTCCCATGTGACCTCTCCTGCAAGGGGTGAAACAGGTCCGTGCCAACTTCGAGCCATTGCAGGGTTGCTACCGTGATGTCGCTCACGTATACCAGGGGGCCTTTAGCCACCTGGATCGGCGGAGTGGGTCACCTCGCGATTTCCGGGGCTGCCCTATGTTGTCACCTCGGATTCTGGACTTGGGCGGTACTCTCAGGCTAGAATCGGCGCGGCGAAGGACACACCACCGGAGGGAACCGATGGGTGAATCTGAACCATCGCTTGAGACAGTGCACCGGATCCGGCACCACCTTGCTCATGCCCTCATGGGTCTCGTAACACTGGAGACCGAGGCTCGAGGAGCGATGGGGAGCCGTCGATTCGATGAGCTGAATGGATGTTTGCGAAACTCGCGGGATGCTCTCGACGATTGGCTCAACCGGCCTCGCACTCGATGAGCTACCTGAACGCCGCCCCAGGGCGGCGTTCTTATTTCAGGCGCTGGCCAGCAGCTCGGGCACGGGGGTGGTCTCCGCGTAGTGACAGGCGGCCGTGGTTGCGCCGACCGGCCGAAGCAACGGCCGCTCCGTGCTGCAGCGTTCGTTCCGCAGCGGATGAAAGCAGCGGGTATGGAAGGGACACCCCGACGGTGGGCTAGACGGGCTGGGCAGGTCGCCGCTCAGCACGATGCGAGACCGCTGCCGAGCGGGGTCGGGTTCCGGGACGGCGGAGAGGAGAGCGACGGTGTAAGGGTGCCGGGGACTGGCGAGCAGAGCCTCGGTGGTTCCCTCTTCCACAATGCGCCCCAAGTACATCACCGCCACCCGGTGTGCGATCTGCCGTACCACCGCGAGGTCGTGGGCGATGAAGAGGTAGGAGAGCCCCCGCTCCTGCTGGAGATCGGCGAGAAGGTTGAGCACCTGGGCCTGGACCGACACGTCCAGGGCGGACACCGGCTCGTCGCAGACGATGAACGAGGGTTCCACCGCGAGCGCGCGGGCAATCCCAACCCGCTGCCGCTGGCCCCCGGAGAATTCGTGAGGATACCGCCGCGCGTAGCCCGGATCGAGACCCACCTCCTCGAGCAGGGAGGCAACTCGCCGGCGCACCTCGGCGCCGCGAGCCAGCTTGTGAATCTCGATGCCCTCAGCCACGGCAGACCCGATGGACATGCGCGGGTTGAGCGAGCTGTAGGGGTCTTGAAAGATGATCTGCATGCGGCGGCGGAGCTGTCGCAAGGCGCCCCGATCCAGAGAGAACACATCAACGCCCTCGAATATCGCGCTGCCGCTGGTAGGCTCCTGGAGCCGCAGGATCGTCCGTCCCACCGAAGACTTGCCACATCCCGATTCGCCCACTAGTGCCAGCGTTTCCGCCTTGTGCACCTCGAATGAGACACCTTCGACGGCCCGCACGGGCAGAGCCCCGCCCCGGAAGAGACCACTGGCGTGATAGTGCTTGACCAGGTCGCGCACCTGGAGCAACCGTGCCGCGGGGGGCCCCACGCCGAGGTCACTCACCGGTCTCGTTCCTCGGCCAGCCAGCAGCGCATGCGGTGCTCCGGGCCGACGGGAAGCAGGGGCGGTGGCAGCTCGCTCTTGTCGAACGCCTTGGGACAGCGCGGCCGGAAGCGACAACCCTGAGGCCAGGCAGTCGCCGGCGGCACACTGCCTCCGATAGGCGTGAGGCGGCCAACCGGGCCGGTAATACGAGGCACCGACGCGAAGAGGCCTTGAGTGTACGGATGTGAGGGAGTGGCGAAGAGCCGATCCGTCGGCGCCTGCTCCACGATCTGTCCGGCATACATCACCGCCACCCGATCGGCTCGGCCGGCAACGATCCCGAGATCGTGGGTGATGAGCAGGATAGCCATGCCGCGGGTGGCTCGAAGGTGATCCAGCACTTCGAGAATCTGGGCCTGCACCGTGACATCCAGTGCCGTGGTGGGCTCGTCCGCCACCAGGATCTCCGGCTCCGCGCTGAGCGCGATCGCGATCATCACGCGCTGGCGCATGCCGCCGCTCAGCTGATGGGGATAGGCCTTGAGCCGTTCGGCCGGGTCGGGGATTCCGACTTCCTGCAGCAGCCGGAGCGCCCGCTGCCGCGCTTCGGCGCGAGAGACGTCAAAGTGGGCCCGAACTCCTTCAGCGATTTGATCGCCCACCGTGAACACCGGATTGAGACTGGTCATCGGATCCTGGAAGATCATTCCGATTCGGCGGCCACGGATATGGCGGAGCGCGTCGCCTTCGAGGGAGAGGACGTCGGTCTCGCCCAGTCGAATGTTGCTGCCCGCCTCGATCCGGCCCGGGGCAGGAACCAGCCGAAGCAGCGCGAGGCTGGTAAGACTCTTCCCGCAACCCGACTCGCCTACCAGGGCCAGAGTTCGGCCCCGCTCGAGCGTGAAGCTCACCCCATCTACCGGGTAGAATCGGCGGCGCTCCTCATCCGGGAACGAGATCCGGAGGTTCTCGACTTCGAGCACCTTGCTCATGCACGCCACAGGTCGATGGAATCCCGAAGCGCGTCACCCAGGAGATCGGCGGAGAGAACGGTGACCACGATGGCGAGGCCGGGGAACACCCCGACCCATGGTGCGGTCACCAGGACTTCTTTTGCCTCCAGGATCATTCCGCCCCACGACGGCGTTGGAGGATGAATGCCCAGACCCAGAAAGGACAGCCCAGCCTCGAGCAGAATGACCTCGCCGACCCCGAGCGTGGCCGCGACGAGCAGCAGGCCCAGTGTATTCGGCAGCAGGTGGCGAAAGATAATCCGCCGCCGGGGGGCCCCCAGCGCCTCCGCGGCGTGGATGTAAGCCTCTTCTCGTAACCTGAGGACCTCACCGCGGACCAGTCGACTGGTTGCGAACCATCCAGTGGTCCCGATCAGAAGAATGAGAACACCGATCGGAACTCGTTCCCACACAGCAAGCACGAGTAAGAGGAGAAAAAGGCGCGGCACTGCCAGCGCTCCGTCAACCAGCCGCATCAGCACGATATCCGTCGCCCCTCCCCAGTAGCCCGCGATCAGCCCGATGGCGGCACCGAGCGTAATCGACAACGCCATCGCGAGCACCGCTACGGCCAGGGATATTCGTCCCCCCGACACCACCCTGGCAAACACATCCCGGCTCAATTGATCCGTCCCGAACGGATGGCCAAGCCCTGGTGGCAAGTTGACGCCGTTCAGCAAGTCCGGCTGGGCTAGCGGATCGGGCAGGAGTGGAGGGGCCAGTAGTGCCGCCGCGGCGACCGCCACCAGCACCAGGGCGCCGGCTCGCCCTCGAGGATTTTGCCAGGCTCGGTGGAGCGTCTCGAGAGCCGGCGTCACGAAAGACGCACTCTGGGGTCGAGGAAAGCGTACGCCAGATCGGTGAGCAGACTACCCAAGACAACCAGGCTGGAGGCCAGCAGGGACGCACCCATCAGAAGCGGATAGTCCCGGTTGCCAACCGCTGCCGCGGCGAGTGAGCCAAGCCCTGGCCAGGCGAAGACCGACTCGACGAAGACCGAGCCGGCGACCAGGACGGGAAGCCACAATCCGAAGAGGGTGATCACCGGGAAAACCGCGTTGCGCCAGGCGTGTTTCCAGATCACCCGCCCCTCGGGGAGCCCTTTGGCCCGAGCCGTCACTATATATGGAAAGCGGAGCGCCTCCAACATCGCCCCGCGCTGATACCGCATGGTCGCCGCGATACTCACCAGTGACAGCGTCAGCGCGGGTAAGATCAGGTGCCGCAGCAGGTCCGTCGCATTCGCAAGCGCCCCGGATGCGGGGTCGAGGAGCGGGCTATGCATTCCCGCGGGTGGAAGCAGGCGCCAGTGGACCCCTACCAGCCAGGCCAGCACCAGACCCAGCCAGAAGGATGGCGTGGCGAAACCGATCAGCGAGAGCACCGTGAGCCAGCGGTCCTCCGCGCTCCCTCGTCGGAGGGCTTGTCTGCTGCCGAGCCACAGGCCAACGGAGAAGTTGACCAGCAGGACCGTCCCGCCGAGCAGGAGACTGGCAGGGAGCCGCTCGGCGAGAAGTTGCGTGACCGGTCGTCCATACTCGATCGACACGCCGAGGTCTCCCCGCAGCAGGCCCTTCAGGAAGGCGCCCAACTGATGCAGGAGCGGTTGATCCAAGCCGTATCGCGCCCGCAGAACGGCGATCTCCCTGGAAGACAGAGGACGGTCGCCACTGAGACGCGAGAGGGGATCACCCGGGGCCGCCCGCATCAGCAGGAACATGAGCATGACGGCAACCACCAGTGTGACCGCGGCCTGGGCACTCCGCCGAATCAACCAGCGGCCCACCTTAGTATCCCGTCTCGCGCGAACCTGCCGGACCGGCCACCGACCAGCGCCAGAGGTCCAGCCAAGATGATACCGGTCGAATGCTCACATCTCGAAATCGACGGTTGACCACGAAGACATAGGTTGGCGCGTACAGGAATGTGGCGGGCGCATCCTCCTCGATTCGGCGGAGCACCGCATGCCACGCCTCCAAGGGATTCGTCCGGTCGAGGATGGCAAAGTCCAAGAGAGAGTCCACCACCGGATCGCAATAGCGGGCGACGTTGCTGGCTCCAGAACAGGACCAGCTCTGAGTGAGGCCGGAAGGAGAGGGATCCAAGAGCGCGCCCGAGAAGTCGATGTCGAAGTCACCCTGATTGCGCCGCTCGCTCCACAGTGGCGGATCCAGCTCCTGCAACTCGATTCGAATGCCGACCTGGCGGAGCTGTTCCTGGATGAGCAAAGCCATCTGCCGGCGGATCGCACTGCTGTTGGGAAGGTTCATCCTGAGCACCAGCGGGTGTCCGCCTCGATCGAGCACACCATCGCCGTCATGATCGCTCCATCCCTGCGCCGCGAGCAGGTGTCGTGCCTCGGCGCGGTTTAGCCTCAGGGGGCGCGGGGCTCCATGGCGCACCCAGAGGAGGGATGAGGCCGGACCATAGGGAATCTCGGCGTAGCTGCCGAACACCACGCGCACCAGAAGTTCCCGATCGAGGGCCAGAGTGATGGCGCGACGAACGTCCGGCTCGGCCAGGATCGGATGCGGTTTGGCCCGATCTCCGGGGGCGCGTTGATTGTAGAGCAGGTAGCCCAGCGCCGCAGAAGGCACCGGCACCAGACGCAGGTTCGACATGGCCCCGACACGACGGATGTTGGTGAGCGGTGGCGGGACGTTGTCCATCGCATCGGCTTCGCCGCTCAGCAGGAGGTTGATGCGGGCATCGGGATCGGTCGCTACCCGGACGATGACCCGCTGGATCTTTGGCCGGCCGAGAAAGAAATCGCTATTCGCGGCCAGCTCGATAAACTGACCGGGGACGCTGCGGATCCAGCGATAGGGCCCCGTCCCGATGGGATGTTGTACGAAGCTGGAACGAGCTATCTCTGACGCCGGGAGGGAGGCCAGCAGGTGTGCGGGCAACAGGGCCACATGAAAGGTCGCGTCGTACAGCTGCTCAGCGTACGGCCGAGAGAAGCGGAAGATGACCCGCCGCTCTCCCTCGGCCGTGATGGAGCTGATGCGGCGCAGCAGAGTGGCGGTTCGGGGCGCGATCTGCGCGTCCCGCGCACGCTGGAAGGTGAACAGCACATCCTTGGCCGTGACCGGTGTGCCGTCGTGCCATCGAGCCCGCGGGTCCAGCTCGAACGCCAGGGTCACCGAGTCGATCCGGCTCCAGTTGCGCGCGAGGAGCGGGACAAAGCCACGGTCTCCCGCGGTCGTCAAGTCTGGTCCCAGTTGAGCCAGGCGGAGAAAGAGCTGATCGGCGATCTCGAAGTTGGCAACGTTGGCTTGGGCGCCCTCCATCAGGGTGGGAATGGGCATGGGTGCTTCCTGCCCGGTGACGATCACGATGCTGCTCTGGGAGCTCGGAGACTGACCAACGGCGCGTGACGGGGGGCCCAGAGCGAACAGGGTTGCGGCGAGGCCAGCGCCGAGTAGGGGCGAAGGGACCGTCCGTGGCGTCCAGTGCGTCACAGAGACTCCGGAATTGATTCGGCAGGGGATGCAGAGAATGTAGCAGGGGAGGGCAGGGTCGTGGAACAGCAGAGGGCTCTACATCCTCCAAGTCCAGGCATCAGATTGAAACCGGGGCACATGGGTGCTGGCCAGCTCCAGGACCGACTTCACCGGTGGCTGACGGTCCCAGGCCCCGCCCCAGCGTGCCATGGCGGCGGCGCCAACGGCCTGGGCTATCTCACCGGCACTGGCCCCGAGCTCCAGCCATTCAGCTGAGCGCGGCGTAGGCCCTTCGGCCGTCGCTTCGCGGGCTACCGATTGGACCACCGCCTGATCATCGTGCAACAGGATCGAGCCGTGCTGGAGCAATGCGCCGCCTTCGCGAAGCTGCGCACTCCCCACGACCTTCTTGCTGCCGAGCATGATTTCCCCACCTACCGGCTGGGCGAAGCAGGCGCCCGCATCCAACCTGGCCGGCGGCTGGGATGGTGCCATTTGGGCGGGGGCGCCGAGCGCGCGCAAGGCACGCAACAGCATTCGATGGATTTCGAGGTAGGCGTGCCGGAGCGCCCCCAGCGTGTCCGCCGGAGCGACAATCGAGTAGGTCACCTCGCGACCGTGCCAGACCGCCCTGCCGCCCGTCGGTCGGCGAACTACATCCAGGCCACGTTCCGTGATCCGAGCAGGATCGTACCGCCGGGTGGCGGGCTCATGCCGGCCGAAGGAGAGGCAGTGGGGTTGCCAGCAGTACAGTCGAAGCCAGCGCTCGCGGTGACGGCAGGCGCGCTCGAGCAGGGCCTGATCGATGGCCATGTTTTCGTAGCCAGGCCGACCGTCGAGATCGAACCATAGATTCCAGGACGCAGAGGACGCAGAGGACGCAGAGGACGCAAAGGGCGCAGAGGAGCGGTGGCCCTGAGAGGGCAAAGGTACGCTCGGGGTAGAAACGACTTCTGCCGCTTCCGTCCTCTGCGTCCTTTGCGTCTTCTGAGGCGTCCTCAGGAATA
>Ga0070696_100001063_pt1 | contig 17763 bp, 16 predicted proteins | sample KBSK1253metaG_FD_65474 | JGI IMG/M metagenome (GOLD analysis project Ga0070696, IMG submission 65474) | Corn, switchgrass and miscanthus rhizosphere microbial communities from Kellogg Biological Station, Michigan, USA - KBS K1-25-3 metaG | ecosystem: Host-associated > Plants > Roots >... | reverse complement strand
GCCGGCGAGGTGACCCGCGTCGCCCGGACCTACCTCGACCCCTCCCGCGCCATCGCGCTCGTCGTCGGCGACCGGACGGCGACGGAGCAGTCGCTCGACGCGCTCGGTCGGGGCGAACTGCACGTGCTGCCGCCGACCGGGTAGCCGTTGGCCGTCGGCCGTTGGCCGTTGAACATCGACCTCGCCCTGCGATCCCAATGCGATATCGAGGAGGGGAACCTGCTACCCGCAACGGCTAACGGCCAACGGCCCTCAGAGATTCCGCCGCAGAAAACGAATCAGGACGTAGGCATCGAGATAGCTGAAGGGCGCGACGCCCGTGCTGTAGTGGCCGCACGGGAGGACCGCGACCGTGTGCGGCAGCTGCCGCCTCGCGAACTCGTCCACCAGCACGCGCGAGAGGTCCACTGGAAACGTCAGATCGTAGCGCGCGTAGACGAGCAGCGTGCGCGTGTCGCGGATGCGATCGAGGTACGACCAGGGGTTGATCGGTCTCCACAGCTCGCGCAGTTCGTCGAGCGTGACGTTGCCGTCGAGCGACTGGCGGACGTGGCGGGTCGAGAGCCCGCGCCACACGACGTCGGCGAACCACGGCGAGACGTGATTGAGCGCCTGCGCGCGGATGCGCGGCTCGTGCGCCGAGGTGAGCAGCGCCAGGCACGAGCCGAGGCTCGTCCCGAGGATGCCGATACGCTCGTAGCCCTGGAGCGCCAGCCACGCCACCGCGCGCCGCGCGTCCATGACCGCCTGCCGGCACACCTGCACCGTCCTGGCGATGTTCGCGCTGACGATGTAGTCCGCGCGCGTCAGTTCAGGAGGCATCCGCGCGTCGTGATAGGGAAGCGACAGGCGCAGCGCCGATACGCCGAACCGCGCGAGGAGCCGCGACAGCCCGACGTGTCCACCGGCGTCGGAATTCCACTGAGGAAGCACAACGACCGCGGGTCCTCGCTCAGCGGGCTTGCCTCGCCGAAGCGTCGCGGAGGCGGGGAACCACCGGGCCATGACCGTGTTGTTCTCCGCGTGCGGCGTCGTCAGCGCGCTCGGAAAGCGAAGCTCGCCGCGCGCCGCATCGAAGTCGTAGTCGCTGGTCGGCGGCGTGTCGAAGAACCCCGGCGTGTCGCGCATGACCTCGTCGACCCACGCGTGAATCTCGCCCGAAGGCAGCCATTCCGTTCCCCACTCGAAGGGCCGGACGACCCGATCCGTGGTGGCCGAAGCGAGCCGCCGCTCCCAGCCGTGAAAGAAACGGCTCAGCATCCCTCGACTCGCTCCGCTCGCGCGGGACAAGTACGCTCGAGCTGCGCCGTGGCGGTAAGGGCGGCAAGTCGGTTGCAGCAGCGGACGCCATGTTCGAGCATCCTCAGCCGCCCGAGTCGACACCGCGCCGGGAAGGGGTGCCAGACGTCATCGACGCGCCGCCGCCGGACATCCCCGTGGTCCCGCCGCCCGACATTCCGCTGCCGGATGTCCCGGACGTTCCGAGGCCTCAACGGGACGTACCCGGCCCGAGATAGCCGGCGTGAGCGGCCGCGCCCGCGGCCACGATTGGCTCGACGGCCCTGGCGACCCGGAGCAATCCCGGTGTGTCGCCGTAGCCGCCGACGAGCTGGGCGCCGATGGGAAGGCCATCCGTAGTGGCGCCGCAGGGAATCGAAATAGCCGGATGACCTGACACGTTGAAGGCCTGCGTGCAGCGCAGCATGACGTTGCGGACCGGCTCCTCGACGGCGCCCACGCGGACCATTGCGACGCCGAGCTTCGGGGCCGGAATCGCGAGCGCCGGCAGGAACAAGCCGTCGCGGCCCTCGAGCGCCGCATCCACCTCCCGCCGGATCAACTCGCGTCCCCGCATCGCTCTCGCGTAATCCTCGCCGAGGACGTAGCGTCCCATCTCCAGCCTGATGCGAACGTTCGGCGTGTAGTCCTCGGGCCGCCGTTCGAGCGTCTTCGCGTGATAGGCGGCAGCCTCCGTGAGCACGATGTGGAGGTAGATGGCCGCGACGTCTCCGGCATGCGGAATCGGCACGTCCACGAGCGTGGCGCCGGCCTCGCGGAGCCGTTCGCAGGCCGAGTCGAACGCGGACGCGACCTGCGGATCGAGCACCGAGAGAAAGTAGGCGCGCGGAATGCCCAGCCGCAGCGCGCGCGGATCGGTCGGCTTGCCGGCCGGACGCGCGCCGCCGCCGAGCAGCACGTCGTACAGCATGGCCGCATCGTCAACGGATCGGCAGATGGGCCCGATGTGATCGAGGGTAGCGCTGAGCGGCACGACGCCGTCGGTCGACAGCTCGCCAAACGCGGGTTTGAGTCCGACGAGCCCGCAGACCGCCGATGGGATGCGAATCGATCCTCCCGTATCGGTGCCCAGCGACGCGAAACACATCCCGTCGGCGACCGATGCCGCCGAGCCGCCCGACGATCCGCCCGGCGATCGGTCGGGATCCAGCGGATGCCGCGCGGGGCCGAACGCCGAATCCTCGTTCGTGGTGCCGAAGGCGAACTCGTGCAGGTTCGTCTTGCCGATGATGATCGCGCCGGCGCCGCGCAGCGCGGCGACCGACGGCGCGTCGGCATCGGCCACGTGATCCTCGCGCACGCGCGAGGCCGCGGTCGTCGGCGCACCGCGCACGTCGAACAGGTCCTTGAGGGAGATCGGGACGCCGTGCAGCGGACCGCGATGCCGGCCGGCTGCGATGTCGCGGTCGGCCTCGCGCGCCTGCTCACGCGCCTCGTCCCCGAACACGGCGATGAACGCGTTGAGGGTCGGGTTCCGCTCCGCGATGCGCTGGAGACACCGCGAGACGACGGCTTCCGCCGTCGTCTCGCGCGCCTTCAGCGCGCGCGAGAGGTCGGCAATCGTGTGAGGGTCAGCGGCCATGTCCGGGATCCGGCTTGCCCCGAGCGAAGTCGAGGGGGATTCGGGATCCGGGATCCGAATTCAGGACCGCGTCGCCCGTGGCATCGGCATTCCATTCGGCCGTTCTGAGCGCGGACGTGGCCTTCGCGAGCGCCTCGAGCAGCGGCTTCAGCTCCGGAAGCCCCCGGCGCTCGGCATCATGGATGGCCATTTCGAGCCACGCTTTAACCGTCATGCCCGTACAGCGTACTCTGATCCCCGCGTGAGACACACCAAGATCATTGCCACGATAGGTCCGGCCAGCGACAGCGACGAGTTGATTCGCGCATTGATCGGCGCGGGCACCGACGTCTTCCGCCTCAATTTCTCGCACGGCACGCACGAGACGCATGGTGCGGCGATCACGCGCATTCGCGCCGCCGCCGAACAGGCGGGACGTCACGTCGCGATCATGCAGGACCTCAGCGGCCCGAAGATCCGCACCGGCGAGCTGAAGAACCATCAGTCGATCGAGCTGAAGGCCGGCGAGCCGCTCCGCGTGGTGATTGGCGACCTTCCCGGCGAGCGTGGGGTCATCTCGACGACCTTCGATCTCACGAAAGCGGTCGCGCCAGGCAACGCGCTCCTCCTCGACGACGGGCACATCCAGCTGCGCGTCGACAGCGTCTCCGGCAACGAGCTGCGGACGACGGTCGTCGACGGCGGCGTGCTTGGCGAGCACAAGGGGATCAACGTGCCGGGCGTCGTGCTGCCGGCCAGCGCGCTGACGCCGAAGGACGTCGAGGACCTGACTTTCGGCGCGCAGGCGGGCGTCGATTACGTCGCCCTCAGCTTCGTGCAGACCGCCGAGGACCTGCGGCAGGCGCGCGCCGCGCTCTGGAAGGCCGGCACCCCGCGGACACCGCTCGTCGCCAAGCTGGAACGGCCGGAAGCGGTGGCGCACATCGACGACATCCTCGAGGCGTGCGACGCCGTGATGGTCGCGCGAGGCGATCTCGGGCTCGAGCTGCCGCTCGAGCGGGTGCCGCGCATCCAGAAGGAGATCACCCGCAAGGCGCGCGCCCGTGCGATTCCCGTCATCGTCGCCACGCAGGTGCTCGAGTCGATGCGCGTCGAGTCGCGCCCCACGCGCGCGGAGGTGAGCGACGCCGCCAACGCGGTCGACGACGGTGTGGACGCGATCATGCTGGCCGGTGAGACGGCGGCGGGCAAGTACCCGGTGCGGGCGGTGCAGACGCTCGACCTGATCATCCGTGACGCCGAGCAGATACCCACTTCGTCGACGGTCCCGCTGGCGGAGACGCACCTGCTCACCGGCCCCGGAGTGGCCCTCTGCGAGGCCGCGATGACGCTCGCGGGACACAGCGCCGCCGCCGCCATCGCCGCGGTCACGCGCGGCGGCAAGACCGCGCGCGTGCTCTCGGCGCTCCGGCCGCACGCACCCATCTACGCCGCAACGGACCGGCCGGAGATTGCGCGCCAGCTCGCGCTGGCCTGGGGCGTCGTGCCGCTCGTGTCCGATCTCGCTGGCGACCTCGCGCAGATGATCACGAAGATCGGCGACCTGCTGGTCTCGCGCACGCTGGTTGCGCCCTCGTCTGTCATCGTGGTGGTGAGCATTTCGCCGGACCTGTCGCACCTCCCGTCGAACTTCCTGAAGCTGCAACGGGTGTAGGCGGACCTGAAGGTCCGCCTCTACGGCCGGGTGGGTGCCTCTACGGCCGGGTGGGTGCCTCTATGGCCGAGTGGGTGCCTCTACGGCCGAGCGGGCGGCACGTTCATTCGACGCGCCCGCGTTCGACGTACTTCTTCAGCGACTCCAGCGCGCGATTCCAGCCTGGTCCGATCAACTCGTAGTACCGGCGCCAGCGCGGGCCTTCCTCGTACCCCGATTGCCGCACGTGCAGCTGCGTCCCCCACGTGTGCCGGCTGCAGGTGACCTCGAGCGCCATCGGGCCGATCGGATCGCCATCCGGCGGAAGCCAGTACGCGTCGGCGAGAAAGAACTCGCGTCCGGGCTTGAACTCCATCACGGTCGCATGCAGCGCGCCGCCGAGGCGGCCGAGCACCTCGTCGCGCCACTCGGTCGACTCCCACTCGATCGCATAGCTCCCCAGCGGACGAGGCACGCAGACCGACTGCTTCGCCTGCCACCACGCGGCCAGCGCCTTCGGATCGAAGAACGCCTCGAGGACCTGCGTGGGCGGGGCGACGATGACGAGGTCGGTCGTGAACTCGAGCACGGGACAGTGTGACACCGACCCGCTGAACATCCATAATCGGGGGATGGGTTCGCAGCCGAAGGCCTACCTCGATCACACGTTCCTGAAGAGCGAGGACGCGCGGCCAATCCGTATCCTCGCCGAGTATCTCGAGCCGCAGCTCCGCTTCAAGCTCCAGAACATCCAGGACACCGTCGTGTTCTTCGGCTCGGCGCGCATTCACAGCCGCGAGGCCGCGCAGCGCGCGCTCGACGAGCTGGTGAAAAAGCACGCCGTCGGCAGCAGCCGCGACGTGGACGAAATCCTGGCGCGCGGCCGCCGCGCCGTGGAATGGTCGCGCTACTACGAGGAAGCGCGCCAGCTGGCGCGCATGCTCACGGAGTGGTCGCTCGACCTCGACACCACGCATCACCGCTTCGTCGTCACGTCCGGCGGCGGCCCCGGCATCATGGAGGCGGCCAACCGCGGCGCCTCCGACGCCGGCGGCAAGACGATCGGCCTCAACATCAGCCTGCCGCACGAGCAGGGGCCGAACCCGTACATCACCGACGGCCTCCACTTCGAGTTCCACTACTTCTTCATGCGCAAGTTCTGGTTCGCGTACCTCGCGAAGGCGCTCGTGATCTTTCCGGGCGGGTTCGGCACGCTCGACGAGATGTTCGAGATCCTCACGCTGATGCAGACCGAGAAGCTCGCCAAGCAGATTCAAATCATTCTGTACGGCAGCGAGTACTGGGATCCGATTCTCCATATGAAGCCGCTCGTCGAGTGGGGCGCGATCACCGATCGGGACGTCGACCTGCTGACTCGCGCGGATGCGCCCGAGACGGCGTTCCAGCTCCTGAGGGCGCACCTGACGAAGTACCACCTGACGCCGCCCATCACGCAGGAGAAGAAAGCGCCCGGCATCGCGAAGACCCGGTCGGGCGCCGGGGCGTAGAGGAGGCGGGTCCGCTTTCGCGTCCCTTCGCGGTGCTCAGCGGGACCCGCCCTACGTACCTCCGTACGTAGGCCTGGTTCCGCGACGAGCAGGATCACGTCGTCGCGGACCCGGCATACAGCAGGTAGGGTTCGCGGAGCCGGCGGAACGCGGCTTCGTCGTCTTTCCAGCTGGCGGCAATCTCGCGGACGGGCACACCCGATTCGATCTGGTCGCGCAGGACGTCCGACCCGGCGAGGATGTCGATCGGCACCTTGTCGTGCTCGTACTCGTACGGCGGCTGCCGCCACTCGAAGCGCACGGGATCGAGCCGGCGGAACATGTCGATCAGCGCGACCCCCGTGATGACCGGTTCGAACGCCTGACGGTCGGTCACATGAATCTGGCAGCCGCCGCACGGCTGCTTCGCGTGCTTCTGGAACGTCGGCTCGAAGCCGGCGGGACGGAAGTAGGCGCCCGCGAGGCCGACGCCGTTCATCTCCGCCGCAAAACGCTCCGCGTCAATCCACGGCGCCCCTACCAGCTCGAACGGCCGCGTCGTCCCGCGCCCCTCCGACATCATCGTGCCCTCGAAGAGCACGGTACCCGGGTAGACGATGGCGGTGTCGAGCGTCGGCATGTTCGGCGACGGCATCACCCAGGGGAGGCCGGTCGCGTCGGCGTACGTGTCCCGCGTCCACCCTTCCATGCGCACGACGTCGACCGCCGCGCCGATGCCGAATGCGTCGTTGAACAGCAGGGCGAGCTCGCCGATGGTCATGCCGTGGCGCATGGGGATGGGAAACTGGCCGACGAACGATTCCCACTTGGGTCGAAGCGTGGCGCCTTCGACCGCCTCGCCGCCGATCGGATTCGGCCGGTCGCACACGATGACCGGCAGGCGGTACCGGGCCGCCGCCCGCATGCAGTTGGCCATCGTGTAGATGTAGGTGTAGATGCGCGCGCCGATGTCCTGGAGGTCGATGACGAGCGCGTCGAGGCCGCGCAGCATCTCCGCGGTCGGCTCTCTCGTCTCGCTGTACAGCGAGTAGATGGGCACGCGGCGCCGCGGGTCGTCGCGGTGCGGCGTCTCCACCATGTTGTCCTGCACGTCGGATCGGAACCCGTGCTGCGGTCCGAAAATGGCGGCCAGTGTCACCCCTTCGCACGTCGCCAGGCGGTCGATCACGTGCAGGAAGCCGCGGTCGATTGACGCGTGGTTGCAGACCACGCCGACCCGGGTACCCCTCAGACGGTTGGAGCAGATGAGCACGTCGGAACCGAGGCGAACGGAGGTGGGCATCGACTACAGAAGTAGCACGTTGGGGCCGATACCGCCGTTATGCCCTACAGTCGGCAGCTTCTTGCGGCAGCCCTGCTCGTCGCCATCATCGTTCCATCGGCGGCGTCCGCGCAGGAACCGCAGCGGGTCCGGCTGAATTGGCCAACGATCGCCGCCGGCACCGCGGCGACCGCGGACTGGGTCACCACCTATCACGCCCTCAAGTTCTACAAGGTCCAGGAAACCAACCCGCTGTTGAAGCCGCTGCAGGCGAGCCCGGCGCGGATGGTGTCGCTCGGCGGCGTGATCGACGTCGCCGGCATCAGCGCCTGGAACCTCACGATGGGTCCCAAGCACCAGAAGCTCGCGGCGGCCGGCCTGTGGACCATGACGGCGTTTCGCGTCTACCTCGCGGTCCACAATCATCTGAACGAGCATCGGGCAGAACGAAGGTAAATCCCAATCTATTGGGGTTTGGGAGTTGATTCTCTCCATCCGCGGCGGATGAGCGATTCCCGAAGCGCTCGCGTTCTGGCGAGCGCCCGCGGCTGCATGTCGAACGGCTCTGACAGGATGATGCCGCCCTGCGATTCGACCCGCAGCTCCATCCCGTGCGTGCCGTGATAGACGGCGCAGCTCACCCGGTCCTCATTGAACATGAGGTCCCACAACGTGGCCACGCGCCCCTCGCGCGGGGTGGTCATCGCGGGGCTATTATCGCCTTCAAATGAATCGGTTCGCGCTGTTCGTGCGGGATTTGGTCGCTCGCCTGCCGGGCGGTCGGCGCCTGCGCGCCGAGCTCGAGCAGAGCCGCCGACAGCGCGACCTGCTTCACCAGCGGCTCGACCGTTCAGAACGCCAGCGGCAGGTGCTTCGCCGGCGCCTCGAGACGCGGCGGCAGCGGTCGCGCGCGACGCAGCCGGATGAAGCCGTGCTCGAGCACGTGCTGCCGCTGCGTCACGCGGCGATGCTCGCCGCCAATCACGATGGCCGCCTCGCACACGAGACCGCGTTCGCGCAGCAGAGCGCGTCGTACCGCGACGCGCTCGCGCATCCCGATGCGCCGATGCCTCCGGCGACCGAGCGGGTCGTCATCAGCGGTCTCACGTGGTGGATGCCTGCGCAGCCGGGCGAGACCGGCGGCATCGCCGAGCGTCTCGCGGTCCGGCGGCGCCTGCCGCTGCACGAGATCCTCGAGACGCGCGAGCTGGCCGTCGGACGCGTGATGATCGATATCGGCGCCAACGTCGGCACCACCTCGATCCCCCGCGCGCTGCTCGGCGACTTCACCTGCGTCTACGCCATCGAGCCGGATCCCGGCAACTACGCGTGCCTGGTGCGCAACATCGTCGACAACGGCGTGCGCGGGGTGGTGCTGCCCGATCGCGTCGCGATCGGCGATGCGAACGGTGAGATGGCGTTGCGGACGCTGCGGAGCGGCACGCATCATCTCGTGACGCGGGCCTCGGACGTCGGCGAGCACGAACGGGTGCCGGTCCCGTGCCTCACGCTCGACACGTGGGTCGCGCGGATGGGGATCGATCTGTCGGAGGTCGCCTTCATCAAGTCGGACACGCAGGGCTGGGACGCGCGCGTGCTCGCGGGCGCGGCGGCCGTCCTGGCGCGCCGGCACATCGCGTGGCAGATCGAGTTCAGCCCGGCCATGCTCGAGCGTTCCGGCCGATCGATGGCGGAGGTCTACGACCTGCTCGAGCGGCACTTCACGCACTTCATCGACCTGCGCAGCGCCGGGGGCGCCCGGGTGCGGCGTACGTCTTCGCTACGCGAGGCGCTCGCGTATGTCGGAAAAACGGAGCGCCGGTACACAAACGTCCTCTTGTACTCGTCCGGCTAAAGCCGGACGCTACGTGGGATCACGGAGTGTCCGCCTTTAGGCGGACGACGCCCCTGATAGAATCACTCCTCCAGATTCCATGCTCTCCAGGGTCAAGACCGGTGTGCGCGCGCTCCTGCGCGGCGGCGGGGCGAACGCAGCGGTCGCGGAAAAGCCGCCGGTTCCCGGTGACGCCGAGGTGCTCACCTACGACGCGTCGAACGACACGCCGTGCCCGGCCGGCCCCGTCCTGACGCTGGAGCAGTGCCCCGTGTGCGGCGGTGCGGAATCGACGAAGGTCAGCCGCTACAACCGCTTCGTCCTCTTCGATCGCGTCCCGGACTCCGCCGCCGCCGTCTACAATTACGCGCTCTGCCACGCGTGCGGCGTCGTGTATGCGGAGCGGCGCCCCGCGGGCGAGAGGTATACGTGGCTGCTCGAGCGCTTCGAGGAGACGCTCGGCCGGACCGAGGTCGGCGCACCGCGGCCCGGCAAGTTCGCGCTCAGCTCTTCGTCGCTGTCGGACGCCGACCGGGAGCAGCTGCGGCGGATGGTCGCCAACGGCGTCTTCGTGTCGGGGCACCGCGGCCTGACGAGGAAGGACTATCTCCCGTCGCTGATGAACGATCGCCTCGCCAACAGCATGCACGCCGAAATTCTCGGCTCGCTGCTGCCGCTGCGCTCGCCTCGCGTCCTCGAGGTCCGTTCGCGCCTCGGGTCGATCTCCGCGATCCTGCAGCGCCTCTACGGCGCCCAGTGCGCGGTGATGACGCTGTTCGAGAACCAGCGCTTCCTGATCGAGCAGGTGTACGGCTTTCCCGCGTCGTGCCCGATCGACTTCGATGCGTTCGGCATCCCGTTCGAAGGGCGCTTCGACCTGATCGTCAGCAACCATATGCTGACGCATGCCGTGCGGCCGAAGCAGTTCCTGGCGGACGTGCGCGAGCGGCTCAATCCCGGCGGCTGGCTCTATCTTTACAACGAGCCGCTCGAGGGGGAATTCATCGATCGCGGCAAGTCGATGTTCAACACGTTGAACCCGTTTCACCTGCAGACGTTCAACCAGGCGTCGGCGGTGCGCGCGCTCGAGGCCAACGGCTTCAGCGTCGTCTTCTGCACGTCGCGCGACGACCTGTTCCTCGCGCTCGCGCAGGCGGCCGGAGCGCCCGGCGACAGCTGGGAGCGGATGAGCGACAGCGAGCGCTCCCGCCGGCGTTCGGCCTACCGTGTCGCGAACGATACCGCTATCCTCCGCGTGCCGGCGCACCTGCGGGCGCCGTTTGCCAAGGACTGGGACGCGATCGTCGAGCGCAGTCTTTCCGCGGGGCTCGCCAGGCGAGCCAAGGACGGCACGGTGAAGGTCAATCGCGTCGAAACGGATTCCAGGGAGCCCTGAATGTTGCGTCAGCTGCGCGAGCACTTCGACCTCCTCCGGCCGCGCTCGTTGACGCGGATGCGCAAGTCGCTCGACGACATGGCGGAGGGGATCCGGGAATTGCGGCGCGCCGCCAAGGAGCAGGCCCGCGTCGCGGCGCGCGTTGAAGAGATGCACGAGCGCCTCCGTGAACTCGGCGAGAAGGTCGACGCGTTGACGCTCCGCGAATCGCAGCTGCGCGCGGTGGTCAAGGCCGATGCGTTCTTCGAGGAAGACATGCATCGCCTGTCCGCGATCTGCGACGAGCCGCGCATCCTCGCCCATGTCCGCGACGCGGTGGCGCGCTCGCGGCCGAAGACGGATCCGCTCCCGTACCTGGTCGTCCCGAACGTGTTTCCGCCGGATTTCTACGCCTCGCTCGTCCGCGCCATTCCGCCGATCGAGCTGTTCGCCGACAGGCCGCACAACAAGCGGCAGATGACGGTGCCCTTCACCTACGGTCCTGCGTTCAGCCGCGCGATCTGGACGTTCCTGGTGGATATCGTGCTCGAGGGGGCGTTCCAGCCGGCGATCATCGAGAAGCTGCGCGAGCCGCTCGGCGAGTTCATTGCCCAGGAGTGGCCGCCGCTCGCGGCCGATCCGCTTGGTCCGCCGATGGACCTGCACAGCACCGACGGACGCATCCTGCTCCGCGGCCGCGGTTACCGGATTGCCCCGCACCGCGATCCCAAGTGGGGATTCATCACCGTGCTGTTGTACCTGGCGCGCGCGCACGAAAGCGAGCAGTGGGGCACGCAGCTCTACTCGGTCGACGAGGACGCGGCGGCCAACACCATCGCGCCGCACTGGATCGATCCCGCGCGCTGCCGGCTGAAAGTGGACGTGCCGTTCCGCCGCAACACCGCGCTGGTCTTCCTGAACTCGCGCGGCGCCCACGGCGCTTACATTCCGGAGGACGCCCAGCCGGCGGATCTGCAGCGATACATCTACCAATACCGCATCGGCCCGACCAAGGCGGCCATCGAGTCGCTCGTTGCGATGCTGCCGCACGAGCAACGGTCGGTGTGGGAAGGAAAAATGGTTGACTACCTCGCCTAAGACCAGTCTGAACGCCGATTACGTCCGCACCAAGATCAGCCGCTGGCAGGCGCGCTCGATGGTCATCTCGACGCGCGGCATTGTCGCCGCCGAGAGTCCGCTCGCCGCGCAGGCCGGTGCGTCGGTCCTCGCGCGCGGCGGGCACGCGGCCGACGCGGCGATTGCCGCCAACGCCGTCATGGGTGTCGTCGCGCCGATGATGAACGGCATCGGCGGCGATCTGTTTGCCATCGTGCACGACGCGGCGACCGGCGCGGTGCACGGGCTCAATGCCAGCGGGTGGACGCCGGCCGCGACGAGCATCGATTCGCTGACCGCGCGCGGGCTGCGCGCGATGCCGCAGACCGGCATCCACTCGGTCACCGTGCCCGGCGCGGTCGCCGGCTGGATGGCGCTTCACCAGAAGTTCGGGCGGGTTCCGCTCGACGCGATCCTGTCGGCGGCGGCTGCGCACGCCGGAAACGGGTTTCCCGTTCCCGAGATCACGGCGCTCGAGTGGCAGGGCAGCACGGCGATTCTGCAGGCGGATCGCAACGCGATATCGACCTACCTGCCCGGCGGCCGCGCGCCCGTCGCGGGCGACCTGTTCCGCAACCCGGACCTGGCGCGCACGCTGGGCGCGATTGCCCGTGACGGCGGCGACGCGTTCTATCGGGGCGAGCTCGCGAAACGGATCCTGACGTGCAGCGCCGATCACGGCGGCGTGCTCGCGGCGGAGGACCTCGCCGACTTCCGCGCTGAATGGGTGACGCCGCTGACGACGAACTACCGTGGGTGGGACGTCTACGAGATTCCTCCCAACAGTCAGGGGATTGCGGCGCTCGTGATGCTGAACATCCTCGAGACCTTCCCGCTTGCCGAATACGGCCACGCGAGCGCCGACGCGCTGCACCTGATGATCGAGGCGAAGAAGCTCGCCTACGCCGACATGCAGCGGCACATCGGCGACCCTCGCTTCTCGAAGGTTCCGGTCGAAGCGATGCTGTCGAAGGCGTACGCGCGCGAGCGGGCGAGGCTCATCGATCCGCGCCGCGCGAAGGAGAGCGTCGACGCCGGCGCGCTGCCGACCCACGGCGGCGACACGACGTACCTCTGCGCCGTGGATGCGGACGGAAACATCGCCTCGCTCATCCAGAGCAACTTCGCCACCTTCGGATCGGGCGTCGTTCCCGACGGCGCCGGCTTCGTGCTGCAGAACCGCGGCGGCCTCTTCACGTTCGATCGCTCGCATCCCAACGCACTCGCGCCTCGCAAGCGGCCGCTGCACACCGTGATTCCGGCGCTGATGAAGCGCGATCACCTCACCGTCGGCTTCGGCGTCATGGGCGGGTGGAACCAGCCGCAGGCCCACGTCCAGGTGATCTCGAACATCGTCGACTTTGGGCTGAACATCCAGGAGGCGATCGAGGCGCCGCGCTTCGTGAAGCTGACGTTCCCGGGAACGGACCTGCTGATCGAATCGCGCGTGCCGGAGAGCGTGCGCGAGAACCTGGAGCGCCGCGGCCACGACCTCGATCTGCAGGGCGAGTTCTCGAACATGATGGGCGGCGGGCAGGCGGTGATGCACGACGCGCGCGCGAAGGTCAATTACGGCGGCTCCGATCCGCGGAAGGACGGCGCCGCGATTCCCGAGCCGGTGTCGTAGGGGTTGTCGTAGGGGCCGACCTTCAGGTCGGCCCGGGAAAGGACGTCACGTCATGAGGAAGTACCTCGCGGCAGTCCTGGCAGTCGCTCTTGCACCCGTCATCCTGCTCTCGGGCCAGGGCGCCGCGGACAACCAGCGATGGATCGCGACATGGATGGCGGCGGCCACCTCGCGCACCGACGCCGCGACGGCGACGCCACAAACAGCCGATGTGCGCGGCGAGGTGCCGCCGGCGGTGCTGGCAGTGGCGCCCGATCAGCAGCTGCCGGTTGGCGGCCAGTCGCCGCTGCACGTCAGCAACCAGACGCTCCGCCAGATCGTGCACGTCACGCTCGGCGGCTCGCGTCTGCGGGTGGTGCTGACGAACGTGTTCGGCACCGTGCCGCTGTCGATCGGCGCCGCGCAGGTCGCCCTCCGCGACCACGATGCGTCCATCCAGCCGCAGTCGAGCCGTCCGCTGACGTTCGACGGGAGCACGTCGACGACGATCCCGCCCGGAACAATCGTGCTGAGCGATCCAGTCACGCTCACCGTGCGCGACTTCGGCGATCTCGCGGTCGACATCTACCTGCCGAACGACACCGCGACGATGCATTCGCCGATCACCACGCACGCCGCGTCGTGGCAGACCAACTACGTGTCGACGCCCGGCAATCACGCCGGTGCGGCCTCGCTGCCCGTTCAGACCACGACCGCGTACCGCCGCCAGGATGGGCTGCCGACCGCCACCTGGTTCTTCCTCGCGCGGGTGGAGGTCACGGCGCCGGCGAACACCGAGGCTGTCGTGACGCTCGGCGACTCCATTACCGACGGCACGGCATCGGGCACCGACACCAACAACCGCTGGCCCGATCACCTCGCGCGCCGCCTGTTGAGCGCCAACCTCAAGCTGGCCGTGTTGAATGCGGGCATCGGCGGCAACCGCGTGCTCGGAGACGGCAACGGCGTCAGCGCCCTGGCGCGGTTTGACCGCGACGTGCTGGCGCAGCCGGGTGTCCGCCACGTCATCGTGCTCGAAGGGATCAACGACATCGGCGGCGCGCGCGACAACCCGCTCCCCGGCGCACGCGATCTGATCGCCGCACACCGGCAGCTGATCGAGCGGGCGCACGCGCACGGGCTGAAGATCTACGGCGCGACGTTGACGCCCTTCGAGGGCGCCAACTATTACACCGCCGGCGGAGAGGCCAAGCGGCAGGCGCTCAACGACTGGATTCGAACGGGCAAGGCGTACGACGCCGTGTTCGACTTCGATGCGGCCGTACGCGATCCGTCCCATCCCGCGCGGACGCTGCCGCAGTACGACGCCGGCGATCACCTGCACCTGAACGCCGCGGGATACAAGGTGGTCGCCGACGCGATCGATCTCTCGGTGTTCCGTCCGCGCGCGGCGGCACAGACGGCGGCGCGATGAGCCTCCGGTCGCGCTGGATCCAGCTGCTGCTCGGCCTCGCGTGCATGATCGTCATCTCGAGCCCGCAGTACGTCTGGACGCTGTTCACCCAGCCGCTGATGACGACGGTGGGTGCGACCCTCGCGCAGATCCAGATCACGTTCTCGATCCTGATCGTCATCCAGACGTTCCTCGCGCCGTGCCAGGGGCTGCTCGTCGATCGGTTCGGGCCGCGCGCGCTGCTGTCGGTCGGCGGTGCGCTAACCGGCCTCAGCTGGGTGCTCGCCGCGCGCGCGACCACGCTCACCGGGCTGTATCTGACCTACGGCGTGCTCGGCGGCATCGGCACCGGCATCGTCTACGTCGGCGTGATCGGCCACATGGTCCAGTGGTTTCCGGATCGCCGTGGCTTTGCGACCGGCATCGTTGCCGCCGGGTACGGCATGGGTGCGCTGCTGACGACGTTCCCGATCGCGGAGCTGTTGAAGGATGTGGGATATCAGCAGGCGCTCGTGCGGTATGGGTTGATCTTCGTCGTGGTTGGTGTCATCGCGGCGCAGGGGTTGCGCGCAGCAAATCCCAAATCCCAAATCCCAAACCCCAAATCCCAAATCGGATCCCGGATCCCGGATCCCGGATCCCGCCAGGTCCGTCCCGCGGAGATGCTGCGGACGCCTATCTTCTGGCTGATGTTCGTGATGATGACCATGATGTCCACCGCCGGCCTCATGGTGACCTCCCAGATGGCGGCGTTCACGCGTGACTTCGGCATGGCCAACGCCATCGTCTTCGGGCTGCCTCTGCTGCCGCTCGCGTTGTCGATCGATCGCATCACCAACGGGCTGACGCGCCCGTTCTTCGGCTGGCTGTCGGATCAGATCGGCCGCGAGAACACGATGGTCATCGCGTTCGCGCTCGAGGGGACGGCGATGACGCTCTGGCTCTTCACGCGGTCGCATCCCGCGCTCTTCGTCATCATGTCGGGCGTCGTCCTCTTTGGCTGGGGCGAGATCTTCTCGTTGTTCCCGTCGACGCTCACCGACACCTACGGCACGCGGCATGCGACCACCAACTACGGCTTTCTCTACATGGCGCAGGGGGTGGGCTCGGTGCTCGGCGGTCCCGTGGCGGCGCTGGTGCACGACGCCTACGCAACGTGGATGCCGGTCTTCGGCATCATCATCGCGATGAACTTCGCGACCGCGCTGCTCGCGGGTCTCGTGCTGAAGCCGATGCGTCAGCGGTGGCTGCACGAGCGCGTGCTCAGCGCGCCTGTCGCCGCGCCAGCCATTCGCGCGCGGTCGTGACGTCGCGCTCGGTCAGGTCGTGACCGCTGTTCTGCCAGGCGACGGCCACCTCCGCGCCGGCGGATCGCAGGATCGCGCCGAGCCGTTCCGTTTCCTCGGCCGACACGAGCGGGTCCATCTTGCCGTTCGAGATCAGCACGGGGGTCGAGGGTATCTTCGGCAGCGTGTCGGGAATGAGCGGCACCATCGCGCGGAACAGCACCGCGGCGCCGAGCACGTCTGGCCGGAGGAGCAGCAGCGCACCCGCGATGTTCGCGCCGTTGGAGAAGCCGACCGCGGTCACATCGCGCGTCGCGAAGTGGTGCTGCGCGGCGGCATCCGTGATGAAGTCCGCAAGCTCCGCGGTGCGCAGCTTCAGATCCTCGATGTCGAAGACGCCCTCGGCGAGGCGCCGGAAGAATCGCGGCATGCCGCGCTCCAGCACCTTGCCGCGCGGGCTCAGCACGCCGGCGCCCGGCATCAGCATCTCCGCGAGCGGCACGAGATCGTGCTCGTTGCCGCCGGTGCCGTGAAGGACGAGGAGTATCGGGCCGCCGGGCTCCGCCGGCGGCTGAAAGACGTGGATGAAGTCGCTCATCCCCGGTCGAGCGGTCACTGGCGCGCCGCGACCGCCTGGTGCATCTTCAGCGGGGGCAGCACTTCCTCGATGCGCGGGCGCGCCGGCTCGAGCCACGGCGGCAGGACGAGCGTCTCGCCGAGGTGAGCCGCGTCCTCGTCCACGGAGAACCCGGGGCCGTCCGTGGCGATCTCGAAGAGCACGCCGCCCGGCTCCTTGAAGTAGACCGACTTGAACCAGAAGCGATCGATCACCGGGGTGGGATGATGCCCCGAGGCTTCGACGCGCGATCGCATCTCGTGCTGATGCTCCTCGTCGTCCACGCGCCATGCGAGGTGATGCACCGAGCCGACGCCCCACGCGCCGCGACGCCCCTCCGGCGTTTCACGCACGTCGAGCACGCCGGCCGATCCCTCGAACCCGTACCGGACGATGCCGTTCTCCTCGCCGAGGCGTTCGAAGCCGAGGACCGTGGTGACGAAGCTCTCCGTCGCCTCCGCCTCGCGCTCCCACACCTGCGCGCCGTAGAGCCCGCGCACCTGCCGCTCCTGCGGCACGGTGCTGCCATCCCACGGCGTGAACTGGCGTGCTGGCGCCTGCCGCGGCTCGACCAGCGCCACCTTCAGCCCGTGCGGATCGACGATCGGCAGCACGCGGTCGCCGAAACGCTGTTCGATGGCGCCAATGGGGACGCGGTATTTCTCGAGACGCGCGCCCCAGAAGTCGAGGCTGCCGGCCGGTACTTCGAGCGACACTTCGACGGCCAGCCCGTGCCCGATGCGCGGCGGCGCCATCTCCGACCACGGGAAGAACGTCAGGTCGGAGCCGGGATGACCTTCGGCGTCCGCGTAGAACAGGTGATACGTGCCCGGGTCGTCCTGGTTGACAGATTTCTTGACGAGGCGCATGCCGAGAACGCCGGCATAGAAATCCAGATTCTCCTGCGCGGGTCCCGCGATCGCGGTGATGTGATGAAGCCCGTTGACGCCGTCCATAGGAGCTAGGCTATCACTCGTAGTACGCCGGCGCTTTCTTCAGCTTCGCGACGCCGTTGAAATCGTGCTGGATCCAGAGCTGCGCGTGGGCGCTCGCCAGGAACGCTTCAATCGCCGCGCGCGAGGCCGCGGACTGCTCGCGATTGAACTCCGTCGTCGGAACCTTCTTCAGCGTGCGCTCTTCCGGGTAGTGATACAGATCCCCGCTGAGCACCACAGGCCCGGTCTTCGCGAGATTGAGAAACAGCACCTGGTGGCCGGGCGAATGTCCCGGCGC
>Ga0070696_100001062_pt1 | contig 17767 bp, 16 predicted proteins | sample KBSK1253metaG_FD_65474 | JGI IMG/M metagenome (GOLD analysis project Ga0070696, IMG submission 65474) | Corn, switchgrass and miscanthus rhizosphere microbial communities from Kellogg Biological Station, Michigan, USA - KBS K1-25-3 metaG | ecosystem: Host-associated > Plants > Roots >... | reverse complement strand
TTTGGGTCCCACTGTTCCCCAACTCCGCCAGGAGTTGCATGTTTATAGATGGGATGCGACGGAGGCTCTCACCCCGTCAGGGGTGATATGTTATTGCACCATTGGGACATTGCACTCCTGGCGGAGTGCAGCGCCTTGTTGCTTGGTTGTCTATAGACATGGCACTCCCGCGGAGTGCAGCACCACGTCGCGCGATGGTACCGTAAACCAGCGATCCGGAGTTTACGTCCCGAAGTCCCACTTTTAGTCACACCCCCCGGACTTCAGTTGGGTGTCGTGGCGCACTCTCCCAGACCGTTTTGACGGTTTCACGACTCACTAACACCTCACTGAAGTGAGGTGTTAATGAGAGCCGCGCTGTGAATCTTAATCAAACCGGAACGCGGCCCGCAGTCGAGCGGAAGCTTCGGCATCGAAGCAAGCGTGTGTTAATGTACACCGCTTCGACTGGTTCTACGGTCCGAAGCGATAATCTTATGGGAGAAGGTAAGCTTGAAAGAGATCAAACGCGCGCTCGTTAGCGTCTCCGACAAAACAGGGCTGGTCGAATTCGTGACCCGGCTCATCAATCATTCAATCGAGATCATATCAACCGGCGGCACGGCGAAAGCCTTGAAAGACGCGGGCCTCGCAGTTCGCGACATTTCGGATGTTACGGGCTTTCCCGAGATACTCGGCGGCCGCGTCAAAACTCTGCATCCGAAGGTTCACGGAGGCCTGCTGGCGATTCGCGACAACCCCGATCACCAGCGACAGGTTTTTGAGAACGATATTCATTACATCGATATGGTCGTCGTGAATCTGTATCCGTTTCGCGAGACCGTGGCCCGCGACGATGTCACCGCGGAAGACGCTATCGAGAACATAGATATCGGCGGGCCGTCGATGATTCGCTCGGCTGCGAAGAACTTCGAAGACGTCGTCGTGGTTGTCGATCCCTCGGATTACAACGCGATCGCGGACGAGATCGACACGCGCGGTGAAGTGTCGCGCGAGACTCGCTTGAGGCTTGCGCGACGCGCGTTTGAAACAACCGCGAGCTACGACGCGGCGATCTCCCAGTTTCTTGAAGGCTCGATCGTGTTGGAGGCTTCTTCGCACGAGCTTCGAGTCGAGAAGCCAACGGGCTTGCCCGCGCGCTTCCATGTCTTTGCCCGAAAGTCGATGGATCTGCGCTACGGGGAGAACCCGCATCAACGGGCCGCGCTGTATGTGACGGCTGACGCGGGAGGCGGGATCGCGGGCGCCGAGAAGCTGCAAGGCAAGGAACTCTCGTTCAACAACCTCATCGATCTGGAAGCTGCGTGGGCGTTGGTTTCGGAATTCAGCGGAACCGCTTGCGCGATCATCAAGCACACGAATCCTTGTGGCGCGGCGACGGCGAATGACGCGCGCGAGGCGTTCGAGCAGGCTCGAGCGACTGATCCGGTGTCGGCGTTCGGAGGAATCATCGGATTCAATCGCACGGTGACCGAGGCAGCCGCGCGAGCAATCGGCGAGACTTTCTTCGAAGCCATCGCGGCGCCTGATTACGAAGCGGCCGCGCTCGAAGTCTTCGCGTCGAAGAAGAACCTTCGAGTCATGCGCGTTCCAGCGACCAAAGCCGGTGCCACGCAACTCGATCTTCGAGTGATAAGCGACAACGGACTGCTGATTCAGGATCGCGATCTCGGTGTGCTTGATGAATCGAAACTCAAAGTCGTGAGTAATCGCCAGCCGACTGATGAAGAGATGCGCGCGTTGAGATTTGCCTGGATCATCGCCAAGCACGTGAAGTCTAACGCGATTGTTTATGCTCGAGACGGCCAGCTCGTGGGTGTCGGCGCCGGTCAGATGAGCCGGGTGGATTCAGTAAAGCTCGCCGCGATGAAAGCTCGGTTGCTGGTCGCCGGGTGTGTGATGGCATCGGACGCGTTCTTCCCGTTTCGCGATGGGGTCGATGAAGCCGCGCGCGCGGGCATCACCGCGGTGATCCAACCCGGCGGCTCGGTGCGCGACGAAGAGGTGATTGCGTCGGCTAATGAAAATAATCTGGCAATGGTGCTCACGGGAATGCGGCACTTCAAACACTGAGCGACAGACCTCGGAATCTAGCCTGCGGAGCAGGTGACGGCATAAAGCCCGGGGTGAAGCGAGGCGGAACCCTGGGTAGGGAGCCATCGGTCATGGAGCCCGCGAAGCGGGCGGCGGACCGTGCGACGTCTGGTGTCCATCTTCGTCGCCCACTTCGCGGGCTTGTGATTGTGATGCGGTCGGTTTCGTGTTTCATAACCAGCATTATGCGGCGTAAGGTGCTTTGATTCGCCCCGCCTCGTCAACTCAACCGTTACCTACGTTTGATCATACACTATCGAGGCGCGCAACCAATTCAAGTACTGCTCTGAGCCTCGCTCGATTTTCAACGCAATTACTTCAGGTGTGCTGTAGCTGTGAAGCTCTTTGACGCGGCGCTCGAGATCATCGTATCGCTCGCCGGTTGTTTTGATGATCATCAGAGATTCGTGATCGCGAGTGACTTTTCCTTCCCAACGATAAATCGATTCAATCGCGGGAACTATGTTGACACAGGCGGCCAGCCGTTCCGATACGAGAACCTCGGCGATGCGCGCGGCTTCTTCGGCGTTCGCGGTGGTGACCAGGACTATCAGCTCATCGCTCATCGGCGCTCTTATACCACGAAGCCTCCGATGATGTGGAGGCTCATCGAATCAAAACTCGGTCACATTAGTTGCTGAATCGCGGATCGAGAGCATCAGGCTGCTAATCCCGTAGGGATGACCTGTCGATAGAAAGAAACGGCGGGGACGTTCCGTAACTCCGTAGGAGTTACCTTGTCCATCGCATGCGCAATCAAAGGTCACTCCTAACGGAGTTACGGAACGTCCACGCACTATGCGCCTATATACAGGTCATCCCTACGGGATTGGAAGAACAGATTATTGACTCGATCACAATTGGTTTGATGAATCACAGATCGAAAACATCAGACCGGCAATCCCGTAGGGATTACCTGTCGATAGAAAGAAACGCGGCGGACGTTCCGTAACTCCGTAGGAGTTACCTCGTCCTTCGCCTGCGCAATCACAGGTAACTCCTAACGGAGTCACAGACGCTGCAACGCCACGCGGACTATCGATAGGTAATCCCTACAGGATTGGAGGAAAACCTGGTCGTTGGAAATCTATCAATGTGTGCGTGACTAAGTTCTAATGCGAGCCGCTCGAATCAGTCGAACGTCCTGCGACTGTCCGATCATCCTGAGTGCCGGTAGTCGCCGCCATGAACTGCCGCACCCATTCCGTGAATAAATAATTCTCTTCGAAGAAAGGAAAGTGCCCGCTGTGTTCCATCATCACCAATCTCGACTGAGGCAGCGCAGTTGCCAGCTCTTTTGATCGATCGGGCTGGGTGATCAAATCATATCTCCCGGCGACTACAAGCACCGGTGCGTTGATCTTACTAAGATCCGATTGAACACTCACTCGCATCGTGTCGCCCGCAAGCGCCTGTCGCTTCGAAAACGCATCGAAGTAAGCCGTGTACACGCCTCGATCGAATTCGTAGGGCACGAGTTTGTGAAAATAGTGTGGATACAAAACCGCGTAACGCGCGCGAACTCGGTCGCACGGTTTGGCCCCGCCCGTTCCGTCTTCGCTCGATCGATAAGCCGCCATCTCAGTCGGCGAGAGTTCTTTCAGAATTCGCTGCTCGCCCTCGCTTGGGTTTTCGACCACAGCGGATGCGCTCACGAGTATCAACCGCTTTACGTTTGCCGGATGACGCACCGCATAATTCAGAGCGATCGTCGCGCCGAAGCTGTGACCCAGAAGCGTCACTCGATCGAGCCCGAGCGCTTTGCGCAACGCGTCGATGTCATCGGACATCTCGTCGATCGAGGCCATCCCGTTCTTGCGGGCGTTCGCCATATCCGCTCGACGGTCGAAGTAAACGAGCTTCGCGTATTGAGTCAGGTTGTAGAGCATCGGGTGGAAGTAATCGTGCGGCAGCCCGGCTCCCCCGTGTACCACTATGACGACTTCGCTGCCCTCGCCCTGTGTTTCGTAAAGCAAATTCAGGCCGTTTGATTGAAACGTGCCGTAGCCAAGTCCCGGAGTCCACACGTGATGATAGGCGACGAAGGGAGACGCTGAACCCGGGTAAGCGATTCCGGAAGAGTTCGACAATGCCAGACATTCAAACTCGGCGCGGGTCGAGCCTTCCTGGGCGCGGGCTGATCCCGCGAGCACGAGCAATGCAAAGGCGATGGTGCAATAGCGAAGGAGATTGATCATGGTGCCCCCGAAAAAGTTTCTGGTTTCTGGTTGGTGGTTTCTGGTTCGCTCTTCGACGGCTAGATCTCTTTCTGGATTACGGATCTCGGAAGCGAGAACCAGAAACCAGAAACTAGGAACCAGAAACTATTCTTCCGCAGGGGCAGGGGACTCGGCGTTGAAGAAGGCTTCGTACAATTCGACTGCGCGCTCGAGATCGCGTTCGTCGACCATCACTACTACTTCCTGCGAAAAGCTGCCGGGGATTACGGCGAACTCTCCGCCCTCGACGAACGAGCGAATCCCGTTTTGATTGAGCGTCTCGGAAACCATCTCGGCTTCGGCGCTGGTCTTGAACGATTGAAGCGGCACGGTGTCGCCATCACTCGTATCGTGAACCTTGTTCTCCGGTGTGAGTGCCGGGACCAGCTCGACGTTGCAATCGGGGCATACGGTTATGCCGGCTCGATATTCGGATTCGCAGTCAGGGCAAAATGCCATTTAGTTTTCTCGAATCGAGTTGCAGTCTTTGCGCTGCGGCAATGGCGTTCCAGCCGCCATGATAAGTTTCGCCTGGTGCAAGAGCAATAGTTTAATGGCAAACGTGAAGCCGCGTCCATGCTTGCTCCGAGATTATTGTGGTCTTGGGTGGGATTGAGCGGAGGCGTACAGGGAAATGCGTGCTAGTAGGCTGATTTGATTAAACCCCGTGGTCTTAGGCTACCGGCTCAGCACGTCCGCGAGCGCCGGCTCGAGTTGTGGATGCCGAAACTCATACCCCGAAGCGAGCGCGGCTGACGGAATCACTCGCTGACTGTCGAACAGCACATCGGCCATCTCTCCCATCAAAGCTCGCAACGCAAACTCGGGCACAGGCAGGAACACCGGCCGGTGCAGCGCTCTTCCCAACTCGCGAGTGAACTCCGCATTCGTTGCGGCCTCGGGAGCGGCGCCGTTGATGGGCCCGGAAACTTCTGCGTTTACGATCGCGTGGCTGAAGATACCGGCGATGTCATCGATGTGAATCCACGGAAACCATTGCTTGCCGCTGCCGAGTCTTCCACCCACTCCCATCTTAAACGGCGGGAGCATCTTTTCGAGCGCGCCTCCGTTTGAGCTTAGGACCACTCCGGTGCGAACAAGGACAAGGCGAATACCGAGTTCGCTCGCGCGCGCAGCCTCGCGCTCCCACTCCTGACAGACCTCGCTCATGAACCCACGTCCGGGAGGTGACGTTTCTTCGAGTTGCTCATCTCCACGATTGCCGTAGTAGCCAACGGCCGAGCTGCTGACGAAGACTTCTGGCTTTCGCACGGCGCGGCGCATTCCTTCGACCAGTTTTCGCGTCGTAACGATTCGCGAATCTCGAATGGATTTCTTCTGCTGATCGCTCCAGCGCTTTGCCGCGATCGGCTCGCCCGCCAGGTTTATGACCGCGTCGACTTGATCGAGCGCGTCGTCCGGAAGCGGGCCGGCTTGCGAGTCCCATTGAATCATTTCCGCGACATCAACGTCCGCAGGCTTGCGCGACGAGCGAGACACTCCAACGATTGTGTGACCGTCTTCATTGAGGGCGTGACACAAATGGCGTCCGATTAATCCGGTTGCTCCAGTGATTAGTATTTTCATTTTGCACCGCCTCGCGCTGCGTTGATTGAGTGGAAGCATAGCCGGCGCCATTATACGTGTCAAGATAATGACCAGAAATCTTACTCTATTCGACCGAAGTGAACGCTATTATCTTGACAGAATCGAGACGAAACATGAAAATGAGCGGTCATGGCAGGGAAGAAGGCGTCAACGGCGAAACCGAAGTACATGATCGGGGCGGTGACCAGATTAACCGGGTTGTCGGTTGATGTGGTCCGCGTTTGGGAACGGCGATACGGCGCGATCCGCCCGTTGCGCACCGACGGCGGCACGCGGCTGTATTCGGATGCGGATGTTTCGCGGCTGAATCGATTGAGGCACGCGGTCGAGCTTGGGCACAGCATAAGTCAGGCGGCGAAACTGTCGGAGAGCGAGCTAGATGAGCTGGTCGCCGAGGGCGGCAGCGTTCGCGTGGTCGCCGATCCGCATTCCGCCATGCGCGAGAGATTCATGGAAGCGATCCAGGCGATGGACGTCCCCGCGGCGGAGAAAGAATTGACGGTGGCGGCGACGTTGTTTCCCGCGGCCGAGCTGGTCAAGAAATTCATTGCGCCGGTCCTTCGCGAAGTTGGAGAGCGCTGGGCCCACAAGCAATTTGCAATTGCGCACGAGCACCTCGCGTCTGGTTTGCTGCGCGGACTGTTGAGTTCGTTGCTGCGAGTCTATTCGGCTTCGGCGGCCGCGGATTCGTTGATTCTGGCGACGCTTGCAGGCGAGCGCCATGAATTCGGATTGTTGTCCGCTGCACTGCTGGCCGCGGCAAAGCATTGGCAAGTGATTTATCTGGGCGTCGAAGTGCCCGCCTCAGAGCTGGCTCTGGCGGCCCGATTGACGGGGGCGAGGGCCCTCGCGCTCAGCATTCCCACCGCCGAGCCGCCGATCGACAACGAACTCGACGCGCTTGCGAAACTGCTGCCCGCTTCCACCCTCGTGTTGATCGGGGGCGCGGAAGCAATCAGGCACAGGGGAGTCATCGAGCGCAATGGTTGGATATTGGTTCGCGATCTCGACGATCTTGATGACCGGCTCAGCGCGTCTTCTTCGCGATGAGCCGGCAACCAACCACTTTCAACATTGTTGTGAAGTTATGAGACGCGAGCCCGCTCTCGCGTTGCAAGTTCTGTTAATCGCTTGCACTGGACTTCGGCGCGAGTCCTCCGATCAAATAAAGGGCGGCGATCACAATGTGGATGATGTGGTCTCTCATGCCCAGTTGCAAATATGGCGTGAGAACCAGCATGTGTTCGGTGCCGGTGCCAATGAAGTAACCGCATACGCCGAGCAGTCCGTACACGATTCCGAAGATCAAACAGAATTGACGGGCCGCGGACATTGAGCCTTTGAAGCCGAAGTAAAGCGAGAGCGCTCCCGAGACGAGGTGCACGACATTGTGCACTTTGCCCAGGTTGGCATGCAGAAGGTGAGGATCGAAGAAACCTACGATGCCAACCAGGATGAACACCACTCCCACAAGTTTTGCAATTGTCTTAGCCATGAGTTTTCTCCATTCTGTTGCGGGTTGAGTTTGCGCGACGTGCGTTCCCGATTTGCGGCGGATCACCAATGCCCGCCGGCTCGCGAACGCAACGTCGAGTCCTGTTCTCTTGTACCAATTCTACGCTCGATGATTCTCCGAGCAGAGCCTTCAAATTGACTGGAGATCCCTGAGCCTTGTGCGCTTCCGTTTCCAATTATCAGGAAGCTACGCGATGAGTGCTTGATCTAATTGGAGATTATGACCCCGCAAAATTACATGCGCACCACGTTCCAGTCAAGCGCGCTGAGTGCTTCCGAATTGAGATTACTATTGTTCTCGACGCCCTGGGAAAATAAGATGAGCGAAGTCGGAGGACAATGAATGAAGCGAGCATTGGCAAAGCTGGGAATCATCGGAGTTGCCGCTGTGTCGTTGGCCGCGTGCAGCAGCGGCCCGCGGAAGCCGGCGGAACAGTCAGTGTTGGTGACGGCGGCAAACGAAACGGCAGCGATCGCCCGGCTTCGCGCGGTGGCGGCGGCCGAAGCGCAATATCAGATCGCTTCAGGCGGCGAGTACGGAACTCTGGATCAATTGATTCAAAAGCGCTACGTGAACGACCCTTCGAGCGGGAAACTGACCGGCTACAGATTCGAGGTTCAAGTGCGATCCGGGCGCTTTGAGGCGACCGCGGTGCCGGAGAAATTCGGAATCAGCGGCACACGATCCTTTTATGTAGACGAGACGAACGTAATTCACGCAGCCAACAAGAACGGCTCGCCGGCCACTGCCTCAGATCCCGAAGTGTGACTCCGCTGCCTTCTGCCCACTGCCTGCTGGCAACTCTCCTCGCCTTTGATATATTCTCTCGCCGACGAGGCGACGCTCGAATGCTTTCCAAAATCATCTTTGTTTTCATCGCGTATTTGCTCGGCTCAATTCCGTTTGGATTTCTTTTCATCAAGTACGTGTTCACGGGCGGCGAAGACGTGCGCCAAATCGGCTCGGGCGGAATCGGCGCCACCAATGTCACTCGTCGCGCCGGTATCAAAGCGGGACTCCTCACTTATTTGTTCGACGTGGTAAAGGGAGTGGCCGCGGTGATGCTGATGCGGTTGGTGGCCGCGGATGATTATGTATGGATCGGCGCTGCCGCGATCGCTGCGATTGCCGGGCACATCTTCCCGATCTTTCTCGGATTCAAAGGCGGGAAGGGCGTCGCAACCGGCGTGGGAATCTATCTTGCTCTCGCTCCGTACTCGGTGCTCGCGACTCTGGTGCTTTGGGTTTTGATCGTGTACTTCAGCAAATACGTGTCGCTCGGGTCGATCATCGCTACCGCCGCGGTGCCGTTATGGACGCTTTTGTTTTATGGCGTGCTTCAACCTGATCCGCATCTTAAGGCGCTGATCTGGATCGGAATCCTTGGATGCGCGCTGATCGTCGCCAAGCATCACGAAAACATCAAAAGGCTGATGCACGGCACAGAAAACAAGATCGGTACGCGCGTTAAGCCCGGCGCAGGTTCCAATTCAACTGGCGCCGCAGTCCGTGGAGGCGGAGATTGATGAGCGGTGAGCTTCCTGAGATCAAGCGGGTTGCTGTGATCGGGGCCGGAAGCTGGGGCACCGCGCTGTCATTGGTCGCGGCTCGGAATCAACATCACGTCACGCTGTGGGCTCGCGAGCGCGAAGTCGCTGAAGGAATCAACCGCGCACGCAGGAATCCATTCTATCTTTCGGACATCGAGCTGCCCGAAAACATTCACGCGACATTGAACGTCGAAGAGGCGATCGAAGGCGCCGACTTCGCTCTGCTTGTGGTTCCATCGCACGCGATGCGCGAGACGGTTTCTCGCATTCTTCCAGTGATGAGAGGCGAAACAGTCCTGGTGAGCGCGGCGAAAGGCGTCGAGAACAACACTCTGATGCGAATGGAGGAAGTGGTGTCCGACGTCTCACGAGCGCGCTTCTCGCCACGTTATGTGGCCTTATCGGGGCCTAGCTTTGCTCGCGAAGTAGCGGTCGGCGATCCGACTGCGATCGTCGCCGCGAGCAGTGATCGTGAATCCAGAGAGTTGATTCAGCGTTCCCTGAGCGCGGGTGTCTTTCGAGTCTACACGAACGCTGACGTGGTTGGCGTCGAGCTTGGCGGAGCGGTCAAGAACGTCGTAGCGATTGCCGCGGGCGTCGTGCGAGGGTTGGGCTTTGGCACGAATGCGGTGGCAGCGATCATCACGCGGGGGCTCGCGGAGGTGACGCGGCTGGCGTTGGCACAAGGCGCGCGAGTCGAAACGATGGCGGGACTGGCGGGCCTTGGGGATCTGGTGCTGACGTGCACCGGCGAGCTTTCGCGAAACCGGCACGTTGGGATTGAGTTGGGCCGCGGTCGTAAGCTTGCGGACATTCTCGGAGAAATGAGAGAAGTAGCTGAAGGCGTCAAGACCACGCGTTCGATTCACGAACTCGGACGCCGATTGGGTATCGAGATGCCGATCACAGCGAGCATCTACGCGTTGCTGTACGAAGACAAGCCTGCGCTTGAGGCCGCAAACGAGTTGATGGGAAGGCCGCTGAAGAGAGAATAAAGTCATTAGTCCGTAGTCAGTAGTCAGTAGTCCGTAGTCCGTAGTCCGTAGCGGCGTGTCGGAATGCGTAACTACGGACTACTGACTACGGACTACGGACTACTGACTACGGACTAACATAAAGGATAATCATGTCTAACTACGTACCACCGACAACGCCGATTAGCGGGCCGACCGGCCAGCAGTTTCCACCTCAGCAACAGTTTCCGCCGCCCCCTCAGAAAAAATCCAACGTGCTCACTTGGATTCTTGTGGGCTGCGGCACGTTCGTAATCCTCGGCGTGATCGTTGTGTTTCTCGGGGGCTACTTCGTCTGGAACAAAGCGAAGCAAGCCGGGCTCGATCCGGCGTTGATGGAGAAGAAGCCCGCGCTTGCCGTTGCGAAGATGCTGGTCGCGGCCAATCCCGAGGTCGAACTCGTTTCGACCGATGACGAAAGAGGCTTGATCACCGTACGAGACAAAAAGAGCGGCAAGCTCCTGACTGTCGATCTGGACGAAGCGCAACAGGGAAAGATCACCTTCAAGGGCGAGGACGGCGAGGATGTGACGCTCGAAGCAAAGGGCGACGGCGAGAAGGGTTCCCTCGAGGTGACGACTCCCGAAGGCTCCGCGAAATTTGGAACAGTCTCGGTTGATAAGCTGCCTGACTGGTTGCCGTCATATCCGGGCGTCGAGCTCCAGGGAACCTACTCGGCCGAGGGCAAAGACGGCCAAAGCGGCGGATTTCATTTCGTGACGAGCGATGCGCCCAACAAAGTGATCAGTTTCTTTGACGAAGGTTTGAAACGCTCAGGCATGACAGTCAACACAAACATACTTCAGCAGAACGGCAAGGTCACCGGAGGCATGGCCACAGGCGAATCAGGTAACAAGAAACAGACTGCATTCATTAATGCGATTGTCGGAGAGCAAGGGACTCAGGTCACCGTTGTTTTTGTAGTCAAACCGTAAGAGCCGGGCGCCCTTGCGGCCACGATCAAAAGCAATCGCGAGCGCACGTTCGAATTTCACATGGAAGCCGGCCTGTAGTCGCGATCCAAATGATGCGCAAAGAAATTCGTTGCATACGAATTGAGTCCAACATATACTCTCGATTCCGTTTGGCCACCAGATGAAGTCATTCGTATAGCGCTGACCATCAAGCAGGGATCGTCCTAAGATTGCAAACTGAATAGGAGGCGACAGATGGGACATCGACGTGTACTTATACGCGCGCTTTTGGCTCTCTGTTGTATGACGATCGGAACCCGCTGGGCGCTTGCGGGTGAAGACTGGAAGTCGATTGACCCCGCACACCTCGGCTTGAAAGCGCCGGTTGTTGAAAAAGATGCTGACGCCGAGGCGATCTTTTGGGAAGTGCGGGTCGATGACGCCGGCGAAGACCTGATCTTCTCGAACTACATCCGTATAAAGGTGTTTACCGAGCGCGGCAAAGAGTCACAAAGCAAAATAGACATTGCTTATTACGGCAGGAATTGGATCACGGACGTTGCGGGCCGTACGATCAAGCCGGACGGCTCGATAGTTGAACTGAAGAAGGATGCGATCTTCGAACGCACGATCATCAAAGCCGGCGGTTTCAAAATAAAGGCAAAGACCTTTGCCATGCCCGCCGTCGAGCCCGGAGTAATAATCGAGTATCGCTGGAAAGAAGTCAGGCCCGGCCAGTCCGCGAATAATATGCCCCTCGAGTTTCAGCGAGACATACCAGTTCAGTTCGTAAAGTACTCCTTCAAACCGGCGCACCTGGAAAGCGGCTTCTCGTCGGTTGGGATGTCGTTCAAGGCCTTCAACGGCGAACCCTCGCCTCCTGTAAAAGAGAAGGATGGGTTTTACACGACTAGCATGACAAACGTGCCGGCCCTGCACCAAGAGCCGCATATGCCGCCCGAGGACCAGATTAAACGCTGGATGTTGTTGTTTTATTCCAGAGGCAAACCTCTTCCTCCGGACGAGTACTGGCCCAAGCTTGGGAAGGATCTGTACGAGGCCTTCAAATCGAACATGAAGGTTAATGACGACATCAAGAAGGCGGCAGCCGCGACTATCGGAGACGCGGCGACGCCCGAACAGAAGCTGCAACGGCTGTATGAGTTTTGTCACACGAAGATCAAGAACATCAACAGCGCCGCCTCGGGATTCACGGATGTCGATCGCGAGAAGCTCAAGAAGAATGAATCGCCGGCGGATACTCTAAAACGGGGAATGGGCACCGGCGGCGATATCAATCAGTTGTTTGGGGCGCTCGCCACCGCCGCGGAGTTTCAGGTGCGAACGGCCGCGCTCAGTGATAGAGGTGACACGTTCTTCGACAAGCGATTCACGCACTATTATTTCCTGCGGGCTTTCGACGTGGCGGTCAAGGTGGGTAGCGAGTGGCAATTGTTCGATCCCGGCACGCCTTATCTTCCGTTCGGGATGCTTCGTTGGCAGGAAGAAGCAATTCCGGCGCTCATCTGCGATTCAAAAGAAGCGGGCTTCGTCCAAACAATGCCGGCAGGCATCGACAAAACTGTTCAGAAACGCAACGCAACGCTCAAGCTCGGCGAAGACGGCACGCTCGAGGGCGACGTGCGCATCGAATACACCGGCCACTTCGCGATTGAGAAGAAACGGCAGAATGATGACGACTCGTCCTCCCAACGCGAGGAAACTCTCCGCGCGATGATCAAGGATCAAATGAGCACCGCGGAGTTGTCCGACATCAAGATCGAGAACGTTACCGATCCGGATAAGCCGTTTGTGTATGCCTTTCACGTGCGCGTGCCCGGCTACGCTCAGCGCACAGGCAAGCGATTGTTCCTTCAGCCGGCGTTTTTTCAAAAGGGAATCGGCGCGATGTTTCCGGACAGCACCAGGCAGCACGAAATCTATTTTCACTACTTCTGGAAAGAAGTGGACACTGTTTCAATAGCGCTTCCGGCCGGTTTCGTGCTGGACAATGCCGACGCGCCGGCGCCGCTGACGGCAGGGGCGGTTGTTGATTACAAGGTATCGGTGGGCGTGACCGCGAAACACGATGAGCTTCGATTCAAACGGACGTTCAGCTTCAGCGGACTTGTGTTTCCCGTGTCGAACTATCCGCAGCTCAAACAAGTATTCGACAGCATCCACGAGCGTGACAATCATACGATCACGTTGAAGCTGGCCGCGGCAGTGCAATGAAGACCGAGCGCGCATCAAGGAGTCAGCACAATGAATAATCGTTCCTTCCTCTTCGTTCTTCTCGCGGCAGTGTTTGCCGGAATCGCTCTGTCTCATCCTTTTCGGCCGGTGATTGCTGACGACGCGCCGGCGTGGCTTCGCACGGCCGCATCGACCACAGTCGCGTCGTATCCGCAGGATGTCCCGGCGGTGGTGCTCGCCGATGAATCGACCGTGACCATTGAAGATGACGGGCGCATGACTCGCAGCGACGTCTATGTGGTCAAGGTTCTCACTCGTGAAGGCCGGGACGAAGCGGTGGCTCGCGCCGTGTACAACACCGATTCGGAAAAAGTTAGAGAGTTTCGCGCCTGGCTCATCAGCCCTTCTGGAAAAGTGAAGAAGTATGGAAAGGACGAAACCGCGGAGCTCGCGCTGGCCGACAACGATGTGTATAACGAAGCTCGGCGAAAGATTATCGTGGCCAGCGGCGATTGCGAAGTAGGTTCGATTTTCGGATATGAAACCGTGACCGAAGACCGATCGGTGTTCAGCCAACTGGTCTGGTATTTCCAGGGGCGAGGCCTGCCGGTCGCGAAATCGCGAATCTCGGTGACGCTACCGAAGGGCTGGAGCGCCGTCGGGCTGACGCTCAATCACGAGAAGATCGAGCCGGCGGCGAGCGGTAATACCTACACATGGGAGATGCGCGAGTTGCCGCCCGTTTCGCCCGAGCCGCTCAGCCCACCCCGCAGCGCGCTTACGCCGTGGCTTGCGATCAACCTCACTCCATCCGCGGACAAGCTCACGACGCGCCGCGGGTTCGCGAACTGGCCGGATGTTTCCAAGTGGCTGAGTGACATCAGCGATTCACAAGCGACGCTTGACGACGCGCTCGCGGGAAAAGCCAAACAGATCACCGCGAACTCAAAAACGGAACTCGAAAAGATCTCCGCCGTCGGGCGATATGTTCAAAGCGTCAATTACGTCTCGATTCAGATTGGCACCGGGCGCGGCGGGGGATATCGCCCGCACTCCGCAACCGAAGTCTTCGCGAAATCCTACGGCGACTGCAAAGACAAAGCGAACCTGATGCGCGCGATGTTGAAAGCGCTCGCCATCAAGTCGTATCTGGTCAGCATCTACTCCGGCGATCCGAATCACGTCCGGCAGGAGTGGCCTTCGCCGCATCAATTCAATCATTGCATCATCGCGGTCAAGGTAGGAGATGAAACGCAAGCTCTCACGGTGATCAATCATCCCTCGCTCGGTAGATTGTTGATCTTCGACGCGACTGATGACATGACCCCGGTGGGCGATCTGCCGATTGAAGAACAGGGCAGCTTCGCGTTGATCATTGCAGGCGAAGCGGGCGCGCTGATGAAGATGCCGATCACTCCTCCCGAAGCGAATATGCTCAATCGCACCGCCGAGGTTCTGTTGAATCCCGACGGCTCGATTTCCGCGAAGATGCGCGAGCAATCAATCGGGCAAGCGGCTGTGAGCGAGCGAGGGCCGTTTCGAGGCTTGCCTCGTCCCGATTACAACGGGCGAATCGAAAAATGGATTGCCGCGGGCGCCACCGGCGTTCGAGTGTCGAAGATCGAGCCGTCCGATGAGCCGAGTGAAAACAGGTTCACGCTTGTGGCCGAGTTCAGCGCGCCGGCATACGGCCAGTTGATGCAAGGGCGGCTGCTGGTGTTCAAGCCGGCGATCGTCTCGCGTCGCGAATCGCTGTCGCTGACCGAAGCCGCGCGCAAGCATCCGGTCGTGCTGAAGCCGTACGCTTATGTCGAGACGACAAACGTCAAGCTGCCTGCTGCGTTTCAGGTTGATGAATTGCCGGACCAGGTGAAACTTGAAACGCCATTTGGGAGTTACGTTACGAGGTATGTGGTGAAGGATGGCCAGCTCGAGTTCACTAGGAAGCTTGTGGTGCGCGCGGCAACGATTCCGGTTGCGGATTATGCCAACGTTCGGAGTTTCTTTGAGAAGATTCGCGCAGCGGAGCAATCTCCGGTTGTGTTGGTGAAGAAGTGAACGCTGGATTTCGAAATCGGCTCGCTGAGCCGGACATCCGGTACGGTCCTAATCTGTGTTGCCACCAATCAGGCTTGTGGTGGTTTCAATCCCTCAAACTCCATAAAGGGAGGATAACCGCGTAGCGGTGTCCTCTCGATAGCTCGCGTGATTACCGGATCCCATGGGCCGCGTAGCGGTTTACCCATTGACGTCAGATTGGGTGTGGACGCAACGAGGCAACCGCTACGCGGCCCAGAAGATCCTCAACTACGCGAGCTATCGATAGGACACCGCTATGCGGTTACGAATTGGGAGCGCTCCTCTAGAGTTTCGATCACCGCAACACATCGTAGGACAGCACCGAACATCCTGTTCACAAGCGGCGACTCGATTGATACATTTGAGCGTTGGAGTCCGCGATGACCCTTACCACGATCACAATTGATTTGCCCGACGAGCGCGCGCAAAGGCTAAGGGAGATGGCATCCCGGCTCGGTGTTTCACCCGAAGAGTTGGTACGTGTCAGCGTAGAAGAACCCCTTGCACGCCCCGACGAGGAGTTTGCGCGCGCGGTAGATTACGTGTTGAAGAAGAACTCCGAACTCTATCGCCGACTTGCGTGATGCGTTATCTGACGCTTGAAGAAGTTCTTGAGCTGTACCGGCGAATCATCGAGCAATCCGGCGGGTCGCTGGGAATCCGGGACGCGGGAGCTTTGGAATCCGCCGTGGCCTAACCGCGAATGACGTTTGGCGGCGACGATCTTTACCCGACCCTCATCGAGAAAGCCTCGTCGATCGGCTTCTCACTCATCAGCAATCACCCTTTCATCGATGGAAACAAGCGCGTTGGCGACGCCGCCATTGAAACATTTCTCGTTGTGAATGGATTCGAACTTATCGCAACCGTCGAAGAACAAGAGATGATCATCCTCGCGCTGGCTGCCGGCGAAATGACGCGGGAGGACTTTACTGAATGGCTGCGCCATCATGTCGAGAAGTCGAGTAGCGCGAAATAGTCTTATCTTCCTGTTTGAGAGCGTGCCTTCCATTCTTCGGCGGTGATTGCCCATCGTTCGTGATCGCGCCAACGGCGGGCAATTCAGGTACCGTGGCGAGAATCCCTCGAACCGGAATCCTAGCCGCTGAACCAGACAGCGCGATCCTTCATTGTCAGGTTGAATGTTAGCTTCGAGGCGATGGAGCCGATGTCGCCCGAATGCCTCCGAAAGCACCGCGCTCAGTCCTCTATTCATATAGCCGCGTCCGTTGTGAGGCACGAACGCATAGTATCCAAGATAACCGGAGCAGAACAGCCCTCGCACGATCTCATTGATGTTGATAACGCCGGCAAGTTCCCCAGTCTCGGTGCAAACCCAGTAGCCGATATGAGCCGGGCTTCGGAAGCGCTTGAGGTAATCGCGAAAGGCTTCGTCGGTCCGTGGTGGAGAAGCCCAGTTCCTGTGAAGGTCACGGCTTCGAGCCACGGCATCGAGAAACTCGTCCCGTCGTCGCGATGAAGGTTGTTCTAGAATTGGATGCTGCTTCACCTGGAAATCCGATTAACGCGCCCGCGCCGTTCGGAACGCACACAAAGAAGATACGAAGCCTGGTTCGCGGTCTCCGCCGACTTTCAATTTCTTCGCAGCCTTGTGGTCAAGTCCGCCAGATGCAGCACCCGAGTCACGGCGTTGTCACACATCGCTCAGCGCTTAGCCTGCACTCCGGTGAACAAAAGACCATTGAATACTCAACCTCGCAGGCGTTGAACGAGCGCGCGACTGAATACGACGTCTCTCTGCCAGACGGAATTGGTAGGATCGAGAGCGGCCAGGCGCTCAGCAATTTCGAGACTCTGCTCCGCGAACTGGAGGGCCTCGCTGCGATTTGTCTGACGTTCGTAGAATTGAGCCATTCGCGTCAGGCTAAAAGAAAGGTCGCGCTGCCAACCGGCGTTGGAGGGATCGGCGGCGGCGAGACGTTGGCTGACCGCGAGCGCCTCGCGGTAGGCGGCCAGCGCGCCGGCAAGATCGCCCTGGTCACGAAGCACGTCGCCCACCTTGTTGTGACTCACACTCAGGTCGCGCTGCCAACCGGCGTTGGAGGGATCGTCGGCAGCGAGACGTAGTCTCACCGCGAGCGACTCGCGGTAGGCGGCCAGCGCGCCTGCAAGATCGCCCTGGGCACTAAGCACGTCGCCCACTTTGTTGTGACTCACGCTCAGGTCGCGCTGCCAACCGGCGTTGGAGGGATCGGCGGCGGCGAGACGTTGGCTGACCGCGAGCGCCTCGCGGTAGGCGGCCAGCGCGCCTGCAAGATCGCCCTGGTCACGAAGCACGTCGCCCATCTTGTTGTGACTCACGCTCAGGTCGCGCTGCCAACCGGCGTTGGAGGGATCGGCGGCGGCGAGACGTTGTCTCACCGCGAGCGACTCGCGGTAGGCGGCGAGCGCGCCGGCAAGATCGCCCTGGTCACTAAGCACGTCGCCCAGTTTCTCCTGACTCACGCTCAGGTCGCGCTGCCAACCGGCGTTGGAGGGATCGTCGGCAGCGAGACGTTGTCTGACCGCGAGCGACTCGCGGTAGGCGGCCAGCGCGCCTGCAAGATCGCCCTGGGCA
>Ga0070696_100001061_pt1 | contig 17781 bp, 13 predicted proteins | sample KBSK1253metaG_FD_65474 | JGI IMG/M metagenome (GOLD analysis project Ga0070696, IMG submission 65474) | Corn, switchgrass and miscanthus rhizosphere microbial communities from Kellogg Biological Station, Michigan, USA - KBS K1-25-3 metaG | ecosystem: Host-associated > Plants > Roots >... | reverse complement strand
CTTCTCGACATGGCGGGTGGGGTGAGCGGCGGACGGAAACTCCGGACGGTTCTGCTCGGGGGAGCCGCCGGCGTCTTCATCCGCCCCGACGAGCTGGGAATGCGACTGACCTTCGAGGACACACGGGCGGCGAAAGCGACCCTGGGATCCGGTGTCTTTCTCGTGTTCGACGAGAGCGTCAACCTCGATGACATGCTGCTCCGCATCGCAGCGTTTTTCCGTGATGAATCGTGTGGTCAGTGCGTGCCCTGTCGTGTGGGCACCGTGCGGCAGGAGGAAGCGCTCCATCGCATTCGCGCCAAAAAACCCCTCGGCGGCATGCGCACCGAAATCGCCCTTCTGGACGAGGTGGGAGCGGCGATGAAGGATGCTTCCATCTGCGGCCTCGGCCAGACCGCCTACAGCGCGCTGGAGTCCGCGATCCACCGCCTCGGTCACTACAACGGCGCCAGAACGTGACTTCGATCAAGGCGTCGAGCGCGAGCCTCCCCCCCCCTCTGTACGGCATCGAGCGCCGCCGGCGGGAGGACACGCCCAAGTCGCAGGTCGAGCTGACGATCGACGGAAAGAAAGTCGCTGTGCCCGAGGGCACGACGATTCTCGGCGCCTGCGCGACCATCGGTATCGACATTCCGACGCTCTGTTTTCTCGAAACTCTGCGCCCGGTCAACGTCTGCCGCATCTGCGTGGTCGAGCTCGAGGGCGCGCGCGTGTTGGTGCCCTCCTGTTCACGACAGGTCGAATCGGGAATGGTGGTAAAGACACGGAGTCCGCGGGTGGATCTCAGCCGAAAGCTGGTGCTCGAGATGCTGGGATCGTCGGTGGATCTGTCGACGACGCCGGACGTGACGGCGTGGATGGAGGAGTACCACGCCAAGCCCGAGCGGTTCGGACCTGCCGGTCCTCCGGCCGCCCCGGGAGCGCGCGACGCGCTCGTGCCTGGACACCACGCGCCGCCCGACCCCTCATTCGCGGCGACGGTCGCTCAGGCCACGAAAGTCGACAACGACCTGTATGTCCGCGACTACGGCAAATGCATCCTGTGCTACAAGTGCGTGGAAGCGTGCGGACCGGATCATCAGAACACGTTCGCGATTGCCGTCGCTGGACGCGGGTTCGACGCGCGGATATCGACCGAGTTTGCGGTCCCGTTACCCGACTCGGCGTGCGTGTACTGCGGCAATTGCATCGCGGTTTGTCCCACGGGCGCTCTGATGGCGAAGCGCGAGTACGACGCCCGCGCCGCGGGCGAATGGAATGAGGCCGATCAGACCACCGTCGACACGATCTGCCCGTATTGCGGCGTGGGATGCACGCTCACGTTGCACGTGCAGGATGAGGAGATCATGAAGGCGACCTCTCCACTCGAGAATCCAATCACTCTCGGCAACTTGTGTATCAAGGGCCGGTTCGGTTGGAGATTTGTGCATGGGAAATGATGGGAATGGGAAATGACGGGAATGGGATATGGGAATGGGAATGGGCGCGATTAACGAGTTAGGTGCGCTCGGGTATTCGGCACCGACGATATCGCATGATTACGTCAGGCTAGGCGATGGCGCGCGGGAGGGTCAACGAGCCGTGCTCGCATCGGAAGTTCCGGTTGCTCTGGTATACAACGGGCGGCCCCATGCTGTCATGATGTGCACGCCCGCGGACTTCGAGGACTTCGCGTACGGGTTTACCATCACCGAGAACATCAGTAGCGCGGGCGAGATCCGGCGCGTGGACGTCGTGAAGTACGCCAAGGGGGTCGAGCTCCAGATCGAAGTACCAGCCGAGCGGGCGGACTCACTGACAAATCGCGGCCGCGCCATCGTGGGCCGCACGGGCTGTGGTTTGTGCGGCGTCGAAGTGATCGACGAAGCTCTTCGCGAACCCACGCTGGTTCGTTCGACGCTCGTGGTGACGCGCGACGCACTCTGGCGCGCCAGTGAATCGCTCGGCGGTCAGCAACCACTCAACGAGGGCACGAACGCGATTCACGCGGCCGCGTGGGCCGCCCCGGACGGATCGCTTCGCGTCGTCCGCGAGGACGTCGGACGGCACAACGCGCTGGACAAAGTGATCGGAGCGTTGCTGCGCGCCGGCACGGACCCCAGCGCCGGCTTCCTCTTCGTCACGAGCCGAGCGAGCTACGAGCTCATACAAAAGGCCGCGGTTGCGAACGTGCCCTTGTTGGCAGCAGTATCTCGTCCGACAGCGCTGGCCGTTCAGCTCGCCGACGAAGCGGGGATCACGCTCGTTGGATTGTTGCGCGGCAGGACGGCGAACGTGTACACGCATGTGGAGCGCATAGCCGTGTAACTGCGGAATGGGAAATGGGGATGGGAATGGGCGCCGAGACGCTCTATCCAAACCCATTCCCATTCCCAATTCCCCATTCCGCCTTTATCGAATCATGGAAGTCTCCTCCATCCCTTCAGATATCGAGATCGCCCAGGCGGCCCGCCTGCTCCCCATCACGGAGGTCGCGTCCGAGCTCGGACTGGGTCCCGACGATCTGGACACCTATGGGAAGTACAAGGCGAAGATCCCGCTCGAGATCGCGCAACGGCCCATCAAGGGTCGGTTGGTGTTGGTCACGGCGGTCAATCCGACCCCGGCGGGCGAGGGCAAGAGCACCGTCACCGTCGGGCTGACCCAGGCGCTGCGAAAGCTCGGGCAGAATGCGGTGCTGTGCATGCGAGAGCCGAGTCTCGGGCCCGTCTTCGGCGTGAAGGGAGGCGCCGCCGGCGGCGGCTACTCGCAGCTGCTGCCCATGCAGGACATCAACCTGCACTTCACCGGCGATTTCCACGCGATCGCGAGCGCGCACTCGCTGCTTTCCGCGATGCTCGACAACCATCTGCAGTGGGGGAACGAGCTCAATATCGACCCGCGCCGCATCAGTTGGCATCGCGCGATCGATATGAACGATCGGGCGCTGCGCGAGATCGTCGTGGGCCTGGGCGGTGCCAAGAACGGCGTCGCGCGCGAAGAAAAATTCGTCATCGTTCCCGCCAGCGAGATCATGGCGATCGTGGCGCTCGCGAGAGACTACCAGGATCTCGAGGACCGGCTCGCGCGCATCATTGTCGCCGCGACCAACGGGAGCCCTCGCCGGCCGGTGCGAGCAGGTGAGCTCAAGGCCGCTGGCGCGATGGCGCTCCTGCTCGCGGACGCCATTCGGCCGAACCTCGTTCAGACACTCGAGGGCGGGCCCGCGTTCGTGCACGCCGGACCGTTCGGCAACATCGCTCACGGCTGCAATTCGTTCCTCGCCACGCGGTCGGCTCTCGCGCTCGCGGATCTCGTCGTCACCGAGGCCGGGTTCGGGTCGGACCTTGGCGCGGAGAAGTTCTTCGATATCAAATGCCGCCTTGGCGGGCTGAACCCGGAGGCGGCTGTTCTCGTGGCCACGGTTCGGTCGCTCAAGATGCAAGGCGGCGCGAACAAGAAAGCGCTGACGACGGAAGACCTGGCGGCCCTCGAGCGCGGCCTCCCCAATCTCGAGAAGCACATCGAGAACGTCCGTCAGTTCGGCGTTCCCGTAGTGGTGGCGATCAACCGCGTGTCCGCGGATACCGATCGGGAGCTCAAGATGGTGATGGACTTCGCGCAGAAAGTCGGCGCTCCGGTGGCGCTCACGGAAGTATGGGCGCGCGGCGGCGCCGGCGGTGAAGCGCTGGCGCGAGCGCTGCTCGGACTCCTCGACAAGAAAGGCGCGGAGTATCGACCGCTGTATCCGACGGACCTGCCGATCAAACAGAAGATCGAAACGATCGTTCGAAAAGTGTATGGAGGCGAAGGAGTGGAGTACTTGCCCGAAGCGTCGCGGGCCATCGAGTACCTCGAGTCCGTGGGGCTCGGCCAGACGCCGGTGTGCATCGCGAAAACGCAGTACTCGCTCACCGACGACCCGACCGTGCTGGGACGACCATCGGGATTTCACATCATGATCAACGATGTGTGGCCGGCGGCAGGCGCGGGATTCGTTGTCGCGCGCGCTGGTGAGATCATGACGATGCCAGGTTTGCCAAAAGAACCGGCAGCGGAACGAATCGCCAAGCTCTCGACGGGAGAAGTGGTCGGACTTTTCTAGTCGCGTTCGCGGCGGCCGAGACCGGTTTCCGTGTTCCAATGTTCCCGATGGCACACAGGGTGCCGGTGCGTGTAACACCCCACCAGAAAGGAGGTGTGCCATGCAACTCGGATACTTTTCGCGCGGCGTGTCCGCGCTCGCGCTCGCGTCGCTGACCCTCAGCGGCTGCGCATCAATGAGTCAGAAGGAAAAGGGCGCCGTCATCGGAGCCGCCGTGGGCGGCGCGGCAGGCGCGGCCGTCGGCCGCGCCAATGGATCGACGGCGAAGGGCGCGATCCTCGGCGCGACGGTCGGTGGCGTGGTCGGTGGTGTGATCGGCCACCAGATGGATCAGCAAGCCAAGGAGCTCGAGCAGAACGTCGCGGGTGCCACTGTCGAACGCGTCGGCGAAGGCATTCAAGTCACCTTCGAATCCGGGTTGCTGTTCGACTTCAATTCGGACGTCGTGAAGGCCGCGGCGGCTCAGAATCTCAAGAATCTCGCGTCGAGCCTCGACAAGTACCCCAACTCGAACCTGCTCATCGTCGGCCACACCGACGCCGTCGGGAGCGACGCGTATAACCAGACGCTGTCCGAGAAGCGCGCGCGTTCCACGGCGCTCTACCTGGCAAGTCAGGGCGTGAGTGCGGCGAGGTTGCAGACCGTCGGGCGTGGCGAGACCGAACCGGTCGCGTCGAACGATACCGACGCTGGAATGCAAAAGAACCGGCGTGTCGAAGTGGCGATCTACGCCAGCGACGCGTATCGGAATTCTCTGAAGGCTCAGTACAAGTCCGGACTCTAAGGTTCTGGGGCCTGTACCGTAGAGTGTTCTCGGCAGGCCCGCGCCCTTAAAGTGTTCTCGGCCCCGCGGCTTCGCCGCGGGTGGGTTGAGCTGCGCGTGAATCTGCTGTGGCGCGCTCGCTCCCCTTCGGGTCTCGGCGGCGCTCCGCGCCGGTGACAGCGCTGCAATGCGCGATGGACTGCTGCTCACCGCGCCGAAGGCGCGCCGAGAACGGACCAGGCCCGCGCGAAGCGCGGGCCTGCCGAGTAAGGCGCAGCCCTGCCGAGTACTGCGTTACTCCGTCACGTCCGACGGCGACGGCCAGTTCGACACGTTGATGTCGATCGGCAGAGCGATGTCCGCGACTTTTCGCACGACGTCGATCACCCCTTGCCACATCCCGGCGAAATCGTGTCCCACTTCCGTGGCCGCTTTGTCCGGTGAAAAATCACGCGCGCTCGCAACCCAGAAGCGTGGCTCCTCGGTCACCCGCGCAGCCATGAAAAGACCCTTTACGTCGTCATAGACCGTTTGGGCGTTGTGTGAGTGCACGTAAATCCCCGGCCGATAGCGGCCATCGGTGAGCACCGTCGCGACCCACCCTTTGTAATAGTCGCGCATGAGCGCCGGCATTCTCTCCGTCCGCTCGAGATCGAGAAAGATCACGCTGCCCTTGGGGAATCCTTCAGTTTCTGTCTTGCGAATCGCGTCCAGACCCTCCGTGGCACCCTGGTCGGCCCGGAGAAAATCCGCGTTGCAGGTTTCGCCGCGCTTCTTGAGTCGGGCCAGTTGCACCGGGGTCAGCGTGTGGGGTGTGCGATTCCAGGTCTGCTGTCCGACGTACACAACCGCCATTCCCCATCCCATGTCCGCCAGCGTCTGCCGCTTTCCGGTCCATGACGTTCCCTTGTGGCAAGGCGCGGCTGGCAGGTAGTAGCCAACCCAGCGATAGGGTGCGTTCGGCGCGTTTTTCCAGGCGAGCATTTTTGCATCGCCGGGGTACGTGTGCGTATCGAACCCGAGGTACTTGCCGGCCTCAGCTTCGTCCGCCAGTGGCGCGTCTTGTCCAGTCACGGCCGCGGCGACTTGCGCCACCTTAGCGCTGACCTCGGCAGCCTTGTCGGCGCTGGTCGGCGATCGGTTGCAAGCGAACACAAGGAGGCCAACGCAAGCGAGCACGAGGGCTCGGCGCCCGCCGGAGGAGTTGGGAGGCCGCACGGCGCGTCATATCGCAATGCGCGTTCCCAGCGTCCACATTTCTGTACTAGATGAGCTCCATTCGCCTGCCGAGAATCTTCGTTTTGTCGCCCGCGCGTTGCGACGGGCGGCGTGCGCAGGCGCTCCTCAATCCGGGAGCCGAGTTTCCGCTTGCGGTTCAACTGCGGCAGCGGGACGGCGCTGCGCTGGGGGAGGTGTTCGCATTCCTCAGCGGATTGTATTTCCGCGGGAAGCTCACCTACGCGCGGGCCTTTGCTTCCTCGGACGTCGTCGCCGCGCCGATCCGGATCATCACCACGAACAGCGGAATGCTGACGCCGGAGGACCGCGTGGGCATCAGCGACGTCGAAGACTTCGCCCGTGTCGATCTGAGTACCGCCGGCGACGAATTTCAGATGCCGCTGTTGCAGGACGCGACCCAGCTGGCGGCCGATGCTCCGCCGAATGCGCTGGTGGTGCTGTTGGGGAGCATCGCGACGAACAAGTACGTGGGACCCCTGATGCGCGTGTTCGGAGAGCGCCTCGTGTTCCCACGCGATTTTGTCGGCCGAGGCGACATGAGCCGCGGTGGACTGATGCTGCGGCACGCGCAATCCGGAACCGAGCTGGCGTACGATGCGATCGCGACGGCCATCCGTCACGGGGCGCGCCCGCCGAAGCTCGCTCCCCTACGCTCGCGGTGAGAGCGAAACAGACCGCATAGCCTCAACGATTCGAGATAGACTCGGCGCGCTCGCTGAGCAGCTTGGTCGTAAATCGCTGGCCCTCGGAGATGCGCTCGATTTCGATGGCGATGGCGTCCATCGCATGCTCCATCCGCTCGAGCCGGGCCTCCGTGGCGCTCGTGAGGCCGCTCAACGCCGGGTTCGCGTGTTTCAGTTTGATCTCCTCGTATCGCAGCACCGAGCTGGCGATCACCTTGATTGAAATCGCCGCGGCGGTGAGCGCGCCAAGTACGATCATCACCTCGCCTGGTTCAACCATCGCTGTTCTCCAGTGTCCCCCCCCCGGTTCGCGGCATGGGGAACCTACGTTGGCGCGGAGCGCGAAGTTACATCCCTGAGCCGGGCGCCTGTTTGCGGATGCGCCCCATCACCACGGTGACGTTGTCGATGCCACCCCGATCGAGTGCCAGTGCCACGAGCGCTCGGCAAGTCTCCTCAGACGACATGTCGCGCAGCAGGTGTTCGTGGATCTCTGCGTCGGAGACATGCTTGGTCAGCCCATCGGAACAGAGCAGCGTGCGATCCCGCAGGTCGCAGTCGTAGACGACCACCTGCGGCGCGAGCTCCGGACTGCCGACGGCACTCCACAGCACGTGCTTGAGGCTGGAGCGCTCGGCAGTCTCCGCCGTCATCGCGCCGGCTTCCACCATCATCTGCGCGACGGTTTGATCGGTCGTTATCCGCTTGAAGTCCGTTCCGCGAAGACGATAGAGCCGGCTGTCGCCGACGTGGACGACGAACGCTCGCGGCCAGAAGGCGGCATACATGGTGAGCGTCGTGGCGGTCACGGCGCCGCCCAGCTCCGCGCCTTCCCGCAACGCTTCGTGCGCTTTGGCAACCGCTCGTTTCAGCTCGTCGATGGCCTCTTCTTCGTGCGCCACTGCCATGTTGGAGCAGATCTCGCTCGCGTGGAGCAGATGTCCGGATATGGTCGCGAGGGCCTGCGCGCTTCCTTCGGCCGCCGTGTCCAGGTTGCCGACACCGTCGGCGACCAGACCGATGAAGCCCCTCGATTCCGTTTCCTGCGGGCGGAGGTCCGCGATGCTCGTCGCGTGGATCCGAAGCGACCGGTGGAAGCTGCCGAGCAGAAAGTGATCGGCATTTGTCTGTCTGACCTTGCCCCGGTCCGTGATGCCGAAAACATCGATGTCGGCCGTGGCGGGACGCTGCTGCACCGGCGGTTGTGGCATCGCGTCCGTAGGCATTCTGCCTCCCTCCCCTACCCCCGGCGACAGGGCTCAGCGCGGCTTCGTGCGCGCCAGCGAGCGGTAATACTCCTCCACGTATTTGCGGTACTCGGGGGGCACTTCGCCAGCCCTGTCGACCAGCACCCGTTCGGACTTCCCGCGCAGCGTGCCGCCGAGCGAGTACTCGAAGGATCGCAAGCCTTCGATGACCTGGGTGCGAAGCTCGCGGGTGGCACGCGGATCCTCGAGAGAGCCGCCTAGCCGTTCCATGTCGCGTATGGCGCGATCGAGCTGCGAGACGTCTACGCCGCCACGCTGCGCGAGATCGCGACGCAGGGCCCGGGCATCATTGAGCCGCTCACGCAGCTCCCGGCCAAATTGTCCACCGCCGCCAGGCTGGCCCATGCTGCGCTGGGTGCCCTGCCCTCCGCCTAAGCGTTGGCCGCTCTGTTGCCCGCCCTCCCTTCCGCCTTGCTGGCCACCCTGTTGTCCGCCTTGACCGCTGTCCCCTCCCCCTCCCGGCTGGGCACCACCGCGCTGGTCCTGTTGCTGCCGCAGCCTTTCATCCAGCGATTCCATGCCGCGCACCAGATCACGTGCGCGGTCGGCCGCCTGGGCGCTGCGCCCCGCGTCCGACGCGCCTGATTGCGACGCGACGCGTGCTTCCTCGAGCGCGCGATTCAGTTTCTCGATGTCCGACGTGATCATCCGCTCGATCGCCTCTTGCTGCTCGGGCGGAATGTCACGAATGCGAGCCTGCGTCGTGCGGAGCTTGTCTTCGATGCGGCGCGCCCGCAGTGTGTCCGCCGCTTCCGCCAACTCGCGACCCGCCGCTGGCTGGTTGCGCTGGGCATCGAGCGCGGCGCGGTCCAGTCGGCCGCCGAGCGCTCGCGCGGTGTCCGCCATCGCCCCTTTCCGCTGCGCGATCCGCTGCTGCATCTCCTCACGATCCTGCGGCGACATCGCGCTCGCGCGCGCGACGTCCTCCGTGACCTGACGCTGCTCCTGCGCCAGGCGACGGCCAGTGGCCGCGGCCTCCTCGCCGGCGCGCTGCGCCCGACTATTCCGCTCCTGCTCGAGCAGACGACTCGCCTCTCGCAAGCGATCGGAGGCGGCGGCGGAGCTCGCGGCGCCCTGCTGACCGCCCGATGACGCGGAGCGGCGCATGGCATCGGCTGCTTCGTTCAGCCGACGCGCGGCATCCGCGAGGCTTTGCGATTGACGTTCGCGCGCGAGGCGTTCGAGCTGGCGGGCCGTCTGTTCCGCTTCCTGCGCGAGTTGACGCTGCGCGTCGCCTCCGCTCGCGCCGGACGCGCCGAGGTTGAGGCTGTCCGCCTTGCGCCGCGCGCGCTCGTTCTGCTGCTGTTGCCGCGCGGCCAGCTGCTTCAACCGCTCAGCGGTGGCGTCGACCTGCTGTTCGGCCTGTTGCTGCTCATCGCTGCCGCGCTGCACCGTCTCGTACTGATTGCGCATCCGCTCTCGCTGGAGCTCGAACAGGTCGGCGAGATCCTCCGCCTGCGACGCACCACCGCCGCCACCGCCGCCGCCCTCATTCCCCATCGAAACGCGGATCTCGCGAAAAACCGCCTCGGCACGCTGCAATTGCTGCAGTGCGCGCTGTTCGGGACCAAGAGCATCACGCATTCTGCTGTCGGCCAGCTTCTGTTCGGCCGTGTCCATCGCCGCCGTCGCGACGCGAAGAATCTGCTCGATGCGCGCGAAGTTCGAATCGCTCGACGTGATCCCGCGCTGCACGAGATTGCGACCGAGGGTTCCGGCGTCGTCTTTGAGCCGCTGCTGCGCGAGACGAAGGGTCGCGACGTCCTCCTCGAGACCGCGCCGTTCCGTCGTTGCGCTGTCGCGGAGTGAGTTGAACGTGCCCGCGATGATCTCGCGCTGCCGCTGCGACAGTTGTCCCTGCTGCTCCCCACTTCCGCCTCCGCCCCCGCCTCCGCCTTCCTGCGCTTGCCGGTACTCCTGCGAGTACGGACGCACCTGGAGAAAGTAGATGTCGGACGAGACTGACTTCGAACCGTGCACCGCGTCATTGTCGCGCGCCCGCGCGTAATACGAGACGACATCGCCCGGCTCGAGCTGGTAGTCTTCCAGCATGAACGTGTGCCCCGCCGCGATGTCGCGGATCACGCGCGCAGTGGACTCGTGCAGGCTCAACGCGCGTTCCGCCGCGCCGTTCACCGAGTAGACGAGCTCCAGCCGCGATACCCCATAGTCGTCTTCAGCGCGCGCTTCGGTGTACACCTCATCGACGGCGAGGACTTTCGTGTCGCGGCCCGGCTTGGTGAAGCTCACCGACGGTGGGCGGTCGGGGAGCACGTCGATGGCGTAGTTCAGCGACGCGGTCAACAGGTCTCCGCGGGCGCCTTCCAGCTCGACGCGGTAGAATCCCGGACGCGCCACGCGCAACGTGCCCACCAGCGACCCGTCGGGCATGGGAGCGAGCTTCAGCGTGTCGCCGCCGTCGACGACGAGGCGACCTCCCGACGTTTGTCGAGTCGGCGTGACATGGACCTTCACCGACGTGCCCGCGAGCGCGGCGATGTCGCCGCCGCTGTCCACGTGCTGGACGGGAAGACCGGTGTAAGCGGGAAAATGGTATTCGAGATCGATGCGCTTGGTGTACGGCAGATCGGCAACGTCCAACCGGTACGTCCGCGACCGAATGCCGTTCGACTCGACGAAGTAGTGCGTGGCCGCGGCGACGTCCAGCAGACGGGCGGTGAATTGCCGGGCGCTGTCCACGATCATCGGCACGCGCGTCCACGCGGCCGTGTCGCTCGTGCGCGCGAACAGCTCGACTCCTTCGGCCTGGAATCCCACGGTGTTGGCGGACACTAGGACGCTGGCGCCGCGCGCGACGGTCGCATTCCCCGGACGCACCTCCACGCGATAGGGGTTCGCCGCTTCGGCGCTCTCCCAGGGGGCGAGCAGCGCTCCCATGCCATGGCGCAACGAGTCCGGCCCGAGCGTGAGCAGCATCGCGAGTCCGATGGCCATCGCGCCGACGGCAGAAGCCGCGCGCCAGAGCGGTGCGCCGTCGATCGCGCGCGCATCGTTCACGGCGTGCGTCCGCTCGATGGCGGCGCGTCGCACGTGCGTGGCGAGCGAGTCGGCGGCGGGACGAGCGAACGGAGAGCCGGCCTCGGAGATTTCCACGGCGGAGATCAGCGCGCCATTCAGCGATGGCTCGTGCTCCTCGGTGTACAACGCGACTTGCGCGTCGCGCGGATGCGGAAGCAGCGGCAGCACGACGAAAATGCCGAGGAGCACCACGGCAACGACGATGACGCCGACGCGCCCCGCGATCACCACACCCGCCGAGTACCCCGATCGATCGAGCACGATGGCCGCGACGATGAGTGTGGCGAGGAGTCCCGCGAGCGCGATCGCCGCTCCGCGCAGGACTCTGGCCCAGCGCCACCGGCGGCGTACGCCGTGCACCAGGTCGAAGACCTGAGCAATGTTCGAGTCGAGCGCGACGTGACCCATTAGGACGCTCCTCCGCCAACCACCCGACGCTCCACTGCCGGGGTCGAGATCCGATTCGCCAACATCGTCTCCGCGGCGAGCAGCAACGCCGCGGCCAGTAACAGATACCACCAGATCGACTGCCGCCGTTCCATCTCCTGGACCGTCCCTGGAATAATTGCGCGTGTGGACGCTTCGGCGCCACGTTGACTTCGTGCTGTGAGCGCCGCCACGAGCTCCGCCGGGTCGAAGTGCGACAGATCCGACTCCGCGAGCTCGACGTTCACGGCGATGGGCCGGCCGGCCCCGATCGCCGTCGCGCCTCCGCGGACCTCGTAAAACCCGCGATCTCGCAGGTCGAGACTGTGCCGATCACCGATTCCGGCCGTGTTGCCCCGGAGACGCTCTCCGGTCGGCGTTTCCACGATGACGTCAGGGTCGCCGCCCACATCGAGAACGTGCGGCGCGGTGAACCACAGCGGCGATTCGCGGCCGGCGATCGACCGCCGGGCCAGTTGGTGCATCAATGGCACCCACAGCGGATGAAACGGAAGATTCGTCCATTGGGGGTCCAGCGACGCCGCCCACAGCAGGACGCGGCCCGCATTGATCAGTCGCTCCACGAGGAGCGGCGCGCCGTTGTCCAGTCGCGCGATCACCTGTGCGCTGTCGGTCGAGGGAGTGAGCGTGCGATAGCGCGTCACGGTGACCGAAGAGAAATCGGCGCCGCCTGACGCGCGAAATGGCTCGAACAGCGCGTTGCTGAAATCCGCCGACGACCAACTGGCGCCATCGGGGCGATCGACCGGCGCGCCGACGACCGCAGGCAGCCGGGCGCGCCACTGCTCCGGCCAGCTGATCCTCGCGCGCTCACCGGGAGCGACCAGCAGCAACGCCCCCCCCTCGACGCTTGCGCGCAGCTGCTCGGCGAGCCCGGGGGACACGTCGGCCTCGTTGACGACGATCAGCGATCTGCCGCGGAGGTCCGACGGCGTAATGACGCTTGCGCTCTTCACGTCGACGCGGACAGGTGGATCGTCGGCTACGGAGAGTGCGCGCGACACGTAGAGACTTTGATTGGCGCGCGGTTGTCCGGGCTCGATGATCAGCGCGGAGGCCCCCGATTCCTCGGCGGTGACGAAGAAGAACGCGTCGTTGGCAGGTTGGGAATCCGGGGTGATGCGCACGACCCCCGGCGTCGCCGTCGACGTCACATTCACCGCGCTGAAGACCGCCTGCGCGGATCCGCGCGCGGGCAGCGTCACGCGGCGCGTCTCCACGCGCCGGCCCGACAACTCCAGTGTCGCCGCGACATTCTGCGCGGTGGCGCCAAGGTTGATGAGGCGCGCCGTCACCGTCGCGCGCACTTGCTCGCGAGCCCGGCCGCGCGCGACCGCGACGCGCGCGACCGCGACATCCTCTGTTTCCCCTCGGGCGACGTCGACGGTCTTCACCACCGCGCCGGTCGGAAGCGGCACCTCGTCACTCGGCGAGAATCCGGACTTGTGATAGTCCGAGATCAGGATGATCTCCTTCCGCGGCAGCTCGGAAGCGCCAAGAATCTGAGCGGCCATACGGAGTCCAGCCGCGTATCGTGTCGGTTCGCTTCCCGGATGGAGGATCAGGAGGACCCGCTCGACCCGCTCCGCGCCGCCGGTGGGCTCGGTGAGCTGCGCGGCGGACGATCCGAACGCCACCAGCGACACGCGATCCACGGAGCGCGCGTCCCGCGCGATCGTTCGCGCCGCCGCGGTCGCGCGACTCCAACGGCCTCCGTGCGCCATGCTGTACGACCGATCGAGGACGATCACCACCTCTCGCGCATCCGATCCTATCGGGGCCGCCGCGAATCGTCGCGCCAGAAACGGCCTTGCGAAGGCCGCGGCGACGATGGCGATGGCCGCGCACCGTAGCACGAGCAGCGCGATGTGTCGCAGTTTCTGCCGCCGGACGGACCGGTAGGGAATCTTTCGGAGGAACATCAAGGACGGAAACGCCAGCGTTTCTCGTCGCTCGCGATGAATCAGGTGGATCAGCACGGGAATCGAGATCGCTGCCAATCCCGCGAGGAAAGCCGGCGCCAGCAAACCCATCAGCCGACCTTCCGTGAGCGCTCGAATCGGCGCCGCGCCCCGAGATATCTGAAGAGCGCGCGGTCCATGGGGAGGCTCGTGTCGAAATGCGCGTAGTCGACTCCCTGCCCGCCGAGTCGTCTCGCCAGCGTCGCCATGTGATCGCGGATGAGCGCGCGGTAGTCGTCGCGCAGGTATTCGGGGATGATCGGCATCCGGTCCCCCGACTCCAGATCGACGAAGTTGCTCGCTTCGGTGAACGGGAACTCGAGCTCCCGCTGGTCGAGGACGTGCAGCACCATGAGGTCGTTGCCGCGGCCCCGGAGATAGTTCACGGCCGCGACGATGTCGTCTGGCTCTTCGTAGAGATCCGAGATGATGGCGACCATGCTGCGGCGTCGCACGCTGTCGGCGAGGCGCTGGAAGACGTCGCGATAGCGGGATGTCTTCTCCGACGGCGCGGTCGCGACGCTGGCGCCCGCATGGTCGAGCGCATACAGGACGAGCCGCAGGTGCTTCGCCGAGGGAGGCACGTACTCGACGACTCCCTGGTCGAACGTCGCCAGACCGACGCGGTCGCGCTGCAGACTGGAGAAGTAGGCCAGGCACGCAGCCAGCGTGCACGCGTACTGGAGCTTGTCGCCGTAGGCCATCGAGCGGGACACGTCCAGGAGGACGATAAAGTTGGTGTTCGTGTCGGCCTCGAACTCCTTGACGTGATAGCGATCGGTGCGCGCATAGAGGCGCCAATCCACGCGGCGGACATCGTCGCCAGGCATGTAGGGACGGTGTTCGGCGAAATCGGTGGACGCGCCGAGGTTCGGCGCGCGGTGCAGGCCCTGGATGAATCCCTCGACGACGGCGCGCGCGCGCAGCTCGAGACTGCTGATCCGCGCGAGGACTGCCGGATCGAGGAACTGGGCTCCAGGCGCGCTTGTTGAGGTCATCGTGCGCCCAAGAAGCCCCTCAGACCCAAGCGCTGCCTATCACGGAACACACGGAAATCCCGGATGACACAGAGACGGCGAACTGCTTTGGCGTTGCTCGTTCGCGTGACGAACGCTGGTGTCCGCAAACCAAACTCAGGTTCTGTCAGTATCCGTGTGCTCCGTTTCATCAGTGTGTTCCGTGATAGCTGTTTTTGCGTCTGAGGACTCTCCAAGTGTGCACCGACCTCACATGCCGGATTTCGGCAGCGGAACGTGCTCGAGCAATTGATCCACGATCTGGTCGGTGGTGACGCGCTCGGACTCGGCGTGAAAGTTTCGAATGATCCGGTGGCGCAGGACGGGCTTCGCCAAGGCACGAATGTCCTCGAAGCTCACATGAAATCGCCCCTGCATCAGCGCTCGCGCTTTGCCCCCCAGGATCAGATGCTGCGGCGCGCGGACGCTCGCGCCGTACGAGAGCCACTCCTTCACGAATGGGGGCGCGTTCGGACCAGGCCGGCTCGCCCGCGCGAGACTGACGGCGTAGCGCGCCACGGGGTCGGCCGCCGGCACGCGGCGCACAAGCTCCTGGAACGACACGATGTCCGCGCCGGTCACGGCGCGCTGAAAGCGATGCCGCTGCAGCGACGTCGTCGCGCGCACGACGTCGACCTCCTGCTCTTCCGTGAGATAGTCGATGATGATCTCGAACATGAAGCGATCGATCTGGGCTTCCGGAAGCGGATACGTTCCCTCGAGCTCGATCGGATTCTGCGTCGCGAAGACGAAGAACGGCTCCGACAACGGGTACGTCTGCCCCTGCACGGTGACGCGATGTTCCTGCATCGCCTCCAGAAGCGCCGCCTGCGTTTTCGGCGGCGTGCGGTTGATCTCGTCCGCCAGCACGATGTTCGCGAAGATCGGACCGGGAACGAATTGCATGCGCCGGCTTCCCGTCGCCTGATCCTCCTGGATGATCTCGGTGCCGGTGATGTCGCTCGGCATCAGATCGGGGGTGAACTGGATGCGCGAGAACTTGAGATCGAGCACCTGCGCGACCGTGTTGATCAGCAGCGTCTTCGCGAGTCCCGGGACGCCGACGATCAGGCTGTTGCCACCCGTGAACAGCGACAGCAACACCAGATCGACGACACCTTCCTGGCCTACGATCAGCTTCGCGATCTCTGTCCGGATGTCGTCGTAGCCTCGCTTCAACCGTTCTGCGAGCTCGACGTCGTCGTGCGTGTGGGTAGTGCCCTGCGGAGCAGTCAGTGTCATGGGTCGGTTCGTGTCATCCTGGGCGCCGCGAAGGATCTACGGGATGACATGTTCAGTGAGTGAGAGCGTAAATGATGTAGTTGACGCCCAACTTGTACGCTTCGTTGGAAGGAACGGGTGAGAATCCCTGGTCCGACCACTGCCAATACTCTCCGATGTCATTGTTGAAGTTGATCACCATCATGATCCGCTTTTTGGGATCGTTGTCCTGGAAGATCGCGTAGTAGATGGGCGTGCCACGATATCCGCCTCGCTCCATCAGGGTCAGATCGACCTTGAAGAACGCGTCGAAGATGGGATGCGTATTCTGCAACTCGACGATGCGATGCGCGGGCAGCGCGCGCTTCATCTGAAAGACGAAGTTGTTCCAGTCCTGATCCATGCGGCCGCCGTCGAAATCGTCGACGATCACGAACCCGCCCTTCAGCAGATACTTCCGCAGACCGAGGACTTCACTATCGGTCGGAAACCATCCGCCGGGCTCGGAGAGATAGGCCACCGGATACTTGAACAGCTCCGGATCATCCAGCGCGAAGATGTTTCCCCCGACCGCGAGCGGCGACTCGATGAACGGGTGCATGGTCGTGATTTCCTGCATGATGCGCATGAAATGCGACTCGGCGCGCGGATAGTCGTGCGACCAGCCCGGTCCCTCGTTCGTGAAGTGACCGTAGCCACGATACTTGATGCGGGCGAATGTGAAGCGGCCGTCGTACTTGGCGTTGCCTCGAAACTCCGGCGGGGTATAGAACTCGTTGGGATCGCCGAGCATCCGACGCGTCCGGCCGAATTCGCCGCGCTGCGCGACCGACGCCGCCGCGGGAGCGATGACGAGCAGGAGCAGAATGGCGCGAGCGTTCATGGCTTCTTTCCCTCGTGCAGCGCGAGCAGGAGCTCCTGCGCGCGCTCGAAGTGTGGCGCCTCCTCCAGCGACTGGATCACCCGATGGCGCGCGTTCTCCAGATCGCCCGCGTTGTGATAGGCCACCGCTAATTGATACAACGCTTCGGCGCGATCCACCGGTTTCAGGGCGACCACCGCGAGGCGTTCGCGAATTGTCTTGGTTTTGTCACCAAGTCGTGTGTAGAGCATGGCGAGCCGCTCGTGATCCCGGATCTCGAACGGATTGACGAACATCGCGCCTTCCAGCGCCTGTGCCGCCCGCGTGGTGTCCCCGATCTCGAGCAGAAGGTTGGCGAGGCCGGCGTGCGCCTCGTATGGCGCTTCGCCCAGCGAGATCATCGCGGACAGCAATTCGGCCGCGCCCTTCACGTCGCTCTTGGCAAGCAGGTTGGCGAGCAGCGGATAGGCACCATCGGCCCCTCCGTATTCCGGAAACGACGCGCGGGCGCGCCGAAGCAACGCGATGGCAGTGGTCGGATTTCCTTCCTGAACAAGCGCGCGAGCCGAGTCGACCTGCGCGTCGTAGGACGCGAGAACGTTCATGCGCGCTCCGAAGAGCTCTCGCATGTACGCGTCGAAGCGTTTGTCGAGGGTCCCCATGTCGATGCGCAGGACGCGTCGCACCACCTGTTCCGTCGAGGATCCCGACCGATATGACTGCACCATCTCCACCAGCGCTTTCTCGCCCCAATCACGCGCGATCAGATCGCAGACGAGCGACGCCTGGTAGTACGAGAAGATCACCTGACGCGGGTAGGCCGGGCGAATGAAGCCGTCGTTCAATCGGCTGACGGGCAGGAGCTTGTCCTCCGCGTATGCCTGGAGGAATGCCGGCGTCACGTGCTGTCCCCAACCCGGCCGCGCCCGGCGTTCTTCGTACACGGAGAGTCCCTCGGACAGCCATCGCGGGATGCGCTGTTCGGAGGCACCCAGCGTGAACGTGTGCGCCAGCTCGTGCCACGCCGTCGATCCCCAGGTGAAAGCGCCCGCGTCTTTCGCCGCCGGCGAATCGAAGGCCACGGTATTGCCGAAGCTCACGCCCAGCGCGCCGAGCCCGGCGAGTCCTACCGTGCGCACCGAGAAGTCGGCATGGCTGCGGTAGACCTCGACTCGAATCGGCGTCGCAGGCGTGAACC
>Ga0070696_100001058_pt1 | contig 17790 bp, 10 predicted proteins | sample KBSK1253metaG_FD_65474 | JGI IMG/M metagenome (GOLD analysis project Ga0070696, IMG submission 65474) | Corn, switchgrass and miscanthus rhizosphere microbial communities from Kellogg Biological Station, Michigan, USA - KBS K1-25-3 metaG | ecosystem: Host-associated > Plants > Roots >... | reverse complement strand
TGCTCGTGAATAACTGATCCGTCCGATGTCATGCAAATAAGCATGCTCGGGGCCGATCGCCGAGTAATCCAATCCAGCCGACACCGAATGCGTGGTCGATATCTGCCCGTGCTCGTCCTGGAGAATGTAACTGTGAGTCCCTTGCAGCACGCCGGGTTTGCCCCCGCTGAAACGCGCGGCGTGCTCGCCCAACTCTTCGCCGCGCCCGCCGGCTTCCACGCCGATCATTCTCACATTCTCGTCGGCGATGAACTCGTGGAACAGTCCGATCGAGTTGCTGCCGCCCCCGACACACGCGATCAACAAATCAGGTAAGCGGCCTTCGACTTCCAGTATCTGCGCGCGAGCTTCGCGGCCGATCACTGATTGGAAATCGCGAACCATCACCGGGTACGGATGCGGTCCCATCACTGAACCCAATAGATAATAAGTGTCGCCGACATTCGTCACCCAATCGCGCAACGCTTCATTGATCGCGTCTTTAAGAGTTCGGCTGCCCGCTTCGACCCCCACTACTTCCGCGCCGAGCAATCGCATACGAAAGACATTCAACTCCTGCCGGCGCATGTCTTCGGTGCCCATGTAGACGACGCACTTCAAGTTCATCAAAGCGCACACAGTCGCGGTGGCGACTCCGTGCTGGCCCGCGCCGGTTTCGGCAATGATTCGAGTCTTGCCCATCTTTTGCGCAAGCAATGCCTGGCCAACCGCGTTGTTGATCTTGTGCGCGCCGGTGTGACACAGGTCTTCACGCTTGAGGTAGATTCGCGCGCCGCCAAGATGATTTGTTAATCGCTCGGCGAAGAATAATGGCGTGGGCCGCCCCACGTAGTTGGTTAGAAGATGATCCAGCTCGCGATGAAACTCGGGATCGCTCTTCGACGCTTCGTAAGCCGCGGCTAATTCCTGCAGCGGATGCATCAACGTTTCCGGCACAAAGCGCCCGCCATACGGACCGAAGTGTCCTCGCGCATCGGGCTGCTGATATGACTCTTCGCTTTCGACTTTACTCACGGAAGAAATCCTCTCGACACCTGAGCAGACTCATCTGCCTCTCCAGCGATCAACGCATTGGCCCGAGCAACAACGGCCATGAAGCTGCGAAGTTTATTTAAGTCTTTCCTGCCCCGTTCGGCCTCGACGCCGCTGCAAACATCGATCGCCGCAGGCCTCACGTGCGTGATGGCGTCCCATACATTTTCGGTATTGATCCCACCGGCAAGAATGATTGGCGCGAGTCGTTTCGCCTCGACAGCGATTCGCCAATCGAATCTCCGGCCCGTGCCCCCGTAGCTTCCCTTGATATCCGAATCCAACAACACCATCGCTACTGAATATCCTTCGATAACTCTCAAATCAAAATCCTGGCCGACGCGAATTGCCTTTATCGTTTTGATCGACGAGAGGCGCGCGCAATAGTCCGGAGACTCGTCGCCATGAAGTTGCACCGCGCTCAACCGAAGCTCGGTCGCAATCTCGAGTATGCGCGCGGCGTCTTCATTCACAAAGACTCCGACAGTAGAAGCCATCGGCGAGAGCCGCGCGATTATCTCGCCTGCGGATTTCGGCGTAATGTATCGCGGACTCTTCGGCCAGAAGTTAAAGCCAAGCGCGTCTGCTCCCGCATCAAGCGCCGCTTCGGCTTCCTCGACGCTGCGGATTCCGCAAATCTTTACCTTTACTCGAGTCATCTATTATTGAGCGTTCACGATTCAGTATTCGCCTGTTCGATCAGTTGTTCGAGTGCCTCGCCGGGATCATCGGCGTGCATCAGATGCTCGCCGACAAGAAACGCGCTGAACCCCGCTTCGCGCAGCCGCCGAATGTCATCTCCGGTGTTGATGCCGCTCTCACTGACCAGAATCGCGTCTTGAGGGGCAAGGCGAGCAAGCTCAATCGAAGTCTTTAGATCAACATTAAAGGTAGTCAGGTCGCGATTGTTGATTCCGATGATCGAGGCCCCCGCACCAACTGCTCTCTGCATCTCATCGGCCGAGTGTACTTCGACAAGCGCGTCGAGGCCCAACTCGCGGGCTCGTGAGATCAACCGCGCCAGCAGGACATCTTCTAGTATCGCAACAATCAGCAGCACTGCATCGGCGCCCGCGTTCAGAGCTTCGTGAAGTTGATACTCATCGAATACGAAGTCTTTTCTGAGAAGAGGCAACTCGACGCAAGCGCGAACAGCGCGCAGATGTTCAAGCGAACCTTCAAAGAAATCTTCTTCGGTCAGCACCGAAATCGCAGCCGCGCCTGACCGCGAATACCGCTCGGCAATCCACTCCGGATTGAAGTCTTCGCGAATGACTCCTTTGGACGGCGAGCGGCGCTTGATCTCAGCGATGATGTTAATGGGTTCCCTGCTTCTCAGAGCGGCAGCCATTGATGTGGCGGCACGCGACGACGCGCGGCGTGCCGCATCCCGGGCCAATTCTTCAATGGGCGTGCCACGCTTCGCTTCTTCAAGGCGCTGCACCTTCGCTCGGACAATCTTATCCAGGATTCCGCCCGACGCCCGGACTCCTCTGATTGACGTTGTTGACGCCTTTGTCATAGTTAGAGAGCCAGGAAATTCTGCAGCAGCTTCTTGCCGTGTTCCGTCATTACCGACTCGGGGTGAAACTGAACGCCTTCGACCGGATACTTCTTATGTCGCAGACCCATTATCAGACCATCGGTTGTCGTGGCCGAAACTTCAAGCGCGTCGGGCAAGTCTTCCTTCGCAACCATCAGCGAGTGATACCTTGTCGCTTTGAATCTGTAAGGGAGTCCGCGAAAGATCGTCGCCGAATCGTGGCATATCTCACTCGTCTTGCCGTGCATCAGGTAAGGCGCGCGAACTACTCGGCCTCCGAACGCTTCGCCAATCGCCTGACTACCAAGGCACACACCCAGTATCGGCATCTTTCCCGCGAACTCGCGGATCACATCGAGCGTGATCCCCGCGTCCTTCGGCACACCAGGGCCAGGCGAGATAACTATTCGCTCGGGTTTCAAATCGCGAATTCGCTCGATGGTAATTGCGTCGTTGCGATAGACCTGAGGCTCAGCGCCAAGCTCGCCAATGTATTGAACAAGGTTGTAGGTAAAAGAGTCGTAGTTATCGATGACCAGAATCATACGATTAGTCCGTAGTCCGTAGCCCGTAGTCCGTAGTCAGTAGTCAGTAGTCCGTAGTCAGTAGTCAGTAGTCAGTAGTCAGTAGTCAGTAGTCAGTAGTCCGTAGTCAGTGGTCCGTAGTCGTTGATAAGTTAGTATCACCGAGCGCCAAGCCAAGAGCAACCGACTACGGGCTACTGACTACGGGCTACTGACTACGGACTACGGACTACTGACTCTCCTCTATTGAAACGTGATCTTTTTAATCTCGATGCGCTGCGTTGGTTTGTCCCCGGCCACTTCAGCATCGGCAATCTTATCCACGGCGTCGAGTCCGTCTATCACCTTTGCAAACGGAACGTGTTTGCCATCGAGCGCCGGGTTGTCCTTTGAGATGATGAAGAAATACCAGCCGATCGTTCCGTCGTCAGCCAAACGCATCGACACGGTCCCGCGCTCCTGTTTCACAGTGCTCTTGTCACCAGGCGAATGCCAATAACTGAATATGCGTTTTTTATTGGGACTGTCCGCCGGCCAGTCGCCGACGTAGCCGGCCTCAATGAAGTACTTCGCCGAGACGCGAAAGAACGTGATCCCGTCATACAATCCGGATCGAGCGTAACGAACGAACGCGCGCGCAGCATTGGGCGCGGCCTCCGGCTGAAGTTGAAGTTTGAAGTTACCGAGCGAAGTTTCGATGGTCGCTCGCATGGTCTTCATCTGATCGATCGTCGGGGTCTTCTCGCGAATCGTCACTTTCTTTATTTCGATTCGCTCGCTGGCCACACCAGCGGCGCTCGCTGAAGCGAGTGATATGTTAGTCACGGCATCCATGCCTTCGACTACGTGACCGAAAACCGTGAATGTCGAATCGAGATTGGCTTGAGCGGTCCCCGCGTTTAACACGATAAAGAACTGCGCGCCGGAGGTGCCAGGTTTGACGTCTGTCGCGCCCGGACGGACTGCCTGCAGCACTGAAGATACCGCGCCCGCGATGTGCTTGTTCTTATTGATCTCATCCGGCAATCCGGTGTTCAGCCCGCCCGTGCCGTATCGAGCGCGATCTCTTGGGTTCTTAGACAACGGATCGCCGCCCTGTATAAGCGCGTACTTGACGAGCCTGTGAAACGTTGTGCCGTCGTACGCTCCTTCGCGAGCGCTCTTGACGAAGTTCTCAACGTGACGCGGGGCGTCTTTAGCGAAGAACTCGATCACGATCGGTCCACTCGATGTCTCAAGCAAAGCTTCGAGGTTGTCGTATTCGCCCGCGGCATTCTGCGCACGCGCGAATGGTTCAGTTCGCGAACTGACTTTTGGATTGTTGATTGAAACACAAACGAGCACCGCGCAAAGAACGGCCGATATTCTCATGGTCGGCTCTCCTCGTATCCGACATTTGCTGGGTTTGGTTACTGGCGAGTCTCGATTGTCGCTCAAATTCCGCCTTCGCACAACAAAGACCCCCGGGCAAAAAAAAGGCCCGCCGAAAGGCGGGCGGAGGAAAGGGTTGCCATGATGCCGCTGTTCGTAAGGGCAATCTAAGTGCCAACAGTGCCCAAACAAAACCCGCGATCACTAAATGGCGAAGGTGAGTGACTTGGAGAAGTAATGCTGTCTTGCCTTCGATTCATCTATTCAATCAATCGGTCACATTGAATGACGAATGTCATCGAGTTGCCGAATTGCCTGACTTGCTTTCGTCACACGATTGATATCAAATGACTGCGACTTCTCGAGTGAGCACCGATGGCCAAGTCCCGCTGGAACAAAGACACCTGGGTAAGCCTTGCGCCGAACGGCATAGGGCAAATCAAACCGAATCACTATCTGGAAATCGGCAAGACGCTATGGCGAAACAAAAGCGAGCTGCCGTTCGCCTGGCGGATACTGACGCGCGGGGTCTGCGATGGTTGCGCGCTTGGCACTTCTGGCATTCGCGATTACACGATGGACGGCGTGCACCTGTGCATGGTCCGGCTGGACATGATGCGATTGAATACGATGCCGGCACTCGATGTGAAACTCCTCGAGGACGCAAATCAGCTCGCTAGAATGTCAGCCGCGGAGTTGCGGGAATTGGGTCGCCTGCCTTATCCGATGATTCGGAAACATGGAGAAGCCGGATTCACTCAAGCCACATGGAATGAGGCAATCGATCTGGTTGCCGGCCGCCTCGCAAAGACTGATCCCCATCGCCTGGCGTTCTATCTGACTTCTCGCGGGCTGACGAACGAACCTTATTACGTCGCCCAAAAGGCCGCGCGATTCCTCGGTACAAACAACGTCGATAACTCGTCCCGAATCTGTCACGCGCCCTCGACTGTTGCACTGAAGCAAACACTTGGGGTCTCCGCATCGACCTGTTCATACAAGGATTGGATCGGCACCGATCTGCTTGTGTTGTTCGGCAGCAACACACCAAACAATCAGCCGGTGACAACCAAATACATTTACAACGCGAAGCAGCAGGGGACGCGCGTAGCCGTTGTGAATCCCTATCGCGAGCCGGGTCTGGAACGGTATTGGATTCCTTCGGTCGTCGAGAGCGCGCTGTTCGGGACGAAAATCGCGGATGAGTTCTTTCAAGTTCACACCGGCGGCGACAAAGCATTCATTGCGGGAGTAATCAAGCACCTGATCGAACACGGTTGGTTGAATCGGGATTTCCTCGCCGGGAAGACTTCCGGCTTCGATGACTTGAAAACGGCTCTGGAAGCCAGCTCCTGGGAGCTGCTGGAATCTGCGTCAGGCGCATCGCGAGATGAAATGCTTCGTTTCGCGAGAATGATCGGCCAGGCGAAGACTGCCGTGTTTGTATGGTCGATGGGCATCACGCAACATCGCGACGGCGTGGCGAATGTTCGCGCCATCGTCGACCTTGCGTTGACTCAGGGTTTCGTTGGCCGCGAGAAGTGCGGACTCATGGCGATTCGCGGGCACTCCGGCGTACAAGGCGGCGCCGAAGTCGGAGCAGTTCCAAATCAGTTTCCCGGCGGCGTGCCCGTAGATGCGGATGGCGCGGCGCGCTTATCGAAATTGTGGGGCTTCGAAGTTCCTGCCTGGCGCGGTCTGAACGCTGTCGAGATGATCGACGCCGCGCACGATGAAAACATCGACGTCCTTTATCAAATCGGCGGAAACTTCCTGGAGACGCTTCCCGATCCGGAATATGTTCGGGAGGCGGTCGAGCGAATTCCCTTTCGTGCGCACCAGGACATAGTGCTCAATCCGCAGATGATGGTTGAGCCCGCGGACGCAGTTGTGTTGCTGCCTGCTCAGACCCGGTACGAGCAACGCGGCGGCGGAACCGAAACCTCGACCGAACGGCGCATACTGTTCAGCCCTGAGATTCCCGGACGCAGAATCGGCGAGTCGCTGCCCGAATGGGAAATCCCGATGAGAATCGCCGAGCGCGCGAGGCCCGCCCTGGCCCACCTCATCCACTTCGAGGACGGACAATCGATACGTAATGAAATCGCAAAAGCGGTTCCGGCGTACGACGGCATTCAGCATCTGAAGAAGACCGGTGATCAAGTGCAATGGGGCGGCGAGCGCTTGTGCGAAGTGACTACCGCGGAAGGCAACGTGGTCACGCAGTTTCCGACTGAGGACGGCCGCGCGATGTTCTCGGTTATCGAGATAGCTGAGCGCGGGTTCTCAAACAAGCTGAAACTTTCAACACGCCGCGGGAAGCAGTTCAACAGTATGATTCACAACGTCCGCGATCCGCTGACCGGCGCGCGTCGTGACGATGTGTTGATCAGCCGCGAAGACGCGGACCGAATCGGAGCCGCCGATGGCGATGAGATTCTTTTGAGAAGCTCAGCCGGGCAAATGCGAGGACGATGTCTGATTGCGCCCATCGCTCCCGGCAATCTGCAAGTTCATTGGCCCGAAGGAAACGTGTTGATCGAACGAGGAGTGGTCGATTCCGAGTGCGGAATCCCCGACTTCAACACGGAGGTCGAAGTCCGTCGAACGCAATGACGCTTCACGGCGTTCTGTATCTTCCGGGATACCCTGAGGATGCGATCGTCCATCACGGCGTGCTCGATGAAGGCGTAGAGTTCCTACCAAAGCCATTCACTCCTGAAGGTCTGGGCCGCAAGGTTCGCGAGGTCCTGGATAAGGCTTAGCTTCGAAACACAGCTCGAATAGTCTCCGTTGAAATCGAGAAGCCTTCCGTCGATTCTCCTTTTCGTTGTCCGCGTGATATAAAACTCATCGGCGATAATGTTCCACTGGAAACCTATATCCGCGAGTTGCGCGAGATTCGATCTTCCGGCGAAGGCGTGCCCGAGACTTCTTACTACGGAATTCTCGCAAACCTCTTCAATGAAGTCGGCAAATCTCTCAAGCCGAGAGTTCGCTGCATAATCAATATCAGGAATCGAGGAGCTGGTATCCCCGACGGCGGACTGTTCACCCCCGATCAGTTTCAACGCTCCTCAAAGACTGAGCCGATCGCGGGTCTGCCTCCTTCGCGCGGCGCCATCGAGATCAAGCCAACAAAAGACGATGCATGGATCACGACCGATAGCAGACAGGTCTCGCGCTATTGGGATCGCTACGGCCAAGTGCTCGTAACGAACTACCGCGACTTCGTGTTAGTGGGCCGCAATGCAGACGGTCATCCCACAAACCTCGAAACCTACCGGCTCGCGGAGAATGAGTCTGACTTCTGGGACGCGGCAGAGCACCCTCGCCGACTCGCCGAAGTCCACGGCGAGCGCTTCACTGAGTATCTCAAACGAGTGATGCTTCATGCCGCGCGCTCGCGTCGCCCGCGGATGTCGCATGGTTTCTGGCCTCGTATGCGCGCGACGCCAAGGCTCGGATCGAACACGCCGAGCTACCCGCGCTCGCGACCGTACGAGCCGCCCTCGAAGAAGCCCTCGGCTTGAAATTCGAAGGTGAAAAGGGCGAACACTTCTTCCGCTCGACGTTGGTGCAGACGCTGTTCTACGGCGTGTTCTCGGCGTGGGTGCTATGGAGCAAGGAGCATCCGCCCGGCGATCGCGCGGCCCGCTTCGATTGGAAGCAGGCCATCTGGCATCTCCGCGTTCCGATGATCGCCGCGCTGTTTGAGCAAGTGGCAACTCCAACAAAGCTCGGTCAACTCGGGCTTGTCGAGGTGCTCGATTGGACAACAACGGCGTTGAACAGAGTGAGCCGGGGAGAGTTCCGCACCAGGTTCGAAGAGGAATACGCAGTCCAGTATTTCTATGAGCCTTTTCTGGAAGCCTTCGACCCAACACTGCGCAAAGAGCTTGGCGTCTGGTACACACCGACAGAGATTGTTCAGTACATGGTTGCTCGCGTTGATACCGTGCTGCGCGACGAACTCGGACTAGCCGATGGATTGGCCGATCCGCGAGTGTACGTGCTCGATCCGTGCTGCGGGACCGGAGCTTTTCTGGTTGAGGTGTTGAAACGAATCGCTGCTACGTTGAAAGAGAAAGGCGACGACGCCCTCATTAGCAACGACATCAAGCGGGCTGCGATGGAACGGGTGTTCGGCTTCGAGATCCTCCCCGCGCCATTCGTCGTCGCTCACCTTCAATTGGGGTTGCTTTTGCGAAACCTCGGCGCGCCGTTGACCGATGATCGAAGCGAACGCGCGGCTGTCTACCTCACGAACGCGTTGACGGGATGGGAGCCGCCCAAGGGTCCGAAGCAGCACTTGTTGTTTCCAGAGATGGAAGAGGAGCGGGACCACGCGGACCGCGTCAAGCAAGATCGCCCGATTCTTGTTGTGCTCGGCAACCCGCCATACAACGGATTCGCAGGCGTGGCTGTAGAGGAAGAGCGGGACTTATCGAACGCCTATCGGACGACTAAGCACGCCGCCGCGCCGCAGGGACAAGGCCTGAATGATCTTTATATTCGATTCTTCCGAATGGGAGAACGACGAATAGTGGAAAGAACCGGCGAGGGGATCGTCTGTTTCATCTCCAATTATTCATGGCTTGATGGGCTGTCGTTCACCGGGATGCGCGAGCGATACATCGAGGCGTTTGATCGAATATGGATTGATTGTCTGAACGGCGACAAGTACAAGACAGGCAAGTTGACGCCGGAAGGCGAGCCTGACCCAAGCGTCTTCTCGACGGAGCTCAACAAAGAAGGGATTCAAGTCGGAACCGCGATATCACTGCTTCTGCGCAAGAAGGCGCACGAGGACGTGGAACAGATTCGGTTTCGACATCTCTGGGGAAAGACTAAGCGAACGCAGTTACTCGAAACGTCAAATCAGGACGGCGAGAGCTTGTATGCGAAGGTGACCCCCTCGCTCGATCTCGGTTTTCCCTTCCATCCGACCCAAGTGAACGTCACTTATTTTAGGTGGCCTCTGCTACCTGATCTCTTTCCTGTCTCGTTTCCTGGCGTAAAGACGAGTCGCGATGACTTCGTTGTTGATGTTGACCGTGACAGATTGATCCAGAGAATGCAGAAATACTTCGATCCGAAAATCAGCGATGAAGAAATGACGAGAATCGCCCCCAGCGCAATGGAAGCGACTGCTAGATTCGACGCGATAAAGGTTCGCGAACATCTTCGCGCTCGCGGACCCCTTCCCGAAAAGGTCGTTCGATACGCCTACCGTCCGTTTGACGTTCGATGGCTGTATTGGGAGCCGGAGACAAAACTACTTGATGAGAAGCGGACGGAGTATTTTCATCAAGTAAGGGACGGAGAGCCGTGGATCGTGTCGCAACAAAAGCCGAGAAGGGAATGGTCACAGCCTCAGGTCATTAACAGCATCGGCTGTCTCGATCTAATGGATCGCGGCGCGAGTTGCATTCCTCTGCGCCTCCAGAGATCAGAAGATAAAGTCGGTCTATTTTCTGCCAGCGAGCCGACGCACTTTTCCAGTCCAGTCGAGACCACATCATTCAACATTAGCAATGACGCCACAGTATACCTTGCGAGTATCGGAGCGCCCGAGCATGCCGAGACTCTCTTCTATCACACGATTGCGATCCTTCACTCGGTTGTCTATCGGACTGAGAATGGCGGGGCCTTGCGACAAGACTGGCCACGAGTTCCGCTGCCTGACACGAAACAGGCTCTGGAAGCCTCTGCGGAGTTAAGCCGTCAAGTAGCCGCGCTGCTCGATACCGAGAACGCTGTTGCGGGCGTCACTTCTGGAAAGATTCGAGGTGAACTCAAGACAATCGCCGTCGTCGCGCGCGTCGGTGGAGGCGCGCTCAATCCAGACGCAGGAGATCTCACGCTCACCGCGGGATGGGGACACGCCGGCAAGGGCGGCATCACGATGCCCGGCAAAGGCCGACTCAATGAACGCGAGTACACGCCAACCGAACTCGAAGCGATTGCCTCAGGCGTTGAAGCTCTCGGTTTATCCACTGAGCAAGCGCTCGCGCATCTCGGTGAAACAACCTTCGATATCTATCTCAACGAAGTTGCCTGTTGGAGAAACGTTCCAAGTCGAGTGTGGGACTACACGATCGGCGGCTATCAAGTGATCAAGAAGTGGCTAAGCTATCGCGAGCGCGAACTGTTAGGCCGGCCGCTCACACCCGAGGAAGCAAGAGAGGTGATGAACATAGCCCGCCGCATCGCCGCCATTCTCCTGTTGGAACCCGCTCTCGATGCGAACTACGAATCCGTCAAGGCCTCCTGCTACGCCTGGCCAACTTAGTGACGTGGCGGCGGTGAGACGCGGCGGGCTGCTAATCGCGCCACCCCAACGGAGTTGCGTCCGCATACACGACACTGTCGAAATGATTTTGAAGCCAAATGACCCTGCCCCGATTGTCATCGGCGTCAGTACGATTCTGTAGAGTAGCGCCCCGCGAGCGACCGATTCTTCCCCCAACACGTAGCAATGCGTCGTCACTTAACTGAGGTGCTCGCAAGGCTTGCTCGGTTCGCACACCGAACGGCCGGGCGGCACATCGGTTGCGCTCATAGCGTGATGAATCGAGTAGTGTGCGAGGCCGGGCAACATAGCGATCGGTGGATGAACGACATGGGATCCGTTCACGATAAAAACAACCGAACGACGACGACTCAACCCGTCGATTCGCTAGACCCGCACCGCGAGGTCGAAGAAGCCGAGAACGCCGCCGTTGAGGCCACAAACGAATCGCGGCAGGCAATCTCCGAGCGAGAGCAGGCGGCGACGCTGCTGCGACGTAGCGAGGAACATTTCCGATCGCTTATTGAGAACGCTTCCGACATCATTACGATCATTGATATCGACGGAACCATCCGCTACGAGAGCCCTTCCGTGGAGCATGTCCTGGGATTCAAGCCCGAGGAATTAGTGGGAACCAACGCGATGTCGCTCAGTCATCCCGGCGATGCACGGCACGGGCGGAGACTGATGCTGCGGGCGATGAACGGGCAGCGTGTCGCACCCTTCGAACTGCGCTTCAAACATAAGGACGGATCGTGGCGCACTCTCGAGGTCGTAGGAAAGGTGGTAAGGGACGGCGCCGGAGCTCCGCAAGTAATCGTAAACTCACGCGATATCACCGAGCGCAAGCGTTCGGAAGATGAGCTCAGGAGGCAGAAGGAGCTGCTGCAAAAGATCTTCGACAATGTTCCTGTGATGATTAGCTTCTTTGACGAAAAAGTGCAGACGAAGCTCGTCAATAAAGAATGGGAGCGCACGCGAGGGTGGACTTTGGAAGAAATCAAAAACCCCCACCTCGATATCATTAAAGAGAGCTACGTGGATGCGGACGAGCGCCGGCGAGCGCGGGACGAAATCCTCGCCGCGAATAATCAGTGGGCCGAGTTCAAGACCAGAAACAAGAATGGCGAGGTAATTGATACCACCTGGGCGATCACGCGCTTATCGGATGGAACCCGAGTTGGAATCGGGCAGAACATCACCGAACGCAAGCGAGCCGATGAAGAAAAGTTCCGCCTGGCCAACCACGTCCAAATGCTGATGGACTCAACGGGAGAGGGCATCTACGGCATCGATCTGCAGGGGAACTGCACGTTCATTAACCGGGCGGCGACAGAGATGCTCGGATATGAATCGGAAGAGGCGTTGGGCCGCAATATGCACGATCTCGTCCATCACAGCGGGGCTGATGGCTCGCCGCGCCCTGTTGAGCAGTGTCTGATCTTTCAGGCTTTCATGAAGGGCCAGGGATGCCGAGTGGATGACGAAGTATTTTGGAGGCGAGACGGCACTTCCGTTCCCGTCGAGTATTCGTCGTTCCCGATGATAGAGGATGGCGTGATTCGGGGCGCAGTGGTGACGTTCGTCGATATCACCCAGCGCAAGCAACGCGAGCGCGAGTTGCTGCTCGCCAACACTATTCTCAACACCGAACAGGAGACTTCACTGGACGGAATTCTGGTGGTGAACCATAACCACGAGATGGTTTCATTCAACAAGAACTTTGTCGAGATGTGGGGAATTCCGGAGGAAGTTTTGCAATCGCGCCGAGACCAAGCGGCTCTTCAATCGGTTCTCGACAAATTGGAATCACCCGACGAGTTCCTTCGTGGGGTCGAGCAGCTTTATTCAACCAGGGAACAAAAGCTCAGAGATGAGCTGAAGCTCAAAGACGGCAGAGTATTTGACCGATATTCAGCGCCAATGATCGGAACGGACGGCAACTATTACGGTCGCGTTTTCTACTTTCGGGACATCACGCAGGGCAGGAGAGCGGAGCAGGCGCTGCGCGAGTCTGAATGGCGCTATCGGCTGCTGTTCGAGAGTAATCCGCAGCCGATGTGGGTTTATGATTTGGACACTCTTTCTTTTCTCGCCGTCAATGAAGCGGCAATCCGCCATTATGGGTATTCACGGGAAGATTTTCTATCGATGACGATTGCAGACATTCGACCGCCGCAGGATATCCCAGCTCTCACGCAAGCGCTCTCGGAACTGAATGGCGAGTCTAATTTGAGGCCGAGCAGTTGGCGGCATCGCAAGAAAGACGGAACGATTATCGATGTGGAGATAACTGCGCACGCGCTCGACTTTTCGGGAAAACGAGCGCAGTTAGTGCTGGCCACCGATATCACGGAGCGCAAGCAGGCAGAGAAGGCACTGCGCGAGAGCGAAGAGCTGTTTCGCTCGCTTGCCGAAACTGTCTCGGCTGCAATTTACATATACCGGGATTCCAGGTACATCTATCTGAATCCAGCCGCCGAGATGTTATCCGGTTATACCGATGATGAGTTGATGGGAATGGAGGTCTGGGACATCGTTCACCCGGCCTTCCGGGGACCGATGAAGGAGCGTTCCGCGCTGCGCCAACTAGGCGAGATAGTACCCCCGCGTTCCGAGATCAAGATCGTGACGAAGCACGGCGAAACACGATGGCTTGATATCACCGCGAGTCTGATTCAGTTCAAGGGTCAGCCGGCAGTGCTTGCGACCGCATTCGATATAACCGATCGCAAGGGTTGGGAAGATGCGCTACGTGAAAGCGAGGAGAAATACCGGACAATCCTCGAGAGCATTCAAGAAGGTTACTACGAAGTAGACCTGAGCGGGTCTTTTACCTTCATTAATGATTCGTTGTGCAGAATTGTCGGCTCTGAGAGAGAAAGGCTGATAGGACTCAACAACCGCGACTACACAGACGCCGAGACGGCCCGAAGGCTATATGCGGCCTTCAATCATGTCTTTCGCAGCGGCGAGCCACTTGAAGAATTCCAGTACCAGATTGTCACGCGGGATGGCGTACAGAAGTTTCTGGAGACTTCAATCCTGCTCAGGCGGGATCAAGATGGAAAGGTATCGGGTTTTCGGGGCACGGTCCGCGACATTTCCGAACGCAAACAGGCAGAGCAAGCGCTTCGTGAGAGCGAGGCGCGATACAAGACTCTCTTCGAAGCGGCTACTGACGCGATCATGATTCTGGATACGGAAGGCAGCCGCGCCGGACGTATTGTGGCCGCAAATCGAGCAGCGGCCGAGACTACAGGTTACACGGTCGATGAGTTGCTCAACCTGAATATCGCGGATCTGCGGGTGCCTGAGCAGTGCGAACGCGTCTCACGCGACATGGAGAGCGTGCTCGACGGTTCCACGATGACCGTCGAGATTTCCCGCCGGCGCAAGGACGGAAGTACATTCCCGGTCGAGGTCAACGCGAGCCTTGTCAGCCTCGGAGACAAACACTACATCCTTGTGTTTGCCAGAGACCTTACTCAGCGCAAGCAAATGGAGAAAGAAGCCACGATGCTGGCGCACACGGTCAGAAGCATACAAGAGTGCGTTTCCATCACTGACACTGAGAATCACGTTCTCTTCGTGAACGATGCCTTTGTAAGAACCTATGGCCTCGAGCGCGATGAGCTTCTCGGAAAGAAACTGACCGATCTGGTCCGGGTGAAGAGCGAGAGGGCGGACACCATCGATGAGTTGCCAGGTTTTGATCCGGGGCAGCCCTGGGAAGGCGAGTTATTCAATCGAAGAAAGGATGGAACTGTATTTCCCATAAATCTTTGCGTCTCACCCATTCGCGATGACTCGGGTCAGACGATCGCTTTGGCCGGAATCGCCCAGGACATTACCGAGCGAAAGAAGATAGAGAAAGAAGTGAGCATGCTGGCTCAGGCGATTCGAAGCATACAGGAGGCCGTTGTCGTCACCGACCCCGATGGCTACATCAACTTTGTCAACGACGCCGCTGTCGAAATGTATGGGTACGAAAGCGACGAGGCGATCGGCAAACATGTATCCGTCCTGCATTCGGCACGCAACTCAGCGGAGTTTGTCGATAAAGTTGTAAGCTCGGCGAGAGATGCCCGATGGGAAGGTGAAATGCTTAGCCGGCGAAAGGATGGAACCGAATTCCCCATCCACCTCTCCGCTTCCGATATTCAGGATGAGAACGGCCAGTGCGTCGCCTTGATCGGTGTGTCCCAGGACATCACCGAGCGAAGACGCTCAATCGAAGAGCTGCAACGAGCAAAAGAGGCCGCCGAGGCCGCGAGCCGCGCCAAGAGCGAGTTCCTTGCGAATATGAGCCACGAGATTCGCACCCCCATGAACGGCATTGTCGGTATGACCGAACTCGCGCTGGACACCGAGTTGACCGGCGAGCAGCGCGAGTATCTCAAGCTGGTTAAGCTCTCGTCTGACTCGTTGCTCAGGGTGATCAACGACATACTCGACTTCTCTAAGATCGAGGCGGGTAAACTCGAGCTTGATCACGAGGAATTCAGCCTGCAGGACAACGTCGACGAAGTGATGAAAGCGCTGGGCGTCCGCGCCGATCAGAAGGGGCTCGAGCTGGCTTACTATTTGCGCCCCGGAGTGCCGGATTTTGTCGTCGGGGATGTCGGGCGGCTTCGCCAGATTCTGGTGAACCTCGTGGGCAACGCAATTAAATTTACTGAAGCAGGCGAGGTCATTGTCAGGATCGAAATTGAATCTCAAACCGAGGACCAGGTGGTGTTGCATTTCTGCGTGCGCGATACTGGCATTGGCGTGCCGATCGAAAAACAAGCGATCATTTTCGAGTCGTTCACTCAGGCCGATGGCTCGACGACCCGCAAGTACGGTGGCACGGGATTAGGGCTGGCGATCTCGGCCCAGCTTGTGCGCGCGATGAATGGACGGATGTGGGTTGAAAGCCCTTCAAAGTGCGGCTCATCGAATTCCCAATGTGACTTTGAGAAGAGCCGAGCCCTCGCCGGAATGCCTGATCTGGAATGCAGCCTCTGCGGAATCGGCAGCATGTTCCATTTTACGGCCGTCTTTGATCTCCCAAAGACTGCGCCCGTGCGGAGCTCGCCTGTCGATCTGTCCACGCTGAGAGCACAGCCCGTTCTTGTGGTAGACGATAACGCCACGAACCGCCGGATCCTTGAGGTGCAACTCGCCGCCCTGGAAATGAAACCCGTCACGGTCGCAAACGCCGCGGAAGCTTTGGACGCTATTCGTCACGCTGCAGGCGGCGACGCGCCTTTCAAATTGGTTCTGACTGACTTGCACATGCCTGACGTGGATGGAGCCCAGCTCGCCGAGCTGATCAGACGAACGCCGGAAGCAGATGATCTCAAAATAATCATGATGTCGTCGGCTATTCGCGAGAATCATGACAGGCAGGACCCTGGCGTTGCCGCTCATCTCACGAAGCCGGTTAAGGCCTCTGATCTCGTCGCCGTTATTCGATCGGTTCTCGGCAAGGTCACTGTTTCGCAAAATGTATCGAAGCGTCCGCACGCCATCTTGAGCCCGCATCCGGCGCGCGTTCTGGTTGCCGAAGACAGTCCGGTGAATCAGGAGTTCATGAAGCGGCTCCTGATTAAATGGGGCCACTCAGTCGTTATCGCCGACAATGGCCGGCTTGCTTTATCGCTTCTGGATGCAGGGCGTTTTGACGTTGTGCTGATGGATGTTCAGATGCCGGAAGTCAACGGTTATGGAGCAACGCAGGCGATTCGAAGTAAAGAGCGCGGGACCGGCGCGCATATACCGATAATTGCGCTCACCGCACACGCGCTGAAGGGTGATCGTGACAAGTGCATCGATGCCGGGATGGATGACTACATTTCCAAACCAGTTGAAGCCGACAAACTATTCGCGGCAGTCGAAAATGCAATCGCGCGCTCCGGCATGTCAAACAACAACGGTCACGAGCCCGCCCGCGTACTCGACGCGGACTCGCTCATGCTGAATCTCGACGGCGACATCGCGTTGTTGCAAGCGCTTGCGGATATCTTCACAACCTCTGCTCCCACTCAGTTGTCCGAGTTAGAGGGCGCGATCTCGCGGCACGATGCGGACGCGATCATGCGGTGCGCCCACACGCTTAAAGGATCAGTCGCAACCTTCCAGGCTCGAGCGGCCGTCGACGCAGCGGCGGCTCTCGAGAGAATCGGGGGCAGCGGAGATCTGTCTAATGCCGATCCCGCTTTTGAAGAGTTGAGCAAAGAACTTAAGCGTCTCACTCAAGGGCTGAAAGAGTTGATCGGCAAGGTCGTGAAATGAAAATACTGATTGCCGAGGACGACCCGGTATCACGTTGCTTCCTGGAGATGGCGCTATCCAAGTGGAATTATGAGGTCATCTCGACGTGCGACGGCAACGAGGCCTGGGAAGCATTTCACCGAGAGTCGCCGCCGATTGCAATTCTGGACTGGATGATGCCCGGCCTCGACGGAGCTGAGGTGTGCCGCAGAATCCGGTCCCTGGAAACACCCTTTTCGCCCTACCTGATTCTGTTGACCGCGAAAAGTGAGAAAGAAGACGTGGTCGCAGGTCTCGAGGCGGGCGCCGACGATTACATTACCAAGCCTTTTAGCAGGCAAGAGCTCCACGCACGCATAAAAGTCGGTTTGAGGATAGGTGAACTGCAAAAGAACCTTGCGGCCCGGATAGGCGAACTCGAAGGCGCCCTCTCACGCGTCAAGCAACTTCAAGGGCTGTTGCCGATCTGTTCTTACTGCAAGAAAATTCGCTCCGACGACGAATACTGGGAGCAGGTAGATAGCTACATTACAAAACATTCCGAAGTTGCGTTCAGCCACAGCATCTGTCCCGCCTGTTACGAATCGGTTGTGGAAGCGCAGTTGAAATCAAAAAGATGAGCGCTGATGCTAAGCGGTGGTTCTCATATTTCAAACCGGACGTTTGAATCCGCGCTCGATTTCCCTCAACCCCATTCGCATGATGATCGGCCTTCCGTGCGGACAGGTCATCGGATTCTGTGTCTTCATAAGCTCGTCTATCAACCA
>Ga0070696_100001056_pt1 | contig 17822 bp, 15 predicted proteins | sample KBSK1253metaG_FD_65474 | JGI IMG/M metagenome (GOLD analysis project Ga0070696, IMG submission 65474) | Corn, switchgrass and miscanthus rhizosphere microbial communities from Kellogg Biological Station, Michigan, USA - KBS K1-25-3 metaG | ecosystem: Host-associated > Plants > Roots >... | reverse complement strand
CAGCGACGATCCCACAGGCCGTAGTCGATCGTGATGTAGCGAACCTCACCGCGGATCGGCTTGACGAAGCCCGGGATGTCTTTGTCTTCATCCCCCACGTCCTCCTCGAAATCGAAGGGCCGAGCGGGACGGAACAAGGCGCGCACGACGCCGTGCGACTGCTCGTCGATCCACAGCGAGCCGCTGATCAACCGGAAATCGAGGCGCCGCGGCATGACGCGCAGCTCCCGGAGTACGATGGTGCGCCCGTCGGGGAAGACGAGCACGCTCGAGTCGCCGGAGGCGAATCGGTAATCCGCCTCGCTCCCGGGCGCGAGCGGGTGGCTGAGGCGGACACCGTTGCCCTCGCCGTCGTCCGATCTCCCGAATCCCACCGTGATGCCGTCGTCCGCGGGATCGAACGCATAGTCGGTCACGTCGCCCTTCAGGTCTTCGGGGAGCTCCACCTTGGCCCTCGCCGCGGGGATCGCCTGGCGAGCGCCGATCACGTCGATAGTGCCGACCGAGTCCCGGCGCCAATGAATCCGCAGCGCCAGCTCGCGACGGTACAGCATGCGGTCGCGGCGTAAGGCGCGCACGCCGGCCCCGATGCGCTCGCGCATCGTCGCGCGGTAGGCGGTGATCGATCGGTCGACGGTCTCGCGACGGGCGCGCGCCGCCGCCACGAGCCGGCGGGCGGTCGGATCGAGGTAGGCGCTGCTGTCGGGTCCCCCGGCTCGGCCCGGAGTCTGCGCGGCGAGGAGTAGAACGAGTGAGGCGATGATCACGTAGGCTCTGTACGGACCCAAGTCGAGGATAAGATTCAAGGATGACCCGTGACTACTGGCAGGCGAGCCGCGCCCCCCGCTACAGCCTGCTGTTCGCCCTGCCGCTGCTCGTCTTCTATCAGGTGTTGGCCGCCGCGGTCCCCGCCGGGCCCGAGGGGGGCGTCCGCAACGGCGCCGACGTCATGCTCCAGTCCGTGTTCATCTGGATCGCGGGGTCGTGGGGCCCGCGGCTCTTCATGGCCTGCCTCATCATCGCGGGACTCTGGTTCGTCGTCAGAGACGTGCGGTCCCACCCCGGCCGGTTCCGCGCGGCGGTCTTCGCCACCATGGTCGCCGAATCCATCGGCCTCGCCCTTGTGTTCGGCATCGTCGTGGGTGGTCTCACCGCCGCCCTGCTGGGGGAGCCCCCGCCCCTTTCCTTCGTCTTCCAAGGCACGGCACGGCTCGGTCGTGGCACGGTCTTGATGCTCTCGCTCGGCGCCGGGATCTACGAGGAGCTGTTGTTCCGCGTCGTGCTGGTCAGCCTGTTCGCGTGGGTGGCGCAGGGCGTCTTGGGATTCCGCGCGGGTCTCGCCGGGACATGCGCGACCATCGCCGGCGCCCTCGTCTTCTCCGCCTTTCATTATATAGGGCCGTACGGCGACCCCTGGCAGGTGTATTCGTTCGTATTCCGGACGATCGCGGGATTGTTCTTCAGCGCGCTGTACCTGACGCGGGGTTTTGGCATCACCGCGTGGACGCACGCCCTGTACGACGTGTTCCTGGTGCTCCGCTAGCCTGCCCCCGCGGCGGGCACATCGCGCGAATTCCGCAGCGCGGCTTCGACGCGCTCCACTTCCTCGTCCACACCGAGCGAGCGGAAGATTTCGGCGGCGCGCTCCAGGTAGGCGCGCGCTTCGTCAGGGCCGCCGCAGATCTGGCGGAACAGCCCGTAGGCCTGATAGACGCGCGCCTCATCGATCGGCGGGCCCTCGAGCGCGCGGCACAGCGCGATCGCCTGCTCGAAGAACACGAACCCGGTCTCGTCGCTCTGCCGGCCGCGGAGGGTGCCCAGCAGCGTGTAGATCCGAACGAGGCCGCGCGTCTGGTTGGACGTGATCGCGAGCTGTTCGGCTCGACGCATTTCTTCCTCCGCCTCGAGCCAGCGACCGCTCTCGAGCAGCAGCTCCGCGAGATGGAGCCGGATCGTCACGTCGAGGCCGGGATCGTGCTGGTCGCGGCGTACCCAGGCGAGCGCCTCGCGGAATGCCCCCGCGGCGGGCCCGGGCCGCCCCAACGCCGCGTCGAGCTGGCCCTGCGAGTCGAGCACGCGCGCCATGTCGAGTGCGGCCTCCCCGTTGAGTGCTTCGAAGCACTCCCGCGCGCGCCGCAGGTGGTCGCCGGCGGCCGCGAGGTCTCCCTGGCGCCGGTCGAGCACTCCCAAGCGGTGCTCGATCAGCCCAAGGCGGCGCCGATCTTTGCCGGCCTCCGTGAGTCGCAGGGCGCGCGAGTACCACGCCCGCGCCCCAGGCCATTCGGCGCGCTCGAACGCGGCGTTGCCCAGGCCCACGGAGGCGTCCACGGCCCCCGCCTGATTGAATTCCGCTTCGGAGAGCACCAACGCGCGCTGGTAGTGTCGAGCCCCTTCGGCGTACTGGCCCAGCGCCAGGCACACGTGGCCGATGGCCAGCAACGTCTCCACTTCGGGACGCCGATCCTGCAGCGTCTCGGCGAGCGCCAGCGCCACCTCGTACCACGCCTGCGCCTGCGACAGGCGCCCAACCTTCTCCTCGAGGCGGCCCGCCCCCACGAGGGCCCCGACCGCGCCCGACGCGTCGTTGCGCTCCTGCCGCTCGAGCGCTTCGACATACGCGCCGTACAGCGCGGCGATGTGTTGGGCGAGAGCGCTCAACACGGGGCCCATGCTGCGCGCCAGCTCGCCGGGCTCTACGTCGCGCTTGCCCACCGTGAGGTAGGGGCCCCCGCTGCCCCATTGCACGCGCTCGTCGGGGCGCGCGCTCGAGAGCAGCAAGCCGCGGAGCGGCAGCAGCGCCTCGAGATTCGGCAGCAGCCGCAACGCTTGCTCGACCCTCACAGCCCGTACTCCTTCATCTTCCGGGTGAGGGTGTTGCGATGAATGCCGAGGATGTCGGCGGCCGCGCCGATCTGCCCGCCGGTATGCGACAGTACGCGGGCGATGTGGCGGGCCTCGGCCTCTGCCAGCGTCGGCAACCCGCTCGTCGAGCGCTCGGGCACACCGGGCTCGTGCGCGCGTAGCTCGTCGGGCAGGTGCTCGCTGCGCAGCGTCCCGTCGGACACGACGATCGCGGCGCGCTCGATCACATTGCGCAGTTCGCGCACGTTGCCGACCCACTGGTGATTGCGCAGCAGCTCGAGCGCCCGGTCCGACAGGGCCTCGATCTTCTTCCTGTAGCGCTCGCCGAACTGCCGCGCGAAGTGCCCGACCAGGAGGACCAAGTCGTCGCCGCGATCGACGAGGCGCGGCAGCTGAATGGTCACCACCGCGAGGCGGTAGTACAAATCCTCGCGGAACCGCCCCTGCGCGATCGCGTTCTGGAGGTCGCGATTGGTCGCGGCGATGAGCCGGACGGTGACCGGGATGGATTCCCCGCCACCCACACGTTCGATTTCGCGCTCCTGAACCGCGCGCAGAATCTTCGCCTGCAGCGAGAGACTCATGTCGGCGATCTCGTCCAGGAACAGCGTACCGCCCCCCGCCTGCTCGAACCGCCCGATCTTGCGAGCCACGGCACCGGTGAACGCGCCCTTCTCGTGACCGAACAGCTCGCTCTCGAGCAGATTCTCCGGAATGGCGGCGCAGTTGACGGCGACGAAGGGGCCGCTGCTGCCGGGGCCGTGTTGATGGATCGTGCGCGCGACGACTTCTTTGCCCGTGCCCGACTCGCCCAGAATCAAGACGGTCGCCGTGCTGCCCGCGACCCGCGCCATCAGCTTGTAGACGTCGAGCATCGCGGGGCTCTGGCCGACGAGGGCGTAGTGGCCCTGCGCTTCGGGATCGACGGACGGGAGCGGCAGCGCGACCTCGGTCGCGGCCGAGCGCACGCGCGACACCGCGTTGGCCAGGGCTTCGCGCTTGAGCGGCAGCGCGAGGACATCGAGCACGCCCAGCTTCTCGGCGCGCAGCGCCAGTCCCATCGACGGCCGGTCGGCCAGCGCGATGAGGCGCGGCCCGCCGGGGGCGCCGCGCAGCGCGTCGACCCACCAGGTCAGATCCTCGTCGGACCGCTCGCCCAATACGGTGAGCACCAGGTCCCAGCGCCCACCGGCGAGCAGGCGCGTGGCGCGCGGCAGGTCCGCCGCCCACTCCAGCTCGACCCCCAGGTCGGCGGCCCATTGACGCAAGCTTTGGAGCGGTCCGGAACCCGACTCGCCCCCCACGGCGAGGACACGCACCGCGTCCGTGACGGACCGGGGGCTAGGAGGAGCCGGCGGACTGGTGGCCGGCTGCTGCGCGGGGCGAGTCGTCATGCGGCTCACTGGCGTCCAAGGTATTTGGCGACGAGCACCAGTGCATCATCCGTACCCTTGCCGTAACGGGCCAGGAGGTGGTCGGCGAGGCGTTGGGGCTCCTCGCGCGCCGAGACGTCGGACAAGAAGCCGCTGGCGATCCCGTCGGTGGCGAAGACGAGCGTGTCCCCGGCGTTCACCGGAATCATGGCCGCCTGCACCGCGGGGATCTCCCCTCCGACGATGCCGCCGCGCGTGACCAGGGACGCGCGGCCCGAGCGCTCCGACCAATCCACGTGGTGCAGCACGCCTTCCACGTTGCCCACGCCCAGCCACGTCATGGTGCCACGCGGCGCGTCGAAGCGGGCGAGGCTCATCACCACGCCGCGGCTTCCCTTGAGCGCGAGATGGCAGCGCTGTAACAGGGACAGCGGCGGTTCCTCGCTGTAGCGCTCCAGCGTGCTGACGGCGAGCCTGGCGGCAGCGGCGGCTTCCTCGCCGTGGCCGAGGCCGTCGAGCACGGCTACGAGCACGCCGTCCTGGACCGGTTGCACGAGATGGAGGTCGCCGGATTCGGTCTGTCCCTCGAGCGCCAGCGTCGCGACGCCCCAATGGACGAGCGTCTTCGCATCACGCACGCGGCTAGGCATTGCCACGTTTCCACTTGCGCATCGTGATCCGGGTGCCTTGCCCAGGAGCGGACACGACCTCGAACTCGTCCATCAGGCGCCGCGCGCCCGGCAGGCCCAGCCCGAGCCCGCCCGAAGTGGAGTAGCCGTCCTGCATCGCGCGCGAGACGTCGCGAATCCCGGGCCCGTCGTCCTCAGCGACGACGATCAGACCCTGGCGGGTGCCGTCCACGATCTTGGTGAAGCGCACTTCCCCGCGCTTCGCGTACATGAGGATGTTGCGCGCGATCTCCGAAATGGCGGCGGCGATGACGGTCTGGTCGCCGGCGGAGAACCCGACCTCGGCGGCGAGCTCGCGACCTGTCTGGCGCGCCTGAACGACGTCGGTGTCCGCCGTGATGAGACAGCGGAGCTCGTCACCCACGGTCGATACGCCCATGCCCCTGCCGATTGTCGATGCGTCCTTGTCCCTGCCGATCGAGGAAGGCGAGGCCCTCTTCGAGGTCGAGCGCGGTGACGATACCCTTGAGGGTCAGGCCGAGCTGCACCATGGCGAAGGCGACCTCGGGCTGAATGCCCACGATCACCGTTTCCGCGCCACGCAAGCGGGCCATGTGCGCGATGTCGCGCAGGGTGCGTACGGCAAACGAATCCATCACATCGAGCGCCGTCACGTCCACGATGACCCCGCGCGCACGGAATTTTCCCACCCGCGCGATCAACGCCTCGCGCAGCTGGGACAGGTCCGCGTCCGACAGGGCCGACTGAATCGACGCAATCAGATAGTGGCCCTGCTTGAGAATAGGGACTTCCACGAACTGCCTCCCTTAGGCCTGCTGCGTGGCCTCGGCGTAAGGAATCACCTTGTAGCCCAGCAGGCGCTCCGCCTCTTCGATGCCGCCTTGCAGGTCGCCGACCGTCGCCATCTCGCTCAGGTCCACGCCGATCGTGACGAGGGTCTGCGCGATCTCCGGCGAGAGACCGGTCACGATCACGGTCGCGCCCAGTAAGCGAGACGCTTCGACGGTTTGCACGAGCTGGTTCGCCACGTTCGAGTCCATGGCCGCGACACCCGTGATGTCGATCACGACGACTTTCGCGCGGTTGGTGCGGATCGCGCGGAGCAGCTGCTCGGTGAGCTGCCGGTTACGTTGCGGATCGATCACACCGATGATCGGGAGAATCAGCAGCCGCTCGCGCACCTGGAGCACCGGGGTCGACAGCTCCCGGATCGCCTCCTGCTGCTGCCGGATGATGCGCTCGCGCTCCTGCACGAAGCCGACCGCCACCGTGTTCGCGATCCGGTTCGCGGCGGGTTCATACGCGTCGAGAATGCGGTTGAGTTTGTTGAAGTCTTCGTGGTACTTGGCGAACAGCGAGCGGGCGAGCACGTCACGCAGTAACAGCACGATGCCGACGACTTCGTGCGTCTCAACGCCTCGCGGGATGATGCGCTCCGACAGGTTGCGGGCGTAGGCCTGGAGGGCTTCGAAGGTCCCGGTCTCGAGGGCCTCGACGTAGTTGTCGTACACCGAGGTCGCTTCCGCGAAGATTTCCTCCTCGGTCATCGCCGTGAGCAGTTGCGCGCGGGTGATGCGCCGAGCCCACTCCTCGCGCAGCTGCGTGCGATTCTGCCGCAAGTGCGCGACCAGCTCCCGCAGCAGCGCTTGTGTCGACTCAGTGCTCGCTTGCGGATCCTGCTGGGGCGGCGGCACGTCTTTCTTGACCATGGAGGCGGCTCCTCGCCGGTTGGGGGAAGGCGTAAATGTTGTGGTGACGCAACAGCAAGGCTAGTGCCATCGCCCCATCGTGGTGCATTGCTGCAACACATTACATCACAACATTTTACATACATGACGATTGTTGGTCGCGATCCTAGACGCCCCAGACTGAGGCGCTGGGGCGTTCCCGGTGCACCAAAGTAGGGCGCAAGAAAAACCCGGCCTGGGGAGGCGGCCAAAACCGCCGTCCCGAGACCGGGCCGTCCTTCGCTTCGCTACGGACTAGCGCGTCACGCTGCTCGTCGCCGACCCGACGACGATCTCGCCCACCGTTCGGTAGCCGGTCACCTGCCCCAGCAGACCCAGCACCGGCTGTTGCAGGACGACGTGGATCATGTTGACCGTCATCCCGGTCGTCGTCACACCGTCGCCCGTGGGGAGCTGCTCATTCAGCAGCACGTAGCCGACCCCCGGCAAGCTCATCCGGGTGTTGGGAGCGGGATCCGCGATGGCGGCCCCACCTACGACGAGATTCCCGAGGCTCGACCCCGCGGCGTTGCTGTTGGCGCCGGCGTCGCCGATGCTGCTACTCGCCATCGCCACGACGCCGTCGGCGGTGATGAGTCCATTGAGCAGGCTCACCACGCCCAACGTCGCGCTGCTCACGGCGGTGGAGCCGTCCGTCGCGTCGGCGTCGCCCGTCACGATGGAGAAGAGATCCTGCGCCGTCGCCACGCCGGGCACGGATACGCTCTGGCCCTGATCGGACGCCATCGCTTCTCCCGCCGGGAGGACGACATACACCGACTTCTGGTTCACGGTCTTGGTATTCACGGCGAGCCCGAAGGCCTGTCCTTGGGCGGCGCTCGCCAGCAACGTCATCGGAAGGACGAGACCCAGCAGACGGATCGCCCCCCGGAATGTGTCGATTCTCATTGCGTCCTCCCTTACCGGTGCGTGGGGTGGAACTGTCTGTTCCCGCCCGTCAGCGTGCAGGCAGGCTCCGCCGGCGGCAGGTCGGGATCCGGGCACATCACCTGGTAGCCGATCGCCGGGACGCGGATCGCGAAGCCGTCGTGACCTACGCCGGGCTCGCCGTTGTCGCAGTCGAACACTTCGAACTCGGCTTCCTGTCCGGTGTTCTGCACGCGCAGGACCCCGCCCCAGTGTGCCGCCCCATCACTGCAGTCCGTGTCCGTCGCCTCTTCGGCGAACGTGATCACCGTGGAGTGAAGATTGAGCGGCTGCCCGTTGATGTTCCACTCGGGCCGGTGGTCGACCCACTCCAGAGAGCCCTTCTCGGCGAGGCAGTCGCCATTCTCGTCCATGACGTGGGCACCGAAGGTTTCGTATTGATGGCTCGCTGGGGGATTCTTGTCGGCGGTGCCGGGGGGATAATCGATCCGGCCGCCGCCCGTGATCTTGAGCGGCGTACACTGGAATACGTTGAAATGCGCCAGCGGTGTGCCGATCGTCGGCGCCAGCGCGTTCGGCTGCCGGTCGCAACTCCACGCGACCAGGGCGACCCCAATCGGAGCCGCGAGCAGCGCGAGGCTTCTGAGTTTGAGCATGGCGTTCGCCTCCGCGAGTGTTGGCGTTGGTGTACGGAAGACTGAGAAGGCAAACCAGGTGCCAAACCGCGCCGCGCGTATCTTCGCGTCAGTCAACGAGCTAGAAAACGTGGCACCACTGCAGCGACGCACGTTCGCAAACAAAAAGACGCCCGGGCGTTGCGCCCGGGCGTCTCGCGCGACAGCGCGCGACCCTGCCCCGTCAGCGCGACCGCTTCACGGCCTCGAGCGCGTTGACGAGCCCCGCTCCCACTTCGAAGACCGCGTAGCCGGCCAGCGGATCGGCCGTCTGAATCAGAATGCTCCGCACCTGATCCGGCGTGAGCCCGCCGCCGGCGCGCTCCTGCATCAACGCCACGACGCCCGTCACGTGCGGCGTTGCCATGCTGGTGCCGCTCGCGCAGGTGTAGAACGGCGCGAACTCCGTGCGCAGATCGCACGAGGACGTGAGATCGAAGTCGTGCGGTGCGTCACTCGTATTCAAGACCGTGCCGGTGGACGCCCGCGTGGAGACGATGTGAACTCCCGGCGCCGTCACCGTCGGGTGGTACAGGGGATCGCCGGGGATGCCGCGTGACGAGAAGTCCCCGAGCATCCCGCCGGGCTGGCAATGCGTCGCCCGCGCCAGGGAGTCGGTGATGGAGCAGCTCGCCGCGACGCCGATCACCCAGGGTGCCACGCTGTAGGGGTTCAGGGTGTTCTCGTCGGGTCCGTCGTTCCCGGAGGCGAACACCACGGTGATGCCACGATCGTGCACGCGTTTGCTGGCAATGCTGACGGGATCCTGAGGATCAAAGGGACCGCTCGTGCCCCACGAGTTGTTCACGACCTTGATGTTGTAGCGCTCCTGGTTCTGCAGGATGTAATCGAAGCCGGCCAGGGCCCAGAAGATGAACAGCACGTCTCCCGTGCCGATCCCGATCAAATTGGAGCCCGGAGCCACGCCCGTGTACAGGCCGTTCGACATCACGCCGTTCCCGCCGGCGATCCCCGACACGTGCGTGCCGTGGCCGACCGAGGTCTCACTGTTGGCGAGGTTCTCGACGTAGATCGATCCTGGACACGGCAGATTCTCGAAGCACACGAGGTCACGCCCGTTGGCGATGATCTTGAGGTTCTGGACCGTGCGGCTCGGATACTGCACGTCGTGCTGATAGAGCCCGTCGATGCCGCTGTCCAGGATCGCGACGCCGACGCCCCGACCACTGACGCCGTAACGCGTGCGCGCCTGGTCGGCCTTGATCGTCGGTACGCTCTGATCGAGCAGCGCGAGCAGCGCCGGCCGGGAGCTCGTCCCGAGCCACGCGAGCCGGCGATTGTCCGAGACGCGCACGACACCGGGCAGCGCCGCGATCGCGTTTACCTGCGCCGGGGTCGCGAGCGCGCCGACGAACGGCAGCTGCCGCAACGCCCGGGCACCCGCGCCCAAGGTCTTGATGCCGCCCGCGAGCGCGTCGCCGGTCGTCGCCGCTTCGTCGTACTGCACCACCACGAACACCGGATCGGTCGCGGCCGTGGCGCCGAGCACTTGCGCGAGCGCCGGGGCGACGGCCTGCGGTGATTCGTGACTGATCGGCTCGCGACAGGCCCCACCCGTGCCCATCGCCGCCGCCAACGCCATCACAACGCTCAGCTTCGTCCGCAGTCGCATACGTCCTCCGCTTGAGAGTGAGTGAGCCGTCACGCCATCTGTCACGCCATTTGGGGAAGGGCCACCGCGCGCCGCCCCCGCGGCGCCGCCACCGGCAGCTCACGCTCGGCCGTGAAGTCGGCGCCGTCGCACAACACGCGCGCAATGCGCTCCGCCGCCCGCCCATCCCAGCGCTCCAGGATCGGGCGCGCAGGAGCGCGCCGCGCGAGCGCGCGATATGCCGCGGCGAGCAGCGTGCCTGGCTGCGCCGCCACGAGGCGATTGGTGCCGTGCTGGCACGTCGCGGCATGGTCGGTGTTCAAACGCAGGGTGATGCAGGGGATGCCGAGGAAGCTCGTTTCGTCTTGCAGGTCGTCAGCGTCCGTCACCACGAGGGCCGCCCCCGCTACGAGCCCCATTTGCTCGACGTATCCGGTGGGAGCGGCGAGGACGGGGCACCGCCGGCCCAGCTCGGCGAGCGACTCAACGATCTCCGGCGCAGGGTCGTGCAGGCTCGCCACGACATACGAACCGGCATCCCCGGCCGGAGCCTGCGCGAGCGCCCAGCACAGGGCATCGATCCGCACGCTGCCGACGAACTGGATCCGCTCCTCCGCCACGCCTTCCGCCTTGAGCGCCGCGATAGCGTCGCGGGACGGGACGAAGAGGAGATCCCCAAGCGCGTCGGAGACGATGCGGGGCATCGTTTCGCCGCCCGCCCCGTCCCCGCAGCGCAACCCCGCTTCGACATGCCCGAATCGAAGGCGGAGCGTCGCCGACGCGAGCGCCGCCGCGGTTGCGGCCTTGTCGTCGCCATACGCGAGCACGACGTCCGGTTGCAGCTCGGCGAGGGCGGGCTCGATGCGTTGCAGCATCAAGCCGATCTGCACGCCGTCAGAGCCCCCACCCACCTCGAGGTGGTATAGCACCGCCGGGAGCGACAGCTCATCGATAGCGGTCGTCACGTCGGGGGCGTCGTGCCGGCCGGTGTGGACGATGACGTGCTCGACGTCGCCCGATGCACTGAGGGCGCGATCGACCGGCGCGAGCTGCAGCAGATTGGGGCGGCCGCCCACTACCGAGAGCACGCGCATCAGCAGCTCTTCGTGAGGACGCACACGGCGACGCCGGTCGTCACGAGCGCGCCGACGATCCGTACTGTCGACTCGAAGTCACGACCTCGGGGCACGTCGATCCGGTCGCCCGCCCGCAGGCCCAGGTCCTCGAGCGTGGCGCCGCGGGCGATCTCTCCCTGGAGCTTCGCGCCGCTCCAGATCGGCGCGGCACCGCGCTGGACGCGCAGCTTCTCGACCCGGGCTTCCTGCGTCGGCCCGCCCGCCACCATCAGCGCGTCGGCGAGCACCAGATCCGTGGGGACCGCGTAGAATCCCGGCCGCGCGACCGCGCCCAGGATCGACAAGCGGATCAGCGCGCGGGCATGCACGACCGGATTCTTGAGATAGCGCGCCAGCTGTTGCCGCATGTGCTCTTCGATGCCGCCGCGGGGCACGCCCGCGAGCGCGACCGCGCCGATGACGGGGAGCTCGATCGCCGGTCCCGCGACCACGGTGAAGGTGTCGGACAGCAGCGTATCGCCGTCCACGGTCAACAGGATCCGGTCGCCCACGCGAAACTGCTCGGCCGGCCGGGCATTCTGTGCCGTGGCCTGGCTCGGGAGGCCGAGTAGCGCGGCAGCGATCAGCAACCGGCTCGACCGAATCATTCGGGTCATTGGGATCATCGGGATCACTCCACGGTGACGCTTTTCGCCAGGTTGCGAGGGCGATCGACGTCGCACCCCCGCTGCACGGCGATGTGGTAGGCCAGGAGCTGCAAGGGGATGACGGTGAGCACCGGCGAGAAGAGGGGATCGCACGCGGGCACACGCAGCTGGTGCTCCACGATGTGGCGCAGATCGCCGTTGCCTTCGCTCGTGATCGCGATGATCCGGCCACCCCGCGCCCGGACCTCCTGCATGTTCGAGACGACCTTTGCGTAGACGTGGTCCTGCGGCGCGATGCACACCACCGGCATGTTCTCGTCGATCAGGGCGATGGGCCCGTGCTTCATTTCGGCGGCCGGATAACCCTCGGCGTGGATGTAGGAGATCTCTTTGAGCTTGAGGGCGCCTTCGAGCGCGACAGGGTAGTTCACCCCGCGCCCCAGGTAGAGCGCGTTGCCGACGCCGGCATACGCGGCGGCTACTTCTTTCACCTGCGGCTCGAGCTCCAGGGTCCGGGCCACGAGCTCGGGCAAGCGCTCGAACTCGGCGACGAGGCGCCGTCCTTCGTCCACGGCCATCTGCCCCCGCTGCCGCGCCAGGTAGAGGCCGAGCAACAGCAGCGCGACGACCTGCGACGTGAAGGCCTTGGTCGAGGCCACGCCGATCTCCGGACCTGCGTGGAGGTAGATGCCTCCATCCGCTTCGCGGGCGATCGTACTCCCGACCACGTTCACAATTCCCGCGATGTGCGACCCGGCCGCGCGCGCGGCGCGCAACGCCTCCAGCGTGTCGGCCGTCTCGCCCGATTGCGAGATGGCGATCGTGAGCGTGCCCGGAATGCGCAGCTGCCGGCGGTACCGGTACTCGGACGCGTACTCGACGTCGACAGGAATGCCGGCGAGCTCTTCGAGCGCGTGGCGGCCGACGAGACCCGCGTGCCACGACGTCCCGCACGCGACGATCAGGATGCGCCGGATCCGCATGCATTGGCCCGGCGACAGGTTGAGACCGTTGAGCCGCGCGAACCCTTCACCGGGGAGCAACCGGCCGCGGAGTGTATTGCGCACGGTCTCGGTCTGCTCGGAGATCTCCTTCAACATGAAGTGCGGATACTCACCCAACGCGAGCGCTTCGAGATCCCACTCGATGTCGTCCACGGCGCGCTCCTGCTCGCACGCGTCGCGATCCAGGACGCGATAGCCCTCGGCCGTCACCACCGCGATGTCGCCGTCCTTCAGGTAGACAACCGACCGTGTGTGCCCCAGGACGGCGCTCGCGTCGGAGGCGACGAAGTGCTCGCCGTCGCCCACGCCGAGCAGCACCGGCGAGCCGCGCCGGGCCACGACGATCTTGCCGGGCTCGGATGCCCACGTGACCGCGAGGCCATAGGTCCCCTCGACCGGCGCGAGCGCGGCGATGACGCGGTCCTCGAGCGTCGTGCCCTCGGCATCTTCGATCAGGTGGGCGAGTACTTCTGTGTCGGTCTCGGTGTCGAAACGATGACCGGCGCGCTCGAGCCTCGTCCGGAGCACATCGGCATTCTCCACGATGCCGTTGTGCACCAGGGCGATCTTGCGATCGCAATCGATGTGCGGGTGGGCGTTGACGTCCGTCGGCGCGCCGTGCGTCGCCCAACGCGTGTGCGCGATACCGCAGGTCCCGCGCACGGGGTCGCGCGCGAGGAGATCGACGAGGCCGGGGACTCTCCCGGCGAGCTTGCGAGTCTCGACGCCAGCCTCATTCTGCAGCGCCACACCCGCCGAGTCGTAGCCGCGGTACTCCAGACGCGCGAGGCCCTCGAGCAGGATCGGCGTGGCCTGGCGCGACCCGACGTAACCCACGATGCCGCACATGCGGAATCGCTACTTCAAGATTGGGGCCCCGCCTGATCGATTCGCGCCGCGCGCGTCGTAACCAAGCGAGTCGCAACGAGTTCTCGCGGTGGCGCGCGCTCAACAGGGTCGCAACGCCCCCACGATTGCGTTGCGCGGACGCGGCAGCACGGCGTCGCCGCCTCCGGGCGGGGGGAGCCGCCGACATGGCCCCAATCCTGCGACGAATACGTCACGGGAGGGCGACCGCATGAGCAACTCGGGGCCATCTGCCGGCTTGCCGCTGGCATTGGTGGCCGGTGAAGAAGAAGGTAGCGCGGGCCGGATCGACGACCTGCTCAGCGCCAACGGCTTTGCTGTCTTGCGCACGCCGACGGGAAAGCACGCCCTCGCGCGCGCCCGGACCACGAGCCCCGACGTCATCTTTACTGCAGCGGTCCTGTCCGACGTGAGCGGCCTCGAGCTGTGCCGGACCCTGGCCCACGACGCACAGGTCCCACACAGCACCCCGATCATCATCACCACGCCGCACAACCCGACGCGCGAACAGCGCATCGAAGCGCTGCGCGCCGGTGCGTGGGACTGCATCGGCCCCGTGACCGATGGGGTCGAGCTGACGCTCAGGCTCCACGCGCACATGCGTGCGAAGCTCGACGCCGATCGTTCGCGGGCCCAGGGCCTGCTCGACTCGGCGACGGGCTTGTACAACCGGCAGGGGATGGCCCGCCGCGTCCAGGAGCTCGGCTCGTACGCGTTTCGGGAGCACGGCTCCCTCGCCTGCGTCGTGCTGGCGCTCGACCTCGAGCCCGGCGCGATCACCGCCGGGGATACCGCGGCGGACGCCATTCTCAAGTCCGTCCAGGCGCTCAAAGCCACCGGACGTCTCTCCGATGTACTCGGGCGGCTCGGCCCGACCGAGTTTGCCGTGATCGCACCGTCGACGGGGCCTCCGGGCGCGTTGCGGCTGGCGGAGCGCATGGTACGCGCGATTCGGGAAGCCACGAGCGCAGGCGGAGACGAGGTGCCCGTGCGGCAGGTCCGCGTCGGGTATGAGGCGGTGTCGAACGTCGGCTACGCGCCGATTCAACCGGTGGATCTGCTGATACGCGCGAGCGCCGCGCTGCGCCGCGGCACCGCCGAGGGTGGCAGGTCTTGGATCCGCCGCTACGACGACGGGATCGGGCCCTCCGGCCCTAGCCCGTCTCCCTCAGCGCCCTAGACCAGCCGGGGGCGGGCGCCGTTCCGCCCATCATCCTCGTCCACCGCCTCGTAGCCGGGGAGGTGGTACGAGTAATAGGCGTAGTAGTTGGCGCCGCCGCCGCGCGGGACGTCGTTCAGGACGGCGCCGAGCGTGCGCACCGGCAGACGATCGAGGACCTCCAACTTCGCTCCCGTCATTTCACGATGGCTGTACCCCGTCCGTAGCACGAGCAGGACGTTTCCCGTCGCCGTACCCAGAATGAAGGGGTCCACGCCCGCGCCGAGCGGCGGACTATCAATGAGGATCACATCGTAGTCCGTGCGCAGCGTCGTGATGAGCGAAGCCATCGCCGGCGACCCCAGCAGCTCCGGGGCGCGATGCGAGCGTGTGCCGCAACCGACAAACGACAACCACGGATACGCGCTCGTCTGGATGATCTGATCGCGGGTCACTTCCTCGCGCAGGTAGTCCGTGAGGCCCGGTTGCCGGGCGGCCTTGAACCGCCGGTGCAAGACGCCGCGCCGGATATCCCCGTCGATCAGCAGCGTGCGGTGGCCGCCGTCCGCGAAGGTGAGCGCGAGGTTGGCCGCGAGGAAAGACTTCCCGTCGCCGGGGCCGGGGCTGGTGATGGTGACGAGGAGCGGCCCGGCGGCGCCGTAGGCGTGCACGAGATTGAGGCACACACCGCGCAGCGCCTCGACGACCTCCGCCGGTTCTTGATCCCGGCGCAGGTGGGGCACGGCGCCGAGGATCGGCAAGCCGAGGTCACGGGACACCTGTTCCGGGTACCGTACGCGCGGATCGATGCGGTCGAGCACGACCGCCCCCACCACGCCCAGGCCTAACCCCGCGACCAATCCCATGAGCAGGAGCCGTGGCGCGGTGTTCTTGACCGGGCGCTGCGGCACGATCGCCGGATCGAGAATGCGCACGTCGGGCACGCCTGAGGCCTCCGCCGCCAGGGTGGCCTCCAGGAATCGCCCCTGCACGGTGTTGTAAGACTCTTCGGCGAGCTGCAAGGCGCGCCGCAGCCGCGCCTCGTCGACCGAGCGGGCCGGAATCTGCCGGATCTCGCGCGATTGCGCGTCGACCTGGCGCCCCAGGTCAGCTTCGCGCACGCCGAGCTGCGCGGCGAGCGCCTGCGCGAGCCCTGGGATGGTACGCCGCTCCAGCTCGGCGATTTCGGCGATGACGCTCCGGACCAGCGGGTACTCGTCTGAGTAGTGGTACCGGAGTGAGCGCAGCTGCGCCTGCTTGTCGCTCAATTCTTTCAGGGCATTCGACAGCTCGGGCGCGTGCTGCACGGAGGCGACGGCGGCAAAAGCGTCCACCGGGAGCGCGGAGTCGCCGGCCTGAGTCAGCACGCGCGCGATGACGGCGCGGTCCCGGCGCAGCTGATCCCGCTCGAACTGGCGCTGGAAGAAGGCCGTGACGACGGGATCGCGCGTCTCGGCGGCGCCGGTGCCGCCCGGCCCCGCCGGCTGATCCGAGGGCAGCGTGATCGTGCGCATGCGGAACGTCTTGAGTGCCGCCTCCGCGTCGTCGAGATTGCGCTGCGCGTACGTCCGCTGGTCCTCGAGGATCTTGGTCAGCTCCGTGAGCTTCTCCCGCTTCAGTTGTGCCGCGATCTCCACGAACCGCGCGGTCGTGGCGTTGAGGATACTCGCGATCTGGCGAGGACTCGTCCCGTGGAGCTCGACCGACAAGAAATTCCCGTTGAGATCCATCCGGACGTCGAGCCGCTCCCCCAGCCGTAGCGCGGCGTCGCGCGGCGTCGCCAACGTGAACTCGACCTTGCGGCCCGGCGGCAGCAGCGCCGCCGTCGGAGCCCAGCGGAAACCGAGCTTGGTCCCCACCGAATCCCCCACCACGCCATGCTCGAGCGTTGGGCCTTTCGTCGCCGCGAGCACATAGTCGCGCCCGTTGTCATCGACGGTCAGGACATAATTCCCGGGCCGGAATGTGTCGGTGACGCCGAAGGCCGCGAAGCGCGCCGTATCCTCGATTGTTTTGAGCTCCAGATAGAGGCGCTGTTCCCGCACCACATGATCGAGCACGACATACGACCGCAGCAGGTCGATCCAGGCATCGGAGGTGAGGAGGCCTCCCGGACGGATCGGGCCGGCGCGGTCCGGCTCGCGGCGGTTGTCGGGAACGTCGATCCAGACCGTGGCCTGCGCGACGTACATGGGCTTCAACGCGCGCACGGCGGCGATCCCCCCGGCCGTACCAAGAATCGACGAGAGAATCACGACCCACTTGAAGTGCCACAGGGCGCTCACGAAGCGGCGCCAATCTGTCCCCTGCTCTTCGACGCCAAGCGAGGGTACCCGCCGACTCGGCATCACCGGAGGAAGCGCTTCCGGCAGGCGCGTCACCGGCAGGTGTTTCGATGTCATACGCGCCATCACAGCAAGACCGATACCGCGCAGGCGCCGTGCGGTGGCCGCGAGCATGTCGCAATTCGGTGCACGGCGCCTCGGCGACGGGTGCAGGTTGGTGCAAGGCCCAACGCATTCGGAGCCGCGGCCGCGAGCCGCAAGTGCCTGTATTTTCTCATCGTTCCGGCGCTGCTGCGACATCGCGACAGTGTGGCCCGATCCCTGCGTAAGGCACCCGCGGGAGGAGTGACCAATGTCGATACCGCTTGCATCGAACAACAACGCCGGCAACGGCGCCGACGCCAACGTCAACGGACTGCTGTCGATCGGGCCGGAGACGAAAGCCCGCATCCGCACGCTGGTCGTGGACGACGAGCACACGCTGCGCGACAGCTGCGCCACTATGCTGCGCCTGGAGGGCTACGACGTCACGGTGAGCGGACGCGGCCAAGAAGCGCTGGAAGTGCTCAAGCGCCGGCCGTTCGACATCGTGCTCACGGATCTGTACATGTCGCAGGTCGACGGGCTCGCGCTGCTGCGAGCGGCCCTGGCGACGAACCCGGACACGATCGTGATCGTGATGACGGGAAACCCCAGCGTCGAGTCGAGCGTCGAGGCGCTGCGTCAGGGAGCCTGGGACTACCTACCGAAGCCGTTTTCGGCCCAACACCTCCAGATCACCATGGGACGCGCGACGCACACGGTGCTCGTCGGTCAGGAAACCAAGGACCAGCAGCAGGGCGCCACCCGGGAGGAGTCTCCGGCCGACAAGGCGACACTGCTCGGGACGTCTCTGGCCTTCCGGAAAGCGATCGAGCTGGCCCGCCGGGTCGCCCCGACCGACGCCTCCGTGTTCATCACAGGGGAGAGCGGCTCCGGCAAGGAGCTCATCGCCCAGT
>Ga0070696_100001051_pt1 | contig 17851 bp, 15 predicted proteins | sample KBSK1253metaG_FD_65474 | JGI IMG/M metagenome (GOLD analysis project Ga0070696, IMG submission 65474) | Corn, switchgrass and miscanthus rhizosphere microbial communities from Kellogg Biological Station, Michigan, USA - KBS K1-25-3 metaG | ecosystem: Host-associated > Plants > Roots >... | reverse complement strand
CGGGTGTTCGAAGTCCTCGGCATGGAGCAGGACAAACCGGACCAGCCCGACGCGCGCAACGCGCCCGCCGACGTGCGCGAGATCAGGTTCGAGAACGTGGCGTTCGAATACCGCGCCGGCCTGCCCGTCGTCCACGATTTCAACGTCATCGTGCCGGGCGGCTCCGTCGTGGCGCTCGTCGGGCGGAGCGGGGCGGGGAAGACCACGGTGACCGACCTGGTCGCCCGCTTCCACGATCCGACCCACGGCCGCATCGTCTTGAACGACGTCGATATTCGCGATTTCAAGCTGCGGAGTTATCGCGATCTGCTCGCGATCGTGCAGCAGGACGTGTTCTTGTTCGACGGCTCCGTCCGAGACAACATCGCGTACGGACGGCACGACGCGACGGACGCAGAGATCGAGGACGCGGCCCGCCGAGCGAACGCGCACGAGTTCATCGTGCGGCTGCCCCAGGGGTACGAAACCACCATCGGGGAACGCGGCGTCAAGCTTTCCGGCGGGCAGCAGCAACGGCTGGCGATTTCGCGGGCGATCCTCGCGTCACCGCAAATCCTGATCCTCGACGAGGCGACCAGCAATCTCGACACCGAAAGCGAGCAGCTCATTCAGGCCGCGATGGCCGACCTGCTGGCCGATCGTACCACGTTTGTGATCGCGCACCGCCTGTCCACGATCCATCGCGCCGATCTGATTCTGCTGATGGAAGAGGGTCGCGTCATCGAGCGCGGCACCCATGAGGACCTGATGCGCGCGCGCGGCATCTACTACGAGATGGTGCGGCGGCAGATGGAGTCGCACGCCCGGGACGGGGACGAAGTGTTACGCTGACAATTACGGAAAAGGAGGGTGTCCATGGTTTTGTCGCCTGGTACCAAAGCCCCTGACTTCACGCTGAAGAAATCTCCGAACGAAACGCTCAGCCTGTCGGATCTCCGCGGACGGCCCGCGATTCTCGCGTTCTATCCAGCAGACTGGAGTCCCGTGTGCGGCGATGAGCTCGCGCTCTTCAACGAGGTCCTGCCCGAGTTCCAACGCTACGGTGCGCAGCTCGTGGGCATCTCGGTGGACGGTCCGTGGTGTCATCTCGCTTATGCGAAGGCGCGCAGCCTCGACTTTCCGCTGCTCTGCGACTTCGAGCCGAAGGGCGAAGTGAGCCGCAGGTACGGCGCGTACCGCGCACAAGACGGATTCTCGGAACGCGCGTTGTACGTGATCGATGCCGAGGGGGTCATTCGCTGGAGTTATCTGTCGGACGTGGGCACGAACCCCGGCGCGGATGGGATACTCTCAGCGCTCGAGGAGTTGTCTCAGCCGGCGCCTACCGGCTGACATTGCTCGACCCTGTGCCGGAGGCTACGATTGTCGCCCCCTTGATCCCGAGAGGCTAAATGACCGCGCTGTCCGCGCTGTGGCTGCCGATCTTGGTCTCGGCAGTGGCGGTGTTCGTCGTCAGCTCCATCATTCACATGACGCCGTTGTGGCATAAGAGCGACTATCCGCGCTATCCGAACGAGGAGCGCGTTCTGGATGCGCTCCGGCCGATCGGGATTCCGCCCGGCGATTATCTCATGCCCCGACCCGCCAATCCCGCCGAGATGCGCTCACCCGAGTTCCAGGAGAAGATGAAGCGGGGACCGGCAGTCCTCCTGACCGTGATGCCGCCCTGGAGCGGCTCGATGGTCTCCAACCTGTCGCAATGGTTCGGGTACTGCGTGGTCGTGAGCGTGTTCGCCGCGTTCATCGCCGGGTCGGCGATCCCGCCCGGCGCGCCCCCATTCGGTGCGATCTGCCGCTATGCGGGCACGACCGCGTTCCTCGGCTACAGCCTGGCGCTGTGGCAGATGTCGATCTGGTACCGGCGTGCGTGGTTGATGACGCTGAAAGCAACGTTCGACGGCGTCATTTTCGCGCTGGTGACCTGCGCGGTCTTCGGATGGCTGTGGGCACACTGAGCTACCCGCAGGTCCTGTGCTATCACCGCATCGGCGGTCCCCTCGAGCTGGGCGTGACTCGCGTGGGCCGCTCCGTGTTTGCCCGTCAGATGACTGCACTTGCGCGGGCTGGTTGGCGTACGGTCACCCTCGATGAATTCGCCGCCGCGACGCCGCACGCCGCACGCCGCACGTTTCTGTTGTCCTTCGACGACGGCTACGCACACCTCGCCGAGCATGCCTATCCCGTGCTTGCCGATCTCGGGTTCACCGCCACGACATTTCTCATCACCGACTACGTCGGCAAGACGAATACGTGGGACGTGCGCTATACCTGGAATCGTCTGTGGCATCTCGGTTGGACCGACATCGAACAGTGGCGCGCGCGCGGCTTCGACTTCGCCTCCCACGGCGCCACGCATCGCCGGTTGACGTGGCTCGATGACGGGACTGTCGCGTCCGAGCTCACGCGCTCGCGCGAGCTGCTGATAGCGCGATTGGGCCCCGAGGCCGGCCGCGCCGTCGCATATCCCTTCGGCGCCGTCGACGAGCGCGTGGCTCGCGCTGCCAGCGCGGCGGGCTACGAGCTGGGGTTTGGTGGCGTGAAAGGGAATGAGACGGCGCTACAGCTGTCGCGGGTCCCGGTCTATTTCTGGGATTTGGGCGACGTTCCGTTTGGACTACGGGACGACGCGCTCGGTAAGCTGGGAACACTCGCGGCGCACGCAGCGAATCGGTGTGCCGTCGGGACGAGCGTCATGAAACGGTTGGGCGGTTTGGCGGTTGAGCGGTTTGGGTTGTCGAACCGCCAAACCGCTTAACCGCCTAGTATTCAGACAAAGAACCGCGCCACTACCGGAATCAGCAGCGGATGCTTGATCATCGCATGCGTTAACACCCGCCCGAGGGTGCGTTTCTCTGGTGCGACCTTGTTGGCCGTGCGAGCCAATGCATTGAAGAAATCATCATCCACGTGTTCGAGCGCCTGCTTGAGCCGATAGTACTTGAGATGATCCTCACCCAGTAGCTCCATCCAAGCGTGGTGGTAGGCCGCGAGCCGCCGTTCGCTCGTGTCGTTCTCGCGCAGCGCCGCCGCCGCCGTGCAGCCCGCCAGGCGGCCGGCCTTCATCGCATTGTTGATGCCTCCGCCCGAGAGCGGGTTGATCATGTGCGCGGCGTCGCCCGCCACCAGTACCCCGGCGGCGTAGGTCTTCTTGATCGTCGTGTGCACGATCACGCCGCCCACCGTGTAACCCGTGCGCACGCCGGCGGGGAATCGCCGCGTCACCCAGTCATCGAGGTACTGCCGCGCGTTGCGCCCGTCGGATTTCAGCGCGATGATCCCGAGGCCCACGTTCGCGATGCCCACGGCCTTGGGGAAAATCCAGGCGTATCCGCCCGGCGCGATCGCATTGCTGAACTGCAGGTAGATGGCGTTGGGATTGAAATCGATCCCCTGGAGCACGTACTGGGCGCAGGATTCCATGTCGCGGGCCGGCACGCGCGTATCGAGCCCGGCCCAGCGCCCCACCAAGGTTTCGACACCGTCGGCGCCGATCACGACGCGCGCGCGATAGATCTCATCCCGGCCGCGCTCCTTCACGCGCACGTGCCAGCGATCGTCGCCATTGCGGGACATGCCGGTCGCCTCGGCGCCGACGAGCACCGCAGCACCCGCCGCCGCGGCCTCGGCCGCGAGGTAGGCGTCGAATCGGGTGCGATCGAGAACCCAGCCGATGCCGGAGTTGGCGAGGACGACCTGGGTGTCGTCGGGCGCCTCAAAGATGACGTCCGTGATGCGGCGGGCCACCCAGTCCGCGCCGTCGGGATTCGCAAACTCCCGCAACCCGGCGTCACCGACACCCTCGGCGCAGCGCACCGGCGCGCCCACAGCGCGGTCGCGCTCCAGCAACACGACGTCGAGTTCGGGCGCCGCCAGCTTCGCGTGCCAGGCCGCGACTGCGCCGGCCGGACCTGCACCGACAACCAGGACGTCGACGTCAGGCATGGACGGCCGGGGCTAGGGGTTGGGGACTCGGGACCAGGGGAGCCATCGCCAAAGCGCCAACGGGACAGGGAGCGATGCACTTCTCACACCCCGTGCAGGTCGCATCATCAACTGTCAGGACGTTCAGCTCCAGATGGATCGATTCCGGGGGGCAAAGGGGTAAACAGAGGCCGCAACGGTCGCACACCGCGAGGTCTACGACGGCAATTGTGTCGGGCGTCACGCGACGCATGGGCGGAAGCCTAGCCCGCCGAAAAAGGGCCGTCAAGCTTCATGCTTGCTTGAGGTTACGCATTTCATTAGCTTGTGCGCGTTCGCACTCAACCCGCCTCACTCTTTTACCGACGATCACGTGCCACCACGCTGGCTGAATTTCAAAATGGGTGCCTGGAGCCCGGCGAACGAAATCGCCGTAGATCTTGGTACCGCTAATACTCTCGTCTACGTCAAGGGCGAAGGGATCGTGTTGAACGAACCCTCCGTCGTGGCGATCGAAAAAGCTACCGGCAACATCAAAGGCGTCGGACTCGAGGCGAAGCGCATGCTCGGCCGCACGCCGGACGGTGTGCTCGCCGTGCGTCCGCTCAAGGACGGCGTGATCGCCGACTTCGACGTCACCGAGAAGATGCTGCGGTACTTCCTCAAGACCATCATCGATCGCCATCTGTTTCGCGTTCGGCCAAAAGTGATTGTCTGCGTGCCAAGCGGAATCACCGAAGTCGAGAAGCGCGCGGTGCGCGACTCGGCGCAGTCGGCCGGGGCCAAAGAGGTGTACATGGTCGCCGAGCCGATGGCCGCGGCGATCGGCGTCGGCCTGCCCGTGGAAACACCGACCGGCAACATGGTGATCGACATCGGCGGTGGCACGACGGAGATCGCGGTCATCGCGCTGTCGGGCATCGTGTCCGACACGTCGATTCGCACCGGCGGGGACGAGCTCGATCAGGCAATCGTGCAGTTCATGCGCAAGAATTACAACCTGCTGATCGGCGAGCCCACCGCGGAGCAGATCAAGATCCAGATCGGATCCGCCGCGCCGATCGGGGAAGAGCGCGAAATGGAAGTGAAGGGCCGCGATCTCGTGTCCGGCATTCCGAAGATCGTGCGCGTGCATTCGAGTGAGATTCGCGAGGCGGTGCAGGAGCCCATTCAGCAGATCGTCGACGCGGTGCGCCGCGCGTTGGAGATCACGCCGCCCGAGCTGGCGTCCGACATCGTGGACCGCGGTATCGTGATGGCCGGCGGGGGAGCGCTGATTCGGGGACTCGACCTGCTGCTGCAGCAGGAGACCGGACTGCCGATACACCTGGACGAGGACCCCATGACCTGCGTGGTGCGTGGGGCGGGGCGCATCCTCGACGCTCCGGAGAAATACCGCAACGTCTTGACGACTTAGACGCATGGCGATCGGCACCGATCGGTACGCGTCGCGCGCCGACACGCTCCTCTTCATCACCTGCGTGGCGCTGTCGATTGCCGCCCTGAGCCTGCCCGATCAATGGCGCGACCCCCTCGCCCAGGGGCTGCGGCAGACCGTGCTCGCACCGTTTCTGTTCCTGCAACGTCAGACCGAGCTGTTGGCCGCCGCACGCTATCGCTACGACGCTGTGGTCGGGGAGCGCGATTCGATGGCGCTTGCGGCGACGTTTCTCCCCGAGCTGCGCAGCGAGAATGTGCGCCTGCGCAATCTGTTGGGCCTCAGCGCGCGTCTGGGCGGCGGCTACGTGAGCGCGGAGATCCTGCACCAGCCTGAGCCCACGAACCCCCTCAGCTTCGTCGTGTCGGCCGGCAAGAAGGAAGGCGTGCGGCAACTCTCGGCGGTGGTGAGCCCGGAGGGATTGGTAGGGTTGGTGGCATCGGTCGATGAGCACACGAGCGTGGTGCTGAGCTGGGCACATCCCGAGTTTCGCGCCAGCGCGATCGCCATCGACGGCAGCGTGGTAGGTATTGCCGCGCCGCACGGCGCGGATGGTCCCAGCGTCTGGCTGCTGGAGCTCCAGGGCGTGCTGTATCGCAAGCAGGTCCCGACGGGCACCGTCATCGTGACATCGGGCCTTGGCGGCGTGTTTCCGCGCGGGATCCCGATCGGGATTGTCATCGGCCCGGCCGGCGAGGAGAAAGGGTGGGGGCGGACGTATCTGGTCCGGCCGGCGATTCATCCCGCCGAGCTCTCGCACGTCATGATTCTGAACTCACCGCGGCAGGCTGGGTCCGATCTGCGCAACGTCTTCACCGTGCCCCAGGACAGCATCGAGACGCCGCCATGAGACGCACCGACCGCTATCGCTATCCATTCATCCTGACACTGCTCGTCCTGCTGCAGTTCACCGTGCGCAGCCATCTGGGGGGCGACCGCGTCGCGCCCGACTTCCTGCTGTTGGCGCTGCTCCTCTACACGATTCGCGCCGAGCCGGGGAAGAGCGCGGCGGCGGGGTTCATGCTCGGCTTGCTACGTGATGCCCTGACGCCCGCGAGCTTCGGGGCCGGAGCCCTCGCGCACACCCTCGTCGGCTTCGCGTCGTCCTGGGCGAAGGCGGTGTTCTTTGCCGAGCACGTGTTCGTGAAGGGCTGTCTGTTCTTCGCCGGCACCTGGGTGCGCAACTTCATCGTGTTGCTGGTGTCCGGGCGTCTCCAGGGCTCGCAGGTCGCCTGGGAGCTACTCGTTTGGTCGCCGTTGCAGGGTCTGACCACCGCGGTCGTCGGCGTGCTGGTGCTGTGGTTCTTCCGCGGCTGGTTGTCGCCGCCGCGGCGCGCGGGCGTCGGAGTCGCCACGTGAACGCGTTCCATCCACACCTGCTCGATCGGCGCCTCAGTGTGTCGCGCACGGTGGTGTGGATCGTGCTCGGCATCATGGTCATGTCGTTCTTCCGCACGCAAATCCTCGGACACGGCAAGTACCAGCTGCAATCGGAAACGAACCGGCTGAGACAGATTCCGTTGCCCGCGCCCCGCGGGGTCATTTACGATCGCAACGGTCACGTGATGGCAGAGAATGTGCCGGGCTATACCGTGTCACTGCTGCCCGGCCCCGAGGCGACGCTGCGCGCGACGCTCGCGCGTATCGCGTCGATCGCGAACATCGACAGCGCCGCGATCACGCGCGCGTTGCAACGCGTGCGCCGCGCCCCCTACCAGCCGGCGCTCGTCCTGAATGACGCGCCGTTCAACGTGGTGTCCGCGCTCGAAGAGCGGCGCATCGCGATTCCCGGGTTGCTGATTCAGGCGGAGCCCAAGCGCTCGTATCCCGACAGCTCCGTCGCGCAGCTCGTGGGCTATGTCGCCGAAGTCACGGAGGGAGAGCGCGCATCCAAGTTTAGGAACGTGCGCCTCGGCGGTTTGGTGGGAAAAGACGGGCTCGAGCTCCAGTACGATTCGACGCTGCGCGGGGACGAAGGCCAGCGGTTCGTGGAGGTCAACGCGCGCGGCCAGATGGTGCAGGAGGCCGCAGCCGCCAACAATCTCCCTGCCGTTCCGGGCGCCGATCTGCACACGTCGATCGATCTCGATCTGCAGCAGTACATCGCGCGGATCTTTCCACCAGGCCAGCGCGGCGCCGTCATCGCACTGAACCCCAACACGGGCGAAGTGCTCGCGCTGTACAGCGCGCCGACGTTCAATCCCAACGCGTTCGTCGGCGGCATCTCACCGGCGTACTGGCGCACACTCAGCGAAAGCCCGGCCAGACCGCTGCTCGACCGCGCGATCAAGGCCCGCTATCCGCCGGGCTCCACGTGGAAACTCGCGGTCGCGGCCATGGGGCTGAAGCGCGGCATTGTCGGGCCGCGGAGTCATATGCCGATCCCGTGCCGGGGTGGGCTCCAGTACGGGAACCGGTTTTTCCGTTGCTGGGACGCGCGCGGCCACGGCGATCTGACGCTCTCTGAGGCGATCGCCCAGAGCTGCGACGTTTACTTCTATCAGCTCGGGATCAAGCTGGGCGTGATTTCGCTGCTCGAGGACGCGAACGACTGGGGATTCCGCGGCCGCACGGGGATCGATCTTCCCGGCGAGATTCCGTCTGAGTTCCCGACCGGCCCGGAATACTACGATCGCCTCTACGGACCGCGTCGCTGGACGTCGGCGGTCGCGCTCAACCTCGCGATCGGCCAGGGCGAGAACGCGCAGACGCCGATGCAGATGGTGCGACTGTATCAGCAGCTCGCGAGCGACGGACGCATGCGCACACCGTTCATCGTGCGTCCCGCCAAGACGGAAACGCGGCAGGCCTCGCTCGATCTCAGCCCTGATCAGCTCGCCACGCTGCGGCGCGCGATGATCGCGGTCGTGGAGCAGGGAACGGCGCGCGGCTCGCGGCTCGCGAACATGACCATTGCGGGCAAGACCGGCACGGCGCAAAACCCCCACGGACTCGATCACGGCTGGTTCATCGGCTTTGCGCCCGCCGACAAGCCGGAGATCGTCGTCGGCGCCATCATCGAGTTCGCCCGGCACGGCACCGCAGTCGCGCCGCTGGTGTCCCGCGCGATCGCCCATTACCTCGGCATCGACGAAAGCATCGCGGCACAGATGCAGGTGACCGTCCCGAACGATTCCGCGCCCGCTCCGTTCCCGATTCCGGTGATCCCCGACACGATCCGCGCCGACACCATTCGGCCGGACATTCGGATAGACAGTGTTCTCACGCATCCGCCAACTCGATAAGGCGCTCGTCCTCTGCGTGGCGACGCTGGCCCTCTACGGGCTGGCGACACTGTACTCGGCCGGGCAGACCGACGTCCCGACCTTTGTCGAGACCATCTGGCATCGCCAACTCTTGTGGCTCGGCCTCAGTCTGGTCGTCGCGGGGCTCACGTTCCGCACGTCGCCGCGCATGCTCGAGTGGGCGACGCCGTGGGTGTATGGCATCGCGCTGTTCCTGCTGGTGCTCACCCTGCTGATCGGCGTTGGCGCGGGCACGGCCGCGGGGAGCAAGTCATGGATCGCAATCGGTGGGCATCGCTTTGGGCAGCCCGCCGAGTTGGCGAAGCTCGCGACGATCCTGATGCTCGCGCGCCAGCTCGCGGCGCTGCGCGAGGCGCCGTCCACGCTGCGCGATCTGATCGTGCCGGGGCTGATTGCCGGGCTGCCCTGCGTGCTGGTGCTCAAGCAACCCGACCTGGGGAGCGCGATTGTTTTCGTGGCGATCCTGTTCTTCATGCTGTTCTGGGCGGGGACGAAACCCTCGCTGCTCCTCCTGGCCGCATCGCCCGTCATCGGACTCGTGCTCGCGTTCTCGACCGTGGCGTGGGGCGTCTGGATCGCGCTACTCGCGATCCTCCTCCTGTGGTGGCGGCCGTACCTGTGGGAGGGGGTCGCGATCATGGGGCTCAACGTGCTCGGCGGCGTGCTGGCACTGCCGTTCTGGAACCGCCTGGCGCCCTATCAACAGAACCGCCTGCTCGCCTTCCTGAATCCCGACGTCGATCCCCGCGCCGCGGGCTGGCACGTCATTCAGTCGAAGGTCGCGGTGGGCTCTGGTGGCCTGTTAGGGAAGGGGTTCACCGAGGGCACGCAAAAGCGTCTGGCGTTTCTTCCTGCCCAGCATACCGACTTCATCTTCTCGATCGTGGGAGAGGAGCTGGGATTTGTGGGTGTGCTGGCCGCGCTCGCGTTATTCGCGTGGCTGCTGTTCGGTTTGCTGCGCGTCGCGCGCAAGGCAACCGATCCCTTCTCCAGTCTCTGCGTCTTTGGCATCGCAAGCCTGTTCTTCACGCACATCGTCGAAAACGTGGGCATGACGATCAACCTCATGCCCATCACCGGAATTCCGCTACCATTTTTCTCCTACGGCGGTTCGTTCCTGCTCGCGTGCTCGATTGGCGTGGGGATCGCGCTTCGTGTCGCGTGGGAGTCTCGCCAGTCTGGTTATGCGGAGCTAGGACAATAGGTTAGCCGCGCGGGACTGGCGTCCGCACCGCGCCGAAACCAAATTGTGCGCTTCGTCACCATATGGCGCGAATGGCCTGGTTCAAAAAGGAACGTAAGCCGCGCACCTCTGAGCGTGTAAAGCTCGAGATCCCGGCGGACGCTTGGGAGAAATGTGATCAGTGCGGGCACGTCGACATTCGCGAACGATTCGTTCGCGCGCTCAACGTGTGCCCGAATTGCGGCTACCACCGCCGGATCACCGCGCAGGAATACATCGACCTGTTAGTCGACGAAGGTTCGTGGCACGAGCTGTTTGCCAGCCTGAAGTCCGCGGATCCCCTGAAATTCGAAAACTATGCCGAGCGGGTGCAGGCGGCCGTGAAGAAGGCGGGCCCGCTCGACGCCATCCGCACCGGCTATGCGCGCCTCCACGGCATGGCGGTGAGTCTGGGCGTCATGGACTTCGCCTTCATGGGCGGCTCGATGGGGTCGGTGGTTGGAGAGAAGATCGCGCGGCTGACGCGCCACGCCATTGATAAGCGCACGCCGCTGATTCTGGTCTCCGCCTCCGGCGGGGCGCGCATGCAGGAGGGCGTGCTCTCGCTCATGCAGATGGCGAAGACATCGGTGGTCATCGCCGAGCTGCAAGGGGCGAGCGTCCCGTTCCTGTCGATCCTCACGAACCCCACTACTGGCGGGGTTTCGGCCTCCTACGCCATGCAGGGCGACGTCATCCTCGCGGAGCCCGGCGCGGTGATCGGGTTCGCGGGACCGCGCGTAATCAAGCAGACGATCGGGCAGGACCTGCCTGAAGGCTTCCAGACGGCCGAGTTCCTACTCGACCACGGGATGATCGACGCCGTGGTGCCACGCGGCGAGCTTCGTGATACCGCCGCGCAGCTGCTGCGTCACATGACCGGCGCCTGGCCGGCCGAGGCCGCCGACTGACCTTCGAAGACGCCGTCCAGTACCTCTTCGCGCGACAAGCTGGTCGTATCAAGTGGAGCCTCGGCCCAACCGAGGGGCTGCTCGACGTCCTGGGGCATCCGGAGCGCCATTTCCCGGCCATTCACATCGGTGGTACCAACGGCAAGGGCTCGACCTGCGCCTTCGTCGCGCAGGAGCTGCGGGCCCAGGGCTGGCGGGTGGGGCTCTACACCTCCCCCCATCTCGTCTCCCCCGTGGAGCGCATCACGGTCGACGGCGTGCCGATCGGGGAAGACGCGTTCGCCGAGTGGACCGCGCAGCTCAAGCCGCACATCGAGCGTCTCGACGCCAGCTTCTTCGAGGCTACCACCGCGATCGCATTCGCCGATCTCGCGGCGCGCGACGTGGATATCGCCGTCATCGAGGTGGGGCTGGGCGGCAGGCTCGACGCGACCAACGTGCTCACACCGCTGGTCAGCGCAGTCACCAAGATCGCGCTCGAACATGTCGACTATCTCGGATCCGACCTGAAGGGCATCGCGCGCGAGAAAGCGGGCATCGCGAAGCCCAACGTGCCGTTCGTCACGGGCGAAGCCGATCACCACATTCGCGGCGAGCTCGTGAAGGAGGCCAAGCGCCGCGGGGCCCATCCGATCATCGCCGTCGACACAGCGCTGCGGCCCCGGAAGGATACGGTTCTGGGACTGCGCGGCCGGCATCAGATCGCGAACGCCCTGGTGGCGCACGCGGTCCTAAACGAGCTGCCGCCGCCGTTCGGCCCGGCGGGCAAGAACCTGCCGGCGAGTTTCGCCCACGCCTACATCCCCGGTCGCTTCGAGGTGCGCGGCAAGTGGATCTTCGACGTGGCGCACAACCCCGATGGCATGCGCGTCGTGGCGCAGACGCTCGCCGAATACGGCAGCTCGATCCGCCGGCCGCTCCATGCATTGGTCGGCATTCGAAACGACAAGGATTGGCGGGCGATGCTGGACTCGCTGCGCCCGCTGGTGGACCGTCTCACGCTGACCGTCCCGCCGTCGATTCCGCTGATGCAGCGCTGGTCGATCGAAGACATGGGACCCGACGTCGCGTTCGAGCCGGACTTTGAGCGCGCACTCCACGACATTCAGGAGGGAGCGGAGACCATTCTAGTGACCGGATCGTTCCACACCGTCGGCGACGCGATGGCTCGCTTGCCGGGCTTCGCGCCGGTCGGTTAAGTTGTTGCGATGCAAGGAAAAGCCCTACCAGGCTTTCGCGACTTTTATCCTGAAGACCTGACCCTTCGCAACCACATCTTCGCAACCTGGCGCAGCGTGGCCTCCCGCTACGGCTTCGAGGAGTACGACGGCCCGCCGCTCGAATCGCTTGACATGTATACGCAGAAGAGCGGCGACGAGATCGTCCAGCAGCTGTATACATTTCGGGACAAGGGCGACCGCGACGTTGCACTGCGCCCTGAGATGACCCCCACGCTCGCGCGGATGGTCGCCGCGCGCGTCCAGGCGCTGAAGAAGCCGATCCGCTGGTTTTCCATCCCCCAGCTGTTCCGGTACGAGCGGCAGCAGCGGGGCCGGCTGCGGGAGCACTTCCAGCTCAACATGGACATCATCGGCGAGGCCGCACCGCTCGCCGACGCCGAGCTCATGGCCGCCGCCGTCGACATCATGCGGGCGTTTGGGCTCGGCCCTCAGGACGTGCGGTTGCGGGTCTCGGACCGGCGCCTCCTCAAGGCACTGTTAGCGACGAGAGGAATCACGGACGCACAGCTGCCGACAGCGTTCGCCGTGCTCGACCGCAGCGAGCGTGTGCCGAAAACCGTGCTCGAGGAAATGCTCAAAGACGCGGGATACGGGAAACGGGAAATGGCCGCGGTCTTTCAGCTTGCCGAGCTACCTGGTGAGGGGGCCTTGGAGGCTGGTGGCGAAGCGGCAGAGCCGCTCCGGCAGGCCGTCGCGGCGCTCGAGGCTATGGGTCTCGGCGAGTTCGTGTCGGTCGACCTGACCATCGTGCGGGGGTTAGCCTACTACACGGGCATCGTGTGGGAGCTGTTCGACGCCCAGAAGGCGCTGCGGGCCATCGCCGGTGGAGGCCGCTACGACGCGCTCCTCAACCTGCCGGCGCTGGGGTTCGGCATGGGAGACGTTGTACTCGCCGAGCTCCTCAAGGAGCGCGGCGTAACTCCCAAGGCGTCGATCGAGCTCGGCGCCTTTTTGATAGCGGTGGGTGGCGATGATCTGCCCCTCATCCTCAAGCTGGCCCACGCGCTGCGCGAGCGAGGCATCGCGGTCGAATACGGCTTGCGCCACACCGGCGTCCGCAAGCAGCTCGAGCTGGCGGCGGCACGGGGGGCGCCGCGGGCGGTGATCATCGGACCAGACGAACGACAGGCCAACACGGCAGTGGTGCGCGACCTGAAGGCCGGCACCGAAGCGAAGGTACCGTTCGACAAGCTTCTCAATGGATATTTCGATTAATGGCTCCAGCACAGAAGGCGACAGCTCAGCGGATCACGCCACGCGCGAAGGACTTCAGCGAGTGGTACGGGGACGTCATTGCCCAAGCGCAGCTGGCGGATTACTCACCCGTCCGCGGCTGCATGGTGATCCGCCCGCACGGCTATCGGATCTGGGAGCTGATGCAGCGCGCGCTCGACGACATGTTCCGCGCGAGCGGGCACCGCAACGCGTACTTCCCGCTGTTCATCCCGATGAGCTTCCTCGCGAAGGAAGCCGAGCACGTCGAGGGGTTCGCGAAGGAAGTCGCGCTCGTCACGCACACGCGCCTGCGCGCCACCGGCAAGGAAGGCACGGCTGCGATCGAGGTTGATCCCAGCTCGGCGCTCGAGGAGCCGCTGGTCGTGCGGCCCACGTCCGAGACGATCATCTACGCGATGTTCGCGAAGTGGATCCAGAGCTATCGCGATCTGCCGCTCAAGCTCAACCAGTGGGCCAACGTCGTCCGCTGGGAGCTGCGCACCCGGCTGTTCTTGCGCACGACCGAGTTCCTGTGGCAGGAGGGGCATACCGCGCACGTCGACGAGCCGGACGCCGAGAGTGAGGCGCGGCTCATTCTGGAGATCTATCGCGACTTCGCGGAAACCTGGATGGCGATGCCTGTCATCACCGGCGTGAAGACCGAGAGCGAAAAGTTCGCCGGTGCGCTGCGCACGTACGCCATCGAGGCGCTCATGCAGGACAACAAGGCGCTGCAGGCGGGCACCTCGCACAACCTGGGCCAGAATTTCGCGAAGGCGTTCAACGTGCAGTACCAGACGGCTGCGGGCGGGCTGGCATACGTTTGGAACACGTCCTGGGGCGTGTCGACCCGGCTCATCGGCGGATTGATCATGACGCATTCGGACGACAACGGGCTCGTCGCGCCGCCCAAGCTGGCCCCGGTGCAAGTGGCCATTGTGCCGATCTGGAAGACTGATGAGGAGAAAAACCAGGTATCGGCTATCGGCTATCGGGTGAAAGAGGACCTGGAGAAGGTCGGCATGCGCGTCGAGTTTGATCTGCGCGACAACCTGAAGCCCGGCGCGAAGTATTTCGAGTGGGAGGCGTTGGGGGTTCCGGTGCGGCTCGAGATCGGTCCACGGGATCTGGCGAGCGGCCAAGCGGTGCTGGCGCGGCGAAGCGGCGGCAAAGGGCCGGTCTCGCTCAACGAGGTCACAAAACACGTCCATCGCGCCCTGGAAGAGATCCAGGCGGCGTTGTTCAACGCTGCCAAAGAGCGCCGCGAGCAGAACTCGATTCGCGGCGTGACGAAGGCGCAGTTCCTGGAGTTCATGAAGGGGAGCGGCGGATTCGCCTACGGCGGGTTCTGCGGCGACCCGGGCTGCGAGGCCGAGATCAAGGCGCAGACGAACGCCACGATCCGGGTGCTGCCCGATCCGGAGTTCCGCAGCAAGGACGCTCCCAGGAATTGCATGTGGTGCGGCGCGCCGAGCGTCGCCGAGGCCGTGTGGGCACAGGCGTACTAGGGTTCGATCCGGGATTGCTCCAAGCAATCGCGGATCGCATCGGCACGCCGGCCTACGTCTACAGCACCAACCTGATTCGCGCGCAGTACAACGCGCTCGACGACGCGCTGCACGGCATCCGCCACCGCATCTGTTACTCCGTCAAAGCGAACGGCAATCTCGGCGTGCTGCGAGTCCTCAAACAGCTCGGCGCGGGGGCCGACATCGTCTCGGTCGGCGAGCTGCGGCGCGTGCTCACCGCCCGATACGACCCCGATGGGATCGTGTTCTCCGGCGTCGGCAAGACGGCGCGGGAAATCGAAGAGGCCATTCGCGCGGGTGTCGGGTTCATCAACGTCGAATCCACGAGCGAGCTGGACACGATCGTCGCCGTGGCCACCAACGTGAAGCTGCCGGCGCGGGTCGGCATTCGCGTCAATCCCGACGTCGCCATCGAGTCGCATCCCTACACCAAGACCGGCGAGAAGACCGCCAAGTTCGGCATTCCGTTCGACGAGGTCGTGTCCGTCGCCAAGCGCATCGCGGCCGAGCCGCGGCTGGTTCTGCGGGGGCTGGCGATGCACATCGGCTCGCAGATCGCCGACGTGACGCCCTACCATCGCGGCGCCGTCAAGCTGGTCGAGCTGGTCACCGCGATCCGCGCCTCGGGGATCACCACGCTCGAGGCGCTCGACGTCGGTGGCGGCCTCGGCGTGCGCTACTACAACGAGAAGGCACCCACTCCCAAGGCATTCGCCGACGCGGTGGTGCCGGTCGTCGACGCGGCCGGACTGGGCCTCTTGTGTGAGCCGGGACGCTATCTCGTCGCGAACGCGGGCGTGCTGCTCACCCGCGTGTTGTACCGCAAGCACGCCGGCGGCAAGGAGTACGTCATCGTCGATGCCGGGATGTCCGACTTCGTGCGGCCGAGTCATTACAATGCGCACCATGAGATCATCCCGCTGCGCGACGGCAACCGCCCTGAGGAGGTCGTGAACATCGTCGGACCGATTTGCGAGACCGGCGATTTCCTCGCGCTCGATCGCAAGATGGTGATCGGGGGTCCCGGCGACGTGCTGGCGGTCCTCGGTACCGGCGCGTACGGCTTCGTGATGAGCTCGACGTACAATCAGCGGCCCCGACCCCCCGAGGTCGTCGTGGACGGAGAGCGCTACTACGTGGCGCGCCAGCGCGAGACGCTCGACGACCTCGTGCGCGGTGAAACCGCTGAGCCCACGACCTGGTACAAGGCGTGAACCGGATCCTGATCCTCGACTGCGGGTCGCAGTTTACGCAGCTCATCGCGCGCCGCATTCGCGAGGCGAGCGTCTACTGCGAAATCCATCCCGCCGCGCGGGGCCTGGAGCTCCAGTTCATTCGATCGTTCGATCCCAAAGGGATCATTCTCTCCGGCGGTCCCAACTCCGTGTTCGAGCCGGGCGCGCCGACGGTCGACCCGGGGCTGCTCGATATGGGCCGGCCGGTGCTCGGCATCTGTTACGGCATGCAGCTCATCGCGCAGCTCTCGGGCGGCAAGGCGACGCCCGCCAATGAACGCGAGTACGGGCGCGCCGACGTCAGCGTGAAGGAGAACAAGGGCCTGTTCGCCGGGTTCGAGCCCGAAGCGAAGGTGATCGTGTGGGCCAGTCACGGCGACCGAATCGACAATCCCCCGCCGCACTTTCGCGTGACCGCGACGAGCGGGAACGCGCCGGTGGCTGGAATGCAGCACGACTCCAAGCCCATCTATGGGCTGCTGTTTCACCCGGAAGTCGCGCATACGCCACGTGGCGGCGAGATCATCCACAACTTCTTGTTCGACATCTGCGGCTGCACGCCCGACTGGACTCCCGGGCATTTCATCGATCAGGAAATCGGCCGGATTCGCGCGCTGGTGGGTGCCGAGGGCCGCGCCATCTGCGGCCTGTCGGGCGGGGTGGACTCGACGGTTGCGGCGGCGCTGGTGCACCGCGCCATCGGCAATCGCCTGACCTGCGTGTTCGTAGACCATGGCCTGCTGCGCCGGGGCGAGCGCGAGCAGGTCGAGCACACCTTCCGCGCGCATCTGGGCATGGACCTGCGCGTCGTGGACGCGACACATCGCTTTCTCAAAGAGCTCAAGGACATCGAAGATCCGGAGGAGAAGCGGCGCCGGATCGGCCACACATTCATCGATGTGTTCGAGGACGCCGCGCGGCACGTTGAGGGCAACGTCGGGTTCCTGGTGCAGGGGACGCTCTACCCCGACGTCATCGAGTCGACGTCGGCGACGGGCGGCCCATCCCAGACGATCAAGACCCACCACAACGTGGGCGGCCTGCGTCCCAATCTTCCCTGGAAGCTGATCGAGCCGCTGCGAGAGCTGTTCAAGGACGAAGTGCGCCAGGTGGGCCGCGAGCTGGCGTTGCCCGAAGAGATCGTCGGACGGCACCCGTTCCCCGGACCCGGCCTCGCGATTCGCGTGCTCGGCCCCGTGAACGAGGACCGGCTCGACCTCCTGCGCCGCGTGGACGCGATTTACCTCGAGGAGATCCGCGCGGCGGGGCTGTACGACCAGATCTGGCAGGCATTTGCCGTGCTCCTACCCGTCAAATCGGTCGGCGTGATGGGCGACGGGCGCACGTACGACCATGTGGTCGCGCTGCGGGCGGTGACGAGCCGCGACGGCATGACCGCCGACTGGTTCCCGTTTCCCCACGACGTGCTCGCCCGGATTTCCAACCGCATCATCAACGAAGTGCGCGGGGTCAATCGCGTCGCCTACGACGTGAGCTCGAAGCCTCCGGCGACGATCGAGTGGGAGTAACCGAACCGTCGCACGTCGGCACGTCGGCACGTCATGAGCAACCGTCGCACGTCGGCACGTCGGCACGTCTCATGATACGGCCGTGGCATGCCGCGCTCATCGCCGGGCTTCTTGCGACTGTCGTGGCCGCGCCTTCGATCCGCAATGGGTTCGTCGCAGACGATCAATGGGTCGTCGCGAACCGCCTGGTGCTTGAGCAGCCGCCATCCGTTGGCGCGGTACTCAAGGAGCCGTACTGGCCCGCTTCGTTCGGTGGCGTCATGTGGCGGCCCGCTGTGATCTCTTCATTCGCGCTGGATTACCGCGTCTCGAAGAGTCCGCATTGGTTTCACGCGACCAATGTC
>Ga0070696_100001047_pt1 | contig 17885 bp, 16 predicted proteins | sample KBSK1253metaG_FD_65474 | JGI IMG/M metagenome (GOLD analysis project Ga0070696, IMG submission 65474) | Corn, switchgrass and miscanthus rhizosphere microbial communities from Kellogg Biological Station, Michigan, USA - KBS K1-25-3 metaG | ecosystem: Host-associated > Plants > Roots >... | reverse complement strand
CCTTTCACCCATCTAGTCCTTATACGGGTCAAGTTCCTCCGCTCCCGCCATCACCACGATCAATGGCCGGAGCGTATGCAGCACCTCGATGGTGGGGCCTTGGGCGGCCAGCACGTCGGGAAGCCGGCGGTAGACATGAGGACTCTCGTCCAGGCCGCCGCCTCGCAGGATCACACCCTTCCGCCCAATCCACTCCTGCATCATGTCAGGAGTAACCCGTCCAGGGCTTAGCACCCGGCCGGTTTTCCATTTCCGTTTGCCGGCCGCGGCCGTCCGGCTCATCACCCGCCCTGCCCCGTGCACCGTCGAGAACAGCGCCTCACGCTGGACCTGGATCGATTCAGGGTCTGCGCTCGAGGCGCCCTGCACGATCACCGCGTCGTCCCCCATCGATCCGCCGACGAAGCCTTTCTGTCCGGGAAACGCTGGCGTCGCTCCCTTCCGCACCACAACCAGGTCCTCGCCGTCATGACTCTCCTTCCAGGCGAAGTTGTGATGGTTGTGCACCAGCTCTATCTCCCGGGCCCCGAGGATCCCAACGACCTTGCGGGCCACCCACTCTCGGCCCGCGTAGGCATAGCGTCCGGCAAGGCTCATCAGGTGCCAGTAGTCGTGACCCATAGGCTGTACCAGAGGGAGCAGCACCTCGTTTTCGGGGGCGCGCTCACCCCAGCTCTTGCCCTGGCCGAGCGCCAGGAAGTTGGCAGCGACGGTATGTCCAAACCCGCGACTACCGAAGTGGACCCCGACCCACAGCGCGCCGGTCTCGTCGGCGAAGACGTCGACGTAGTGGTTCCCGCTCCCTACTGTGCCGAGCTGAGCCCGGGCCTTGTCCTGGAGTGCCTGCCGATGCTTGGCTGGGATGGCCTCCCACGCCGGATCCTGGAACAGCGGGTGATCGATCGGGGCGTCGCTGGCCTGATTCTTTCGTCCAATGCCGAAGCTCACTGTGTCGGCAATGTCGTCGGCCAAGATCCCTAGCGTTTCGCGGACTTCACTCACGTCACCGCCCAAATCGCCGACTAGCCGGTCGGTGCGGATGGCGGCGTTGCCGCAGGCAATATCGAACCCCACCCCCACGACCGAGACCGTGTTGGCGTAGGCCGCGACGCCGCCGATCGGCATGACGTAGCCCACGTGCCCGTCGGCCATGAGGGCCACCTTGCGGGCATGCTTTGCCACCTTCGCGAGCTGTGCGACTGTGGCCTCGTCGTGAGTGCCGAAGACTCTCAAGGAGGTGTTGGCGCCGCCCTCGGGGTGACGGTCGAACGGCACCACTCCGCGATGACGTTGGCGAGCTCCTCCATCACTTCGGCCCCGCTTCTGCCCGAGCGCTTGGGCACGGCGAAGGAATGGTCGGCGCCGTCGACCACGTGCAGCGTAGCATCGGCCAGGCGCCCGCATACTGTGGTAATGAGGCCCAGATCGGCGAAGGTGTCGCGCGTGCCCTGGAGGAAAAGCATCGGCAACCCGACGTTGGCGAGATGCTCGGCTCGGCTGTCTCCCACTTGCCCGGGTGGGTGCAGTGGAAATCCCAGGAAAACGAGTCCCAGGACCCCCGGCAGGCCGTGGTGGGCGGCGGCGTTTGAGGTCATCCGTCCCCCAAAGGACTTGCCACCCGCCACCAGCGGCAGGTCAGGGGCGACCTCCAGGGCTTTCGCCACCGCCGCGTAGACGGTCGCTTCGGCGACGGCAGGCGAGTCGGTCCGGCCACTGCCGCGCTCCATATAAGGAAACTGATATCGCAGCGTCGCAATTCCCCGCTGTGCCAGCCGATCGGCGATCGCCTCCAGGAACGGGTGCCGCATGCCAGCTCCGGCGCCATGGGCAAGCACGTAGCCGGCCCAGGCGTCCGCCGGTCGGAGCAGGACAGCGGATACCTGACCGATTCGATCGCTGACGTGGATGTCGAGGTTCCCACCGCCCTCTCTCACCTGACCTGCTCCATCAGGCGCTCTAGCGCTCCCACCAGATCGGGCTCGAGCTCCAAGACCTCCGCCAGCGGATCGGTCCGTAGCTTCCGCATCCGCTCCGGAACCGTCTTGATGGTGTGAGCCCGGATATCAAGCTCCTGGTTCACCTCCCGCCACTTGAGCGGTACCGAGACCGGCGCCCCCGGTAGCGGCCGTGCGCTGAAGGGAGCCACGATCAGCTTGCCCGACCCGTTCTGCAGATAATCCACATACACCTTACCGTCTCGCCGCGACACTTGCCGTGCCAGAGTCGCGGTCGCCGGCAGCTGGTCGACCATGCACCGCGCCAACAGCTCACCCAGAGTGCGCGACTGTTCGTGGGTGCACTGCCTCCCCAACGGGATCATGAGATGCAGCCCGGAGGATCCCGTGGTCTTGATCATCACCGGGAGATCGATCTTGCGGCAGAGCTCCCGGCCCGCCAGGGCCAACTCCACCACGTGCTCGAACGGCGCGCCCTTGGGATCCAGGTCGAGCACGCACCAGTCCGGCTTCTCCAGGGTCGGCCTGCGGCTGGCCCAGAGGTGCAGTGGAATCGAGCCCAGGTTGATGACGTAGAGCAGTGAGGCGACGTCGTCGCAGATGAAGTAGTCGATCTCCCGCTGAGTGTCCTCGCTCCACATCCGCTCGGTCCGGATCCACTCCGGCCTGAAGCCCGGCGCATCCTTCTGAAAGAACGACTTCCCCGCGATGCCGTCGGGATACCGGGTCATCACTACCGGCCGGTCGCGGAGATACGCCAGCAGCCACGGTGACACCGCGCGATAGTACTCCAGGAGATCGCCCTTGGTATAGCCGTCGTCCGGCCAGAAGATTTTCTTGGTATTGGTGAGCTCGAAGGGGAGCTCTTGCTCTTCATTCCGCGGGCGCGCACGCGACCGAGGGATCTTGCCCGTTGGTTTCGATGGCTCACCACTCAGGTCCCTCGCTCGCTCCGGCTCGCTCAGGATGACCTTCTCTGTTTCGTCACTCTCTCTGCCAGCCCCCTCTGGTCGCACACACTCCTCAGGTCTTTTATCATCTCGGAATCGGAGAAAGACCGGCTGGCGTAGCAAGCCCTCGTGGGTCCACTCGGTGAACTCCACCTCACAGACCAGCAGGGGCTCCACCCAGGTGATTCCCTTCTCCTGGGGAATCGGCCCGCTGCAGGGCGGATCCGCGCGCTTGTGCTGCTCGAGTTGACGGGTCACTTCGGCCAGCTGCCTGTCGCTGAACCCACTGCCGGCACGTCCTGCGTAAACCAGCTCGCCATTCATGTAATCGGCAAGCTGTAGCGCGCCGAATCCCCCGCGCGAGCCCTTGGGAGCACTGAAGCCCACGACCACGAAATCGTCGGTCTTGCGCGAGCGAATCTTGATCCAGTGCTGCGAGCGTCCCCCTTTGTACGGCGCGTTGGCCTTCTTCGCTACCACACCCTCGAGGCCGAGCCGCTCGGCCTCATGGTACAGCACCTCGCCCTCCTCTTCCACGTGTTCCAGGTACCGGAGCGCACCCAACGGAGGAAGCACCCGCCGGAGCAGTTCTTTCCGTTGGGTTAACGGGAGAGGACGGAGGTCGAAATCCTCGAAGCCAAGCAGGTCAAAGGCGTAGTAGGTGACGGGATACTCTACGGCCGCGTGGCGAATATCGATCGGCCTGAGAAAGCGGGCACGTCCTTGCAGGCGCTGGAAACTGGGCCGTCCCTCATCGTCCAGCGCGACGACCTCGCCGTCCAGCACCAGACGCTCGAACGGAAGCGCCGCGACTGCCCGGACCACCTCAGGAAAGCTGGCCGCGCAGTCGTTGCCATTGCGGGTCACCAGCCGGGACTCACCCTTCACCCGTGCAGCCAGCACCCGGTATCCGTCCAGCTTGGGCTCGAACAACCAGTCCTTGCGGGTGAAGGGCTTCTCCGCTGTCTCGGCCAGCATGACTTTGACCGTCTTGAGCTCGACCGTGGACTTCGGCGCGCCCAAGCGGGTGAGCTCGCGGCGGATGACCTCGCCGGCGTCGCGCCCCTCGCCCAGCTCTTCCACGGTGAGCCCGGAGAGCACCGACTGCGCCGGGAGCTCCTCCGGGTCCGCGGATGCGTACGCGTCTCGCTCCTTGATCAGGAGCCAGTCCTTCTCCGATTTCTTGATCTTCACCAGGGTCCACGTCCCGCGCAGCTTGTAGCCATGGAGCTCGAAGAGCAGCTTCCCTTTGGCCAGCCCTTCCAGGGGATCACCAATCGGAGTCCACCTCCCGCGATCCCACACGATGACAGCGCCCGCGCCGTAGTTCCCCTTGGGGATGAGGCCCTCGAAATCGCCGTATTCCAGCGGGTGATCTTCGACGTGCACAGCCAGCCGCTTCTCCGCAGAATCATAGGATGGCCCCTTGGGCACCGCCCAGGAACGAAGCACGCCTTCCATTTCCAGCCGCAGATCGAAGTGCAGCCGCCGCGCGGCGTGCTGATGCACCACGAACAGGCGCCCACTCTCCCGCGCGACAGCTCCGGCGGGCTCGGGCGTACGCTCGAGGGAGCGCTTCGCCCGGTAGGCGTCGAGACGGCTTGAGTCGGGAGTGTGCTCTGCTGGCATGCTTCCTTGGTCCGCTATCAGGTCAACATCGCTTGCTCTCCACGGCAGAGGGCGCAGAGGCCGCAGAGGATGCCGCTGCCAATGTAGCTCCTGCGGCTCTTCACCACGAAGGCACGAAGGCCACGAAAGTCTCCTTGAGACTCCGGCACTCCGATGACACTTGCAACAACCGAGAACTGCTGTTGGTCAACAGCACACCAGTACCGTTCGACGCACACAACCTCTGTTGCTGCACTTCGTGCCCTTCGTGAGCTTCGTGCCTTCGTCTTGCAGGAAGGGCACCGGGACGTCAACTGAAGCGGAGCCCTCTGTGTCCTCTGTGCCTCTGTGGTGAAATACGCCGCGACGTGAGTTAACCCCAACCCGCACTTGGGGCTAGCCCGCTGTTTCACTCTGACTCGACCGGGCCCCTGCTTGCGGGGGTTCGGATCCTGCCTATATATGAAGCTCCTCTAACCAAACTGCCCATGGCCCCAAGGTCCATCGCCTCCGCGACGATCTCCTTCGGACTGGTTTCGGTCCCGGTCAATCTCTTTTCCTCCAGCGAATCCTCCGCGACCATCAGCTTCAACATGATCCACACCAAGTGTGGCTCGCGCCTGAAGCAGCAGTACATCTGCGGCAAGGAAGGCACGATCGTGGAGAAGGACGAGATCTCCAAGGGCTACGAGTTCGCCAAGGACCAGTACGTTCTCTTCACTGCCGAAGAGGTCAAGGCGCTGGACGAGAAGGCCACCAACGCCATCGACATCGCCGAGTTCGTCCCGCTCGCCGCGGTGGACCGGATCTACCTGGAGAAGGTGTACTATCTCGGCGCCGGCAAAGGTGGAGAACGGGCCTATCGGCTGCTGGTGGCGGCGCTCGAGGCGACCGGTCGCGCGGCACTGGGACAGTATTCGGCACGCGGCAAGCAGTACCTGGCGCTGATCCGGACAATGGGCGATCTCCTGGTGCTGGAGCAACTCCACTATCAGGGTGAGATTCGGAGCTCCTCCGAAGTGCCCCGTCCCGAGGTCCCGGTCAAAGAAGCCGAGCTCAACCTGGCCCGGCAGTTGATCGAGCAGTCCGCGGTGGAAGAGTTCCGGCCGGAGAGCTATCACGACCAGGTGAGAGAGCGGATCCTCGAGGAGATCGAGCGGAAGGTCAATGGTCAGGAGATCAGCACCGCACCACCCGAAGCCCCTCAGACCAAGGTCATCGACCTCATGGATGCGCTCAAGGCGAGCCTGGCCAAGCGCGGCGCCACTGCGGAGGCGAAGAAGCCGGCCCAGCGGGTGGCAGCCGCCTCGGAGAAGGAGTCGGAGAGAGACGAGAAGGAGGCGGCGGCGAAGCCCAAGAAGAAGGCGAGCGGCGCCCGCTAAGAAGGCGTACCAGTGGTTGAGCCGGTAGCCATGCGGATCCATGTCGGCACCAGCGGCTGGTCCTATAAGGAGTGGCGGGGCGGGTTCTACCCCGACGGGATCAAACCGGATGACATGCTCCGCTACTACGGCACCCGGTTCCCCACCGTCGAGATCAACAATTCCTTCTATCGCATTCCCAAGGAGAAGGTGCTGCTGGAGTGGGCTGACCAGGTGCCGGCAGCCTTCCGCTTTGTGCTCAAGGCCTCCCGCCGGATCACCCATATCAACCGCCTGACCGTCGAAGACGACACGCTGGATTACTTCCTCAGGACCGTCAACTGTCTCGGAGACCGGCTGGGGCCGACCCTGTTTCAGTGTCCGCCGACGCTCAAGAAAGACATCGGGCGGCTGCGCGAGTTCCTCGCCAAAGTGCCGCGCACCTGGCGCGCCGCGATCGAATTCCGCCACGAATCCTGGTTCGATGACGAGGTTTACCAGGCTCTCCGCTCCCACGACGTGGCCCTGGTTGTCGCGGAGGAGGACAACGAAGCGGCGACCCCGCTGGAGCCGACCGCGTCATGGGGCTACCTCCGCCTTCGCCGGACAGTGTATTCCGACGACGAGCTGAACGGCTGGCTGGAGCGAATCAAGGCTCAGCCCTGGCAGGAGGCGTTCGCCTTCCTCAAGCACGACGAGGAAGGCGGCAGCCCGCCCGACGCCGCCGTGAGGCTGGCACAGAAGGTCTGATCACCGGTTCCGGGCTAGCTACTAGCCCTTCGCCGTTCGGTGCCACAGATTGGAAGTCGCCCCGCTGATTCGAAGCAGGAGGCTCCAATGGCCCCTCGCACCATGCACGCGCCCCTCGCCCCGCCAGATCGTAAGCCGCGGGACGACGAGATCGATGTCTACGGCCTTACCCACCCGGGAAAGCTCCGAACCGAAAACCAGGACCATTTCCTCATCTGCGCCCTGCGGAAGCAGATGGTGGTCAACCTGACCAGTCTGCCCGATGCCGAGAATCTCCTGGCAGGGAGCGAACGGCTGACCCTGCTGATGATGGTCGCGGACGGCGTTGGGGGTGGCGCCAAAGGCGAGCAGGCGAGTCGGATCGCCCTGGAGGGTGTCACCAAGTACGTCTCCCGCAGCATGCGCTCCTACTACGCGGCCGGTTCAGCCGACGATCGAGAATTTTTCGAGGCGCTCCAGGAAGGCGCACTCCAGTGCCATGCCGAACTGGTGCGGAGAGGCGAAGAAGACCCAGAGTACCGCGGTATGGCGACGACGCTCACCCTGTACCTCGGCGTTTGGCCCCGGGCGTACCTCCTGCAGGTGGGAGACAGTCGCTGCTACCTGCTGCAGAACGGCGAGCTCACTCAGGTCACCCGAGATCAAACCATGGCGCAGGAGCTGATCGATCTCGGGGTCATGACTCGGGCCGCTGCGGCAGGAACCAGGTATGAGCGCACCCTCTCCAGCTCGATCGGGGGACGCCAGACTGCTCCGGTGGTCACCCGGTTCGACCTGGCCTGGGACACCGTCGTGCTCCTCTGCAGTGACGGACTCACCAAGCACGTCTCCGACCAGCGGATCGGCGAGCGGCTCCGGAGCATGAGCTCCGCGAAACAGGTGTGCGAGGATCTGCTGCAGGACGCGCTTGACGATGGCGGGAGCGACAACATCAGCCTCATCGTCCGGCGGGCGGTGCCGATCGAGAATTGAAACCCGGGTGCCGGCCCGGACCTTACACCCGGCCGCGGGATTGCCGAAGCACAATCGCCTGGCCGATGAGGTGGGCCACACGAAGCGGTTCCGGCACCCGCGCCTTCCCGATCGTTGCCAATACCAGCTGTTCCGCCTCGACGCGTGTCGCCCCAGCGTGAGCGAGGTACAGGCCCGTGCCGACCCCGTAGGCCCGCGGAGTCCGGTCGACCACAGCCAGACGGTGCGCTCGTCCGGCTGCCCGGAGAGCATCAGCCAGGTCGGAGCTGATTGGGTTGTGCCGGGTCACCACCAGCACCGGAAGTGCTAGCCGGTCCGATAGCTCGGCCACGTCGACCACACCGAGCCCGGCGATGGTGATTCCTCCCAGGATCACGGCCTGCAGCATTGGCCGGCTACGCAGGGCCCCGATCCACTCGGCGAGATACTCAGTCGCTGCGTCCCCGTCCACCGGAAACTGGCCCAGGGCGACCGATTCGACCACATCGGGGCCTTCCATCATCACGCCCACGATGGGCACCGGCCCGGGCTGATCTTTGTTGAAGGGCGCGTCGTCCACGCCCAATGTGTGGGGACGGAATCTAGGATTCACAGGAGAGCGAGACTATGCTCCGAAGCAGCGGGGTGACCGATCTTGGAACCCGGGATCGAGTCCGCCGGTTCTGGAGCAGGTCCGATTGTTGGTACCATCATCCTTTGCCGGTGAGCTATGGCCCAATACCTCGCGGTTCCGGTCTCCTCGAGTGATCACATTCTGGGGCCCTCCGACGCGGCTGTCACCCTGGTCGAGTACGGTGACTTCGAGTGCCCTAACTGTGCCGCGGCCTTCCCCGTGGTGCGTAATCTTCTGGAGTCACTCGACGGCCAGCTTCGGTTCGTGTTCCGGCACTTCCCAGTCAGCATCCGGCACGATCACGCGCAGAAGGCTGCGGAGGCCTCCGAGGCAGCCGCCGAGCAGGGGAAGTTCTGGGAGATGCATGACATCCTGTTCCGCAACCAGGACAACCTCGATCGGGAATCGCTGGTGGGGTACGCCCGGGAGTTGAATCTCGATCTCGACCGCTTCACCTACGAGGTGGACGAGGGAATCCATGCGGAACGAGTCTTCCGCGATATCGCCAGTGGCGAGGCGAGCGGTGTCTCCTGGACTCCTACCTTCTTCCTTAACGAAGTCCGCCACGGCGTGGCTCGCGACCTCGACGGACTGGTACGTTCGGTGGTGGACCAGGTGAGGCAGCGGGCCGGGTCGCGCTGAGATCACCGCCTGTCTACTTCTGTCTCCGCCACCAGAGATTGATGAACTGACCTGCGATCGCGGCCAGCACGACCATCATGCCGAACCCCACATAGATTACGCCCCCCTGGCTCCGCGAGCTCGCATCCATGTGGGTGATCATCCAGCTGCCGAACAGGATCACCGCTCCAGCCGCGGCCGCGAGAACCAGCACGAGCACTGTGCTGAGCACATTCTCTGACTTGTCGAGCACCTGCATCAATCTCGGCTCCTGAGTGGAAATTGGCTCCCTGTCGCCCCGCGGTAGCAACCCCTCCTGGGCCGGGGTCAGCTGACGCATGGCCTGCTTGAAGATGAAACGTACCCACCCAGGCATTTCGTCCACGTTCCCATAGGTCTTCCCATTGACCGTGATCGACGAGCTCTGGATCCCGATCACGTTCCCCGCCCCATCTGCCCGACGTTCCAGCACATCGGGAATCCCATTGTGGTCCGCATCGGCGAGCTGGGCGAGCGCCTGTTGGTACAACTTCCGCACATCGTCCGGCATGGCTTCCGGGCTGGTGTACTCCTGCCCGTTGAAGATGATCCGGGTTGTCATTGCGGCTCCCTCAATGTGCCGGTGACTTCAACATGCACCGCCGGGACGCGATCCGTCGAGATCAGCCGAATGGACCCAGGCACAGAGAAACTGGCCGTACAGCGCCCAGCCCACGCGGAACTCCGCTCCACTAAGGAGAATGAGCGCGATCGGGCGTTGCAGAGTGCGGAGCATCGGCATCTCCCGGGTCGGCACTGCGCGCGTTGGCGAAAGACAGCCTGCACGATCCTTGCTCTGTAAGCCACATTCGCGCCCATCCCCAGGCAACTCGACCCCATGGCTCTGGGAAATTGCCGGTTCCCCCGCATAACGGCCGACTACCAACACTTCGAGGGTGATACAATGGAACCTTCAGGCTCGCCTGCTAGGCGCCCGCTCGTACTCCTCCGTGCCGCCTTTATCGCCCTCCTTCTTACCCCTTCATACGGCTGCGGGGACAGTGCCGGGCCGGGCTCCACCCGGCTCTCGATCCTGTTGAAGGACGCGCCTGGCGGTGTGACCAGCGCAGTGGTCACCATCTCCCAGATCTATCTGCAAGGCGAAAATGGCAAAGTGGTGCTAAGCGATCAGGAGACCACGACCGACCTCCTCACCCTGGCCAACGACACCAAGACCGTCGTCCAGGATGCCACCGTGCCGTCCGGAACCTATTCCCAGCTTCGGTTTGTGATCACCGGAGCATACCTCGAAGTCCAGGACGATCCTGCCTGCGATCCAGCCCAGACGACTTGTGCAACCAGCATCTATGCCACCGAGGGCTATACGACGCCGAAGCCGGCGGCGGGGACCCTGAAGACGCCCAGCTTCGATCAGTCAGGGCTCAAGGTCAGCCTCCCGGGTGGTGGGCTCACGCTGACCGTTGGCGAGAAGGTGTTGCTGGTCGATTTCAACGTGGCGGAGAGCTTCGGCCATGAGGCGGGCGGCGCGAGTGGCTGGGTCATGCACCCGGTGATCACCGCTAGCGAGGTCCAAGTGGCCGCTGCGGGTGGGGGCGACGGCGCACAGACGGTCTCACGATTATTTTGAGGGCGACCCCCCCGGGCCCTCATACACCACGGGACTGACGTCCTAGAGCGACATATGGCCGATCGAGTAACGGCCCTCGCACGCATCCGTCGGATCCCGCTGGTAACCGCGTCCGTCGCGATCGGTCTCGGCGTGGCGCTGCTGCAGGTCTACATCTTCGACGTCATGCCGAAGGCCCCTGCTGCGCTGTTCGTTCCGCCCGCCCAGCCGCTCGACGCCGTCCTGCTGCTCCTGATCGGGGTGGCACTGCTGTCTTACCAGGTCAGCTTCGAGCGGTTGCGCCAGGTCCCCGCCGGCATCGCCATCATCCTCGCTGTCCTGCTGCTGGCCGAGTACGTTTTGCACCTCGACCTGCGGCTCGACTCCATCGTCTTCGCCGACCAGACGGTCCGGCTCACCCCGATCTTTCCTGGTCGACCAGCCCCGCTCGCCTGCGTGGGATTTCTGCTGCTTGGGGTGTTGTTGATCCCCGACTCCGAACCAACCCATTGGCGCCCCTGGTACCGCGGCATGCTGCTGGCCGTAGCGCTGCTCCCCGTGCTGGCCATCGCTGGGCACCTGGGAGGCGTGCCCGAGCTCTATGGCCTGGCCCCGCGCAGCGGCATGGGACTTCCCGTCGCACTCGGGATCCTCCTGCTCTCGATCGGCGTAGCTGCTGCGACTCAAGGACCCGTGCTCACTGACCTGTTGCTGAGCCTCGAGCCCGGGACAGTGCTGCTTCGGCGCTTGTTTCCTCTCGCCGTCGTCCTTCCGATTCTCTTCGCCGTCGGCAGCATCGAGGCGCTTCGGCTCGGCTTCTACCAGGGGCATGTCGGGCTGACAGCGTACGTCTCCCTCTTCATCGCGGTATCGGTCTGGGCGGCGCTCCGCTCCGCCGGTGTCGCCCGGCGGGTTGCGGCGGAGCGCCTGGCCGCCGACCGAGCGCAGGCGCAACTCACCCTTCGGAATCGCCTCCTCGAAGCCGAGGCTGCGGCGCAGGCGGCATTGCGAGAGAGCGAGGAACACACCCGCGAGCTGCTCGACATCCTGAGCCACACGCCGGTCACCGCCCGCGGTCTTGACGGGCGGATCCGGTTCTGGAGTGCCGGCGCCGAGCAGCTCTACGGATGGTCGGCGGCCGAGGTGATGCGGGCGGGAAAGCGTGACCTCCTGCGGACTAAGCTCCCCGTGCCGCGGGCCGAAGCCGAGGCCGCGCTGTTGGAGCGCGGGCAATGGTTGGCGGAGCTCACCCGGCGAACCAAGGCGGGCACCACCCTTCGCATCGCCACCCACTGGATCCTGCACCGTGACTGGAGCGGCCAGCCCGACGCGGTCATAGAGGTGGACGACGACGTCACCAATCAGCGGCAAGCCGAGGAGGCGGTTCGGGCCAGTGAGGCGAGATACCGGGCTCTGGTCGCCGCGACCGCGCGAATCGTGTGGACCATGTCGCCGGACGGCAGCCGGGCGGGCGACATGAGCCAGTGGGAGGCCTTCACCGGGCAGACTGCCTTCGAGGCCACCGGCGGCGGATGGATCAAGGCGATCATGCAGGAGGATCAGACCGAGGCAGAACGCGCCTGGCGCGAGGCCGTGCACGAGCGGAAGGTGATGACCACTCATCACCGACTGCGACGGCGTGACGGAGAATACCGGCATATGGAGCTCAGAGCAGTGCCGGTTCTGGATGAGCATGGGAACGTCCGTGAGTGGGTCGCTGCCCACACCGATGTGACCGATCGGGTGAAGGCCGAGGAGCAGTTGGCCCTAGGGCAGAAGCTCCAGGCGGTCGGAACCCTTGCCGGCGGGGTGGCCCATGAGGTGAACAATCAGCTCATGGCGGTGCTCGGCTTCGGTGAGTTCGTCCTGAACGAGCTGGGGCCGGATCATCCCCAGACCAAGGACGTGGAGGAGATGATCCGTGCGGCAACCCGGGCCACCCGGATCGCCCAGCAGTTGCTGACCTTCAGTCGTCGCCAGGTAAGCCAGGTGCGTCCAGTGAAGGTGCACGAATCGATTGCCGCCCTTACGCCCGTCCTCGAGCGTTTGCTGGGCGCCGACAAGACCCTGTCGATCCGCCCTGACCGGTCGCGGAGCCGGGTAATGGCGGACCCAACCCAGATAGACCAGGTGCTCATCAACCTCACCGCGAACGCGCGGGATGCGATGGGAACCGGAGGCCGCCTCATCATCGTCACCGACGAAGTCGTGCTGGGCCAACCCTACGCCCGCGCCCACGGTCTGAAGCACATCGTGCCGGGGCCTTACGTCCGGCTCACCGTTTCCGACACTGGGTGCGGCATGGACCGGCCGACCATGGCGAAGATCTTCGAGCCGTTCTTCACCACCAAGGCAGTCGGTTCGGGGACTGGACTAGGGCTTTCCACCGTCTACGGAATCGTGAAGCAGCACGAGGGCTTCATCTGGGCTTACAGCGAGGTTGGCATCGGTACCACGATCAAGATCTATCTGCCTGCGGTCACCGAGGCAGCTGCCCGCGCGGCCGAGCCCCCGCCGGTGGCGCTGGCGGAACGGAAGCCGATCGAGGCGGGCCTCGTGCTGGTGGTGGAAGACGAGCCCGCGGTGCGCCAGCTGGTCCGGCGCTCGCTCGAGGCCGTAGGGCTCACTGTACTCGAGGCCGAGAACGGACAACAGGCGCTCGAGGTCGTATCGGCGAGGCGGGAACGGCCCAGGCTGGTATTGACCGACGTCATCATGCCGGGACTCAATGGCCGGGAGCTGAGCGAGCGCCTCGCGAGCACGCAGCCGGGACTGCCGGTCCTCTTCATGTCGGGTTACACCGGCGATGACGTCCATGCGCGAAGCCTCCTACCCGAACAGGCGGCGTTCATTCAGAAACCGTTCGGGCCAGAGGAATTGGTGGCGAAGGTCCGGACGATGCTATCGCACTGAGCGAGCTAAACCACCCCTCCGCAGTCGCGAGTCCCCCCACCCCACTGCATCACCTCTCGCTTGGCAAGGCCTCGCCGACCCATCCCTTCGGTTGTGGCGGCCGGACCCGTTGCATCGAAACAACGCTCCCGGCCAGAACCAGCGACCCTACGGCAGCCCAAGGAGTTAGCCCACCATTTCAGGTGCAGACAGCGGCACGCTCCTTGATAAAGACCTCACGATCCCCTGTTCATCGTCCTGTCCCGAAATTCCTCAGGGAGCCATGCCCGCTTCGGATTCGACTGACCACTACGAGGTCCTTCAGGTTTCCCACCGCGCCGATCTAGAGACCATTCAGCGGGTCTTTCGTCACCTCGCGAAGCGGTACCATCCCGACAATTCAGAGAGCGGGGACGCCGAGCGGTTCCGCCAGGTCTCCGCCGCGTTTCAGGTGCTCTCCGATCCGGAGCGCCGGGCGCAGTACGACATCGGCTACGAGCGACATCAGAAGGTCAAGTGGCGCATCTTCGACCGGGAGACGGCCACCGACGATATGGCGGCTGACCGCCGCGTGCGTGAGGCAATCCTCTCCGTGCTCTACACCGCCAGACGCAACGACGCTGAGCATTCAGGAATGGGGATGTACGACCTGGAGCAACTCCTCGGCTGTCCCGAAGAGCACATGAAGTTCCACATCTGGTATCTCAAGGAGAATGGCCTGATCCAGCGTCTGGAGAACGGGATGCTGGCTATCAGCGCGCGAGGGGTGGACTGGGTGTTGGAGCACGGCGGTCCCCGATCTTCCTCCGTTCCCCTCCTCAAGCCGGTCGATCACTGGGCGTCGGCCGGGTCAGGCAACGGCGCGCAATAGGCTGGACCGGCGGAGCCACAGCGCCAGCGCTGCGCCGGACAGCGATGCAAGCGCGAGCCCCAGAAGTCCGCTGTGAAAGCTTCCGCTTGATCCCTTGAGGAGACCCATCACGTAGGGTCCGATGAAGCCGGCCAGGTTCGCCACCGACACGATCAGGGCGATCCCGCCAGCCGCCGCACTGCCGCCCAGGAACACCGATGGGAGCGGCCAGAACGGGCCGTGCGAGCTCAACAATCCCGCCGCCGCGACCGATAGCGCCAGCACCACAAGCACGGGCGAGTGGAGGTAGGCACTCCCGGCAAACCCGACGGCCGCCGCGGTCGCCGACGCGGAGATATGAAGCAGGCGTTCTCCGCTCCGGTCCGAGTGGGCCCCGACCAGCACCATGGCCACCGCGGCGATGAGGTTCGGCACTGTGGTGACGACTCCTACCATGAAGTCGCTCAGTTCCGAGAGCGATCTCACTATCTGCGGTAGCCAGAGCCCCAGCACGTACACTCCGAACGCATTGCAGAGCAGGATGAGCACGCCCAGCTGCCAGATGGTGGGGTTAGCGAGCGCCTGGAGGACGCTCAGCCCGTGCCGCCGCTCCCGCTGCTCCCGCTCCTCGTTCAGCTGAGTGGTGAGCCATTGGCGCTCCGCCGGCATAAGCCACCTGGCCTCCTCAGGACGATCGGTCAAGCAGGCCAGGACTACGAAGCCGAGTAATACGGCGGGGAGTCCCTCGAGGAGGAAGAGCCACTGCCAGCCGGCGAGCCCAAGCCGCCCATCGAGGCCGAGCAGCGCGCCTGAAATAGGCCCGCCCACGACGCTCGAGATCGGAATGGCGACCATAAACCGCGCGATCGCCCGAGCCCGCTCGGCCGCGGGATACCAGTTACTGAGATAGTAGATAATGCCGGGAAAGAAGCCCGCTTCTGCCGCGCCAAGCAGAAAGCGAAACCCGTACAGGCTCAGCGGCCCCCGGATGAACATCATGGCCGAGGCGATGAGCCCCCAGGTGATCATGATCCGCGCGATCCACTTACGCGCCCCCACCTGCGCCAGTATCAGATTGCTCGGCACCTCACACAGTATGTAACCGAGGAAGAAGATCCCGGCCCCCAGGCCGTAGACCGCTGGGCTGAAGCCCAGGTCCTGGTTCATCTGCAGTGCGGCGAAGCCGAGGTTCACTCGGTCCAGGAAACACACGACATACAGAACGAAGAGGAACGGCAGCAGTCGCCGCGTCACCTTGGCAAGGGTGCTCCGAGCCACCTCGTCCGACTGCTTCAGCGGGTTAGTTGGTTGGGAGTGCCTCAAGCAGGATCCCGGGTTGACCGGACACATCTACCCATGTGTACCGGACCCAGTCGATCCGCGGGCGCTGGATCTGGCGGGCTACACATCTCAGCCGGGATGAGAAGTGGGGCGCGAGCAAGAAAAGCCTCGGCTCCAGGGAGAAGTTGATGGCCTGACCTCGAAACATGCGTCGGACATTCGGCAGGTTGGCGACCATCCAGTCGAAATGCCCCAGCCCTCGAACCAGAAGCTCGTCGCCACCGGCCAACTCGAAATCGATGATCGTGAGCTGACTGGTGCGGTCGATCGCCAGGAGATCGATCTCGCCACAAGGCGCACAGGGGATCTCGAAGTCGATCACCCGGAGCCCGTTCTCGAGTGAGTCGTCCATGGCCTTGATCACTGCCGCGAGCTGCTCCCGGGTGGCAGGGGCAGCGGGCCGGAGCAGAACCGCGTCCGCCGCGGGCTCCTGCCGCGGGGCCGGGCGCTCGGGACGCCAGCTACTCGCGGCCTCAGCGCCCGCCTGCTCGTGCCGCTGCGACAGGAAGAGGTGGGAGACGTCCTCGAGGCCGCGGCCGAGTGGCCGATCAGGCCGATCAGGCCGATCAGGCCGATCAGGCCGATCAGGCCGATCAGGCTGATCCATCGAGCACTAGAACGGAATCCTGGCCGCCGTATGGGCTCTGCTCGACAACGGCATTCTGCGGGTCCTTCTGCCACTCTCCGTCGATCACATAGCGATACCGATAGCGGCCCGGCGCCAATTTCAACGTCTTCTTCCACACCTGCCCCACCGACTCCATCTCGCTGCCCTCGGGCGTCCAGCCGTTGAACTCCCCCGCCAGTTGCACCCGGACGGCGTCGGGTGCCTCTAGGGTAAACGTGAACAGGATGGGCTCCAGGGTCGCCGGCGACGCCGCCGGCGCCGTCTCTACCAGCATGCCCATTCCAGCTTCCTGCTGCATGACCTCGTTGGCCAAAGCCTGGTAGTCCTCAAACCCCACGGAGCGCTTGGCGTAGGCGGAAACCGGCACGCCGTGGCTCGCAGCCTCGGCCAGCTTCACGCTCTGGCGAACGACCGTAGTGAAGTGCTCGCCGGCGAGGTGGCGGTGGACTTCATCGACCACCGCTTTCACGAAGGCTGCCCGGCCGGAGTACAGCGTGACCAGGACCCGGGGAGAGACGTGGTGTCCGGTCTCTCGCTCGAGCAGCTGGAAGGTCTCGAACAGCTTCCCGATACCGTGCAGCGAGAAGAAGCTCGGATCCATTGGAATGAGCGCCTCATTGCAAGCCTTGAGGGCATTGAACGTGAGCAAGCCAACGTTCGGGGGGCAATCGACGATGACGTAATCGTAGCGATCGCCCAGGTCGACGAAGGCGCGACTCAGAATGTCCTCCCGCCCGGAGACTCCGGCAAGGGCTTCCGGAATCGCGCTCAGAAGGATGTCGCTGGGTGCCAGATCGAGGTGGTCTCCCACCGAGCGGATGATGTCGAGGAGATTGGTCTGAGGCCGGCGGGTTTCGCCGAGGAGCACATCGTACATCGATCGGAGGGCCGCCGGGGCGCCGGGAGAGAGACCGAGAGTGGTGTGGCCCTGCGGATCCATATCCACCACCAGGACTCGCCGTCCGGCCAACGCCAGAAAGGCGGAGAGGTTGATCGAGGTGATGGTCTTACCGCACCCGCCCTTTTGGTTGACGACCGCGATGGTACGCATGGCGCGCTCCTTCTCCGGTCTGCCAGAGTGCGTGAGGGGGCTGTAGAGGAGGCCTCCAGAAAGCGATGGCGATAGCGGTTGGATATTGGCCAGCAATATTAGGGCGCAAACTCGGCATGTCAACGGAATACGAGCAGTGAGGAGTAAGGAGTGAGGAGTGCAGCGCAGCTCGCGCACGCTGCGCCGATCGCGCCAGCGGAGTTCCGCCGTTTTCGCCCTCCTCACTCCTTACTCCTCACTCCTTACTTCTTACTTTTCACTTCTCACTGCCTCTTAGTGCGCCATCGCGGCGGGTTCCTCGTGCACCACCCGGGTCCCCAGGACCTCGAAGAACTTGGCCAACCACGCGGGATGCGCCGGCCAGGCTGGTGCAGTCACCAGATTTCCATCGACCACCGCCTGGTCGATGCCGATGTCCGCGTACTCGGCGCCGGCCAGCCTCACCTCCGGCGCCACTGCGGGATATGCCGACACCTTGCGCCCCTTGAGCACTCCAGCCGCGGTGAGAATCTGCGGGCCGTGGCAGATGGCGGCGACCGGCTTGTCTTCCTTGAAGAAGTGCCGGACCACACCTAGCAGCTTCTCGTTCAGCCGGAGATACTCCGGCGCCCGCCCGCCAGAGATGACCAGCGCGTCGTAGCTCTCCGGCCTGGCATCATCAAAGGTCGCGTTCAGCGCGAAGTCGTG